>JGI24724J26744_10003382_pt1 | contig 10354 bp, 8 predicted proteins | sample Cruoilmetagenom7_FD_26744 | JGI IMG/M metagenome (IMG submission 26744)
ATGCCCTAAAAATGCAAGGGAAAAAGCGCGGCATTGCCAGCCTGTGCATTGGCGGCGGAGAAGCAACCGCAGTGGCCATTGAACTGCCCTAAACCGCCGGTGAAATCCACGTAATATCAGCGACTAACAATACCATTGCTTGATGGCTCCCTTGCTCCACCAAGGGAGCCATCAAACCACACCGCGCATTATGATTGCGTCAAACACCCAACCTTAGCCCATTGGCTGAACAACTACTTTTTGAGTTGGCTGGATCGTCCGAAGTTGGGCGTAAAGCGGACCTTGATTGTTCAGCGATACTGAGCAACAGGGGCAGTCGACTAAATTCAGAAAAGCGGGCTTTCTATGGTGAATGTGAAGTCAAACACTTGGCTGTCTGATTTAATTGAAGTCTACAATGAATTGGGTGGTGCGGCCCCCTACAAGGATGTTTATCGCCTCTCGAAAGAAAAAAGAATTGGGAGAGGGGCAAGCTGGACGAAGAAAGCGCATGCTACAATTCGGCGCACAGTTGAGGATCATGCTGAAAGCTCTAACAACTTTCGTGGTCACGCTGTGTTTTATAGCGTAAATGGTCACGGAAAGGGTGTTTGGGGCCTCTTGCCAGAATACCAACGGATAGATGCAGTCGCACAAGATAAGCAGCTTACAGCTTATAAAGAAGGTGTCGAAGGCATAAGCCGTGAAATGGCATATCTAAGACGGTCTCGTGACCCTCGTCTAGTCGAATCGAGAAAGGTTCTGGACGACTATACATGCCAAGCCTGCTCTTTCCGGTTGGAGATAGCCAAAGGAAAATTCGTTGTCGATGTCCATCACCTCAATCCGATCGGGAGTTTGAGCGGGATTGTACTCACTTCGATTGAAGACTTAGTTTGCCTTTGCCCAACCTGCCACCGAATAGCCCATACAAGTGCAAGTGAGCCGCTTCCATTATCAAAGATTCGTGCCCTTCGGGACATTCCACCAAATTAAAGTTTAGTGTCCATAATGGGGGCGTTAGCTGACCGGCCGATCTTCATATCGGATCAGACTTCAAAAATCAGGGCTGGAAAAATCAGGGCTGACCCTCGCCCCACAGTCGGCCTGCCTCGATCCAGCCTTTGCGGCCCGCGACATCAAATTCGCACCAGCCTGCTTCGCATTCGCCCAGCTTTCCGACCACCCCTGGTTCAGTTTTCCACAATAGTCTGCCATTCGCCGCAGGCATATCGCGCATTGCGGCCAGGCCATCACCCACAATAACGCCGCCGCGTTCAAGGCGCAGCGAACGGGCAACCACCCAGCCTTGTGTCCCATCAGCATCGCGGATCAGCCGCCAGCCATCCACCACCCGCACGATCTTCACCGGCAGGCCTTCGCGGCGGTAGACCCATTCGATCCTATATTGCGCGCTGGGGCCGACCCGCATGTTCATTTCGCTCCACCGTATAACCGCCCAATAGGGCACTTCCCGGTTCTGCGCCGATGCCGATGATGACCCCCAAAAGGCCAGAAACAAAAGCGCGAAGGCAACAAAGATTCGGTTAATCATAGCCATTCCTTAGAGCCTGCCCCCACCCTGCTTCAAGCGCNAAGCGANCATCTGGTTTGCGCCTGCCGCTTGACCCGCTAGGGTAACCCGTCCTAGCGCGCACATCATGCCTCAAGACCCCGCCTTTGCCGCCGACAAAACTCTGCGCAAGGATTCCCGCCGTTTTTCAGGCAAACCCAAAGTCATCGTGACCAGACATCTAATGCCCGCGGTAGAGGCAAGGATGAATGAATTATTCGATGTTCAGCTCAACCCCCAGGATACACCGCGAACGCCCGATCAACTCGCCCAGGCGATGAATGATTGNGATGTGCTGGTGCCAACCGTGACTGATCGCATTGATGCTGGCCTGATTGAAGCGGCGAGCGACCGCCTCCGCCTGATTGCAAATTTCGGTGCCGGCACAGACCATATTGATCTGGCCGCTGCCAAACGGCGCGGGATCATCGTCACCAATACTCCGGGTGTCTTTACCGATGATACAGCCGATCTGGCGATGTCGATGATCATCGGTGTGCCGCGCCGCATCCGCGAAGGTGTTTCATTGGTCAGACGCGGCGAATGGACCGGCTGGGCGCCATCGGGAATGCTGGGCCGGCGGCTGGGGGGCAAAGTGCTTGGCATTGTGGGCATGGGCCGAATTGGCCAAGCGGTTGCCTACCGTGCGCGCGCCTTTGGCCTGACCATTGCCTATCATAATCGCAACCGGTTGCCCCAATCATTGGAAACAATGTTCGGGGCAGAATATGTCGAACAGATCGACGATCTGGTGGGAATGGCAGATATTTTATCGTTGCATTGCCCCGCCAGCGACAAGACCACCGGTTTGATGGATAAAAACAGGATCGGGTTGATGAAACCGGGTGCCTGCCTAATTAACACCGCGCGCGGTGATCTGGTGGATGAAGACGCCTTAATCGCGGCGCTCGAAACTGGCGCCCTTGCTGGGGCGGGCCTCGATGTTTATCGCGATGAACCACATGTTGACCAGCGCCTGATTGCCCATCCCAACGTCATGACTTTGCCGCATATCGGCAGCGCGACGATGGAAGGCCGAGAAGCGTCAGGCGAAAAAGTTATCGCCAACATCCGCTTTTGGATGGACGGGCACCGCCCGCCCGACCAGGTGTTGGAGGGATTGATTTGAGAGAGGATCTAGATGTTTGAACTGCTTGCCGTGGCAAATATGCCCGACGCCCAGCTGATCGCCGCGAATGATACAGGNGATACCGCCTGGATTCTGACCGCATCTGCGTTGGTGCTGCTAATGACNTTGCCTGGNCTGGGCCTGTTCTATGGCGGCCTNGTNCGGGGCAAGAATTTCCTGTCCGTTCTGCTCCAAATTGGCGCGGTTGCGGCGGCAGCTTCAGTCTTGTGGATCGTGGTGGGCTATACACTCGCCTTCGGGCAGGTTTCAGGCAGCGGCTTTCTTGGCGGCGGGCAAGCATGGATGCTGAACAATCTGGGCAATGTGCGCGACGGGTTATCCATCCCTGAAAGCACCTTTGCATTGTTCCAAATGACATTCGCGGTGATTACCCCGGCATTGATGGTCGGCGCATGGGTGGACCGTGCACGGTTTGCCTGGGTAATCGGGTTTTGCGCCTTATGGGGCCTGGTGGTTTATGCCCCTGTCGCCCATTGGGTGTGGGGCGGCGGCTTCATGGGCGCGCAAATGGGTGTGCTCGATTTCGCTGGCGGGATCGTGGTTCACACCACGGCTGGTGTTTCTGCACTGGTCATCGCAGTATTACTCGGTAGACGGACAGGCTTCCCGCAAAAGCTCATGTTGCCCCATGCACCGGCGCTGACCATGGCCGGTGCGGCGCTGTTGTGGGTCGGCTGGTTCGGTTTCAATGGCGGGTCCGCGCTGGCGGCAACNGACGATGCATCATCAGCCATTATCAACACACATCTGGCTGCCAGCGTGGCGGCCCTTGCATGGCTGCTGGTTGAAAAATTCACGGTTGGCAAAGCGACCAGTGTTGGCTGGGCCACAGGCGCCATTGCCGGATTGGCNACNATNACCCCGGCGGCAGGCTTTGTTTCCCCCGGCGCGGCAATAGTTCTGGGGATATTGGCAGCATTGGTTTGCTACGGCGCCATTCAGTTGATCAAGCAGCGCCTGCATATTGACGATTCGCTCGATGTTTTCGCGGTCCACGGGGTTGGCGGGATATTGGGCTCAATCCTTCTTGGTGTGCTTTTGTCCGAAACCTTCGGCGGCACCGGTTATGCAGAGGGCATGGATATGGGCCGGCAATTGGTTGCACAATTGGCCGGTGTTGGCGGCGTTGCATTATGGAGCGCGGTCGCAAGTGTGATCTTGGCGCTCATGGTATCGCTGGTTTTCCCCATGCGGGTAAGCGAAGATGAAGAACGCGAGGGGCTGGATATTACCAGCCACGGCGAACGGGCATGGGAGATGGATTGAGCGAGGTTTAATCCCTTCGCTATCCTGCTCCCGCCCTGACTTGCCAACATTTACCGGGGTGGGGGTTACCCTCCACCCCCGGCACCCTCAATCGCCGGTCAAAATCCGGTCAACCAGTTCCTTCACCGTGGGGGTGAAATTGTTGGAATAGAATGGGTCTTGCTTGAAACGCGATGCGGTATGGCCTGCAAAGGCCAGATTATCATCCGTATCGCCGCCATGGGCAATGTCCTGCAGGGTTTTCTGGATGCAGAAGCTGCGCGGATCGGCAAGCCGGCCGGTCGTGTAATCATCATGGTCTTTCCACGATGAAAATCCGCAATGCGACAGGCAGCCCATGCAATCCTTTTGATCCTTGCGGATCGTGTCGCGGCTTTCAGGTGTAACATAAATGACTGTGTCATCGGGTGTCTTGACGGCTTCGGTGTAACCTTGGCCAAACCATGCCTTGGCCCGATCGCGGTCCTGCGGCGTGACCCAGAAATTCTTGCCCTGCACCCCGACATCAAGCTGGGCGGTATGTTCATCCGATGCCGCCTTGGAATAAGGGATCTGGCGTTCTGAACGGTGGATTAAATCCAGCAGGAACGGGTTTTTTACAGCGGATGAATAGAAGCCCGTGGGCGAAAATTTGTGCAACAACACATCGCCTGGTTCAACAGTGCGCAGCATATCCTTCCACCCTTGCGGGATCGGGCTTTCCGCCGTTAACAATGGGCGGGTGCCGAATTGGAATGCAATCTGGCCCAATTCTGGGTTGTCGATCCAATTTTCCCATTCACGCAAGAACCACACGCCGCCCGCCATTACGATCGCGACATCTTCTGATACGCCTTCTTTGCGCATTGTGGCGCGCAGCGCGGCAACCCGGGGATACGGATCTTCAGGTGATAGCGGGTCTTCTGCATTGCTCAGCCCGTTATGTCCGCCCGCAAGCCACGGGTCTTCATAAACCACTGCCGCCATCAGATGCGGCACCTTATGATAGGAGCGTTTCCACAATGCCCGAAATGCGCGCGCTGAACTGATGATCGGAAGGTAATGAACATCGTAAGCTTGTGCGATCTCCGCCAGCTTATAGGGCATCCCTGCGCCGCAGGTCACACCGGTGATCATCCCCTTGGTTTGCTCCAGCACCCCTTCCAACACCGCTTGGGCGCCGCCCATTTCCCATAGGACATTGATGTTGATCGCGCCCTTGCCATTGGACATTTCATAGGCGCGTTTCACCTGTTCAGTGGCGCCATCAATTGCATATCTGATCAATTGTTCATGACGTTCCTTGCGGGTCGCCGCGTCGTAAACCTGCGGGATAACATTGCCTTGGGCATCATAGCTATCGGCATTCACTGCGCTGACCGTGCCAATACCGCCGGCAGCCGCCCATGCACCAGAACTGGCGCCATTTGTGGCCGAAACACCCTTACCGCCTTCGATCAACGGCCATACTTCACGGCCACCATAATTGATCGGGCTAAGACCCTTGAATGCCATATTTTTCACTGTCCCATTCGCGCAGCCTATCTAGCTGCATTGTTTGCCCCGCCCGGCGACCCCCGGCACGGTTGTATATCTTTTGGTTCCGGTCTCGTAGCGGCTGCCTTGAACTGTGCATAGTACCCTGCCAATTCGGGCGCATCCTTAAACGCGACCAATTCAAAACCGACCCGCCTAAATTCGCAAGACAGCAGCAATGGATCAATCCCGTGCTGATCTGTGGGGCGATCAACATCCACCACCACAATCTGGCCGCCCTTGCGCAAGGCGGGCCACAATCTCCACAAAAACGCATAAGGTTCGCGCACTTCGTGATACATATGCACCATGAATATCCGGTCAAAGCTGTTTTCAGGCAAACGCGGATCATCCGGTGCACCCAGCTTGATCGAAACATTGTCGAGCCGTTCACGTTCCACCCTGCGGCCCAGACGTTGCAACGCATCGCGATCAATGTCCTGCGCCAGAACCCGGCCCTGCGCGCCCACCCGCGCCGCCAGCCGGACAGTATAATACCCCTCACCAGCACCAATGTCGGCCACAGTCATGCCGGGCTTAATTTCAGCAAGGTCCATAACCGTTTGCGCTTCGCCCACACTATCGCGCTGCGTTTCAGTGGAAATTTGGTTTGCATCAAGCGCAGAAACCGGGCGGTCAGGCTTGGGGAAATCAGCGGAACTTTGTGTGCCGGCCGTATTGGAATGGCCCGTGTTGGAATGGCCCGTATCAGATTGGCTTGGCCCGCACGCTGCGGCGGACAATAGTGCGGATATGACAAAGGCAGAACGAACAATCATTCTGCATCCTCAACCTCGACTGTTTCACCCGTTACGCGCTGCGCCAATGCGGCCGAAATAAATTCATCCAACCCGCCATCCAACACATCATCAGGCGAAGGCGACGTTACGCCCGTACGCAAATCTTTCACCATCTGATAAGGTTGCAACACGTAGGAGCGGATCTGATGGCCCCAGCCGATTTCGGTCTTTTCCTGATATTCGCCCGATGCAGCGGCTTCTCGTTCGGCCATTTCCTTTTCAAACAATCGCGCCTTNAGCATATTCATCGCGGTGGCGCGGTTCTTATGCTGGCTACGATCATTCTGGCTGGCCACCACGATCCCGCTTGGTTGGTGGGTAATACGAACTGCGCTGTCGGTCGTGTTTACGTGTTGCCCGCCTGCGCCTGATGCGCGGTAGGTGTCTATTTTGAGGTCGCTTTCGTTAATATCGATATCGATATCGTCATCGATCACCGGATAGACCCACACCGAACTGAAACTGGTGTGCCGCCGGGCAGAACTGTCATAAGGGCTGATCCGCACCAGACGATGAACACCGCTTTCAGTTTTGGCATAGCCATAGGCGTTTTCGCCTTTGACCAGCAGCGTAGCCGANTTNATCCCNGCTTGTTCGCCGCCATGATAATCGACCAATTCGACCTTGAAGCCTTTTTGCTCAGCCCAGCGCGTATACATTCTCTGGAGCATTTCAGCCCAGTCCTGGCTCTCTGTCCCGCCTGCGCCAGCGTGAATTTCAATATAAGTGTCGTTGCAATCCGCTTCACCCGCCAGCAACGCCTGAACCTTGTCAGCATCAGCCCTGTCCGCCAGCTGTTCCAGACTGGCAAGCCCTTCAGCGGTAACGTCATCATCNCCCTCAGCCTCGCCCATTTCGACGAATTCAACGGCATCGGCCATTTCAGCAGAAACCTGCTGAACAGTGCCGATGGCCGATTCAAGCCTGCGGCGTTCACGCATTACTGCCTCGGCAGCCTTGGGATCATCCCANAAGGTCGGATCTTCAACGCGCGCGTTCAACTCGTCCAGCCGGCGCAAGGCCCGGTCCCAATCAAGCGAACGCCGCACCAACGCCAGCGCAGCTTCGATCCGGTCAATATTGGCCTGCCCCTCGGCACGCATGATCAAATTCTCCGTAAATTGGCGGCCCGCTTAGCGCACATGCCCTGATTGTAAAGCATCGCAGTATGAATGCGTCATTTCCCGAACATTTGCGGCATCGGGAATTGCCGACAGTCCACGCCCGTCAGTAAAGCCCGCCTTGCTCTTCCACAAAGTCTGCTGGGACATCATTTCTGCCGCCATTTCCTGCCGCCGCGGCCCGATCTTCCTCTGCCTGCCGGATGAAATCGAGAATTTGCTTACGCCGCGCCTCGATTTCGTCCTGCCGGGTTCTGCGCGGTGGTTCGGTATCAGGCTTGAANGCTTCCCAAATCACTTCGGCCTTGGGGTCATCGCTTACCTCTCCGCCAAAAACCCGTTTTCCCGTAACCCGGTCAACGCGCACCATCCGCACCCCCTTTGGCGCAAGGAAAGGCTCCTTGCTCCAGCGGTTTTGCGTGGCGCGCACAAAACGTTTGAAAATTGGTGCTGCAGTATTCCCGCCNTGAACATAGCCGCCCATATTGCGCGGATTGTCAAAACCAAGGTAAGTTCCGGCAATGAATTCCNGTGTCCCGCCAACNAACCAGGCATTGGTTGGCCCGCTGGTGGTCCCCGTTTTNCCAAACAAGGGAAGGTCTAGATCGCGCAGCCTTACCGCGGTGCCGCGCGTGACCACGCCCTGCAACATATGCACCGTCTGGAATGCGGTGCGGGCATCCATAACTTGGCTGCCCGAAGGGGCAAAGCGGGGCATGGCTTTTCCATCCCACTGAGCCATATTACATTTATCACATTTGCGATTATCCGCGCGGTAAATAACTTTNCCGCGCCGGTCCTGCACATAATCAATGACACTTGCCTCTTGCTGGCGCCCCTGATTGGCCAGCGCTGAATAGGCATTGACCATTTTTAGCACGGTGGTTTCGCCGGCGCCCAATGCGAAGGCGGGATAGGGATTATATTTCCCGATCCCGACACGGTCGAATGTTTCCACGACATTTTCCATGCCCGCATCCATTGCGATATGCACCGTCATCAAATTGCGCGATTGTTCCAGACCCCAGCGCATGGTGTGAACCCCGCCCCCACCGCCGCCAAAGTTGCGGAAGCATTTCTCGCCCAGTTTTGAGCCTTGGTAATAACAATAGGTCTGGTCCGGCACCTCGGTTGCAGGGGTCATGCCATTGTCCAGCCCGGTGGCATAAACAAATGGCTTGATCGTGGAGCCGGGCTGGCGTTTTGCCTGTGTGGCGCGGTTGAATGCCCCTAGGCGGCTGTCAAACCCTCCTTGCATGGCCAGCACGCGGCCCGATTGGGGGGCTTGTGCAACAAAACCTCCTGAAACCTCAGGAATGGTGCGAACTTCATATGATGTTCCCTTGGGGGCCGCAGCAACGATATGGCCAACCTTTATCACCTTAGGAAAAGCGGTTAGCGGAGCAGAGCTGCCATCGGCAAATAGAATGGTCGCATTGGCCCCGGATCGTTCGCTGACGACCCCGACACGCCAATCTTTATAATTGATGCCAAGGTAGGAGCTCGCCAATTGCCGGCTTAAAGAGCCGTCAGATGGCTTGAGGGTGGCAATGGGGCCGCCCCATCCGCGCTTGCCATGATAGGCCAGCATCCCTGCCCGCAGCGCATCGCGCGCTGCATGCTGCAATTGTAGATCAAGCGAGGTGCGGACCCATAATCCGCCGCCATAGACACTGTCCTTAGAAGTCTCTGCCGTTTCGCCAAATTGTCCGATTAGCTGGCGGCGCACTTCTTCAAGGAAATATCCAGCACCAACCGCGCGCGTTTCCGACCGCCGCGAAACAATGCCCAGCGGTTTTGTTTTGGCATCTGCTGCCTGCGCGGCAGTGATAAAATCATTGCGGGCCATTTGGTCGAGCACAAAATTGCGCCGTTTAAGCGCGACCCCGAAATTCTTTTCCCGGCTGTAGGTTTCAGGCGCCTTGGGCAGGATCGCCAGATAGGCTGCCTCCGGTAATTCAAGATCGGCTACATCCTTGTCGAAATAAGCGCGCGATGCCGCCTGACGCCAAAACTGCGGCGGCCCAATGGAATTTCATTGAGGTATAATTCCAGAATTTGCTGTTTGGTTAAAACGCCTTCGATGCGGCGGGCAAGGATCATTTCTTTCAGTTTGCGTGTGATGGAATATTCATCGCCAACCAGAATATTCTTGGCCACCTGCTGGGTGATTGTTGAACCACCCTTGGCCCGTTCGCCGCTGCCCAGTTTGGACACATAATCCACCACTGCGCCGGCCAATCCGGTAATATCCACCCCGCCATGGCTGAAAAATGTCTTATCTTCTGCTGCAAGATAGGCATTAATCAATGTTTGCGGCAAATCGGAATATTGCAGCTGCACCCGGCGTTCACGGGCGTAGGAATGAACTATCTCGCCATCGATCCCGCGAACAACCGTTGGCAAAGGCGGTTCGTAATCAAGCAGCGTTTCTGCATCAGGAAGCCCCCGGCCCAGCAGCGCCCAGCCCAAAATGAAAAGGGCCAGCACCATGCCCAGGGCCATCATCGCCCAGCGAAACCCGCGCTTTTCGCGCCAATTGGTGCGCAGCCATGCCGCCGCGCCGCTTGCATCGCGGCGAATACGGTAACGAAACGATTGAGGGGTGGGTTGGTTGGCCATGATTTCACGAAGCCTCTAGCACGGGGATTTCATCCGACACCAGAGCCATTACACCCTAATTTCTGACGCTAGGTTCCAGATTGGCCGCTGCCAGACTGGCGATTGCCGGACTGGCGGGCGAAATAAATTCGCACAGCGCGGGCCATCACTTCGGCAAAGTCGCCTCGGCCTTTCTCAGAGGCAAGGCGGGCAGCATCCTGCGGATTGGTGATAAATCCCGATTCATACAAAACCGATGGCACATCGGGCGCCTTTAAGACTGCCAATTCTGCCGAACGCCGGGTTTGTGGGTGAAATTTCAGCGCGCCGGCGCCTTCGCGCACAATCA
>JGI24724J26744_10003384_pt1 | contig 10351 bp, 10 predicted proteins | sample Cruoilmetagenom7_FD_26744 | JGI IMG/M metagenome (IMG submission 26744)
GGCATGGAAGCCGGCGAAGAAATCACCGCCGAAATTGATCCTGGTAAAACGCTGGAAATTCGCATGCTCGCCATCGGCGAAACCAGCGAGGATGGCGACGTTAAGGTGTTCTTTGAGCTAAACGGCCAACCCCGCAGCATCCGCGTGCCGAACCGTTTGATAAAATCACAAACGGCCCAACGTCCAAAGGCCGAACACGGCAATGCAAACCACATCGGCGCCCCAATGCCCGGCGTGGTTGCGACAGTCGCGGTAACAACCGGCCAAGAGGTGCATGAGGGTGACTTNCTGCTCACCATTGAAGCGATGAAAATGGAGACCGGCATTCACGCTGAACGTGATGCAGTGGTCAAAGCCGTCCATGTGCAGGCAGGCGGCCAGATCGATGCCAAGGACTTGCTGGTGGAATTGGAGGAATGCGAGGCCTAAAATGCCTGTTGTTAGTTGGTTTTCTTTTGGCGCTGCCAATGGCCAGCCAAGCAGGTGATCCCATTGTGCCCTTTCACGCCGATGACCGCAAAATGAACACCGCAATCAATCAGGCGCGCGGTACATTGGACCTGTTCTTGGCAAATGTTCTTGATGCAAAGGGGAAATCCAATGCAGACAGCTCGCTGAAAGTTGCGTTTCAGGTCGATGCAACTGACGTCGGTAATGAAATAATCTGGGTGTCAGGCTTTTCGCGCAACGCCAAGGGGCGTTTTGTCGGCTTTCTGGCCAATGAACCAAATCACATGCCTGCCAAACACATTCACAGCAAAGTACGCTTTACCGCGCAGCAAATTCGCGATTGGGGGTATTTCGATGCTGAAGGGAAGCTTTTCGGCCATTCCACGACTCGGGTATTGGTCAAAACATTGCCGGACAATCAGGCAAAGCCAATCCTTGATTGGTTGTCAGATTATCCTGTGCCCGACAAGTGGAAACCGCTCTAAGGGTCGAGGATGAAGCGCCTCTCTTTCGCCACGCACCAACCAAATAATCCAGCAAAGGCGGGGCGGCAGCCCTGCCTTTTCATTTTGACAACCCCTGCCCCTTGGGCGATGTTCATCGTGAAACAGGAGCAAACCAAATGACAATTTCAATTACCCCCCTATATGCGGGTCTCATAGCCTTGCTTTTTATTTTTCTCAGCTATCGGGTGATCATTGTCCGTCGGGGCGACCGGATTTCGCTGGGCGATGGTAAGCGTCCTGACATGGCCTACCGCATCCGCGCCCAAGCCAATTGCGCCGAATATGCACCCCTCGGGTTGATCCTGCTTGCAATGGCCGAATTGCAAGGCGCACCAGATTGGGTGGTGCATTTGCTGGGCTTGATGCTGTTGGTTGGCCGCCTTATGCACGGCTGGTCCTTTAGCCGACAGCCACACAACCTAATGGCTCGCACCTATGGTATGTTGCTAACGTTGGCGATGATCACCTTCAGTGCAATCGCCAACATCGGTCACGCCCTGTTTTAACGCGCTTGAGCGAAACAATGTCGCAAAGGAAATCAGTCTTTGCCTACAATTGGGGCGAATGTTGGTCCTGACCACATAGGTCTAACTATTTTTGCAATTGGCCGCATTTTACCCTTGCGGCTCGTCAAAGCGTCGCTATATATCGCCAGACCATTTGGTTAAGCGGGCGTAGCTCAGGGGTAGAGCATAACCTTGCCAAGGTTAGGGTCGAGAGTTCGAATCTCTTCGCCCGCTCCAAATGGAAAAATTAGGCGTTTTCACTGACGCTTTTCACAGGCCATTCACATACCAATGTGGATGGCCTTTGTGTTTCACCGGATTGCCCCCGCGGACTTGGACCAGTCAAATTTGGTTAAATACTGCCAGAGCTGTTCAGAGAATTGAGAAAATATCGTGTTTTCCCGCATCANAAGGAAAACCTGTCGCTGCTCTGGCAGATCCGCAATCTGTCGGAAAACCAGATCAGAACTCATGAATGTCACGACGGTTTTGGGCAACACAGTCACCCAACCACCTGCCCGCACCATGGCAACCAGTGACATCGTATTGTGCATGGCCACTTTGGACTCGGCGATCGCGGTCTGGAAATTTGGCGCTTCAATCAGGCCACACAGATTGTTGCGAATGAAATTGGCGCGGGCCACATCTTGGATGTTCGGGGCTTTTTCTTGCAGTGCCAGCGGATGATCAGGCGCGCAGATCAATCCAAAAGGGTCACTGAACAGATGCGCTTGACGGATACCGTTAAGCGTATGCTTGCCCGACACCACGCCGAGATCCGCCTGCCCCCGGATAAGCGCGTCAATCACCTGCTGGGTATCGGTGTCGCGCAACTCCACGTTCAACCCGGGATTACGGCGGGTCAACTCAGCAATTGCCTCCGCAAACACCAGCCCCGCCACCGAGGGGATAGACGCAATGCGGATCAACCCGTTTGGTGAATTGGCAGACGTTTCGATGGATTCGACTGTATGGTCAAATTGGCGCAATTGGGTTTGGGCCAGATCAAAAACCTGTGCCCCAAGCGGTGTCAGGCGGTTTTTCCGGTCACTTTCAAACAACCTCTGACCCAAGTGGTCTTCTAGTTGTTTGAGCGTCATCGAGATAGCAGACTGTGTGCGCCCAAGGCGATTGGCCGCCTCGGCCAGATTGCCGGCCTGCGCCACGGTCGCAAAACAACGCAGCATTTCGATCTTGATCGCCATACTTCAATTTTCCTGAAATTATGTTCAACAGTTTATATTTGACTGATACGGCATACAAAGTCCACTCTGTGGCAACCATTGGCCTCAGGAGCTAAAAATGACCGACTCAAAACTGAATTACATCGCGGGCGAATGGACAAAAGGCGCCAGCGAAATCGAAAACCGAAACCCGTCCGATCTGACGGATTTGATCGGCATGTTTGCGCAGGCCAGTTCTGACGATCTGGAGCGGACGCTGGATCAAGCCCGCGTGGCCCAAGCTGAATGGGCAGCCTACGGAATGGAACGCAAGCAGGCGGTTCTTATGAACATCGGCAATGAGCTGATGGCACGCGCCGAGGAACTTGGCACATTACTCAGCCGCGAGGAAGGCAAACCCCTGGCCGAGGGCAAGGGCGAAGTTTATCGCGCCGGTCAGTTCTTTACCTTTTACGCCGCCGAATGTCTGCGCCAGCTGGGGGAAAACGCCGATAGCGTACGCGAAGGCGTCGAGATCGATATCCGCCGCGAGCCTGTGGGCGTTGTCGCCGTGATCAGCCCGTGGAATTTCCCCACCGCAACCGCGTCATGGAAAATCGCGCCGGCCCTTTGTTACGGAAACGCTGTGGTGTGGAAACCTGCGAATGCCACCCCGGCTTCGGCTGTGGCGCTGACCGAAATCATTGCAAAACAAGATATTCCAAAGGGGCTGTTCAGTCTGGTGATGGGGGCGGGCCGCACAATCGGCCAGCAACTGGTCGAAAGCCCCAAAGTGAACGCAATCACCTTTACAGGCTCGGTTCCGGTTGGCAAAGGGATTGCCGCGGCGGCCATTCAAAACCTGACCAAAGTGCAGATGGAAATGGGGTCCAAAAACGCATTGGCCGTGATGGATGATGCCGATCTTGACCTTGCGGTGACGCTCGCGCTTGGGGGGGCTTTTGGGGGCACTGGACAAAAATGCACGGCATCCTCGCGCCTTGTGGTGCATGCGGCAATCCATGACGCTTTCGTCGAAAAGCTGGTGGCGGGGGCCAAGGCTATGCAGGTTGGCCATGCGTTGGCAGCGGGCACACAATTGGGCCAGTGGTCAGCGAACAGCAGTTGAAGGAAAACCTGGCCTATGTCGATTTGGGTCGTTCCGAGGGGGCCGAACTGGCCTGCGGTGGCGAACGTTTGAACATGCCACATGAGGGGTTTTACATGTCGCCAGGCGTCTTTGTGAACACCACCAACAGCATGCGGATCAACCGCGAAGAAATGTTCGCGCCGCTGACCTCGGTGATCAAGGTCGATAGCTATGACGAGGCGCTGNCAGTCGTGAACGACACAAATTTCGGCCTGACCTCGGGCATTGTGACCCAGAGCCTTGCCCGGGCCACCCACTTTAGGCGTAATGCGCGGACTGGTGTTGTGACCATCAACTTGCCAACCGCGGGCACGGATTACCACGTGCCGTTTGGCGGCCGCGGTGACAGTTCTTACGGATCACGCGAACAGGGCAAGGCNGCGGCCGAGTTTTATACAACCGTCAAAACTGCCTACATCAGCGCCGGAACCCCGATCTGATGCGCATTGATGGCCTGCAATATGCCAACTGGTCGGAGAAAATATTCCGGCAGATGCGCGAAGGCGGTGTTGATGCGGTCCATGTGACAATCGCCTATCACGAGGATTTCCGCGAGACTGTTCTGAACTTTGAGCAATGGAANCGTTGGTTTGAGCAACATCCCGACCTGATCATCAAGGGTCAATGGGCGAGTGACATCGACTTTGCGCGCGAAACTGGACGCACCGCGATTTTCTTTGGCTTCCAAAACCCCAGCCCGATGGAAACCGATATTGGGCTGGTCGAAGTCCTGCACACGCTTGGCGCACGGTTCATGCAGCTGACCTATAACAACCAATCCCTGCTGGCGACGGGTTGTTANGAGGCCGACGACACCGGCATTACCCGCATGGGTCGCCAAGTGATCAAAGAAATGAACCGGGTTGGATTGGTCGTCGATATGAGCCACTCTGCGGACCGCTCAACCATTGAGGCAGCCGAGTTTTCCGAGCGNCCCATCGCAATCACCCACGCGAATCCGTATGAATGGTCACCTGCCCTGCGCAACAAGAAAGAAGATGTTATTGCTGCGGTGACTGAGAGCGGCGGAATGCTCGGGTTTTCGCTTTACCCACATCACTTGCAGGGCAAATCCGACTGCACCTTGGAAAATTTTTGCGAAATGATTGCCCGCACCGCCGACAAATTTGGGGCCGAACATCTGGGGATCGGTACGGATCTGTGTCAGGATCAACCCGACAGCGTGGTCGAGTGGATGCGCACAGGGCGCTGGACCAAAGAAATGGATTACGGCGAAGGCTCTGCTGCTGCACCAGGGTTTCCTGCGATGCCNACATGGTATCAGGACAATCGNGATTTTGGGAATATTGAAAATGGCCTGCGCGCGACAGGATTGAGCGACGATGAAGTCGCCGGTATTTTGGGTGGGAACTGGTACAGGTTCTTCGCCGAAAACTTTGGCCCACAAGGATAATCACCATGGCATCCTCACCGCCCGCAAGCATACCCAGACGCGACCCAGGTCACGTCATGCGACTCTCGCGGCTCGGTTCAATGCACCAATGCAGGCTCAGCTTTCAGCGGGTGCTGACCCGTCGAATGGCGCGTGAAGGCTGGGTGTTTTCCCGCCCCGTATTCGAGTTTGACGCCAAGGGGGTTGGTCATGCGGTCTATACGGCGCAGGGACCAAAGCGTGCCTATTCCCTGATTGCTTTTGGCCACGATCTTCCGCCGGAGCAACGCTCGGATCGGGTGATTGCGACGGCATGGGATGCGACCTTTACGTTGTTTGATGGCATTCCGACGCCCGAGGATATCGAGCGGCTGTCGCAAAACATACCTCTGCAAGAGGCCGGACGTGTCAGCGAAACTGAAATATCAGTGTCGCGGGCAAACCGTTCGGTGCGCCTGTGGGAACATTTTGTAGACTGNNTGTCTGACGGCCGCCAACCTGATGCCGACAAGGTTGATGCCGTTGGATATCTGATGCGCACGACGGCTGTCTATGGCTCGGGCAAACTGGGGGCCGCGGATTTTGAAATCATTGCACAGCGTCCCGAAATGCGGGTGCCGTTTCAGGCCGAGATGCTNTCTGTCTTCCTGACCCGCGCCTTTGTGCGTGATCTGATCAACCACATGGCCCATGCCAAAGGCGGCAATAACGCGGTCGATATGGACCCTGCCATCGCCCATAGGCTTGGTATTGGCAATTCTACTGGTTTGGGGCTGGCCCCCTATATCGTCAACCATCCGGTTCTGTTCAACAACTGGATCATGGCCCGCGAAGAGGCGATTGCCCGCGTTCGGTCGATCGACGGTGCCACCACAAAGGAGGTTGGCCAGTTCCGCCAACTTGTCCGCCGCAGCAAAACGCTGGTTACCACATGGAAATCCGAGCATCCAATCCAGATTGAAAAACTGGCCGATCTGACCCGCGATATGGAGGCCCTGGCCGGGTTCGTTAAGAACGACGATTTGAGCGTCAATTACCCGTGGGATCGTTTGGTCAACTGGTCCGAAACGGCCTTGAGCGTCGAGGGCCAAGAACTTGTCGCCTCGCTGATCCTAGAACCATACGGCGAGCTGGTGGACGAACTGGCCGACACAATGGCCGACACCAATACGGACGCTTTTCGCATCAATGGGGCTATGGGCATCGCACAGGTGCGCGCGTTGATCGAAAACACTTACGGATGGGCCTTTTCACTGGATTGGGATACGCATAAAAACTGCGCTCGGGCATGGTATGTCTCTGAGGAAAAGCTGGAGCCACGCATGGGCGAACGCTTTGAGGAACCAATCAAAGCCTATGAGCAACCTTTGGCCCCTGCCCGCGATGCGGCTGCGGCCCACCGCGCGCTGGCTGAATGGGACGATGACAAACCCATTGCTGAATTCTTGCAGTGCCACCCTGAACACAGGCACACAATCCGCCGCGCCCAAATCAGCGCAAACGCGCCCTATGCGGAAATTCGCGACAACACCATCGCCGCCGACGTTCTGCCGATTGATTTCTTGCGGGTTAAATTGGCATTTTTCGGGGCCACCCATTTTGACCCACGCTCCGACAGATGGGTCAGAATTTGNATGTATGCTGGTGCCCCTTATCCGGACGCATTGAACAATGAGAATGCCGATCTGTGGGTCTATCCGGAGGTGAGTTCATGAATTTCGCCCTGAACGAAGTTGAAGCCACGGCCAAAAAAGCTGCCCGAGGAGCTGGTTATAGTTGGGGTATGAGTGAGGAAGCCGCCAAAGCCACCCGCTGGTTGTGCGCGAACGGAATAGACGGTGTCAAAGCACTTGCAGAAGTCCTGACGACCGCAGACAGTTCTGAACCGGACAAAATGTCGCCCGTTAAACTGAGGGGGGAATGGCAATCCCGTTCAGGCCTGATGTGCCCCTTGATGGCAGGCGTCACGGTGTCCGATTTTGCAGGTGTCGGACCTGCGGACGTNGTGACCATATCAAACGTTGTCGCCCCTGTTTTGCTTTTGCCCTTCGCGGCTTTGGCTGCTCGCCAGATGGGGTCTGCGGTAACGGTGGAATGGGGTGAGGTTTCGACCACAACGGACGGTACAGGTCCTGAGTCTGGATGGGGCCATTGAATGTGTGGCCACTAACACCCAGACACGGGTGACAATCCGGTCTGCGGGACAGGTTGGGCGACGGCTTGCGCAGCACAGCCGTGCTACACCTAATGATGTCGACTGGGCCACGCTGAACCGGTTTGCCCAACGCACCTATGCCCCCGCGACTTATGAATCGCGCCTTAAAGGGGCAGGTGCTGGCCTGTCCGACAACGATTGAAACGAGGATACCATGATCAAAACCAAAACCCTGAGTCTGGCTGAAATCGAAGAGCTATCGATGAACGCCCTGATGGCAGCCGGCACCTCCGAGATCAATGCGCGCCCATTGGCTGTAGCCACCGCCGCGACCGAAGCTGACGGAGTGGCCAGCCACGGGCTCGCTTATATCCCGATCTATTGCGAACATGTTGATTGCGGCAAGGTTGACGGTCAGGCCAAACCAGTGCTGGCCCACCCCAGCCCCAGCGTAATCACCGTAGATGCGGCCACAGGGTTTGCCCATGCCGCTATTGACATGGGGTTCGAAAAACTGATCCCGCTGGCGCGTGAACAGGGCGTGGCCGTTCTGGCGATCAAAAACAGCTATAACTGTGGCGTTCTGGGCTATCATACCCACCAATTAGCCAAAGCAGGCTTGCTCGGCATCGGTTTCACCAATGCGCCAGCCTCAATCGCCCCTTCTGGTGGCTCCAAACCGGTGGTTGGCACCAACCCGTTTTCAATCGCGGCCCCAGGTCCGGACGGCGCGCCACTCGTTTTGATCGACCAAAGCGCCAGCACCATCGCCAAAAGCGAAGTGATGAAACACGCCCGCGAAGAGCGCCCAATTCCGGTTGGCTGGGCGCTGGACGCCGAGGGCAACCCGACCACCGACCCCAATGTCGGGCTAAAAGGCTCAATGGCCCCGTCGGGCGGATACAAAGGTGTCGGCGTCGCCCTAATGGTCGAAATGATGGCCGCCGCCATGACTGGCGCAACCCTCGGTATCAATGCTTCGCCGTTTTCAGGCACAGTGGGCGGACCACCCAAAACCGGTCAGTTTTTTATCGCAATTGACCCCGTTGCCACGTCTGGAGGCGGTTTTGGCGAACGGATGGCCGATCTGGTGGGCGCGATCCACAATCAACAAGGCGCACATCTGCCCGGCGACGGACGTGGTGCCAAACGGGCCCAAGCCAAAGAAAACGGGGTGGCGGTAAACATCGCAACGCTAGAGCGGATTGCGTCGCTTCTGAACTAATTCAGCAAAGACAAAACCCACCGACTTTGGCGTTCCGAAGCGCCTGCGTTGCAGCACATCTTGTTAAGGTTGGCTGTCGGACGCGAAATATGTAATGATCTCGGTCATAGACAGCACAATCGGTCTGCCGGATTATGGACCCACTGACATCACAAGTAGTTGGACGCTGAATGACACAAAACATCTACAGCACGCGCGGGTTGACCAAGATCTATGGCGAGGACCGTTCGGCTGTGCATGCCTTGCGTGGCGTCAATCTGGAAATCCCCCAAGGTGAAATTGCGGTGTTGCTGGGCCCATCTGGCAGCGGCAAATCCACCCTTTTGAACATTATCGGCGGGTTGGATCGCAGCACCGAGGGCACCGCCTTTTTTCAGGATCAAAACCTGACCGAAATGAGTGACAAGCAACTCACCCGTTATCGGCGTGATTACATCGGCTTCGTCTTTCAGTTCTACAATCTGATGCCCAGCCTAACAGCCTACGAAAACGTCGAACTGGTGACCGAAATCGCCCAAAATCCGATGGACCCCGCCGAGGCGCTGGCCTTGGTCGGCTTGCGCGAACGGGTCGACCATTTTCCAGCCCAGCTGTCTGGCGGCGAGCAACAGCGCGTGGCCATCGCGCGAGCGGTGGCCAAACAACCCAAGGTGCTGTTTTGTGACGAGCCCACAGGGGCGCTGGACAGCACCACCGGCCGCGCGGTGTTACATGTTCTAAAGGATATCAACGAAAAACTCGGGGCTACTGTGTTGATCGTCACACATGCTGCGGCCACGGCCGACATGGCAGATCGTGTGATCCATTTTGCCGACGGCAATGTTGTTGACGTGATTGAAAACAAAACCAAGTTGACCCCCGGGGAGATCGAGTGGTGAGCCCGCTGGATCGCAAACTGCTGCGCGATTTGTGGCGCATGAAGGGTCAGGCCATCGCCATTGGGCTGGTCATTGCGATGGGCGTGATGATGTTGGTGATGATGACGGGCCTTGTCACCTCGCTGGATGAAACACGGCGCACTTATTACGAGCGTTATCGGCTGGCCGAGGTTTTTGCGCCCGCGGCGCGTGCGCCGGAACGGTTGATCAAAAAATTGACCGACATCCCCGGCGTGGGGCAGGCCGAAGGGCGGGTAATTGGCAGTGCTTTGATTGATTTGTCGACACGCGGCTTACCGGTGCAGGCGCAGGTTGTCTCGTTACCCGATCAAGGCGAGCCGCGCCTGAATGACATCTACCTGACCGACGGACGTAAATTAAACGGTAACCGCGCCAATGAAATCCTGCTGTTGCAAAGTTTCGCGCAGGCGCATGGGTTGCGCCCCGGCGACACCTTGCACGCCACCATGAACGGGGCGCGCCGTAATTTTCGCATCGTCGGCTTGGCGCGTTCGCCCGAATTTTTGTATACAACCGCGCCAGGTGAGTTGATGCCCGACGACAGCCGCTTTGGCGTGATCTGGATGAATCGCTCGGCCCTTGCCGCCGCCTATGACATGCGCGGTGCCTTTAACGAGGCAATCCTGTCATTGGGGCGAAGCGCAAACGATGTGGCAGTGATCGCCGAAGTGGACCGCATCCTTGCCCCCTACGGCGGGCTGGGCGCTTATGGTCTGGAAGATCAGGCCTCGAATCTGTTTATCAGCGAGGAAATCAATGGGCTGCGCGTCCAAAGCGTCTGGGTCCCACCGATATTTTTGGCTGTTGCGGCCTTCCTGCTATATATCGTGATCACTCGTATTGTGCAGGCCGAACGCGAAGAAATCGGGTTGATGAAGGCGTTTGGCTATTCCAACATTGAGGT
>JGI24724J26744_10003386_pt1 | contig 10343 bp, 11 predicted proteins | sample Cruoilmetagenom7_FD_26744 | JGI IMG/M metagenome (IMG submission 26744)
ACAAAGGTCACCGCTTAACCCGGCGACATATGAAATCAGTCTTGGTTGAACGCCTTCGATCTGCTTAGCTTTGCCTGAGCAGACCGGATGGCGGAGACCAAGCATGATCCCAGCACAGCTAATGAAACTGCCAGAGCAGCCGCGCGATGTCGCTTGGCCAACCCGGCAATGGCCGGAAGCCAGCGATCCGCAAGGGTTTGATTCTGCGGCGCTTCAGGCGCTACTCGACTTTGCCTTTAGTGACCCGGCGCCCGACGTGATGGGCGAGACGCATGCCTTTCTGGCGGTGCAGGGCGGCAAGATTGTCAGCGAACGGTATTGGCGGGACTATAAAGCGACCGACACTTATCCGTCATGGTCGGAAGCCAAGAGCGTTACCCATGCATTGATCGGTATTCTTGCACGTGAGGGTAAGCTTGACGTGCTGGCCCCCGCCGATGTGCCCGAATGGCAGGGCGGTGATGATCCGCGCCAGCAGATCACATTGGATCAGCTATTACGAATGTCGAGCGGCCTGAAATTCGCTGAGGATTATGTTGATGCGGGTGTGTCTGACGTGATCGAGATGCTGTTTGGCAAAGGCGCTGAGGATGTAGCGGGCTTCGCCGCGAATTTCCCGCCAGAGCACGCGCCTGATACGTTCTGGAGCTATTCAAGCGGGACCAGCAATATTGTCGCGCGCGTGGCCGCGCGGGCGCTTGGCAAGGTCGGACCAGAATTCGAAGCGTTTATGCGCCGGGAATTGTTCGACCCAATCGGTATGACATCGCCCCTGCCGAAATTTGATGCGCAAGGCACCTTTATCGGGTCATCCTTTTGCTATTGCACGGCCCGTGATTTCGCCCGGTTTGGGTTGTTATACATGCGCGATGGTATCTGGGACGGGCGGCGCATCTTGCCGGATGGCTGGGTCGATTATGCACGTTCGCCAACCCCGACGCCACCTGACGAACCCATGGGCTATGGCGCGCATTGGTGGCTGGGCATGTGCGGCGATGACAGTTTTTCGGCGAATGGATATCAGGGCCAGTTCACGGTTCTGATCCCGTCGCTGGACCTCATTTTGGTGCGTCACGGCAATTCTATGGACGAGCAAGGTGATGAAGTTCGTGCGTGGCTTGCCAAAGTGGCGGACTGTTTCAGGTAAGCGGTTTATCGTCGTCGATCAGGATGCGGGCGGCGGCCCCATCGGGGTCATCAAACTGGCCACTATTGGTCGCCCATAGGAATGCGCCAAGGCCAAGTACCCCCAGGCCAAGGGCGACGGGGATAAGATAGATCAAGACGCTCATGCTGGCCGCCTTGGCCGCGCGATGCGCAGGGCATTCAATGTGACGATCAGTGAGGATGCCGACATGGCAATGGCCGCAATGAGCGGTGTGACATGCCCGGTCACCGCAATCGGAACCGCGATCAAATTGTAAGCCGCCGCGAGCGCGAAATTCTGCAACATGGCGCGGCGGGCCGCTTTCGATGCATCGAGGATTTCTGGAATAGCATTAAGCCCGCCGGAGAAGACCGCGTCGGAGGCGGCCTGTGACACGTCCATAGCCCCGCCGGGGGCGAGTGAGGCATGCGCCAGTGACAGGGCGCCCGCATCGTTGAGGCCATCGCCAATCATCAGGACATGTTTGCCCTGCGCGCGCAGATGTTCGAGGTGATCAACCTTTCCCTGCGGGGTGGCCTCAGCGGTCCAGTTCGAGACGCCGAGCGTCGCCGACAGCGCCGCCACGGCGGGAGCCTTGTCGCCCGACAGGATTTCCATTGTCAGACCGCGCGCGCCGAGATGGCTGAGCGTGTTGGCCGCGTCAGGGCGCGGGGCATCGATGAATTTGAATTGGACCGGTTCTGCATCACCAGCGGCATACCAGATCGAAGGGGCGTCGCCGTGCGCCGGGAGTGTGGCCCCGACCCATTCAGCCGAGCCGAGGCGACAAGATTGACCCTCCATGACGGCCTCCAGGCCAAGGCCGGGATGTTCGATGACATTCACCGCAACTGGGCCGGGACCAGCGGCGGCGACAAGCGCGCGTGACAGCGGGTGGCGGCTGGCGCGGGCTAGATTGGCCGCCGCGGCGAGCGTGCCAGTATCGATATCGTCTTGTATCAGAATAGGCTCGCCAATNGTCAGTGTGCCGGTCTTGTCGAAGACGACATGATCGACCCCGGCCAGACGTTCCAAGGCATCGCCGGATTTCAAATAGACACCGGACTTGAACAGGCGGCCAGAGGCGACGACCTGCACGACCGGCGCGGCGAGGGCCAGCGCGCAGGGGCAGGTAATGATCAAGGTCGAGACCGCAATCATGATCGAGGCACGGACATCGCCCGTCGCGAAGAACCAGCCGAGAAAAGCAAGCAGCGCCGTCGTGTGCACAAATGGGACGTAGAGCGCGACGGCGCGGTCGGCGATTTTGCGGTAGCCGGATTTTCGCAGCTCGCCCGCATCCAACATTCGGGCGATATCCGATAGCAGCGAGTCGGCCGCGCCAGCGGTGGCTTTGCCGGTGAGGGGTTGGCCCAAATTGACCGATCCGGCGAACAATTTCGTACCCGGCGCCGCGAGGCTGGGCAGGCTTTCGCCCGAGACAAGGCTTTCATCAATCTCGCTGGTACCGCTGGTGATCTGCATATCGACCACGGCGCGCTCCCCCGAAGACAGAAGGATTGTATCACCCGCCACGATGTCATCGGCGCGCACAGCGGTGGCAGTTCCGGCAGTATCGATGCGCGTGGCAGAGCGGCTTTGCAGCGCGGCGAGTTCATGTGCCGCGCCATAGGCTTGACGGCGCAGGCGGGCATCGAGAAAGCGGCCAATCAAAAGGAAGAAGAGCAGCATCACGCAGGCGTCAAAATAGGCATGCGGGCCGCCGGCCATCGTCTCCCAAACACTGGTGGTGAAGGCGAGGATGACGGCAAGCGAGATCGGCACATCCATATTGACGTGGCGATTGCGCAGGGCGTTCCAGGCCGAGTTGAAGAAGTGGCGGCCAGAAAAGATCACGGCAGGCAGGGCAATGGCGCCGGAGATGGCATGCATGGTGCGGCGGGTCATCTCGCCCATTTCGCCCGCACCGCCCCACACAGAGATTGACAGCAGCATGATATTGGCCGCTGCAAAACCTGCGACGCCCATGGCGATGAGCAGGCGGCGTTCTTCCTGTTTTGCAGCCGAATTTTCAGTCTCTGTGTCATAGGCGGCGACGCCATAGCCAAGGCTGGCGATCGTATCGGCAATGCGATTGGCGGGCAGGGCCCCGGTCCACGCGACTGACATGCGCCCGGTGGAAAGATTGAGGCGCGCTGTTTGAATGCCGGGAAGCGCACCGACGGCACTTTCAATCTTGGTGAGGCAGCCGGCGCATTTGGCCCCGCGCACAGCGAGGTCGAGAGATCTGTTCTGGCCATTTTTGCGTACGAAGGCGCTGACATCGCCGCCACCCGAAACCACCGGTGGTTCTAACCCAGATGGGCAGCCATCGCCATCAAGTGGAGGGGTGAGCGTGCCGGTCATTTGACCAGAAGCGTTTTGTGGGCGGTGAAGACGGACTCCTCGGTTTCAAGATCGAGGACTTGCACGCGCAGTTCCCACTGACCCGGATCGACGGATTCGAGCGGTGCGCGGTAGTCACCATTGGCCTGCGGGGCGAAGACCAGTAGCTGGTCATCTTGTTGTGTGGCGCGGCGACGCATCTGGCCAATGACCGGCTGCCCCGACAGGGCGGAACCAGCGCGATCCTGCAAGTGCAGAATAACGGCATTGTCGACCAGACCGAGTTCGGCCTGCCAGCCAAGCGCGTCTTGGGCGGCGCGGGCTTCAAGCGTTTGATTATAGTTGAGGCCCTGCAAGTAGGATTTTTTGACGTCTTCGCCGGGGAAGCTGGTAATCGCCTGATACAGGAACACGCCATTGACGGCGAACATGATCCCGAAAAAACCCAGCATCCAATACAGGACGTGACGGCCTTTAAGTTCTTTGCCGTTTTCATCAGGGGCGGTCATTGGCATATCACTCATTTTGTGGGCCCTCGAAAGCTGGTCCGATTGGTTTCTGTTTCACCGGTTTCAGCGTCTTTGATGGTGAAGACAATCTGACGCTGGGACTGGGTCTCGCTATCGGGCGCNGTCATCAAAATACGGTAGCGATCTACTCCATATGGGGCGACGGGCAGNGTTATGGATGTGACATTTTCGGTGTCGATGCCGATAATCTTCATGCCGATCCCTTCTATGCCCGAGATTGAAACGGTCATGTCGCGCGCTTCGGTGGACTTGTTCACCAGTTTTAGCGTGTAACCGTTGCGGATCGTGCCATCAGACAGGGTCACAAATGGCGGTGAGCGATCCTTTAGAACATTGACTTCAAAAGTTGCTTTGGTGGCCAAGCCCGTCGTCATCAAGCCCGCGATGATGACCATCAGGGCGGCGTAGAGGACCGTGCGTGAGCGAATGAGGCGGTGCTTGGCCGGTGTCTCGCCGGCGGCGCGGGCGGCCACTGCGACGTCAGTGTCATAGGCGATCAGCCCGGTTGGGCGACCGACCCGTTTCATCATCTTGTCGCAGGCATCAATGCACAGCGCGCAATGAATGCATTCGAGCTGCGGTCCATCGCGAATGTCGATGCCGACCGGACAGACCTGCACGCATTGATCGCAATCGATACAGTCGCCGCGACCTTCCCAGGTGTCTCTTTTTTTATGCGGGCCGCGCGGTTCGCCGCGATCATAGCGATAGGTGACATTCAGGGCGTGCTCATCGGTCAGCGCGCCCTGAATACGTGGCCACGGGCACATATAGGTGCAGACCTGTTCACGCATGTATCCGGCCAGAAAATAGGTCATCAATGTCAGGATACCGGCGAACCAATAGGCCGATAATGGTGCCTCGCCGGTGAACCAGCCGCGCGCCACGGTGGGGGCGTCATGCCAGTAGAGAATGAAAGCGCCGCCCGTCCAGAAGGCAATAATCAGCCAAACGGTGTGCTTGCCGAGTTTTCGGGCGAGCTTACCCGCGCTCATTGGTGCCTTGTCGAGGCGGATACGGGCCGCGCGGTCGCCCTCAAAGGCGCGTTCGACCCAGATAAACAGGTCGGTCCAGACCGTTTGTGGGCAGGTATATCCGCACCAGACCCGGCCAAGCAGCGAGGTCACAAGGAAAAGCGCCAGCGAGGCGAGAATGAGCAGGCCCGCGAGATAGTGGATATCCTGTGGCCAAATCTCGATGAAGAAGAAGTAGAACTTCTCGCTTCCAAAGTCTGCCAGAACGGCTTGATTGGCGATCCCCTCACCGCGATCCCAGCGGATCCATGGAAGGGCGTAATAGCCGATCAGGGTGACCGCCATGACCACCCATTTGACCATCCGAAACTTACCATGCGCAAGCTTTGGATGAATCTGTCGCCGTTTGGCATAGAGATCTTGATGCGCTGGCGGATTTGGCCCGCCGCTTCCCGCAGAGGGGTGCATATTTAGAGTGACCTTGGTCACGTTGGCTGCTCCTATTCACCGCCGCCGAGCGTATGGACATAGACGGCCAACGCTTTGATTGAGGCGTCGTCCAGGCGGGTTTGCCATGCTGGCATGTGTGAGTTTCGCGCATTATAGATGGTTTCGCGAATATCCGTCCAATCGCTGCCATACAGCCATTCAGCATCGGTTAGATTAGGGGCACCCTGAGCGCGGTCGCCCGTTCCGTCGGCGCCATGGCAAGACGCACATTGCATTTGCCAGATCGGCTCAGCACGGGCAATCGCGGCGTCATTTACCGGGCCGCCAGACAGGTTGCTAACATAGTAGGTCAGGTCATCAATCTGTTCGCCATCAAGGATGCCATCCCGGCCAAATCGCGGCATCAGAGAAAAGCGCGTGTCGAGATCATCGTCGTGGCGGATGCCGTGGCGCAGGGTGAGTTCAATCCCGTCCAGCGTGCCATCCCAGAGCCAAACATCGTCGACTAAAGCCGGGTAGCCGACCGCGCCGCGCCCACCCGCCCCATGGCAGGTGGCGCAATTGTCGCCGAACAGGCTTTCACCCATGGCCAATGCAAATTGTTGCAAATCGCGATCGCTTTCAATGTCTTCCAGCGAGGCGTCGAGCAATGTTGCGGAGCTGGCTTGCCGCTCAATTTTCAATTGCTCAATCGCGACGGCGACATTGTCCCGGTCGGAGGCATTGGAGATGCCGGTTGTGTTGGTGCCCATGCCCGGAAGCGCAGGGATGGCGGGCATCATGATCATATACCCGATCGACCAGATGATCGAGACATACCAGACGATCAGCCACCAGCGCGGCAGCGGATTGTTCAGCTCCTTGATGCCATCCCAGGAATGGCCGGTGGTCTCAACGCCGCTATGATCGTCAATGTCTTTGGTCGGCTCACTCATCGTCTGGACCTCCATCTGAAAGGGGTAGCCGTGCGGCCGCGTCAAACTTCTCCTGATTGCGAGGCCAGAGGGCATAGACCAGCGCAGCGGCGAACATGACGACAAAATAGAGCAAGCCACCCGTCTGTGCGAAACTGGATAGGGCTTCATACATGATACAGTCTCCCTCTATCGCCGGTTGCTGAGATCATCAGCTTCATAGGTCGAGAAATCGACCAGCGTGCCGGTCATTTGCAAGTAAGCCACAAGTGCGTCCATTTCTGTGATCGTGTCCGGGTCACCGTCATAGTCGCGGATTTCNACCGTACCGACGCGGCCCGCCGCTGTCTCATATTCAGCGACCAGCTCGTCTTGGGCATCAAAGTCAGCTTCAGGGTCGACCTGCGCGATCAGATGCGCGCGGGCATTTGCAATCATCGTGTCCGTATATGGCACGCCGACCATGCGTTCGGTTTTGAGGCGATCTTCGATGCCGTCGAGGCGGAGTTTTTTCTCAGCCAGGAAGCGGTAGGGCGGCATGACCGATTCCGGCACCAGTGCGCGCGGGTCTTTCAAATGGTCGACTTGCCATTCAGCCGAATATTTGCCGCCAACGCGGGCAAGGTCTGGCCCGGTCCGTTTAGAGCCCCATTGGAACGGGTGATCATACATGCTTTCAGCGGCGAGCGAGTAGGGNCCGTAGCGCTCCACCTCATCNCGCAGGGGGCGGATCATCTGGCTGTGGCAAAGATAGCAACCTTCGCGGACATAGATGTCGCGNCCCGACAGTTCCAGCGGTGTATAGGGCCGCATACCGTCGACTTTTTCAATCGTGTTTTCCATGTAGAAAAGAGGGGCCATTTGGATGATCCCGCCAATCGAGACGACGACAAGAATGCCGATCGTCAGGAGCAGGGAATGACGTTCCAGAATGCCGTGCTTGTTCATGATGCTCATGTCACTGGCCTCCTATTCTGCGGGCTGGAGCGAGGGGAGTGCGCCCTGCTCGGTGGGGTTGNTGTGGTCTTCGGGAACGGCCTCACCGTGGCCTAGCGCGGTGCGCACCAGATTATACGCCATGATGATGGTCCCACTGAGATAGAGCGTGCCGCCCAAAGCGCGGATGATGTAGCTGATATGCTTGGCTTCGACGGTTTCGATGAACGTGTATTCCAGGAAACCGAACTCATTATAGGCGCGCCACATCAGGCCTTCCATAATTCCGGCAAACCACATGGAAACGATGTAGAAAATAATGCCAATCGTTGAGATCCAGAAATGCCACTCAACCAGTTTCATCGAGTACAGGCTTTTGCGTTTCCATAGCCATGGTGTCAGGCAGTAAAGTGCGCCGAAGGAGATATAGCCGACCCAGCCGAGCGCGCCGGAGTGGACGTGGCCAATACCCCATTCGGTATAGTGCGAGAGCGCATTCACGGCGCGCACCGACATCAGCGGGCCTTCAAAGGTCGACATGCCATAAAAGGCGAGCGAGACAATCATCATCCGCACAACNGGATCNGTACGTAGCTTGTCCCACGCGCCAGANAGGGTCATCACGCCATTGATCATGCCGCCCCANCTGGGCATCCAGAGCATGATTGAGAAGGTCATCCCGAGGGTCTGTGCCCATTGCGGCAGAGCNGTGTAATGCAAGTGGTGCGGCCCCGCCCAGATATAGATGAAGATCAGCGACCAGAAATGCACGATGGAGAGGCGGTAGGAAAAGACGGGCCGGTTCACGCGCTTTGGAATGAAATAGTACATGATCGCGAGGAAGCCGGTCGTCAGNAAGAAGCCCACCGCATTGTGGCCGTACCACCATTGGGTCAGGGCATCCTGCACGCCGGAGAAGACTTGCACCGACTTGCTGCCCGCCAGATCGACNGGGATGGAGAGATTGTTGACGATGTGCAGCATCGCGATGGTCACGATGAAGGACAGGTAGAACCAGTTGGCGACATAGATGTGCGGCTCTTTCCGCTTCCACAATGTGCCAAGGAAAACGAGCAGATAGACGACCCAAACCAGGGTTAGCCAAAGATCGACATACCATCCGGCTCAGCATATTCCTTTGATTGGGTTACCCCGAGCAAATAGCCCGTCGCGGCCAGAACGATAAATATCTGATAGCCCCAAAAGACGAACCAGGGCCACATGCCGCCCGCCAGACGGGTACGGCAGGTGCGCTGAACCACGAAGAAGCTGGACGCGATCAGCACATTGCCGCCGAATGCAAAGATCACAGCGGATGTATGCAAGGGCCGCAAACGGCCAAAATTTGTCCAACCATAGTCGGCGAAATAGAAGATGTCCGGCCAGGTCAGCTGTAGCGCGATGATGACGCCGACCAACATCCCGGCAATGCCCCAGAACATTGACGCGAAGACGCCCCATTTGACGATGCTGTTTTCATATTCGCTTTCGTCGAACGGATTATCATTGGTGCCATTGCCTGCCCACATCGACATGCCGACCAGAAACAGGCCACCAAGGGTTAGGAAGGTCCACGCCTGATACCCCATTGCCGGGTCTTTGGCGTTCGCCGCGATTAGCAAGGCAAACAATAGGAAGACGCTTAACAGGGCGCCGACGGCCAATATGCTCGCGCCACCACTTTTTGAATGTGAGGTCAATGTCGACATCTGGTTATACCCTTCGCTTGCCACCGAAATAGCACTATTATCGCTTTTTGCGTGTTTATCGAGTGCCGTTTTGGGTCTGAATAGGGGAAACTACCTATGTGCTGGCGCGACGCAGCAGATAAATTGTGAGCGTGAAATGAGGGACGAGTTATGCGACCGAATCTGGAAATTGGTGTTGCCNCGCTATTGGTNATCATTGGTGCGATGCAGGCTTGGACGCATGCCGCAGCGATGAGCACTTTNTTGGTGCCGGGNTGCCTCAATGGTGGATTTTACCTGCAGGTCGATGTGCCGNTTTGGCAGCGTGTGCATTGTTGGGGNTGTTATGTCGCCNTCGCCGGATTGGCTCTTCTGGCAAGAGCGATTTATCGGCGAATGAAGCCTCGCGCGCTGGCTGCTGCATCTTGAACCATTTGTGTGGCGCCCGATGTGCCTTACGAAGACAAGAGAATGACAAAGAGCGACACACCCCCGGATAAGGACGACCCATTTGTCGCGCGCGACGAGGCGTCGCTGCGCCTATTGCTGCGGTCGATCCTCGCATCGGTTCCTGACGCGATGATCGTGATGGACGAAACCAGCGAGATCATCGCGTTCAGCGCGGCCGCCGAGGCTTTGTTTGGCTATTCAGCCGCCGAGGTGACCGGCAAGAATGTCCGCATATTGATGACCAGTACCGACAAGTCGCATCATGACGGTTATGTGAGCAACTATCTTGGCACGGGTGAGAAACAGATCATTGGGGTTGGACGTGTCGTCGAGGCCAAATTGGCAGATGGCCGCACGATTCCTATCGAATTGAAGGTCGGTGAGGCCCGACTGGGCGAAGGACGCCTGTTTACCGGATATGTGCGGGATATCAGTGAACAGCGCGCCGCCGAGCACCGGATTCGCCAGATGCATGACGAATTGAACAGTTTTGCACGCCTGAGCGCGGTTGGAACGATGGCATCGGCGATGGCGCATGAGCTGAACCAGCCATTGACGGCGGTTGCAAATTATCTGGAAGCCGCACGCGACCTGTTGCGGACGCCGGATGAAAGTACGCTGACGGTTGTTCAAGAGGCTTTGAGCGAGGCCTCGCAGCAATCCATCCGTGCCGGGCAGATTATTCGCCGTTTGCGCGATTATGTGGCGCGTGGTGAAATTGAAACGCGCCCCACAGATTTGGCGCCGCTGGTGAATGATGCGGCCTCATTGGCCAAGACGGGACTGAAAGGTCCGCTGCCGAAAATGGTTGAGCAGGTTGCCGGTGACCTGCCTGCGGTCTTAGCCGACAGGGTGCAAATTCGTCAGGTCTTGATAAATTTGGTGCGCAACGCATTTGAAGCCATGCA
>JGI24724J26744_10003390_pt1 | contig 10336 bp, 7 predicted proteins | sample Cruoilmetagenom7_FD_26744 | JGI IMG/M metagenome (IMG submission 26744)
AGACAATTTGTTTATTGCCCTTAAAATATCTATCAAATACCCTGCCCCTTTCTGAAATCATAAAGTAAATGCCAAAAATAGAATATAATATAAATACTGTCACTGTTATTGCTATAAAAAGCCTGTAGGTAATCCTATTATACCATTTGATTGTCATAGCATCGCTGCTTCTTGCATTCTTATTGTGCATAAATACACCAACCTCTGACTAAAGTAGTCACGTGAAGAACGGCTAGCATAAAAAAAATGAAATGTAAACAAAATTTAAGTAACTGAGCTATGATGGATTTAATGGACACCAAAATAGTAATTTAATATACTAAATATGGAGGTGTCATAATGGAGAAGATTCCAAAGGTAAGATTTACAGAGGAATTTAAGGAAGAAGCAGCAAAGATGGTAGTAGAAGGAGGTTTGTCTGTGTCTAAAGTAGCTACAAGGTTATCAATGCCAACATCTACTTTCGCATATTNGGTTAAATTAGCATATTCCTACAGAAGAAGNTTGGCTTTATCTTGCTACCCATAAAGATCTTTTTAATGGTGAGATTATAGGTTATGCAACAGGGTCAAGAATTATAAAATATCTATCCCCTGCTAACTATATGAAGCAATATTATGAAATGAGGTGTGCATCATGAAAATATTTCGTATTACTTGTTGACATCAGGGGTCAAACCGTCCAACGTAATGAAGCTTTTTCAACAGCGAAAAAAATCTTTCATGACATACTATGTATAGATGGAAACGGGTTGATCAGATCAAGAGACTGCGATGATGTTGAAATTTACAAAGGAAACAGCGTATTTGTACCTGCCGGCATGGAGACGTATCATGTTTTGGGCAAATGTGATCTGTTAATTACGACTTGTAAGCATGAATGAATATGGTAAAAACATGTTAGGCTAAAAAAGAAAGGGAGATTAGTTCAATTATTAAATAAGAGATAAGGATTGCCCCAAATATTGACGACAGTGATGTTCTAACCAGCCGTTCAACGCCATAGCGTGGGGTGAACTTAAATGTTTTTATTAGGTAGTGAAGGATTGAAATATGAAATACATTAAATGGAAATCAGAATATAATAAATACCCTGAAACCAAAATAGATGGTTATGATGATCAGGCATTTAGTGGGTGGGATCACATAATACCGGCACTAAACAATGCCATGACAGATAAGAGAGTATTGACTGTAGATTTCTACCCGGGGGTTAAAGCCGATGAAGTTTTGGAAAAGCTAAAAGAAGGATTAAAACCGGACCTTATTATTAATACAGAAGAAATTTTTTATGACAGTGAAAAACTTACCAAGTTAATGCAGTTTCATCTGACCGAAGACAGAGTGCGTGGTATCATGTATTACGGTGAAATTATTGACTTTATCGATGAATATAAGTTGGAGAAAGCCAAGCAGCTTGTTGAGAAGAGCAAAGAGATGGTGCTTGTTTATGGCTTTGGCGCAGCGCTTGTGACAAAGGGTGATCTGTTAGTCTATGCGGATATGGCGCGTTGGGAAATACAGCTTAGATACCGAAAAGGTATGCCCAACTACAAACAGGAAAACTATAAAGAGGATTTTCTTCGAAAGTATAAAAGAGGCTTTTTTGTTGAATGGCGTATAGCGGATAAGCACAAAAACAGCTTTTATGATGATATCGGTTTTTATCTGGATACAAACAGGGAAAACCATCCAAATATGGTGACCGGCAAGGCTTTTTTTGCAGGCCTCGAAGCAATGACAAAACAACCGTTTCGACTTGTACCTTATTTTGACCCGGGAGTTTGGGGCGGTCAGTGGATGAAAGAGATTTGTAATCTTGATAAAAATCAGGAGAATTTTGCCTGGTGTTTTGACGGTGTGGCAGAGGAAAACAGCATATATTTGAGCTACGGAGATGTGCGCATAGAATCGCCTGCTATGAACCTTATATTGAGCCAACCAAGGGAATTTTTAGGACAGAAAAACTTTGCTCGTTTTGGCGCCGAATATCCGATACGCTTCGATTTTTTAGATACGATGGAAGGGCAAAACCTAAGCTTGCAGGTTCATCCGCTTACTGAATATATTCATAAAAAGTTTGGAATGTCGTATACACAGGACGAGAGTTATTATATATTGGATGCAGGTAAAAATGGTGGAGTATATCTCGGTTTAAAGGAGAATATTGATGCGGATCAAATGATTAAAGATTTGGAAACTTCGCAAACTGGGAAAACTAAATTTGATGCGGAGAAGTATGTGAATTTATTCCCAGCAAAGAAACATGATCATTTTTTAATACCTGCTGGGACGGTTCATTGTTCGTCAAAGGGATGTATGGTTTTGGAAGTAAGTTCAACTCCTTATATTTTTACCTTTAAACTTTGGGATTGGGATAGAGTCGGGCTGGACGGGTTGCCAAGGCCTATTCATGTTGAAGACGGGAAAAAAGTAATTCAGTTTAATCGGACCACTTCATGGGTGAAGAAAAACCTGTTGAACCGTTTTGAAACGATTACACAAAATGATAAGTATACAGAGATCAAAACCGGCTTGCATGAGCTAGAGTTTATAGAAACTCATCTCTTTACCACAAAAAGATATGCGGAAGTGAAATCGGATGGTGAGTTTGCCATGCTAAATCTGGTTGATGGTAGGGCTGCGATTGTTGAGAGCCCAACAGGCGCATTCCCACCTTTTAAAGTTAATTATGCAGAAACTTTTATAGTGCCTGCAAATGCAGGAGATTATATTTTAAGACCATATACGGAGGAAGAGACAATAAAGGTGCTAAAAGCCAATATACGATTTTAATATAGCTGCTTGCTGGTACTAAATTATGAATAATCAACTCTTCGTTAAACATTGGGGTTAAGAATGCAAGGAAAAGAGATTATAGGCGCCTTTTATGGTAGTAGTTATATCCGTAATCTTGGAGAAGAATTTTTGCCGAAAGTTCAAAGGATAAAGATGAATTAGTTGAGATAATAGTTGACCTTAACATAATAAATAAGGTAAGAAATAGCTGGCAGTTATACAGAGATAGAAGACTGAGACATATGATAAGATTGCTGAGTTACAAAGAGTACGAGTAAAAATCAGGAAAATGACAACTGTATATAATGTAGTTATTAAAAATAGGGAAATTGCCTGTTTGAGATTTGATTTTAAAGGTAAAAAAAAATAGAAGCTAAAAATCTTATAATACTTCTTGGCGGTGTTGATATACAAACCCACTTAGACATGCATTCCATGGCAAGTTTTTATCTGATAATTTTTAGTCAGGTTCANGCACTGCTCTTTATNGAGGAACAACTTCTATTGTAGATTTTGCAATGCAGTTAAAATTATTTTAAAGGGTGATATAAAAATAACTGATGGAGAATTATTAAATAAAAATTGCGGGGGCTGATTTGTGAAGGGGGAAGTTATTAAAAAATGTAGAACATTTCTATGAAAAGTGTCGATTTATCTTTAGAATTTTGTGGGGTTCATTTTGAAAACCCTTTTATATTGGCATCTGCTCCGCCAACTGCAGATGCTGAAATGATTGCAAGAGGTTTTGAAGCAGGTTGGGCCGGAGCTGTTATTAAAACTGTAGCGGATGTTCCGTTGGTTAATATTAGGCCACGTTTTAGCGCTATAAAACATAACAATTATGTTTTGGGTTTTGAAAATATTGAACAATTAAGTACAAAGCCTTTAGATTATTGGGTTTACGCAATTGAAGATCTTAAGAAAAATTATAAAGACAAAGTAATCATTGCAAGTATTTTAGTAGATGATAACTATGAAAATATTGAACAACTTATAAGCACACTTGAGGCAGCAAAACCAGATATTATAGAGTTAAACTTATCTTGTCCACATTCAGTGCATAGTAATAAAGGGTTGTCTATAGGACAAGTTCCTAATAAGGTCTATAACATAACAAATTTTGCAAAGAAGATGACTAAAATACCAATAATGCCAAAATTAACATCAAATGTAACAGATATTACAACAATTGGGTCTGCTGCATACAAAGCTTCAGCGGATGCTGTAACTGCCATAAATACAGTACAAGGACTTGTCAAAATTGATATTAATAAATTAGCACCTGAGCCATCAGTTGATGGACTTTCAAGTTATGGAGGTTTATCAGGACCTGCTATAAAACCAATAGCGTTGAAATGTATTTCTCAATTATATAATAGTTTACATATGCCTATTTCAGGTGGCGGTGGGGTTATGACATGGGAAGATTGTGTAGAATTCTTTCTTTGTGGCGCAAAAACCGTACAGGTAGCTACTGCTGTTATGCTAAAGGGTTATGATATAGTCAGTACTTATATAGAAGGATTAAAAAGCTATATGATTAAAATGGGTTTTTTAAAGATTGATGATTTTTTAGGGAAGGCTGCCAAAAAGATTGTAGATCCTGACCAGTTAAAAATTAGCAACAGATGTACATATACAATCAATGATAGTAAATGTACAGGTTGCAAAAACTGCTATGTAGCATGTATGGATGGGGGTTTTCAAGCAATAGCAATGGAGGAGAATAAAGCAAGAATAATTGAAGACAAGTGTGATGGATGCTCTCTGTGCGCTTTAGTGTGCCCCATTAACGATTGTATCAGCAAAAAAGGGATAAACCTCTAAATACTATATGTTTAAAAAATTACCTTTTAAAATAAGACTAATTCTTCCTGTGGCTTTAATAATTGCGATATCTTTTACGATTTTGTTATTATTCCTACATATCATAGTTGAACCTAATATAACTAAAAGAACCCGTTTAAATGTCGCTTATCAGATAAATGCTGTAGCAGAAAAAGCCTTGCAACACATTCAAAAAGAAAGAGAGTATGCTGAAGCTCTAGCCAGTGTATTAAAAGTTGCAAAAGCTAATGGCTTACCCAGAGAAACAATATTTGATATTTTTAAAGATATTTCTAAAAATAATGATTATTTTTTAAGTATATTTTCATTGTGGGAGGTAAATGGATATGACAATGACGAAGATTATATAAATAAAATTGGACATGATGAGACAGGACGTTTTATAGTTTCTGTGAATAAATCATCAGGAAAAATTATGATACAACCCTCGACAAATATTGAAGAAAATACAAAAAAGGGAGAGGTTTATCTGTTGCCAAAAAGGCTTAAAAAACTTATTACGACAAATCCATATTACTATAAATATAAAAAAAGTGGCACTACAGAATTAATTACCACAAATAGCATGCCAATAGTTATAGATGGTGTATTTAAAGGTGTTGTCGGTATTGATATAAGTGTAAAATATTTAGACGATATACTGAGTAAGGTAAAATTATATAAAACTGGTTACGTTTTTATGGTTTCGAATAATGGAACAATTATTTCATATCCAGACAAGGCATATATAGGAAAAAATATTAAGGAAATATCAGAACTTGTAGGATATGTGGATGATATTAAGACAGGCAAAAAAATTTATAGAACACAGGAACTAAAAAATATAAATAAAAAAGCTCTTGTTGTTGTTCAGCCTATACTTAATGAGAATACTGATATGCACTGGAGTATAATTGGAGTTGTTCCTGAGTCAGAGTATTTAGTGGAGTTAAAGAATATAAAAAATATGTTTGCTATATTATGGTTTTTATCTGCGGTTGTTATTATGTTTATAATTTTTGTGATTATTAATAAACTATATCGTGAGCTTGGAGGAGAGCCTTCTAAAGTTATTAAAATTATAAAAAATGTAACAAAGAAAGACTTAAGTAGTGAACTTTCTTTAAAGAAAAACGATAACATTAGCTTGCTATATTATGTTTCTAGTATGGTTGAAGGGCTTAAAGACTTCATAAAGCAATTGATGTCATTCAGTGACGTTCTACATAGTGAAAGTAGGAAGTTAAATGATGATTCAAAAAATATAAATGAAAATATGAGAGAACAATCTTCAAAATCAACACATATTGCAACAACTGCTTCCGAAATGACTAAAGCAACAGAAGACATAGCGCTTAGTGTGTCAGAAGTATTACAATATTCTAATGCTACAGTAGAAAATTCAGATAATGGTATGAAATCAGTAGTGGAGACAACTGATAATATTTCAAAAATAAACAGTTCTATAGCAGACACTCGTAACATGGTAAAAGATTTACAAATAAAATCATTTGAAATAGAATCTATTATTGATACTATTAAAGAAATTTCTGATCAAGTTAATCTATTATCTTTAAATGCCTCTATTGAGGCAGCCCGAGCTGGAAAATATGGGAGGGGTTTTGTTGTTGTAGCCGATGAAATTAGAAAACTTGCAGAGAAAACAAAGAGAGCGACAACAAGCATAACAGAACAGATAGAATCAACCAAGTCTAATATTATTAATGTTACATGTAAAATTAATAGTATAGAAGACGATTCAAAAACAGCAGTAAATAAGGTTGATAATTTAAAAATGAATTTCGAAGAGATTTCTACTAATATTTCAAAGTTGCAGGAGATGATAGAAGGAATAGCTGCTATATCTGAAGAGTTTGCAACTTCCAGTAGCAGCGTTGGCTTGGATATTGAAGATGTATCTACATCAAGTGATGAAACAGCTTTAGCAGCAAATAGTTTTCTTGAATTAGCAGATAAGATATCGAATATATCACAGGTGCTTCAGAACATTGTAAAAGAATTTAATATTAATCAACTCTCTGAAAGTACTGGGCACCGCAGAGATTAGGAGATAATCTACTCTCAATTACAACTATTTTTGAAGAACGGCTAAATTAATCCATAGACCTAAAACACACCTTTTAGTAGAGGCTAATTTTAGGCTCTGCTATTGACGTACAAAAACAAAAGTTCTAATATGTTAAAAATGGAGAGTAATAATTAAATCATTGTTACTCCTCATTTTATAAAAGTTTTACATTTATTTTTAGAGTTTACACAAAACTTGCAACAGACCCGAAGGGAGGTAGGATAATGTCTAATATCAGGAAGATATTTTGCTTTATAATAATTGTATTATCTATATCCATGTTACCGAACAAGCTGCTATCATCTGACATAGATTCAAAAGTTTATGACCTTTTAAACAAAATGACTCTTAAAGAAAAAATTGGACAAATGAGCCAATTACCTATAAGATCTATACTTACTGAAGAAATATCTGTGCTTACCGAAAATAAATTGGATATTGAAAAAGCAAAAAAACAGATTATTGAGAAAGGTGTTGGATCATTTTTGAATATTGCAGGAGAAAATTCACAAATCCTGCAGTCTATAGCAGTAAATGAAACTAGGCTCGGAATTCCCCTCATTTTTGGTATGGATGCAGTACACGGTCATGCTCTTTACCCCGGGGCAACTGTTTTTCCTATGCCCCTCGGCCTATCGTCATCTTGGGATCCTGACATTATGGAGAGAACTGCGGCAGCTACCGCTGCTGAGAGTGTTGCAACCGGTATAAAATGGACATTTGCTCCAATCCTGGATGTTGCGAGGGACCCCAGATGGGGGAGGATAATAGAAGGCTTTGGAGAAGATCCTTATTTAACATCTCTCCTTGGTTCTGCCAAAGTCAGAGGATACCAAGGAAAAAACCTCTCTTCTGATAATTCTGTACTAGCCACCGCTAAACATTTTGTAGCCTATTCAGAAACAGTTGGAGGAAGAGATTATTCTCCATCTGACATATCTTTAAGGACATTAGTAGATATTTTTATGCGCCCATTCTATGCAGTCACAAAAAGTGGAGTAGGTTCGATAATGACCTCTTTTAACGAGATAAACGGTATCCCGGCAACATCTAACAAATATCTTTTGAGGGACAATTTAAAAGACAGCTGGGGTTTTGATGGTTTTGTGGTTTCCGACTGGGCTTCCGTAGGCATGTTATACCACACACATTTTGTTGCAAAGGATTTGAAAGAGGCCGCAAAGCTTGCTATCGAAGCTGGCGTTGATATGGAGATGACAAGTGAAGCTTACCTCAAACATCTGGAGGATCTCGTTCTGGAAGGCGTTGTCTCTGAAAATTTGGTAGATGACGCTGTTAAAAGAATTTTAACAGCTAAAATGAAGCTGGGTCTTTTCGATAAACCTTTTACCAAGATAGATGAGAAAAAGCTAAATACACCCGAACATAGAGATCTGGCACTCGAAGCTGCAAATAAAACGCTGGTTCTTCTTAAAAATAATGGCGTTCTTCCACTGAAAGAGAAGGGAACAATAGCAGTCATAGGACCACTTGCAGATGACCCGCAAAACCAGCTAGGAGGGTGGACGAATAAGCAACCTGAGGAAAATGTAGTTACCATACTTGACGGGATAAAAAATATAGTATCAGCTGATATGGATGTAAAATATGAAATGGGTTGCGCTATAACAGATAATGTAGGAGTAAGTGTTACGGGAGGAGTGAGCGCTCTTGAATTGGAGGTGGGCACTGGTGTGGATACAAGTATTGAAAAAGCTGTTAGCCTTGCTAAAGATTCAGACATTGCTGTTCTGGTGCTAGGAGAAGCTTCCAACATGTCATCAGAGCCAAACAGCAGAACAAGCCTTGATTTACCTGGTAAACAAAAAGAACTTCTTAAGGCTGTACATGCAACCGGAACCCCTGTTGTCCTTGTCCTAATTAATGGAAGGCCACTCACAATAAACTGGGCTTCTGAGAATGTTCCTGCAATACTTGAAACATGGTTCCCCGGCGTTGAAGGAGGTAATGCAGTTGCAAAAGCTTTATTTGGTAAAACGAACCCGTCAGGTAAATTAACAATAACTTTCCCAAAAAATATTGGACAGGTTCCCTTATGGTATAATCATCACCCTCAGAAAAACTGGGAAGGGTTAGAAAATTTTGGAACAAGATATATTGATATTGAAGATACTCCACTATACCCTTTTGGATATGGCCTAAGTTATACAAGATTTGAATACTCTGACCTTGATATAATTCCCACCAGCAACAATATAAAGATCTCCTTTAATGTGAAAAATATAGGGGAATTTGAAGGGGAAGAAACGGTCCAGGTATATTTTTCAGACAAAATAAGCAGTATTGTTACTCCTGATAAACAACTATTGCGATTTAAAAAAGTAAATATCAAGCCGGGGAAAGAACAGAGAATTACTTTTGATGTTAGCTATGATGATTTTTCTCTTCTAAATATGGAGTATACCAGGGTGACAGAACCTGGTGAATTTGATATTCTCGTGGGGGCGTCGTCAGAAGAGATAATACTTAATGAAAGTTTTATGCTTAGGAAGTGACCAATGTTATACTGCCCTTTGGGGCGTATAGAGCTTATATGAACAAGGCGGTTACTTCTAAGTAAACTATTAGCTGACAATGAGGCCACTGAAAAGAGCGGGGATCAGATCTTGTAATTAAGCATTATCTTGCTATACCCTAAGATGAGCAGACCACTAAGAGTAGAACTGAGAGAAGACCATTATCATGCCACCTCACGTGGATACCTTGTTGTTTTATAGGCTTCAGTGTCTATCTACATATACAGCTTGGCAAAACCATAAGCTTTAGAAAATTCTTTAAAACTATCAAGATATGGGTATATCCCTTCATATTCATAAAATTTGCCAAATACTTTTCCTGTTGCGTTATCTACTGGAATTGCAACCTTTTTTTCCACAAAAAGTTAAGCACATTTTTCTGCCGACCTGTAATATTTTTGAATCCATTCTCTGGGAGTATAATAATCAATTGATGAGTGAGATCTTTTTGCGTTGTAATAACATTCAATATATTCAAAAATGCTTCTCTTAGCTTCTTCAAAGGTTTTATATTTTGACTCTTTATAAATAAGCTCACTTTTAAGAGTTTTAAAAAAGCCCACTGTAACAGCATTATCATAACAGTTCCCCTTCCCACTCATACTTTGCCTTATATTGTATTTTCCCAGAAACTTCTGAATTCATGGCTAGCATATTGTGCTCCTCTATCTGAATGAAACAGTAATCCTGCTATCACCCCCATAAAATTTACAATTTTATGGGGACCCCGAGTTTGTGGTTTCCTCCTTAAACAGGCTTCTCGAAAAGCCATAACCACCGTATCTGAAGTTTTTAAACTCTTCAATCTCTGGTGACCAATAACTCCTCTATTAAATAGATCAATAATTGTAGTTAAATACAGCAACCCAGTTCCTGTGGATGTATATGTTATATCATAGACCCATACTTTGTCAGGGTTTGTAACTTTAAATTCCTGTCCCAATAAGTTTGGAGATACAAAATAACTGTGCTTACTATTTGTTGTTACCTTATACACTTTGCGAATCTTGCTCATAAGCCCATTTAATTTCATTAATTTGGCTGTTCTGCGACAACTACAAAAAATGCCTCTACGTTTAAGTCTG
>JGI24724J26744_10003391_pt1 | contig 10336 bp, 4 predicted proteins | sample Cruoilmetagenom7_FD_26744 | JGI IMG/M metagenome (IMG submission 26744)
GTGAGTGCTGGCAAGGCGTCGATTATGATTAACGGCAAGCGGCATAGTGTGAAAAAATTAATTAGGGTAATTGAAGGTTAATAATATGAATAAGCAACTAGCAAAGATAAGCAAAGCATCACTGGAAATACAAGAGCGGGGAATTCTAAACTTCTGGATTCACGTTGATTACGAGGAAGGCATGTCTCAAGGTGTTGGTGGGATAGCCCTTGATGGCTATTCTAAAGAACTTGGCGAGCGTGTTGGCACGGCCTATGGTTGTGAAATGATACGCCGGTTACTACTGGAGCTTCGTGTAAATGATTTCTCGGAAATGAAAGGCAAGCATGTGTGGGTACTTGGCGACAGTGAAGGGCTTGGGTTTTCGCCGCTTGGCATTCAGTCGTTACGTGGTGACAATAAAGAGAGTAAGCCTGTAATCTTTGCGGACATTGCCGATCAATTTAAAATTGATACCGCCCATGACTAAACCACTACTAGCACAACCAGGCACAGTAATGGCTGCCATTGACGCTATGAAGACTGTCATACGCCAGCAACGACAAGGTAAGCGCGAAAAAGCCAAGGATGAGGCAAGGCTTGAGGTTATTAAGAAGGTGTTGATAGGAGATACTTAGAAAAAAACCCCGCAATTAAGCGGGAAAGGGTGGGGCCGTCGCCCCTCGGAGAAACTACAGGATAACACAATATGAAAACACTTATCGCAATACTAGCAGCAACATCTATCACGGCCTTAGCAGGCGACTACTGGGAAGAAACCCCAGGCGTTGAAGCAGGGCAGAACATACGCGCTTACAACCACTCAACAGGCAAAACGCGGGATATTGACGTGGATAGCGTCAGAACATACGGAGGGACAACAACGATAGAGACTTACAGTAACGACACTAATACCTATGAGACTATCGAGGTTGACGCGCCACGAAAGCCTAGCCGGTATGAGTTTGAATTTAAGAAGTTTGATTAATTCGATATAATCAGCCCTTACTCAATGTAGGGGCTGACTTTGAAGCGTGTTATATGGGGAAGTTGAGTTTTACCCTTATTGATTTCGCTATACGATGCAAGCCTGAAACAGCTCTTTGGTCTAACCCTTCTGTTAGCGCGGCAGCCTCTATATGTTGAACTTTTGCCATGTGATATGCGCAAATAGCCTCGCTCTCGGTATCGTAAGTGCCTAAGCATAATGGCGAGCCAGCGATTCTTATGTTTGCTTGGTAGCGCCCGCGCTTGAGCGTGACCCCTGTCGTGCTTTTACCTTTTGCTCCAGCTCTATCATTAAGAAGCGAGTTTATATTGTGCGGGATGAACACGCACATCTCTGGGCTGTATATTTTATTTCCTGCCAAGACAATATCTTTGTCTAACTCTAGCCCTTCATAATTCTGCGATTCAACCCAATTAGTGAATGCAGAGAACTTATGCCACCCCTCGTCAACACTGCATCCATCATAGGTTGGGCTGACTTCTTTGTATTTCTCGCAGTAGCAGCGTTTGAGCATATTAGCCCACACTCTATATATAGGGCAGGTTGCTTTCTTGCCGTCAACTTTGATGCACACCATATAATCAGCGTCATTTATACCGACGCCAAACAAGCTTCTTCGTAGTGATAGCGACCGTTTTGTCGGTTTGATTTTGTGGAATTTAGGCGTGGCTGGGTTATACTTTTGGAATGTCATCTTGAACTCCATATTCAATTTGATTAGGGCTTCGCGGAGCGACAACTCCGCGCTAGCCTGAACTTATTATCACATAAAACCTGAATCCAGCAAAGGGCCTGCTTTTGAAGCTGTTAATTAAGTGCCGAAAGAAATGCAGTATTCCAAACTTATTTGGCGTCATAGCGCTGACGGTCATGTCACCTAGAGGGCTTGTTTTTTTGGTTGTTTTAGCGATTATCGCTACATCAAATATCAGCGGAAACTACCGCTAACGGCTTTCCAGCTCACCCCGGCGCACCGCCAGCCGCGCTATCCTTAATCGCTTGGCATTAATACGATCAATGCGGCGACTCTTCTCAGCCGGTGATAAGTCCTTACGCTCGGTGATTCGCTTAATCTCATTCGAGAGTTTAGATAACTGCGTGGCGACCCGGTTGTACTGCTTGCGATAGCGAAGGTCTTTGCCGTGCTTCTCCATTGCAGCCTTGAGTTTATCGACCTCTTTATTCTCCTTATAGTGCTTAATGTCTGCAAACTTCTGGGCCAAGAACGCCTTGTTATCGTAAAGTTCTGTAATGTACTTTGAGTTTCGACCTTTGGCTTCACGGATAAATCGACCGACAACTGTATAGTCCTGTATCTTCATTTCTGGGCGGTCAGCCTTGCCTAGTGCCGGCCTTGCAATCAAGTCCACTGCGTTAAGCGCGGCTGAACCAGCCCACCCGGCATACTGACTAACGAGGAAATCTATTTGTATAGGGCTTAATCCATGCTCGCCCATTGGCATTGACAGCAACTTACTTAACCCTATTGCAGATTGTGTAGTCCACGGCTTGATGCGATTTCCCGGCGACAGTCTTTGCATAGCCATTGATTCAATCTGTCGGTCTGTAAAGCTGCTTTTATTGGCTCTTACGTCAAGAGCTGGAGCTAGCGCTTGCGGTACGATACTGAACGCAAGGGTCTCAGTAAGCATGTGTTGTAGTCGCTCGTAGTACAGCGACATATCAACCTCTGGGTCAGCAAACTGCTCCACGCCGCGCTCAATGATATTAGCCAGCGCACCAACTTCAAAAGGTCGAGGTATGCGAACCATCTTATCACTGCCTGGCAGTTTAATTAGATGGTAAGTGTCGCGCTCCCACTGCTCTGCTTCCTTGTAATCCTCGTCGTCCTTCATGTAAAGATAGAGCAGGACTGAGGCGGCACTATAAGCCCCGATCACGGCGATGGTTTGCTTGCGCTGCTCTGGATCGGCAAACGCTCTAGCCATCTTATCTAAGCCCTGTGCGCGGGCGTTCAAAAACGGAATGCTCTGCGTTAGCACTCGAACCGCGATATTAGCGCCACTACGCTGAAAGTCAAGGTGGTCTCGGCCTTCAAAATTGGATGTTAGTAAGTCCTTTCCTGCATCCTTGCTTTGCTTGACGTTCGCTATGCGGTTTACATTTTCAAGTCTTGCGCCAAAGTCCTGATATTTATTCCACCATTTTTTAATAGCGTGTTCAGTGTCGAGAATCTCAGCTTGGCTAACGTGCTTACTCATTACCATGCGTATAGCATCGGGATCGCCACCGTTAATGTAGCCTGAATCACCGAACATCCCGCCAGCAGCAATCGCTTGAACGCGCTCTTCTGACATTTTCTTGGTAAGGTCCCAGCCTTGATGTACGTTCTTTAGGAAATTAGTGTCCATTGGGGCAACGGCAATCGCCTGGATGGTGTCCCGAATCGCATTGGCGACTTTAAATGATCCGCTTGCTGTTACACCAATGGTCAGCAGCCGCTTAAACTTGCGCATAACCTTCATAGGCGCGTTATCAAGGCCATTGAAGTTTAGAGAGCTAATAGCTTGTAGCACCAGCTTGCCTTCGTTCGTGCTATCCAAGTGATACCATGCTTCCTGCCCGTTCTCCCTGATAAAAATATGATTCTTTTCTACCTTACTTGGCTTTCGGTCAAGTCGTGTGGCTAGCCCCATTTCCTCGGCTGTTTCTAGTGTTGCTGTAGCTGCCTGGTTCTTGAGTGATGCGCTAGCGATATGCTCCCAGTTCATGACTGTGTTCATCAGCAAGTCATTGAGCTGCATATTTGCGCCTTTCAGCTTCTTGTACGCAGTCTGCCCGACCATGCCGCTAACACTAGATACGCCGTGGTTATCGCCGCCTTCTTCTGCAATACGGTAGAACGGCACATAAAAGCCCTGCTCCTTCCATAGCGCAGCGTCCTCACGGCTTACTAGGCCGGTCTCTACGCCGACTTTAACTACCGAGTTATGCAATGCCTCAAAGTCTTTCAACACTGCCGCATACGTCGCCTCACGGGTCGGGTTTGCTGCGGTGTTTTGATTGAGGGCTAGCAGGTTTTGAATATCCTGCTCGGTCAATAAGTGTTCTTTATCTTCCGCCCATAGTCGGCTGGCGCGGTTAGCTGCCACCCATTGAAGGAATCGGTTTGATTCATTACCAAGCGGGGCTAATGTTTCGGCTAATCCTTTCATGCCGGTATTGATTTGCAGTACGCCGTCTTGATGTAGCTTTAATCCACCCTCTTGGATAACCATTTCAATAGCGCCACCAGCAGAGCCGGACATTTGCGACAACATCCATGCCCGCTTGTTATTCAATACCGACTTGATTGAATCGTACTGGTCGAGTACTTCTTGGCGTAGCTTTGTGCCGAAGCGCGGCTTAATCTCTGCGAACCGCTCTTTTGCGCGGTCGATGGCTGGCGGGTTAGGTGGCTTCCCGAACTTACTCAGTGAGTCAAAAGTACCTTCTGGTAAATCCTCGTACCCTGGTTCATCCTTCCACTTTGTATTCCCGCCTACATTTCCTCTGGAATAACTAGCCCCAGTATCGTCGGCAACCTTTGTGATGTTTTTTGACTCGAATACAATTACCCAGTCTAGGCCATCCACGGCAATGCCGTCATAGCCTGCTGACATTAGCGCGCTGCGCATAGCGGTGGATTCTTGCTTGGATAGGTCGCCAAGGTCTGAGAATTCGCCCTCCGATAAGGAAAGCACTTTTTCTACTTGGACTTTGTGGGCGCTTAGGTGTGCGCCGTACTTATCGTTGCCTGCGTCTTCAAATGACAGGAAGTGGCCAAGGTAGCCAGTTGTTGTGCTGGTGTTGCCGCCTAACTGATCGTCGCCAAACTCATCAAAAGCAGAGTGAGACCTGTGGAGTACAGTTACTTCTTCGCCGTTCCGATACCCGTCAAGCGTTCCGCTGCTCTCCACTCTCGCTCCGTAGGCTTCTGCCTCGGCGATGAGGGCCGCGTAATCCTCTTGCTGCTCTTGGCTATCAGTTTTTCGGCTAAATCTTTGATCTTGGCTTCGCTCATTGTCTTTATCTCCGATGGTTTTACTTGCGTACTGGCCATCATACTTTATGGAAGTAATGTTTCCGCTGCCGTCTATCGCTAGATTTGCCCGCTTACCCTCGATGTACCGGGCTGCCTGCGCGATTAATTGCCCGATCTCTGCGCTGTCTTTGTTGGTCAAGCCCATTCTGGCCAGCCATAGCTTTAACTTGGCGACCAGTTGTTTAACCAGCGAGTGATTCGTGTCGGTCTCAGCGATGTGTGCGAGTATTTCCCGCGCTTCCTGGTTGGCGCTTAGTGCGTAATTGCCATTACCGTCGGTGTAGTTCTTCTTCAAAGTCCTAACAATTTCGGACACTTGCTTGTTATTAACTCGCTTCATGCGCTTGATCTTGCCAATAACGTCAGAGAAGGAGTCGCCCAGCATTTCTTCAAGGCCCATGTGCCCCACGATCTCATGGGTTAGCACGGCCTTAGCGTCAGATACCGTCGTGTTATCAGCCACAACGTAGGCAATGCCGTCGTAATACATTCCCTTGACGTCTGAGGGCGTCTGTACGGGGAGTTCTGCTGTGGTCTGCACAATCTTGACGCGCTGCTGTATCGTCTTGTCTAGGCGGGCTATAGCGGTCGATAGCTCAGTGTTAATTTCAGCGACGGTTGATACTGCTGGTGTTGTTTTGTAGTCGCGGGAGTAGGATTGCCCTTTATCTGCGCTAAGCTCTGGGTGTAGCTCTTTAATCTTGGACAGTGCCACAACACCATTAATAATGTATTTGCTTTGAATCTCTTTGATGTTCTCTTTGTGAGATTTTAGCTTGCCTTCTGCATCGGTTTGATCCGTATTTAAGCTCTCGATCCTCTCGTAAACGTCTTTTATTTGAGCGATGTACTTCGCGCGTGTTTCAACCTGGCGCTTTTTAAAGGCGGCGAGTTTTTTCTTTGCCTCTGCCGCTGGTAAGCCTGCGTAAGCTGGGGTTGACCCCTTATCTATCGACGCGATAGCCCTATCAAGATCCTCTTTTGTTTTGATCTGCGTCTGAATTCGACCCTCAATGCTTGCAACCTTGCTTTCTAGCTCTATTGTTACGCGGTCAGCCGATGAAAGGTCGCGCTCCAGTTCTAGTTTTTTCTTTTTAGCTGGGTTTTGCTCTAGCTCAATCGCTGCGGCGTAGGCGTCCGGCGCTTCTTTGGCGGCAACGTCTGCTGTCGATTGATCTTGGTCCTTCCAAAATACGTCGTTAAACCCTTTCTTGTTGGCGATAATCCGCTCGCTCATCTCGTCGAACGTGCCAATTTGCGAGAAGGAGTGAACTCTTACCTGATCGTACCTGTTACCCTGTCGAACACCTCTATTATTGCGCTGCTCTATTTCATCAGGGCGATAAGGTAGGTCTATCTGGTATATGTCCGTTGTATTAGTTTGAAGGTCAACACCAACACCTAGCTTAGACGTGTTGCCGATCAGCACTTTAATGTCGCCTGAATTATAGCCGTCAATAATCTGCTGCAATCTCTCCGGCTTTGGGCCAGAATTAACAGGCTTGCCAGTAGCAGGGTTTATATGGCGGGAGCCACTTACAAAAACAACCTGGTCATCATTTAACTTTGTGGCACTTAACACCCTGGCCCGTATATCTTCGTGCGTAGATTTGTTGGAATTGGCGAATTTTAGGCGATCAAGGAATATAATTTGCCCTGCGTCCTTATCAGCCTTCACTTGCTTGGCGACAAGCTCTACTGTCTTGGCAATCTTCGAATATTCCGACCTTTCCTCGACCTCAAAAACGTCGCCTTTGGAAAAATCCTTACTCTTGATTGATGGCGTGTAAAGCCGTTGATCTATACTCGCGTCACGGCCAGCGCCATACATTGAGATTATCGCCTCAATATCGTCTTTAACTACGCCCTGTCGCTTCTCCTGTGCGTCTTTAATTGCCTGTAACAGCCTGTCTTTAATATCAATGAACTGCGCCTCAGATACATCGCTCTTTAATATCTGATGCTTTATGTCAACCTGCTCTGGCCGCTTTAAATCCTTTGCCGACTCTGGAGACCTGTAATCAATATACCTTGTGGTAATAGCTTTCAGACCGCCGATATTTTTTATCGACGTTAGCTCTGGTGATATTTTCTTTTTGCCATCAGCGCTCGTACTCTCTACTTCGGAGATAGAGAAGAATTCATTAACAAACTCCTCGGCGCTTGATATTCCGTACTCTTTCAGAATATCGACGTTTAGGTGCTGTAGCAGAGTCATTAGTTCGAGCGGCTTATTTGGCGTCGGGGTTCCTGTCAGTAGAAAAACATTATTCCCGTTGTTCATCTCACTGATATAGCGCGTCTTAAACCTAAAATCGTATGATCTTGAGCTTTGCAGGCTTACCGCCAGTGGGTCTCCGGTCTTTATATCCCTGCCGTCCTCATCCTTCGGCCATGATTCTTTAATGCTAACCGAAGCGCCAATTCCGCCGCGAGTTTCGGCAGACTGCATCCCTATGTTTTTGTAGTATTGAACCTCGTCGGCAATAATCGCATCAAAGCCTAGCTTTTTCATGTCGAAGCCAGCTTTGTTAGCCTCGCTATATGCCTTGCGCATAGTCTCTTTCAGCATGGCGATTTTAGCCAGCCTTGTAGCCTTCGCTTTTACTTGTGATTTTGTTAGCTCATCGTCCGGCTTTTCCATCAAAGACATTTCTTTAGCTATGTCTTCGATATATTGATTGAGCTTTTTCGTAGGTACAGTGATCTTCTGCGCCAGGTTCGTGCTGATAAATGTATAGTCATAGCGATTGTTTGTAAGGTCATTCGCCATCTTTTCTTTATCGGCGCCGGTCATCGCTACCCAGTCTTTTACCTTTCCTTTGTTTACCCCTGTTTGATATTTTGGGAACTGGTATATTTTTGAATTTGGGTACAGTTCCCGCGCAGTTTCTTCCCATTGTGGGATTGTGTTAGCTGGAACAATGAATAACGGTTTTTTTACAACACCTTTATCCAAAAGCTGTTGAGTAACAATTATCGCTGTCGGAGTTTTGCCAAGCCCTGGGGCGAACGCAATAACGCCACGCTTGTTGTATATAGCCCTCTCTGCGCCCTCCTGCTGGTGCTGCATCAGCTTGAACGGCTTGCCCCTGAATGTTGCGGGAAGGTTTTTAATCGAGCTTCCATCGAATACGGGAGGCGAGAAGAAATTGCGCTTTCTGTTGTACTCTTCCTCTACAGCGCCAGCCATACCGGAGTCATCAAGATGTTGCTTTATTAGTGGTAGAACGTCGTTAGTTAACGTGCGCTGCGCTGCTTTTAGCTTCGAGTTGTACTCGTCTTGAGTGTCTTTCTGGTCTCTTTTTGCTAACTGCTCGCCGTTGATATACTTGTTGTATAGCTCCAAAAGCGCTGAGTTGCTGATCGCGTTGCCACCAATAACAGGGCTTCCGTCGTAACGCTCTACTCTACCAATGGCTGCTTTTGCCTCGCCAGGTAGCCACGACTCATCACCGCGAATCGTCAATTCTTTGAATGGAATTACTGCCGGCTTTACAGCCTCAAGTCCTTCTTTTTGCTTGGCTCGTTGAGCTGCTGGCTTAACCTTGTTTAGCCCGTCTATCTTTTCGTAGATATTGCCCGAGTAGTAGATTCTCGCATTTTGTATTTTCGTTTCACTCACTCGTGCGTAATCGCCATTGGATAGTAATTTGCTTACTTCCAGACCGCTAACAAGGTCGCTGGCAGAGGTTGAAATAACACCATCTTTATTTTCGAGAGATTCTGCCCGGTCTTTTAAGCTGGAGTCTGAGTCTATTTCTATCTTTCCGCTGTCCTCAAAGCGAACTTGCGCATCAAAAATCTCACTCGGCACGAAGTTATCATCGAACAGCGCGCTCAATTCATTAATTCTAGCGGTGGCAAGGTATTTGCGACCCCATGCTTTCAGTAGCTTGTCTTTTTGCGGAGCCTTTTTATAGTCATCCTTATATTTTTCGATGAGATTAGGGTTTAGCGACTTCTCGATAGCCACAAGCGCGTCGATTTTCTCTTGCTGAACGCCATCTAGCTTTCTGCCAAGCAGAGCTGTCCCGTCCTGCTCGCTGAAATCAACTTTTACACCGTAAAAAACCCCGTCCTCATAGAATGGCTGTGACCTTGGTGAAAAGTATAGGCCGTTGTTGCTTGCATATTCTTCTGCTTCCGCAAGGTGTTTGAAGCTGCTATCTTCAATCTTCGCCTTGGCTTCATAGTTCCTGGGCGTTAGTTTTATTTTCGAGTAGTCAGCATCGCCTGTAACAATAAGCCCCTCTCGGCCCATTGACGTTTTGTTCTTGCCGACGCTTAATTCGCCAAGTACGGAATCAGGATGGTCGATAAAGTATTGGTTTATCTTGTGGCCATCTTTCTGGCCAACAGCAACAAACGACTGGTTTCTCGCCTTCTGCTTACTTTCAACCCCATCTGGGCGCTTTTGCAGGAAGATAATATCTATCATTACCTCTGTGCTGGCGTTTGCCTTCTGCGTCCCCATTGGCAGCCGATACGCGCCAATAACGTCAAGGTCTTGCACTAGCCGCTCGCGCAGTTTTGCCGCTTCTGTCGTGCCATCCATGGTCCCGGTCGAAGTCATGAATGCCATGACGCCGCCGTCTTTGAGTTTTTCAACGGACTGCGCGAAAAAGAAATTATGAATAGCTTTGAATGCAGGCTTGATAGTCCCCGCGTGTTCTCGGGCAAGCGATGCAAAAGAAGCGAAGGGGACGTTTGATATAATCAGGTCATAGTTCTTGCCTTTAAAGGTCTCGTATGACTCGTTAAAAACCCTCACACCTGGGTATAAGCGACTAACTATATCGGTGTTTGTTTTATCTATATCCACGGCAGTCCAGTCTAGGCTGGGCATCATGCCGATAAAGTTACCGCTACCAACTGACGGCTCTAGTGCTTTACCGTGGGCCAGCCCCGCCTCGTCTAGCGCGTTGTATATCGCTTTTATTGTCTCGTAGCTGGTGTAGTGTTGATTAAATACGGCAGCGCCTTTGTCTTGGGATGCTTTAAGGTCTAAACCACCAGATCCAGTGTATTGGCGAAGAACTTCTTTGTCGGCATCTGTGATCTCATTAACAGGCTTTTTTAGAACTTCCTCTGCAAGCCGGTTAATATCACGGCGTTTTGCAGGTGTTAGCGATATTGAAGGTTTCTCTCTTAGGTCGTAATTGCTTACGCCTCCTTGATCTGCCCCAGCATCAACAGGCTTAATGTCTCCTGGTACATTTCTGTCGGGGCCAGAATCCCCCCTGACTCCTCGTTCACCCTCATCATTGGTTCGCTGTCCGGCCAGTCCTGCATCTTTTGGT
>JGI24724J26744_10003394_pt1 | contig 10331 bp, 11 predicted proteins | sample Cruoilmetagenom7_FD_26744 | JGI IMG/M metagenome (IMG submission 26744)
CCACTCTCGGCACGAACTGTTCTGTCGGACCCTATTCGGTCATCGGTGCAGGGGTTCAGATCGGGGAAAATGGGCTGATTGGCAGTCATGTTTCGATCGAAAGTGGAACGGTCATCGGAGCGGATGCAGTTTTGCAGTCGGGCGCGCGTATTGGGCATAATGTGCAGATCGGCACCCGCTTTTTTTGCCATTCTGGCGTGGTGATCGGGGCTGACGGGTTTTCCTTTGTCACACCTGAACCCTCAATCGCCGAAAAAGCCCGCAAGTCTTTGGGTCAGGACACTTCCCAAACACCCGAAGATCAGGACTGGTTGAAAATTCATTCACTTGGCGGTGTCACTATCGGTGATGACGTCGAAATCGGTGCCAATTCCTGTGTCGATGCAGGCACAATCCGGGCGACCCGGATTGGCGACGGCACAAAAATTGATGCTTTGGTGCAGGTGGGCCATAATGTTGTTGTTGGCATGAACTGCCTGTTATGCGGGCATGTGGGGATTGCTGGATCGGCGCAACTGGGCAATAACGTTGTGCTTGGTGGTCAGGTCGGTGTTGGCGACAACATCACCATCGGTGATCAGGTGGTGGCTGGTGGCGGCAGCAAAATTTTGTCCAATGTTCCAAAAGGGCGCGCGGTCCTTGGCTATCCGGCGACCAAGATGGCCGGGTATATTCAAAGCTATAAGGCTTTGCGCCGATTGCCCCGGCTGATGAGCGATTTTGAAAAGCTTCAAAAATCTGTTTCAAACCAACGCGACACTGACTAAGAAATCAGTAGAAATTGCATGGATGCCATGGGCGAACCTGTCAAAGAAAATGTTATAGCTATTATTGCCGAGCAAGCGTTGCTGGAACCCGGTGATGTCACTTTGGAACAGACGCCTGATGATCTTGGCCTGGATAGCCTTGCGCTGGTCGAGGCAATTTTTGCCATCGAAGAACGTTTCGATATATCTGTTCCGTTCAACGCCAACACCCCCAACCAAAACGCGTTTGATATAACGTCGGTGGCGTCAATTATCGACGCGGTTCAACAGCTGGTGGATGAACAAAACCCATGAAACGTGTCGTGATCACCGGGGCCGGGACGATCAATGCGCTTGGCCACGGGGTCGCTGAAACACTGGATGCGATGGCCAATGGGGTGTGTGGTATTGGCGCACTGGATATTCGGGATGTAGACCGACTGTCGGTTCGGATCGGCGCGCAGGTTACCAATTTTTCGCCGCAGGACCATTTCAACCGCCAGCAAATTTCGCTTTATGACCGCTTTACACAGTTCACCTTGTTGGCTGCCAAACAGGCTGTGGCTCAGGCTGGGTTGGAAGTTTTCCGGCGACCTTGCGCGCAGCAGTGGTGTGGTGCTGGGCACGGCCGGTGGCGGTGTAATTACCGGGGACGATAATTACCGCAGCGTCTACGAACAGGGCAAAAACCGGGTGCATCCCTTTGTCGTGCCCAAGCTGATGAACAACGCCGCTGCCAGTCATGTGTCGATGGAATATAACCTGCAAGGCCCGTCTTTCACGGTTGCGACAGCCTGTGCCAGTTCAAATCACGCAATGGGGCAGGCGTTCAATCTGGTGCGTTCTGGCATGGCCACAACAATGCTGACCGGCGGGTCCGAAGCGATGTTATGTTTCGGCGGAATAAAGGCATGGGAAGGGTTGCGGGTCATGTCCAAAGACGCCTGCCGGCCGTTTTCAGCCGACCGTGACGGAATGGTGCAGGGCGAAGGCGCAGCGGTATTCGTATTTGAAGACTATGAACATGCGCGCGCTCGGGGCGCCGAAATTCTGTGTGAGGTCGTCGGTTTTGCGATGACATCGGATGCCGCCGATATCGTTATGCCATCCAAACAAGGGGCTGCGCGCGCTATTCTGGGCGCAATGCAAGATGGCGCAATCAACCCGGCGGAGGTTGGATATATCAATGCCCATGGCACAGGAACGCTTGCCAACGACAAGATCGAATGCGCCGCCGTCGCCGATGTTTTTGGCGGGCATACGGACGCGCTAATGATGTCGTCGACCAAGTCGATGCACGGCCATTTGATCGGCGGCACCGGTGCGGTTGAATTGCTGGCCTGTATCATGGCGCTGCGCGACGGAATAATTGCGCCCACCATCGGGCACCGTCAGGCCGACCCGGACTGCGCACTTGATGTTGTGGCCAATCACGCGCGCGAAACACCGGTTGGCACGGTGCTTTCAAACGCATTCGCATTTGGCGGGCTAAATGCGGTCTTGGCGCTCAGAAAATTCTGATCAGTCGGTTGCTGGAAATTACAGGTCGCCTATTTCGCTGCTGTATCGCTGCAAACCCGTCCGTAAAACCGCTTAAGGATAGCTTCAGTTTCACCACTTGATCCGGCGCGACGATCGGCACGATGGCGATTGTCGCAACACTGCCCTTGCGAAACGCGTCGATATCCTCGCGGCTTAGCCCGATACGGGCATAACAGCCCTGTACGGAACAATAGCTATACGGGTAACGCTTGGTATTTTTCCCATCGACCGACATGGTCAGTTGCGCCGTTAGCAGGGTTTCAAGCGGGGTGGCAATTACGGCCCCAGCCAGTGCTGCCTGACCTTCGGGCAACGCAAACAAAGTCATCTCGGCGACGGAATTACCCTCGTCGTCTTTCAGCAGTTGATAAAGTTGGCAATCTTGCGCGCTCTCATCTGAACTAAGGCAGCGCACATCCCAGGCACCATGTTGTTCGCGGACAATTGGACCGTCTTGTGCGGGTTCTGCTGTAACCGGCACGCCAACAGACAAATCGCTGGTTGCCCCGGTCGGGCTGGCGTCCTGAGCAAAAACGGGGCTAGCCATCAGGCCGGCGGCCAGTATTAGGTGGGGAACGGTCTTGATCAGATTTATCATTTTGATCTCGTGCTATTTATGACGTTGGCCGAGGCCTAGCATGGCCGTAACTGACTGTCAGGTCGCAATTTTGTGTATTCCCGGAATTTGGCGCATTTTGGCTGATCCAAAATATTGGTGACCAAATAGAAAAGAGGCCACAAGGGCCCCTTTTCGTAGTTGTCTTCTCCCTGTCGGACTGGCCGACTTATATGGTTCAAACGCTAGGATGTTTGTGACGTCCGGTCAACAGTCCATTGGAAAGTCAAAAAAAGGCCGCGCAAAGCTGCGCGGCCAGTATGACAGGGAGGAAGTCAGCCCGTTTCGATCTGAACGAAAACAGGCATCAACAAGACTGGCAGAAAGTAATTAAGATTGTATTGTAGCTCCGACAATTGTTGAAATCAGAGGTGCTGTTGGTGGGTGATAAGATATTTCTGGGTGGCGGCGGCGAAGGCTATGGTGATCCCCAGTCACTGCTGTTGAAATATGCAAACCGACATGGGCTGATTGCTGGTGCAACCGGAACCGGTAAAACGGTAACGCTGCAAATTCTGGCCGAAAGCTTTTCCAACGCCGGGGTGCCGGTCTTTCTGTCGGATGTTAAGGGCGATTTGTCCGGTTTGGCCGTGGCCGGTTCGCCCGATTTCAAACTGCATGACGCCTTTAGCAGCCGGGCCGACAAGATCGGGTTTTTTGAATATGCCTATCAGGCTTTCCCGGTCACCTTCTGGGATTTATTTGGCGAACAGGGGCACCCGGTGCGCACGACTGTTGCCGAAATGGGGCCGTTGTTGCTGTCGCGTTTGCTGGAACTTAGCGCCGCACAGGAAGGCGTTTTGAACATCGCATTCCGGGTGTCGGACGAGGAAAATCTGGCGCTGCTCGACCTTAAGGATCTACAGGCCTTGTTGGTCTGGGTTGGTGAAAACGGCGATGAATTATCGCTGCGTTATGGTAATGTTTCCAAAAGTTCGGTTGGCGCGATCCAGCGTGCATTGCTGGTGCTGGAAAATCAGGGCGGGGCACAATTATTTGGCGAACCGGCGCTGGAACTGGCCGATATGATGCGCACCGATACTGACGGGCGCGGACGGATCAGCATTTTGGCGTCAGACAAACTAATGGCGTCGCCACGTCTATATGCCACCTTCCTTTTGTGGTTGTTGTCGGAATTGTTCGAAGAATTGCCCGAGGTCGGCGATCCGGACAAACCAAAGATCGTGTTCTTCTTTGACGAAGCACATCTGCTGTTTGATGACGCCCCCAGTGCATTGGTGAAAAAGGTCGAACAGGTTGCGCGGCTGATACGTTCTAAGGGGGTTGGCGTGTTTTTCATTACCCAGAACCCGGATGATGTGCCCGAAAATATCCTTGGCCAATTGGGCAACCGGATCCAACACGCGTTGCGGGCCTTCACGGCGCGCGACCAAAAAGCGTTACGTATGGCGGCAGATACCTATCGCCCCAACCCACGGTTTTCCACCGAGGCCACAATCCGCGAAGTCGGGGTNGGCGAGGCTGTGACCTCGATGCTGGAGCGCAAAGGTGTTCCCGGCATGGTCGAGCGGACGCTTATCCGTCCGCCTTCGTCGCAACTTGGGCCGCTGGATGCGGCCACCCGNCGCCAAATCATTCAAGCCTCGCCGATTGCGGGGAAATACGAGGCTGTGATTGACCGGGACTCGGCCTTTGAACGCTTGTCCGAACGCGCCAAGGCAGCAGCCGAACAGGCCCAAAAGGCGCANGACGAAGAAGACCGGCTGGAAGAACGTGAACGCGCGTTGGCGCGGGAACGCCGCTATGACGACGGGCGACGCAAAACCACCACCCGGCGCAGGCGGTCCAGCAATGACAGCTTTGGCGAGGCCGTGGCCAAGGTCGTGCTAAAAGAACTGAAAGGCACCACCGGACGGCGCATTGTGCGCGGTATTTTGGGCAGCCTGTTCAAAGCGCGGTTAAGCGACTGTTTCAAAGCGGCCTGATTTTCAGTTTCGTCACCCGATTGGCTTTACGCTCGACGACCTCAAAGCGATACGTGTGGAAAGAGAAAACTTGTCCCTCAGCCGGTATTGTCTGGGCCTCGTGAATAACCAGCCCGGCAATGGTGTTTGCCTCTTCGTCGGGCAGGTTCCAATCTGTGGCGCGGTTAAAATCACGGATCGTCATCGCGCCATCGACCGTCACGTCGCCGGTTTCAGAAAGCTTTAGGACCTGCTGTTCTTCTGGATCAAATTCATCGGTAATCGCCAACGATCTCTTCTAGGATGTCCTCTAGTGTTATGAGGCCCTGAAGCGTTCCGTATTCGTCAACCACCAGCGCAAAATGAGTCTTGCGGCGCAAAAATTCATGCATCTGTTCATCAAGCCGGGTGGTCTCGGGGATGAAATAGGGCTTCATCGCCACGTCGAGGATCAAAAAACCGTCAAGTGGATCGTTGGTTGTGGAATTGGCCTGGGTGCGCGCATTCGCGGCGCGTAGCAAATCTTTTGAATGCAGCACGCCGACGATATTTTCCGGGTTCCCGCGAAACACCGGCAAGCGGGTGTGGGCGGATTGCAGGACATTTTCGATAATTTTCTGAGCAGGCATATCCGCGTCGATCATTTCGATCTCTGATCGGTGGCGCATGATTTCTTCTACGTCACGATCACCCAGTTCCAGCGCACCAAGCAGGCGGTCACGGTCTTCTTTTTGCACCGCACCTTCCACATGACCAAGTGAGATCACGCCGGCGATTTCTTCTCGTACGGCCAGAATTTGGCTGGCAGGGTCAATGCGCACCCCAAACATCCACAAAATGCCACGCACCAATGCACGCACCGCCGTCACAATGGGCGAAAACAGCAGGATCGCCAGCCGAATAACCGGCGCGGCCAGAACGGCGGCTTTTTCGGGGTTGGTGATGGCGTAGGTCTTTGGCAGAACCTCTGAAAACACCAATACCAGAACGGTCATAACCAAGGTCGCCAGCGCCACGCCACTGTCGCCAAAAATCCGGGTGAACAGGGCTGTGGCCAGCGATGCGGCCAGAATATTTACCAGATTGTTACCCAGCAGAACCGATCCGATCAGACGTTCGCTGTCGGCGGTTATTTTCAGGGCGCGTTCGGCACCGTGCGATCCTTTTTCGGCCTTTGCCTTTAGTTTCCCACGGGAAGCTGCCGTCAGCGCCGTCTCAGAGCCGGAAAAAAACGCCGAAAGGGCCAGCAGGGCAACAATTGCCCCGCAGGTGATCCAGAATGCAGTATCAAATAACGGTGTTGCCGTTTCCATGTATCTTTTCTTTCGATGGCTTTAGCGTCTTATGCGCAGGTTAACAGCACCAATCAAGGGAGCAGATTGTTTGGTCGTGGTCTAATATCTCGGTGAACTTGAAGGGGACGTGCTGTTGTTTGACGGTCCATATTCTAAGCCCCAAGCGTTAAGTGTTTTGTTGGACATCGCCGAGGCGCTCGATTTTTCGCCGAAAAATCGCATCTGCACCGGTGACGTTGTGGCCTATTGCGGGGCGGAGGTGGAGACACTGGAATTGTTGAAGAATGCCTGCGAATGGCTGGCGGGGAATTGCGACGAGAAAACAACTATTGGCCATCTGCCGTGGGCTTTGCGCTCTTACACAGCGCTGTCTGGCTCCTGTGCAAGCGGATGATGTGTTAAAACAAGTTCCCGCAGGCGTTCGTCAAGAACATGGGTGTAAATCTCGGTCGTCGACAGATCCGCGTGCCCGAGCAACATCTGGATGGAACGCAGATCGGCGCCATTGGCCAACAAATGCGTGGCAAACGCATGGCGCAACCGATGTGGTGTGACGCGGGCAGGGCTGACACCCGCACCAACAGCCAGTTCTTTGATAAGGGCGTAAAACCGATGCCGTGTCAGATGGCCCTCTGCCGAGCGGGACGGAAACAGGAACGTCGAAGGGGGCTTTCCTTTTGCACGTGCGTCTTCCTGCGCCTGATCACGAATTTTCAACCAGGATGCCAATGCCGCCCGGGCCGGGCCAGACAGGGGCACCATGCGCTCCTTGCCGCCCTTCCCAACCACCAACAACATGCGCGGATCACCACGGGTTGCGGCCACCGGCAATCCGACCAGTTCGGACACCCGCATGCCTGTGGCATAGAGCAATTCCATCAAACAGGTGTTTCTTTGCCGGTCTGCGGGCGATTTTCCGACTGTTTTAGCCGCTTCCAACAGGCGCGAAACCTCTTCTTCGCTCAGGGTTTGGGGCAGGCGTTTGTCGCGCCCGGGGCCGGCGATCCGTATTGCCGGGTTATCCGTGCGCCAGGCTTCTTCAAACGCAAAGCGAAACAACTGTCGGATCGCAGACAGCCGCCGGGCCCGTGTGGCGCGCGACAGGCCCTGCGTATCGCAATCAATCAGATAGTCTTCGATATTTTTCTGACTGCATGCCTCAAACGACAGGTGTTGCCCCTCAAGCCACTCGGCAAACTTCATCAAATCCCGCCCATAGGCCAGTTGGGTGTTAGTGGCAGCGTCAAGCTCGGCGGCCTGTGCTTCCAGAAAGGTGGCAATCCAGCGGCTAGCGTCGCTCATCCGCGCCGCTCCAGTATCAACAGTTGTAATGCGGCGCGTCTTGCGATGTCCTCTAGCCCGACGGATCGCAAGAAAACCAGTGCATCGCTTAGTTCGTCCAGATCCCCCCGTGCGCCATGTTCAAACAGTTCCATTGCGCGCAGGATCGCTTCGCCCATTCTGCCGTTGCTGGCCAACGATTGCAGGCGCACCGGAATCCCGATTGATTGAAAACCTTCCTGTACGGCTGCTTCTAGCTGATTGCCGGAAATGGTGTCACCCGGACGCCCCAAGGCAATATCGGCCAGCAATTGTTCAGACGGTCCAATATCGGCCTGTTTTGCAACATCCACGTAGTCCCGCGACAACAGGCCGATGCGAAAGGCAAGCCCATGCTGGGATGCGGGCAGTTCAACTTTGCCAATTTGATCGGCAAATAGCTGGGCAAAGGCGACTTCGGTCTCGATGCTTTCCATGGCCCGCCATGCGGGGCGAAGCGTGGCTGAAACGGCCGCGCTGTCGCCACTGCGCAGTGCTTTTTCAAATGCCTGAATGGCCGCGACCCTGTCCCAGACCCCGCCCGAGGCAGCCGGGCGGCGTTCGGTGTAAAGGCCAAGCAACTGATTGGGGTCAACGGCGCCGGTTTTGACCAGACGTTCGGCGGCCTCGATCTGGGCCTTCCAACCGGTGTTGGTATGCAGATCCGCATGCGCAAATGCGCGCGGCAATTTGGTCGTCGGCAGTGATTCACCGATCGCTTCGTGAATTCGAAATTCCAACGGGCTGGGATGTGCTGGTATTGCCAGCGGTTTTGAACCTTCTGCTACGTCCGGTTCCAAAAACCGAGCCAACAAGGCGTCCTGTGCCTCGCTGACAAAGCCAAGCGCGCGCGCCGTTTCCAGCGTCAACGCCGCGGCGTCCCAGTCACCACCGCGCGCAAGGCAGAAAATCCGCGCCGGGAAGGTTGGCGTCAGGCCGGGGGTGGCGCGCAAAGTGGTGCAGGTCTTATCCTCGTTGCGCAGCAAAAGGGATATGTCAAAGGCGCGGCGGAACACCTGCGGGTCGGTATTGGCGACTTGGGACAACAGGCTGTCGGCTTGTTCCAGCGCGCCAAGGGCCAGCAAGGTATCAATGCGCGCCAGCAACAGGTTTGGTTTAGGGCCGCTGTCGGACGGGGGATCAAGTTCNGCCAACANNAACAAATATAGCAAATCCTGCACCGCAGGCAAAATATTGACCCTGTCGGCGCGAAACCGGCGGGCAATATCGCCCGANGTGCTAGAGCGCCATAAATCGGCNGGCANTCCGGAAACTGTTGGCGACAACAGGCCAACCGCATCAGGCACCGGCCCGCCAAGTGGTTCGACAGTTATACTTTCCGGCAATGCGTTGGTGGTCACATCAGAGCCGCCNCCCTGTCCGGGCAAAACCCTTGGTCCAACCACACTGTCAGACAACCAGTCGATGGCCGACATTGGCGTTTCTGCCGCAGCACTTTGAACGCCGACCGCCAGACACACCGCCAATAATGTGCGCGCCTTAATTGACATCCAGCTTCACTGGCGCGCGCAATTCGGACTGGCCCGGCGACAGATCACCCAAATAGGCGTATCCAACCAAGCCGATAAATCCGAGTAAAACCAAAAACAGCAGCACTTTGATAATTCTGCCCATGACGGTTTGCCTTTCTGCAATTGCCTGTGAACGACCCCTCTTTGTGGGTCTTTGTTTTTTATATATGGCATTTTTTGAAACTTCACGCCATTCAGGGTTTCAGGAAATTTGCGCGGAGCATTGCTGGTTGACCTATCAATTGAAGAAAACCGTCGTTCTGGTGGGAATGATGGGGTCGGGAAAGACCGCAGTGGGCACGGCACTGGCGCGCAAACTGGATGTTCCTCTGGCAGATTCGGACGCCGAAATCGAGGCCGCCGCAAATCGCTCTATCGCGGAAATTTTTGATCACGACGGCGAGGCATTTTTCAGGGCCCGCGAAACCGAGGTGATCGCCCGCCTGCTGGGGCAGGAACACGGTATCCTTTCAACCGGCGGCGGGGCCTATCTGGCAGCCAATAACCGACAGCTTATTTCGAAAGTCGGTGTGGCCGTCTGGTTGCGGGCTGATTTGGAATTGCTCTGGGATCGGGTCAAACACAAAGATACACGGCCACTATTGCGTTCGGCCAATCCGAAAAAAACACTGGAAAACCTGTGCAAAACACGCGAACCAAGCTATGCACTGGCCGAACTGGCCGTTGATGCAAAGCGCACCTATTCGATTGATCAAATGGCCGAGAAAGTGATCGACGTTTTGTTAGATCATGGTGACCTGCTGGAGACTAAGTAGATGGTTGAAATCGTCAATGTTCCTTTGCCCGGGCGAGAATATCAGGTTCGCATTGGACAAGGTTTGATCGGGCAGGCAGGGGCTGAAATCGCGCCACTGCTGGATCGCCCGCGGGTGGCCGTGCTGACGGATGAAAACGTAGCAGCGCACCATTTAGCTGCGCTGGAAGCCGGGCTTGGGGCCGCTGGCATCACGATGAGCGCGCTAAGACTGCCCGCCGGCGAAACCACGAAAACATGGCCCCATCTTTCGCATGCTGTGGAATGGCTGTTGGCCGAAAAAATCGAGCGGCGCGATGTTGTCGTTGCTCTTGGGGGCGGGGTTATTGGGGACCTTGCCGGGTTTGCAGCATCAATTCTGCGCCGTGGTGTTCGCTTTGTGCAGATACCGACATCGCTGTTGGCGCAGGTTGATAGTTCGGTCGGCGGCAAAACCGGAATCAATGCACCCCAAGGCAAAAACCTGATTGGGGCGTTTCACCAACCCTCGTTGGTGCTGGCCGATACGGATGTGCTGTCCACCTTGCCCCTGCGGGATTTTCTGGCCGGTTACGGTGAAGTGGTTAAATATGGGCTGCTT
>JGI24724J26744_10003400_pt1 | contig 10320 bp, 8 predicted proteins | sample Cruoilmetagenom7_FD_26744 | JGI IMG/M metagenome (IMG submission 26744)
TCGTTACCAACCAGGACACCATGACGGTTGAACTGGAAGATCCCTACATCCTGCTAGTGGATAAAAAGATCTCCAACATCCGTGAGCTGCTGCCGGTGCTAGAAGCCGTTGCNAAGCAAGGCAAGCCGCTGGCCATCATCGCTGAAGATATCGAAGGCGAAGCCCTGGCAACGCTGGTTGTTAACAACATGCGCGGTATCGTTAAAGTAGCCGCTGCCAAAGCGCCTGGCTTCGGCGACCGTCGTAAGTCCATGCTNCAGGATATCGCTATCCTGACTAACGGCACGGTCATCTCTGAAGAAGTCGGCCTGACGCTTGAGCAAGCGAACCTGGATCACCTGGGTACAGCTAAGCGCATGACCATGTCGAAAGAGAACACCACCATCATCGATGGCGCTGGTGCAGAAGGCGATATCGAAGCACGCGTTAATCAGATCCGCGCGCAAATCGAAGACACCTCTTCTGACTACGACAAAGAGAAGCTGCAAGAGCGCGTTGCCAAACTGGCAGGCGGTGTTGCCGTTATCCGCGTCGGTGCTGCCACCGAAGTGGAAATGAAAGAGAAGAAAGCCCGCGTTGAAGACGCCCTGCACTCTACCCGTGCAGCCGTTGAAGAAGGCGTGGTGCCTGGTGGCGGTACTGCACTGGTTCGCGTAATGGCCAAAGTACAAGGCCTGACTGGCGATAACGAAGACCAGAATCACGGTATCAACATGGCGCTACGCGCTATGCAGTCACCGCTGCGTCAAATCGTTTCCAACGCTGGTGAAGAGCCCGCTGTGGTTATCAACCGCGTGAAAGATGGCGAAGGAAACTTCGGCTATAACGCACAAACCGGTGAGTACGGCGACCTGTTCGAAATGGGCGTCCTGGATCCAGCTAAAGTAACCCGTACTGCACTGCAGTCCGCTGGTTCTGTTGCTGGCCTGATGATCACCACTGAGTGCATGATCGCAGAAGACCCGGAAGAGAAAGACTCTGCACCTGATATGGGTGGCATGGGCGGAATGGGTGGTATGGGCGGCATGATGTAATGCAACCCTGAGCCCTCTGCTCAAGACTGCCAGCTATTACTAGCTGCAAAGCAGTCACCAACGACCCCGCCTCGTGCGGGGTTGTTCCGTTTTAAAAGATCACTAGATTCATTGCAACCCAATATCTCCTTGCCCCATCGCGTAGAGCGAACGTGGTACTATCAGCGCGGATTTTTATAAGGCTATAGGGCAAGCATGTTGCAGCATATCCGTATCGTACTCGTTCAGACTTTCCACCCCGGCAATATCGGCGCGGCGGCACGGGCCATGAAAACCATGGGCCTAACCGAGCTGGTACTGGTTAATCCCCGCCTATTTCCCGATGAAGAAGCCACTCGCCTCTCCGCAGGGGCGACCGATGTCCTGGGCAGTGCACGGATAGTGACAACGCTTGATGAGGCGGTTAACGACTGCGTTCAGGTCGTTGGTGCCAGTGCGCGCTTACGCAGCCTACCCTTGCCTCACTTCGACGAACCCGATGAGATGGCGGCAGATGTCATTCAGAGTGCGCAAACGGCGCCAGTGGCGCTGGTTTTTGGGCGTGAACGTTCGGGGCTGACTAACGATGAGATTCGCTGCTGCACGCATCAGGTCAGCATTCCGGCTAATCCTGATTACGGCATCCTGAACTTATCTCAAGCGGTACAGATACTCGCTTATGAAGTGCATCGAGCCTGGCGTAAAGGTGAGGAGAGCGGCTTTGCTTATCAGCGCCCGTTGGAGGCAACGCCGCCCAGCCGTGAGCAGTTCTTACACTTTCAGGCCCATCTGGGACGTTTAATGCAGGAGAGCGGCTTTTTAACCCAGCCACATGCCCGCACTGAAGAGCAGATTCAAGCCCTCTTCGCTCGCGCCCAACCCAGCCGCAAAGAGCTTTCGCTTCTGCGTGGGCTGTTAAGCGCTTTTGAAAGCTATCTGCCTAAAAAGTGATAGAGATTAAGCAACTAAAAAGGGACAACCAAGTTGTCCCTTTTTAGTTTGGAGATAGGGGCTTTTAGAGCATCATTGCCGCTAGCCAGCCAAAGCCCACTAACGGAATGTTGTAGTGAAGAAACGTCGGCACCACGCTGTCCCACATATGATCGTGCTGACGATCAACGTTAAGGCCTGAAGTGGGCCCCAGGGTCGAGTCAGAGGCAGGCGAGCCAGCATCACCCAATGCCGCAGCCGTACCCACCAGCACCACCGTGGCCATAGGGGAAAAGCCAAACTGTACCGCCAAGGGCACAAAAATCGCGGCAATGATCGGTATCGTGGAGAACGACGAGCCGATACCCAGGGTAATGAATAGCCCTACCAGCAGCATCACCAGTGCCGCTAAGCCTCGGTTATCGCCAAATAGTGAAAAAGCCCCCGACACCAGCGCATCAATTTCACCGGTGGTTTTCATGACTTCAGCAAAGCCCGCCGCGGAGATCATGATAAAACCGATCAACGCCATCATGCGCATACCACTGGTAAATAGATCGTCTGCTTCTCGCCACTTAAAGATGCCGCCCATTGAAAGCAGGCCAATCCCTACCAAGCCCCCCAGAATCATCGAGCCGCTATAAAGTTGGAGACCGAGTGCTGCGACAATAGCTATTCCAGACATCACAAGCCCTAGCATATGCGGTGCGGCGGGCGTATGACCTTCACTAACGTTGGCGTTAGCGATATCTTCGGCTTGATACTCACGCGCGCGGCGGTAACTCCAAAATAGCGCAACGATTAGCCCCAACGCCATGCCCCCTACCGGCACTGCCATAGCCATAGGCACCATGCCACGGGTAATCTCTAAACCTAGCGGTTCCCCAGCGCTATTTAAGTTGGCCAAAAGAATATCGTTTAGAAAAATCGCCCCAAACCCTACCGGAAGCAGCATATAAGGCGCCGTTAAACCAAACGTAAGNGCACATGCTACTGCGCGTCGATCCAGCTTTAAGCGNTTCATCACGGTTAACAGNGGCGGAATCAACACCGGTATAAAGGCAATATGTACCGGGATCGCGTTCTGAGAAGAGATAGCCACCAACAGCACTGCCGTTAGCAACAGCATTTTGACCCGCGTCTGTTGCGCAACGGTGGCCTCTTCTTTACCCAATAACGTAATCAAACGATTAGCCAACATATCCGGTAGGCCAGAGCGGGAGATCGCCACCGCAAAGGCCCCCAAGGTGGCGTAGGCCAGCGCCACCTGAGCACCACCGCCCACGCCTGTATTAAAGGCATCCAGCGTTTGTTCTAGTGACAACCCGCCCACTAAACCGCCGACTAAAGCGCCCACCACTAAAGCAAATACCACCGAGACACGCGCCAGCGATAGCGCCACCATCACCAGCACCGCAAGAATTACTGCATTCATGAAAATTCCTAGAGCAATTGAAAGGTCATTAACGGCGAAGGGGGCGGATTTTAGCAGATTAAATATCTAAACCTAAGGCCACGGTGCCTGCTGAACGCATTGCCACTTTAGTCTCAATGTCATTGCTGCGATGCACCATACTACCTACCATCTCTCTTTCGATTAATTTCAGCGTCGGCTACTTTACTATTTGCTTAGGAGCTCGCATGAGCATACTTGCGATTGTCATTTCACTGCTTTTATTAATGTTCCTCGCTTATCGAGGCATTTCGGTGCTGCTGCTGGCTCCTCTTATGGCATGTTTAGCGGTGTTGCTCTCTGGCGATGCCGCCTTTTTATTGCCGATCTATACCGATACCTTTATGAGCGCGCTGGGCAACTACGTCATCCAGTTCTTCCCGCTGTTTCTGTTGGGCGCTCTGTTTGGGCAGTTGATGGCCGATTCCGGTGCCGCCCAATCGATTGCCAACGGGATTGTCAAAAAGCTTGGTACCCACCATGTTGTGCTTACCGTGGTCATGGCCTGCGCGGTGCTCACCTATGGCGGCGTATCGCTGTTTGTGGTTGCTTTTGCCATTTACCCGATCAGCCGCGAACTGTTTCGCAGCGCCAATGTGCCCAAACGGCTAATTCCAGCTTCTATTGCGCTAGGCTCTTTCACCTTCACCATGACAGCCCTGCCAGGGACACCTTCGATACAGAACGCGATTCCCATTCCTTATTATGAAACCAACAGCTTTGCAGCACCTGGTCTCGGTATTATCGCCGGGCTGATTATGCTTGGGCTGGGGACTTTCTATCTTCAATCACGGGTAAAAAAAGCCGCATCAAAGGGTGAAGGATACGGCCACCATACTGAGCGCGAAGCAGTTGCCAATGAGGAGCAAGAACAAGCACCCACTAGCCTTCCGCTGTGGCTGGCACTGATACCCATCATTATGGTGATTGGTTTGAACGCACTGTTTACCTACGGTGTGTTTCCCGCCCTTGATTTAAGGTTTATCAGCGACGAGTTTGAAAATGTATCGCCATCAGGTCAGAGCGGGCTTTGGGCCATTCTGATCGCCCTGCTCAGTGCATCTGCATGGCTGATTATTACCCGCTGGAAGCACTGGCTGGATCTTAAAGAGACTGTCAATAAAGGCTGCTTGGGTTCACTGCTACCAATTTTCAACACGGCTTCAGAGGTAGGCTACGGTGCCGTCATTGCCAGCTTGGCAGGCTTTGCCATTATCCGCGATGCCGTGCTTACTGCTTCACCTGGCAACCCACTGATTTCAGAAGCCATGGCAATGAGCGTGTTAGCGGGGATCACTGGCTCCTCTTCCGGCGGGCTCTCAATTGCGCTAGAAACTCTGGGCAGCGAATACTTGGCCATGGCCCAACAAGCAGGTATTAGCCCTGAACTCATGCACCGCGTAGCAACGCTGGCTGCAGGTGGCATGGATACGCTTCCCCACTCAGGGGCGGTTATCACCCTGCTGGCTATCTGCGGCCTTACCCATCGCCAATCGTATGGCAACGTTGCCATGGTAACCATCGCTCTGCCGATCTTTGCACTAATCAGCGTAATTACCTTGGGTACACTTTTTGGCAGCTTCTAAAAGCGCACAACGCATGCGATAGTGAGCCTAACTGTTAGCCCGCCAATAAAGAGAACATGATGGCCTTCGTTCTTCGCCACTCGATGCTGCTGATTATATTGGGAAGCCTGGTTCTTTCTACAGCCATGGGCTTACGCCATGGTTTTGGCCTCTTTATGGAGCCACTCAGCAGCGAACTAGGCTGGGGGCGTGGCGTGTTTGCCTTTGCATTAGCCTTACAAAACCTGGTTTGGGGCTTATCGCAACCCTTTACCGGGGCACTCGCGGATCGCTTCGGCGCGGCCAGAATTATCGTTGTAGGCGGCTTGCTGTATGCCTTGGGGCTGCTGTTTATGAGCCTCTCTACGTCTGAACTAGGCATGACGGTCAGCGCCGGACTGTTGATTGGCCTTGGCCTCTCCGGCACCACATTCTCAGTCATTTTAGGTGCCGTGGGCCGCGCAGTGGCGCCTGAAAAACGCAGTATGGCCATGGGGATCGTTAGCGCAGCGGGCTCGTTCGGGCAATTTGCCATGCTGCCCGGCACTCTTGGTTTGCTCGAATGGCTCGGCTGGGCTGCAGCGCTGATGGCGATGGCGGCTATCGCAACCATCATCATTCCCCTGGGGGCAATGCTGCGCGATAAGCCCTCGGCCAAAACGGCAACCGATTTAAGCCTGAAAGATGCGCTCAACGAAGCAGCTAGCCAAAAAGGCTTCTGGCTACTCTGTTTAGGTTTTTTTGTCTGCGGCTTTCAGGTGGTGTTCATTGCCGTGCACCTTCCCGGCTACTTATTCGATAACGGCCTGGCGGTACAGGTGGGCACGACGGTACTGGCCTTAGTGGGACTGTTCAATATTGTTGGCACTTATACCGCGGGTTGGATGGGCGGCATCTGGTCAAAACCTAAGCTNCTAACCTGGCTCTACTTGATTCGCGGCGTGGTGATTACGGCGTTTGTTTATTTGCCGTTAAGCCCCGTCAGCGCTTACCTATTTGGTATCGTCATGGGACTTCTATGGCTCTCTACCGTGCCGNTAACCAACGGCATTGTGGCTTCCGTGTTTGGTGTTCGCCACCTCTCCATGCTGGGCGGCATCGTATTTCTCTTTCACCAATTAGGCTCTTTTATGGGGGTATGGCTAGGTGGCTATTTTTATGACCTTACTGGCAACTATAATACGGTCTGGCAAATTGCTATTGTGCTCTCGGTCGTCGCTGCTGCACTGCATTGGTTTATCAATGAAAAGCCGCTTGAGCGCTCGCAATCAACAACGGTGACTCCATGACAATCAATAACTCACTCAAGGCCATGGTAGCAATTCTGCTGCTAACCTGCTTAATGCTCGCATGGTGGGGCTGGCAGCATATGGATGCTGCCTTGTTACTGATGGGAACCCGGTTATGCTAACGAGCAAAGGTTGACTACTTGTTAAGATGACTATTCCCTACCCTGAACATGTCGCCGTGGTGGTAACCACTTTTGTTACCGTTGTCATTGCAGTACTGCTTCACTATGAAGCCCTGTGGCTTATCTCGCGCCAAATAGAAAAGTCTCGACGGCCCCACCGGCAACGCATCCTGGCGATGGCGTTTGGCGTATTAATGACACACATTGCTGAAATTTGGCTGTTCGGGATTACGGGCTGGTGGTTAACCGACCAGTTAAGCATCGGGGCTTTACGAGGGTACGACAGCTTCAACGTCCTTGATTATATCTTCTTCTCTGCGGTGACCTATACCACCGTGGGCTATGGCGATATTTATGCCATTGGGCCGGTACGCTTTCTGTACGGTACGTTGGCCTTGACAGGCTTCGTTTTGATCACTTGGTCAGCATCGTTCACTTTTATAGAAATGCAAAAGCACTGGCGGGTTGGCAGATAGTCAGCACCGTTTCGCGCTCTAGGGATCCGGCATGTTTGAAGTGGTTATTCTATCGGTAGCATTTGTTTTTGGCATCGCAGCGCGGCAGCTAAGTTTACCTCCCCTTGTAGGGTTCTTAGCGGCAGGGTTTGCACTCAATGCTTTTGGCCCCAATATTGGCCTACCAGGGGATGCGGGCCCACTACTTGAGCACCTTGCCCATCTGGGGGTGCTGCTACTGCTGTTTACCATTGGTCTTAAACTCAATATACGCAGTTTGGCTGAACCCGTTGTACTGGGAAGCGCCTTTATACACTTGACGATTACCTGCGTGTTGTTTACAGCAGGTTTTGTCATTTTCCTATCGCTGCCTCTTGATAAAGCAATACTACTTGCCATTGCGCTGTCTTTTTCAAGCACGGTGTTAGCGGCCAAAGTACTCGAAAGCAAACGCGAATTACGCGCCCTGCACGGCCGAATCGCGATTGGCATATTAATCATTCAGGACCTAGTTGCCTTAGTGGTTCTTAGCGTTTATGGCGGTGACTCCACCAGCCCCTGGGCTGTGCTGGTTTTCCTACTGCCACTGTTAAGGCCGGTACTTTATTGGCTTATGAATGCCGCACAGCACGATGAGCTGCTGGTGCTGCTAGGCGCCGTGTTAGCCATTGCCGTTGGCGGCATGGGCTTTGAAGCCGTTGGTTTAAGCTCTGAAGTAGGCGCTTTGGTGATGGGGCTTCTGCTTGCCAAGCACCCCCGTGCACAGGAGTTATCTAAGGCGCTGTGGGGAGTGAAAGAAGTGCTATTAGTCAGCTTCTTTCTGCAGATTGGCATGGCAGGATTACCCGATAAAGAAGCACTTGTCTTTGCGGTAATCCTGGCTGTTCTGCTTCCATTTAAAGGGGTGTTGTTTTTTGCCCTGCTCATTGCCTTCCGTATCAGAGCGCGCAACGCCTTTCTGGGTGGCTTGAGCCTAACGGCCTATAGTGAGTTTGGTCTGATTGTCGCTGCGAGCATTTTGCCAGAGTGGCTGGTTCCGCTGGCTATTACCGTTGCCCTATCCTTTGTTATCGCTGCACCGCTTAACCGCATTGCCCATCAACTTTTTGATCGTTGGGAGAATAGGCTGCTCCGTTTTGAGCGGCACGCCCGACACCCTGACGAGCAGCCGGTAGATTTAGGTAGCGCCACCATTCTGGTATTGGGCATGGGTAGAACAGGTAACGCCGCCTACGATTTTTTTACCGACAAGGGCTTGTCGGCAGTGGGCATTGATTCAGATCCCAATAAAATAAGTACTCAACGACATGTTTTTTATGGTGATATCGAGGATGTGGGCTTTTGGCACCACCTTGATATTGCGCAAATAACTGCTGTTACGCTAGCCACTCCGGAACTTGAGAGCAAGCTTATTGCCACCCGCGAACTACGCGAAGCGGGCTTCACTGGCCACATTATTGCGGGCATCCACTTCCAGGATGAAGCCGACCCGCTGCATGCCGCTGGAGTAGATCAAACGTATTTGCTGATGACCGGTGCGGGCATCGGTATTGCCGAGAAAACTTGGGAATGCCTGCAGTCGCCGCCGTTGTAGACGCTTGAGAAAGTGGTGTTAACCAATGTGACGATTGCCGCCAAAAAACGGAACAGCAGCGCCATAAGGACCAACAGGGCCATACCTAAATTGTGCTTACTCGTTGCCTTTCACTTTTTGTTCATGACCGATACGTGGACTTTAGCTCAGCGAGAAAGCTTTGTGCAAACAGTTTAGCCTTGGCTAACAATATTGCACAAAAATACGTTAATATCCTCCCCGACTATCCAATGATTGTTTCCACTGCTTCCGATATAATTTACCAATGACTGATTCTAATCCAAACGCCTCATTGACTACCCCAAGCATTCCTGGAGATGCGCTGCCCCCCGTGGAGCAGCATGCCCAGCAGTATGCAACGGTGCGAAATGCGCACGAAACCGAACTGATCGAAGACTATGTCGAGCTAATTGGCGACCTGCTGGCTCACCGCGGCGAGGCGCGTGCGGCGGACATTGCCAACCGTATGGCGGTCAGCCAAGCGACGGTTTCAAAAATGATTCGGCGTTTAAATGAGCTGGAGCTGGTCACTAGTAAGCCATATCGCTCGCTGTTTCTAACCGAAGCGGGTCAAAAAATGGCAGAAACGTCACGCGCCCGCCACGATATCGTGCTGCACTTTTTACGTGCTCTTGGGGTAAGAGATGCGACTGCGCGTATTGACGCTGAAGGCATGGAGCACCACGTTAGCGACGAAACCCTCGCCATCATGCAGCGCTTTACCGAGCAGCAGCACAACAGTTAAACCCGCTGCTCGTCATCGGTGTGAAAATCGCAGATGATTCACCTGGGTAATCGCGCCGTTCCAAATCATTTCCAGGTNAGTGGTTTGGATAATGTCAGCCACACAGCTTGGTGTCATCAGCGCCCAGCATTTTGCATTAAGTTTGCGAACGGAGTGGTAGCGAAGCCCACCCCCACACCGTCGTATTTCAGCGCCAAAGGGTTGCGATATTGAATATATCATCGGGCGTATAAATAGCATGCTCAATAGGTAAAACGAGCGCATCGTAACACCCACCCTGATCAAAAGTGGCTTTTAAACCACGAAAAACAAACCGTTCGTAGTGCAATCCTGACACATTTTGCCAATACACCTGCTGGTGGTGCTTTACTTCGGCAATCGCCGTTTCAAGCGTATCGCCGCTGCTCTGTTTTGGAAAATATCGTGTGCCGTCTGCATAGTATTACCTTGCCGTCACATGCTGTCTACAGACAATAGTTTAACAAAAAAGTATCCGCAAATACTCATTCAAACTTTCATCTACTTATCAATTAGCTTTTTGACACTTTGGCAGGCATCCCCAGCCGCCCTATGCCTGGCAACTTCAAAGCAGGTCGCATGACATCAATACCAAAACTCAAGCCAAGAAAGTTGAGTTCAAGCCCCTCTTCCAGTGCCAGCATAATGCCGAACACCCCACCCAATGACAGCTGGTAACCGCTGCCGCTGGGCGCAGGAGCCAAAACGCCATTGAAAATATAATCTTTGCCAATGGCCGTGACGGGCAGCGTCACCTCAAAGCCTGGCACTTCGCGGATAACCCAAGCAATAAAGCTATTGCTGTTCGGACCAGGCCACACTCGATAAAGCTCCGCCTGGGGATAGTCAGCGGCGGCGGCCTCTATCTGCGGTATCATTAGCGTAGCCGCATCGCCGCGATAGTCAGCTAACAGCGTCGGAGGATTGCCAAACCAGGCTCGATCGGGCGTATCGATTGAAGACACTACAGTAGGACGGCGCCAGCTCAAGACTTGATGGAGTCGATAGCTATCGGCGTTCTCCGTCTTGGTCGCAATCCAGATATGTTCGCCAAACGCCCCGCGCCAGTTGTAAGCACGAGCAGAATAAACCTGAACCACGGCTTCAACGGTTTCCGCTGGGTCAGGCGCTATACC
>JGI24724J26744_10003404_pt1 | contig 10311 bp, 10 predicted proteins | sample Cruoilmetagenom7_FD_26744 | JGI IMG/M metagenome (IMG submission 26744)
CGGTCTCGTGCCCCGGCCTGGAGCGCGTACACCGCAACCCAGCGCACCCAGACCCCGTTCGTGACGACCTATCACGGTGCCTATAGCGGCGTCGACGGCCTGAAGCGGCGCTATAATTCGGTGATGGCGAAAGGTGACCTCGTCATCGCCAACTCTGCCTGGACCGCCGCGCATGTGGTTGCGGTNCACGANCTTTCTGCCGACAAGATCGTCACAATTCCCCGCGGCGTCGANTTTGCCGCCTTTGACCCAGAGATTATCTCATCCGATCGCCAATACGCGATTCAGCAGGCATGGAACATTGCCGATGATGATAAGCGCACAATTCTGCTGCTACCCGGCCGGCTGACCAGTTGGAAGGGCCAGAAGATCGCGATTGAAGCCCTCGCCACGTTGAGCGGCCAGGAACGCCAGAATTTACACCTTGTTTTGGCCGGCGACGCGCAAGGGCGAACCAAATATGTCAGTGAATTGGAGGATGCGATCCTGCAAAATCATCTCGGCGGCTCGATTTCGATCGTTGGCCACTGTAGCGACATGCCCGCCGCCTATGCTGTGGCCGATATTATCCTNGCGCCATCGACCCGCCCGGAGGCCTTTGGCCGCGTCGCTGCGGAAGCCTCCGCCATGGCCAAACCTGTTATTGTTGCTGATCATGGCGGCCAGCGCGAGATCGTGGTCGAGGGGCAAACCGGTACCCGCGCCGAACCGGGGTCCGCGCTCGGTCTTGCCGCCGGGATTCGGATGATTACCGGCCTGCCAAAAGCAGCTCAAAATGAGATGGGCAAGGTCGGCAAGGCCCATGTTCGGGAGCGATTCAGCAAAAAACAGCTTCAAACAGCGACCTTAGCAGTGTATGCGCGCCTGCTTAACCCTTAAGGCTTGCTTGAAAACAGGCCCGAACGGGGGCATATTCAGACTACCTAATTGGCAACCATGGAGAAAAGCCATAGCTCGCAGACCACAAAATCGCCCGGAACGCTCTAAACCATCTGGGCCACGAATAAACAGGGACATCCGCGTCGAGAGAGTCCTTCTCATCGATGAAAATGGTGAAAAACAAGGCGAAGTGCCGATTGAAGCTGCTCTAGACGCTGCTTCAGAGGCGGGCATGGACCTTGTCGAAGTTTCACCTAATCAGGATATTCCGGTCTGTAAGATCGTTGACTACGGCAAACTCCGCTTTGAGGCGCAAAAGAAAAAAGCCGCTGCAAAGAAGAAGCAAAAAACGTCTGAACTGAAAGAGCTGAAATTCCGGCCCAACATTGATGACCACGACTATCAGGTCAAAGCCAAGAAAATCGTTCAATTCTTCGAACAGGGTGACAAAGTCAAAATCACGCTACGCTTTCGGGGTCGCGAAATGGCTCACCAGCACCTTGGTATGGAGCTGCTCAACCGGGTGAAATCTGACTTTGAAGACCAGATGAAGATCGAACTTGAGCCGAAGCTTGAGGGCCGTCAGATGACCATGGTCATGGCGCCGGTAAAATAGACTGAACCGGCAGACCAAAGCGGGGCCGTTTTACGCCCACGTTTCACCTGAAGACTCAGCTTGATTCCCACACGGCTTTCAGCCATAACCCCCGCTTCCCGCAGCGCTTGGGCCGAAAACGGCATGCCTTAAGCGCTCTAAACGACTAAAATACGTCTTGTTTACAAGACCATAGGAGATCGAAATGCCGAAGATGAAGACCAAAAAGGCCGCTGCCAAGCGGTTTAAGATCACGGCTACTGGTAAACTCAAGCATGGCGTCGCTGGTAAGCGTCACCGCCTGATGAGCCATAATGGCAAATATATTCGCCAAAATCGCGGCACCGAAGTGGCCGCAAAAGCTGACCATAAGCGCGTCCTGAAAAAGTTCCTTCCAAACGGACTTTAAGCGACCCTGATCTAAACCGAATACAGTAAGGAGCCTAATATGGCCCGTTCACGTAACAAAGTGCCTGCCCACGCACGCCACAAGAAAATTATCAAAGCCGCAAAAGGCTATCGCGGTACCCGTAAAAGCAATTTCAGAACCGCCCACGCCGCGGTCTGGAAAGCCGGGACCTATGCCTATGTTGGCCGTAAGGTCAAAAAGCGGTCTTTCCGCAGCCTCTGGATTCAGCGCATCAACGCCGCTGTTCGCATCCATGACGATCAATTGACCTATTCGCGCTTCATTGGCGGCCTAACCAAGGCTGGCATCGAAGTCGACCGTAAGGTCATGGCTGATCTCGCTGTCCGCGAACCAGAAGCTTTTGGTGCATTGGTAGAGAAAGCCAAAGCTGCTCTGGCTTAACTCTCAATGTCGGATGACACATCCATAATTGCAGCGACCGTCGATGATCAATCGGCGGTCGTTTCGCTTTGGGGGACCTGCGATCTCATCGTCGGCCACAATCCACCTGAAGGTGATTTTCGCCGCGCCATTGAAAGCGAAAATGCGACCATTCTCGTCGCGCGTGCGGCGGAAGTCATCATCGGCACGGTCATGGTGGGCGATGACGGCCATCGCGCCTGGATTTACTATCTGGCAACTGATCCAGTGCATCAAAGAACCGGACTTGGACGCGCGCTGGTTGACGCTGCTGAAACATGGGCAGCTCGACGCGGGGCGCGAAAAATCCAGTTAATGATCCGCCCAAGCAATCACGACGTGCAAAATTTCTATACCGCAACAGGCTATAATGAGACGCCGCGACTGGTCATGGCGAAATGGCTTGATAAAGAGATGGCGCAAAAGCAAATGAAAGACCGGAACTAGAATGTCCGATACACCGACGATCGAATCCGAAGCGCTTGCCGCGATTGAAGCCGCCAGTGATCTGAGCGCGCTCGACACTGTGCGCGTGGCTGAACTTGGCAAAAAGGGCCGCGTGTCTGGCCTGATGAAAACACTGGGTCAGATGAGCCCGGAGGAACGTCAGGTTAAAGGCCCGGAACTAAACGAGCTTAAAAACCGTATCGCGGCCGCCGTTGAAGCGCGCAAAGCCGTGCTCGAAGACGCCGCGCTGGAACAACAGCTTGCCACTGAAACGATTGATCTGTCGCTGCCGCCGCGGCCAGAACCGGTCGGCGCGCTTCACCCTGTCATGCAGGTGTTTGAAGAGGTCGCCGCCATTTTCGGCAATATGGGCTTCGCCGTCGCTGAAGGCCCCGACATTGAAGACGATTGGCACAACTTCACCGCGCTGAACTTCCCTGAGGGCCACCCGGCGCGCGAGACCCATGACACGTTCTTCTTCCACCCGCAGGAAGGCGACAAACCAAAAGTCCTGCGCACGCACACCTCGCCGGTACAGATCCGCACAATGATGGATCAAAAACCGCCTATCCGTATTATTGCGCCGGGCAGGGTCTACAGAAATGACTGGGATGCGACCCACACGCCAATGTTCCACCAGGTCGAAGGTCTGGTGATCGAAAAGAATATCCATATGGGCCACCTGAAAGGGTGCTTGATCGATTTCGTCAAAGCTTTCTTCGAGGTCGATGATGTTGAGGCCCGGTTCCGCCCGCACTTTTTCCCGTTCACAGAGCCGAGCGCCGAAATGGACGTGAAATACACCAAGAATGGCGACACGATTCAGATCGGCGCGGGCGACAGTTGGATGGAAATCCTCGGATCCGGCATGGTTCACCCAAACGTGCTGCGCAATTGCGGGATTGATCCAGATGAATATCAAGGCTTCGCCTTCGGCATGGGCATCGACCGGCTCGCAATGCTGAAATATGGCATGCCTGACCTTCGGCCCTATTTCGATGCCGATGCCAAATGGAGCCGTCATTACGGCTTCAAACCATGGCTCACACCCAGCGTCGCCGGAGGGCTGAGCTAATGAAATTCCCGCTTTCCTGGCTTAAAGACTATCTCGTCACATCCGCGTCGCTTGAGGATATTCTCGGCTTCATGCTGAAAGCTGGCCTTGAGGTGGAGCATGTCGACAATCCGGCCGAACGGCTCGCCGCCTTCACCGTGTGTAAGGTCATCTCAGCTGAACCGCACCCAGACGCGGACCGATTGCGCGTCTGCCAGGTCGAAACCGTTGATGGCATGAAGCAAATTGTTTGCGGCGCGCCAAATGCAAGGGCCGGGATGACCGCGATCTATGCACCGCTTGGCACCTATATTCCGGGTCTCGATTTCGCGCTCGACAAGAAGCCGCGCAAGATTCGCGGCATCGAAAGCTCCGGCATGATGTGCTCCACCAAGGAGCTTGAAGCCGGCGAAGATCACGATGGCATTGCCGATCTCGATGACAGCATTCCGCTCGGTGCACCGGCGGCTGATGCGCTTGGCCTGAACGACCCGGTGATCGACTTTGAAGTCACGCCAAATCGCCCAGACTGGCTCGGCGTGCTTGGTATCGCGCGCGATCTCGCGGCTGCGGGCGCGGGCGGGTTCCATGATGAACCGGCGAAAAAAGTCTCCGGCAAATATGATTGCCCGGTAACCATACAGCTTGAAGCCCCGGACGCTTGTCCGGTCTTTGCGGGTGCCATGCTCAAAGGCGTCAAAAACGGCCCATCCCCAGCCTGGCTGCAAGACCGCCTGCGCGCGGTCGGCATCACACCGAAAAACCTGCTGGTTGATGTCACCAATTATATCTCCATCGACCGGGCCCGCCCGCTGCACGTCTATGACGCCACAAAATTGCGCGGCAAAGTCGTCGCGCGGCTCGGAAAAGTCACTGAAACGCTCGAAGCTCTGGATGGTAAAACCTACGATATCACGCCGGATATGTGCGTGATCGCCGATGGTAGCGGCCCCATCGGCCTCGGCGGCGTGATGGGCGGCACCAGTACCGCGGTGAGTGATGAAACNACNGATGTCTTCATCGAAAGCGCCTGGTTTGATCCGCTACGCACCGCCCGCACGGGCCGCAAAACCGGGATAATCTCNGACGCCCGCTACCGGTTTGAGCGCGGCGTGAACCCCAAATCCTGCGCCAATGGCATCAANCTCGCCCTAAAACTGATNATGGAATATGGCGGCGGCGCGCCGTCCAAAATGACCATTGCGGGCGAAACCCCTGAGCGCGCTGAACGCGTCGTCTTCACAAAATCTGATGTCACCCGGCTGACCGGTCTTGATGTTAAAACGGCGTCGATGAAAAAGACGCTGAAAGCGCTCGGTTTCCAGATCGAGGATACCGGCGAAAGCATGTATCTCGACGTGCCGCCCTGGCGCTTTGATATTGAGAAATCTGCCGACATAGTTGAGGAAATTGCCCGGCTTGAAGGTTATGACGCCCTGCCGACGACGTCACTGCCNGCCCCTGCGGGCGGCGTCCGCGCCATTAGCACGCGGCTGCAAGACCGGGTTCGCACGGCGCGCCGNACACTTGCTTCGCGCGGCTTTCTTGAAGCCGTCACCTGGAGCTTTATGCCGCTCGAACATGCCAAATTGTTCGGCGGCGGNCAGCCAGAACTGACCATCGCCAACCCGGTGGCCAGTGAATTGAACCAGATGCGCCCTAGCCTTCTGGCCAATCTGGCCACCGCGGCGCAGCGCGGCATCAATACGGGCGAACGCGAAATGCGCCTGTTTGAGGCCGGCCCAACCTATCTCGGCGACGGGCCAAAGGATCAACGCTCGGTCGTTTCGGCTTTGGTGCGCCCGGCTGCCGGTCGCCACTGGCAGGGCAATGCGACCAGCTATGATTCCTATGCCGCCAAGGCGGATCTATTCGCCGTTCTTGAGGCGCTGGGCCAACCGCCAGAGCGGTTTCAGGTCGATGCGCCGCGCTTGCCGCACTGGCATCCGGGTCAGGCCGCCTGCCTGAAGCTCGGCCCGAAGGTCACGATTGCCCATTTCGGNGCGCTGCATCCGCGCGTGCTNAAGGCTCTGGATGTTGACGGCCCGGTCTATGCGTTTGANCTAAACCTGAACGCATTGCCCCTGATGAAGGCCAAACCAACCAAAACGAAGCCGGTCTTCGTCAAGGCCGACCTGTCGCCGATCCGGCGCGACTTTGCCTTCATCATCGGCGATGACACGCCCGCATCTGCGATCATCAAGGCTGCCAAGGGCGCAGACAAAAACTTGATCACCCGGGTCGATGTTTTTGATGTCTATCAAGGCCAGGGGATTGAGCCGGGCCAGAAGTCGATCGCGATCGAAGTCACCCTGCAACCCAGCGGCGACGCCTTGACGGATAAGGACATTGAAGCAGTATCAGACAGATTGGTGGCTGCCGTTACAAAGGCCACGGGAGGTGTTTTACGGGGCTGATCGGGCCATAGCGGGGGCGACAAATGTCTGAAGGGGCCGAAACCATCGGCGGTGATCTGGTCAAATACCGGCGCCAGATGCGCGGAATCGCGACATTCTTCATCACCATATCGTGCATCGGGCTCGCCGGAGCGGCTATTGTAATCGCGCTTGGCGGCAGCGAAAAATACCCGGTTGAAGAAATGTTTGGGGCCGGTTTCTACGCGGTGATCATGCTCATAAGTGGCGTCATGGCCTGGAATGGATCGCGACTTGCCGCCCTCATCCTGCTTCTCCTGGTGCTCTCCGGAATTTTCAATGTCATAACATCGGATGGCACCCCCGCGGTTGGAGAACTGATTCGGACAATTGTCTATTCCGGGCTTGCCATAACCATGCTTTGGAGCGCCCACAAATATCATAAGATCAGCCGCGATAATGACACCCCAATTGGCGGAAGTCGGATAATCCGGTGGGGTGGCCTCGCCATCCTAACCCCACTGGTTGCCGGGCTTGGGCTGCTCTTACTTGTCGCATTCGGTCAAGTTCCAACGGCCGTTGTTTCGGCCAGTGAAATGAAGCAGGAACACGTCGAATGGTTGGTTGAGCAAAACTACCTGCAGGCCGACGAACGCCCGTTATTCTTCTATTCTGAAGGTCTGCTCTCTATTGCTGATGGTGGCTCACTTTTAACCGACAAATATGTCGGCGGCTGGCAGGAACGAGACGGCGAACAGGTCGATGGCTGGTACCGGCTGGGAGAGATCTGCAAAATAGAACTTCAGTCCAAAGGCAATGCTCTTGCCGATGCGGTCTACAATGTTCAAGGCACGGGCGAAGACAATCGGCTCACGCTTATTCTTTCAGCCGAAGATGGCGGCGACCAGCGGTTCATTCGCCGACTGAAAGTTCTCAACACGCGCAACATGCACCCAGAAGTGAAGGCGGCATGCGATGCCGGGACCGAGATTGACTATGCCACGCTTTCTCTCAGCCAGGGCATAGAGCCCGGCATCGTTGCCGCCACTGATATCAAGCCAGATCAAATCAGGTGGCTGCAAGACGCCGAATACCTCCACGATGAAGAAACACCGCTGCAATTTTACTCAAGCGGGGTCTATCATATTGAGGAAGGGGGCGCGCTCCTGAGTGATATGTATTTTGGCGGCTGGTACCGCGAAGGCGGAAATCCGCAAGCCTATTGGGCAAAACTGGGTGAAATCTGTAGTTTTGAAACAATTAGTACCAACCCCGATAAAGGCAAAACCATCTACAAAATTACCTTTGGGGAGGGTGGGTGGTATCAGTTTAATCTACCCACACAGAATGGCGAAGATGTCGCCTTGATAGATCAAGTCAAGGCGATGAACGAGGCGGCGAAAACGCCAGAATTCGTCGCCACCTGTGAACGAAACCTACAGAAACAGGCGGAAAATACCGAGGAATAATCCCTAGCTATAGTCGGCAATACGGCTAAGCAGACGCCCGCGAAACTCGAAGAAGCTGGCCCCTCGGATTTTTACAGTCTCTCCGGCGCGCACGCCGTTTGGCAAATCGACCGCTGCCTTGCCCTCAAACTCAATCTCGGCAGCGGCTTTTCCCGCGCCAATAACCAGATTGACCACCCTTTGTCGCCGGTAGGAAAATGCGTTTCCAGATAATTCCGCGACCTGCCCCATCTGCTCACGCCCTTCCAGACGCATGGATTGCCCGGTATTTGAGATGTTCTCGAAAACAACATCCTCGGTCACACAATCAAGCATGCCGTCAATATCGCGCTCATTATAGCTTTTGATATAGCGGTTGATGATCTCTTCATACATTCTCAGCGACTCCTCGCTCATATGTCAGGGCAACCCGCATATAATTCAATGCCTGGTTCTAGTTGCACTGCAACACGTAGCGTGACAATAGAGCGGCTGAATTTCAGGAGTAGGATAAATGTCTCTTCGCGTAGCGGTTGTTGGCGCCACCGGAAATGTCGGGCGTGAGCTGTTCAATATTATGGATGAGCGCGATTTTCCGGCGAGCAAGGTGCACGCCGTCGCATCGCGTCGTTCGCTGGGCCGTAAATGCAGCTATGGCGACCGGACCCTGATTTGCGAAGATCTGGCGGAGTTCGATTTCTCAAAAGTCGACCTCGTTTTGATGTCGGCTGGCGGCACCGTTTCGAAAGAATGGTCGCCAAATCGCCGCCGCCGGTGCGATTGTGATCGACAATTCTTCGGCCTGGCGGATGGACCCGGATGTCCCGCTGGTTGTTCCAGAAGTGAATGGCGAGGCCGTCCTCGACTATGGCAAAAAGAACATTATCGCCAACCCTAATTGCTCGACGGCGCAATTGGTTGTCGCGCTAAAACCGCTACATGCAGCCGCCGGAATTAAACGCGTTATTGTTTCAACTTACCAATCTGTCTCCGGCAGCGGCAAGGCGGCCATGGATGAACTTTGGACACAGACCAAAGGCATGTTCGTCAACGACAAACCAACCCCGCAAGAATTTTCGCGCCAAATCGCCTTCAACGTGATTCCGCAAATCGACACATTCCTTGATGATGGTTTCACCAAGGAAGAATTGAAAATGCGCGANGAGACGAAAAAAATTATCGACCCCGCGATTGAACTGGTGGCGACCTGCGTTCGGGTGCCTGTTTTTGTCGGCCATTCTGAATCCGTAAATGTTGAGTTGGANGATCCGCTTTCGGTCGCCGATGCACGGGAATTGTTCCGCCATGCCGAGGGTGTGGTCCTCGTCGATAATCCGGCTGAAGATCAATTCGTCACGCCAATTGATTGTGTCGGTGAATGGGCAAGTTATGTGTCGCGGGTNCGCAAAGACCCAACCTGCGAAAATGGCATCATGTTCTGGAATGTCTCNGATAATTTGCGCAAAGGCGCTGCNTTGAACGCGGTTCAAATTGGCGANGAACTGGTCAAGCGNGGGGTTTTGTCGGTTCCGGCATAGGTCTGGNTTGATTCGGCCTCGCTTCGGGTTGTGATCGGGTCGGTTTCCGACTGCTTTCGGGTCACTTTCCTACTTGCTTCTGGTCTCTAATTGCGCTTTATCGCGCTTTCTGATCGGCGTGCTGATCAGTGAAAATATAGGATGCGGGCGTAGCTCAGTGGTAGAGCATCACGTTGCCAACGTGAGGGTCGAGAGTTCGAATCTCTTCGCCCGCTCCAATTTTCAACAATACTTACAAAGCATTATACTACGGGTTCGCGCCACGCTTCGCGGTGAGCAGTCGGCATAATTCGTCCAACTGTTCCAGATCGCGATACTTCACGCGCAATTCTCCGCCCTGTGCCTTGTGGCGAATATCAACCGACAGCCCCAAAACCCGCGCCAAGTCCGCCTCAAGCGCNGCCGTGTCTACATCCTTGTTTTCATCTATCTTTTTGGCAACAATTTCCAATTCACCGCCATCGCGTGCGCGTTTTGCAATCGCTTCAACCTCACGCACCGAAAGATTTCGCTGAACCGCCATCTCAATCACCGGCCCTGGGTCCGGCGCACCGAGTGCCGCCCGCGCATGTCCAGCCGTGATGCGGCCATGGCGCAAATGCTCCCGCGCCGTCTCACCAAGATTGAGCAGGCGTAACGTGTTTGAAATATGCACCCGGCTTTTGCCAACATTTTCGGCCAGACTCTCTTGGGTCCGGCCAAACCGTTTCATCAACGCGCCGTATGCTTCAGCCTCTTCGATCGGATTGAGATCGGTGCGCTGAACATTCTCGATAATGCCGACTTCCAGCAATTCCAACTCGTCGACTTCGCGCACAACCGCAGCAATTGTTGTAAGGCCCGCCATTTGCGCCGCGCGCCAACGACGTTCGCCCGCAACAATTTGATATCGCCCAGGCGCATCCGGGTCCGGCCGCAATAAGATCGGTTGCAACACGCCGCGTTGCTTGATCGATTGGGNAAGCTCGGCCAGCTCGGATTCCAAAAAAGTCCGCCGCGGCTGCGCTGGATTCGGACGTATATCCTTCAGCGCGATATCATTGATTGAAGGGGACGCTTGGCCACTTTCCGTCGCTTGAAGCCCGGTCGCTTCAACCTCGCCGATCAATGCTGAGAGGCCCTTACCGAGCCGACTGGGTTTCGTAT
>JGI24724J26744_10003405_pt1 | contig 10311 bp, 13 predicted proteins | sample Cruoilmetagenom7_FD_26744 | JGI IMG/M metagenome (IMG submission 26744)
GAAATCGACGCCTTGGTTTTAAGCGAGCGTGAACAGGTTTTGCAGATGTTTGTGATTGCAATTCTGGTGTCAATTGGACTGAGCCTTGTCTTGGCCTCGACCATTGCCAACCCTTTGTCCGACCTTGCAGCCGCCGCCGAGGTTGGTCGCGATAAGAACTCGCGCAAGGTCAGCCCGGGCCGGATACGAATTCCGGATCTGTCTGCCCGCCCGGACGAGATTGGCCGCCTGTCGGGGGCCCTGCGTGGGATGGTTTCGGCGCTCTATGACCGAATTGATGCAAACGAACAGTTTGCTGCTGATGTTGCACATGAAATCAAAAACCCTTTGGCTTCCCTACGATCTGCTGTCGGGACATTGCGCATTGCCAAGCGCGACGATCAGCGAAGCCGGCTGTTAGATGTAATCGAACACGACGTGCGGCGCCTGGACCGACTGGTTAGCGATATTTCTAATGCGTCGCGGTTGGACAGCGAGTTGGTGAAGGAAGAAGAAGAAACCTTCGATCTTACTCACATGATGACCAACATTAACGACTATCTGGGGGCCGAAGCAAAAGGCAAAGGCATCGAATTTATCTCGGATCTTCCAAGCCATCCGATAGAAATTCAGGGCCTGGAAGCACGATTGGCGCAAGTGTTTGTCAATCTGACTTCGAATGCGATTTCATTTTGTGAAGAAGGCGATGCAATTCGGGTCTGGGCCCGTAAGCGTGAAAACCGGGTTTTGGTTGTCGTTGAAGACACCGGCCCCGGTATTCCAGAGCAGTCATTGACCAAGATTTTCAACCGGTTTTATACGTCGCGGCCGGTGGGCCAGTTTGGCAATAACTCTGGCCTTGGGCTGGCGATTTCNAAGCAAATAGTCGAAGCGCACGGTGGCGTAATCTGGGCAGAAAACATCCGTCCGACCGATGCGGATATAATGTCAGAACCACTTGGCGCGCGGTTTGTTGTCGGTATTCCGGTTTAAAGGTTGCAACAGCGACGGGAACCTATTCCTGATATAGGGCAGTAATGGGCAGGCATTTGACCCGCCTATGTTTGCCCGATCTTCGGGGTAGCCATGTCTGAAAAGTTGGATCAATCTGAAATCGTTCACGCCAGTTGNGTGGCCTGTGGTCCCGTGGCGGCGCTAATCGTTGGACCGTCCGGTTCAGGCAAGTCCGCATTTGCTTTGGAAATGATGGCGCTNGGCGCGACGTTGGTTGCCGATGATGCCACGGTGGTTAGGCGGACAGAATACGGGTTNCAGGCCAGTTGCCCCGATACGATCCGGGGGCGGATCGAGGCGTGGGGCGTGGGTATTTTGGCTGCTGAAACTCAAGAATCGGCGATGCTGCGTGTTGTGATCGATTTGGGNAANCAAGAGGATCAGCGNCTGCCGCCGGAGCGACATACCGTTATACTGGGGCAGACACTGCCGATGCTTCACACCCCNTCGCGCGNACATTTTCCCGCCGCCATTTTGCANTACCTTAAAGGCGGAAGGAGCGATTGATGCCTATTCCTGACAGCGACGAAAAAAAGAATGGCCGCCGGGGCGATGAAAAGGTGGTTTTTGTCACGGGGCCATCTGGTGCTGGGCGCGCAACAGCCGTACGCGCCCTGGAAGACATTGGGTTTGAAGTAATCGATAACCTACCACTCAGTTTGCTGCCGCGCCTTCTGGAAGGCCCATCCATCGGCAGACCGTTGGCGCTTGGGCTGGATATCCGCAATCGTGATTTTTCCGTCATCCGGCTGCTGGACTCGATAAAAAAATCTAACGCAAACCCTGATCTGGATATCGAGCTGTTATATCTTGATTGCTCGGCAGAGGTGCTGGTGCGCCGATTTTCGGAAACGCGCAGACCCCATCCGCTGGCGGTCTCTGAAACGCCATTGCAGGGGATCGAGCGGGAATTTGAATTGTTGGAGCCGATAAGGTCGCGCGCAGATGTGTTGATCGACACATCAGATTTGACGCCACATAACCTAAAGGCCGAAATTGCGAGCTGGTTTGACCCCCGCGGCGAAACCCGATTGGCAGTGTCAGTTCAGTCGTTTTCTTACAAGCGCGGATTGCCGCGCGGCGCGGATATGGTTTTTGATTGCCGTTTTCTGCGAAACCCTTACTGGGACGCCGAATTGCGACCGTTATCGGGACAATCATCTGCTGTTGCAAAGTATATTGAGCAGGATCATCGTTTCGCAGATTTCTTTGAAAAGGTCAGCGATTTGGTTGCTATACTGCTGCCAGCCTTCGCTGACGAAGGGAAATCGCATCTGTCAATTGCATTTGGCTGCACCGGCGGCCAACATCGTTCAGTTTTCGTCGCGGAAAAACTGGCGAATGGACTTGCAGCATTGGGATGGCAGGTGTCTAAAAGGCACCGGGAACTTGAAGGGCGTGACATTGGGTCATCGCCACCAAGCGCATAGATTGGGGAACTGACGTGATCGGAATCGTGATCGTCGCTCATGGTGGTCTGTCCAGAGAATATCTGGCCGCTGTCGAACATGTTGTCGGCAAGGCAGACGGCCTGCGTGCAATTGCAATTGAAGCCAACCATGACCGCTCTGAGAAAGAAGCAGAGATTTGTGCGGCTGCAAACGACGTTGATACCGGTGACGGTGTTGTGGTTGTCACTGACATGTTTGGTGGCTCGCCATCAAACCTTTCGTTGTTGGCGTGTCGCCGTTCCAACCGCCGGATCATTTATGGTGCCAATTTGCCGATGTTGATAAAACTGGCGAAATCCCGCCATCTGAGTGTTCCGGATGCGGTTGAATGTGCCAAGGCTGCGGGCCGTAAATACATCGACAGTGTCGATAACTCTCCGGTATGATGCAAAGATTATGACCCAAGAAAACCTTCGCACTTTGCGTATCATCAATGAAAAAGGCCTGCATGCACGGGCGTCGGCAAAACTTGTTGAGGTGGTCGAGGCTCATGACGCTCGGGCTACGGTTTCCAAAGATGGCCTGTCGGCATCTGGTGACAGCATTATGGGGCTTTTGATGTTGGCAGCGTCCAAAGGAACATTTATTGAGGTCGCGACAGACGGTGCTGAAGCTGAAAAACTGGCCGAGGCGGTGGATTTGCTTGTGGCGGACAGATTTGGCGAAGAATTCTGAATCCGTGACTGGAACGACCCGGATACACAAGGCGGACGAATTGGTAGACAGCTTTCAGGAAACACCGCTGCCAGATCAGCAGGATGCACCTGAGAAATACGTGCCATATGACAAGCGCAAGCTGTCGTATGCGACGACTTTTACTGATCCCAAAAAAATCTATGCTATTCGCGCGCTCGAATGGATGACGGGCAAAATAACGTTGCTGCGCAAGATCCGTGCATTTGAACGTTCCGGGGTCACCGAAGGGTTGGAGTTCTTTTCTCAGGCGCTGGCGTTCATGGGAATTCGTTTGGAGACGCCCGACGATCAGGTTGACAACATTCCAGCAACCGGTGCTTTGATTGTCGTTGCCAACCACCCTCATGGCATGGTCGATGGCATGGTCATGGCCGAGCTGGTTGGACGAAAACGCGACGATTTTCTGATATTAACCCGCTCGCTTATTTCCGGCGTGCAGGAAATCAGCCAGTTCATGTTGCCGGTGCCATTTCCCCATGAAAAGGACAGCTTCAACGAAAGTCTGAAGATGCGGAAAACGGCGATGAAACACCTTAAAGACGGGGGTGTTATTATCCTGTTTCCGGCAGGCGAGGTGGCGGCGAGCGAAACTTGGTTTGGTCCGGCGATTGAAAGCGAGTGGAATCCTTTTACTGCCAAGATGATCCAGCGTTCCGGCGCAACTGTGTTACCGATCTATTTTCCCGGCCAGAATTCGCGGCTTTACCTGATGGGCGAGCGGATTTCTGCAACATTACGCCAAGGTTTGTTGTTGCACGAAGTAGTCCACGCCCTGAACAAACCGCAGGCGCCGATCGTTGGAAAACCCCTGACGCATGATGTGTTGAAAGAAAAATCCGGAAACACCCGCGCATTCATCGCCTGGTTACGAGAGCACACCCTGTCACTGAAAAAGGGTTAGCGCGTCGGGACGGGTGTGTCGCCAGAATAGTCGTAAAAGCCCCGCTTGGTTTTGCGTCCCAACCAGCCCGCTTCAACATATTTCGTTAGCAAAGGGCAGGCCCGGTATTTGGTGTCGCCCATTCCATCATGCAGGACGTGCATGATCGCCAGACATGTATCCAAGCCGATGAAATCTGCCAGCTCCAGCGGACCCATCGGGTGGTTGGTTCCCAAACGCATCGATAAATCTATCGATTCGACCGACCCGACACCCTCAAAAAGGGTGTAAACGGCCTCGTTTATCATTGGCATTAGGATGCGATTAACGATGAAAGCCGGGAAATCCTGCGCCGTGGCGGCGGTTTTCCCAAGCCGTTCCACGACATTCAGGCAGGCTTTGTAGGTTTCATCATCCGTTGCAATGCCGCGAATAAGCTCGACCAGCTGCATCAGTGGAACCGGGTTCATGAAATGAAAGCCCAGAAATTTTTCGGGCCGGTCTGTGCTAGCGGCCAACCGTGTGATGGAGATCGATGATGTATTTGATGTCAGGATCGTGTGTGGTTGCAAATGTTCAAGCAGTTCCTTGAAGATAGCGACCTTTACGGCCTCTTGCTCGGTGGCTGCTTCGATCACCAGATCGCATTGCCCCAGATCGGCCAGTTTCCCGGTTGCGGTTATCCGGGCCATGGCGGCCGCTTTGTCGCTGGCGCTGATTTTTTCCCGCGATACCTGACGTTCCAGATTTCGGTCGATCAGTGTTACCGCAGCTTTCAGAGCATCCTCGCTGACGTCTGTTAGCAGCACATCGTAACCAGCCAACGCAAAAACATGGGCGATGCCATTGCCCATCTGCCCGGCACCGATCACACCTACGGTCGAAATGTCCATGTCTTGCTCTCCGTTAATTCCTGCGCTCATTTAGCCCCTGTGGTTGGCCGGTGCAAGTTGGCTACCGCCGATAATCCGTTCAAATTCTACAGTTAGGCAATTGGCAACTTGTGTTTGCGACTCTGTCCATGGGTGAAACATTTAAGTGGGTGGAAACATGGCCTATGAACACTTGGGCAGGGGTGCCCTTGACTATTATCCGTGCCGTTATGGCAGATCAAAACTGCTGTTCCGCGGTCCGCGCAGAAAGTTGGACAAACCATATTGCGCTGTGATTGGCGGTTCCGAGACATATGGAAAATTCCTGGAAACGCCTTATCCGACAATGTTGGAGCAATTAATTCAAATGCCGGTGGTAAATCTGGGATGCCAGAATGCCGGCAACGAAGTTTTTGCACAGGACACCTCGATAACCGACATATGCTCGGGGGCCGAGGTCACGATAATTCAGTTAATGGGGGCACAGAACCTGTCGAACAGGTTTTATTCTGTGCATCCACGGCGCAACGACAGGTTCATAAAGGCATCAGGGTTTTTGCATACAATCTTTCGGGAAGTCGACTTTACCGAGTTTCACTTCAACCGGCATTTGCTCGGCAGTCTGAATGAAATCTCGCCGGAAAAATTCTCGTTGGTTCGCGATGAACTAAAGGAAGCATGGGTCGCGCGCATGAAATTGTTAATGTCGCGGATTGAAGGGCGTGTGATTCTTCTTTGGCTTTCTGACCATACACCTGATGACACAGCGAAAACCAATGATCTGAATTCTGATCCGGCGTTCGTTGACCGGGATATGATTAACCGGGTTTCGGAGCGGGCGTCGGATGTTGTGGAAGTTGTTGCAACACAATCAGAAATTGATGCCGGGCGCGATCGGATGGCTTTCAATGCTCTGGAAGAAATAATGGCCAGTGAAATGCTTGGCCCAATCGCTCATGAAACTGCGGCTTGGCGTTTGCAGAAAATTCTTCCGCGCGTTCACTGAAGCAGTGGCTGGCCCACCTTTGGGGGTGGGCCAGTTTCGTTATCCGAGTTTTTCAATCAGTTCCGGCACTGCGGAAAACAGATCAGCAACAAGACCGAAATCAGCGACCTGAAAAATCGGCGCCTCTTCATCTTTGTTAATTGCAACGATGATCTTACTGTCTTTCATGCCTGCAAGGTGCTGGATCGCACCAGAGATACCCACAGCTACATAAAGACCCGGCGCTACGACTTTGCCGGTTTGACCAACTTGCCAGTCGTTGGGCGCATAGCCACTATCAACCGCTGCGCGCGAAGCACCAACTGCGGCCCCCAGCTTGTCGGCCAGTTGCTCTATCAGGGCAAAGTTTTCTTCTGATCCAACGCCACGGCCGCCAGAAACAACGATTCCCGCAGATGTCAGTTCTGGACGATCGCTTGGGGCGACCTTGTCTTCAATCCATTCCGACAGACCGGGGTTTTCGGCAGCACCGATATTGTCCACGGACGCAGAGCCCCCGTCGCCAGCCGCATCGAACGTCGAGGTGCGAACCGTCAGAATTTTCTTGGCGTCGACCGATGTCACGGTTTGAATGGCGTTGCCTGCATAGATCGGGCGTTCAAATGTCGCGCCATCCACCACGCCGGAAACATCCGACATTACCATCACGTCCAATAACGCAGCAACTCGCGGCAGCACGTTCTTGGCGTGGGTCGTTGCCGGGGCGACGATATGTTCATAATCGCCAGCGAGTGAGGCAACCAATGCAGCGACCGGTTCGGCCAGACCATTGCCATAAGACGCGTCATCGGCGCACAGAACCTTTGCGACGCCATCGATCTTGGCGGCTTCATCTGCCGCACCACCGCAGGCAGCACCGGCACAAAGCACAGTGATGTCACCAAGGGCTTTCGCAGCAGTTACAGTTTTGGCAGTTGCATCAACAGACAGCTCGCCGCCGTTGACTTCTGCAAGAAGTAATACAGCCATCAGACAGCTCCCGCATCTTTGAGTTTCGCAACAAGTTCTTCTACCGATTCGACCATCTCGCCCGCTTTGCGGGATTCCGGTTCCGTTGTGGAAACGATAGTAAGGCGTGGTGTGACGTCGACGCCGTAATCAGCGGCTGTTTTCTCGTCCAGCTGCTTTTTCTTGGCCTTCATGATGTTAGGCAAGCTTGCATAGCGTGGCTCGTTCAGCCGCAGGTCAACGGTGACGATTGCAGGCATTTTGACCTTGATGGTTTGCAGGCCGCCGTCGACTTCGCGTGTCGCCGTGGCGCTATCGCTATCCACTTCCAACTCGGACACAAACGTCGCTTGGCTCCAGCCGAGCAATGCTGCCAACATCTGGCCGGTTGCATTCATGTCGTTGTCGATTGCCTGCTTGCCGGCCAGAATAAGGCCCGGCTGTTCTTCGTCAGCAATGGCCTTCAGTATCTTGGCGACGGCGAGCGGCTCGATGTCCTGATGGACATCATCTGCGGCAACTACCAGAATGGCCCGGTCCGCGCCCATGGCCAAAGCCGTGCGCAGGGTTTCCTGCGCTTGCTTCACACCGATGGAAACGGCGATGATTTCATCGGCTTTTCCGGCTTCTTTCAGGCGAATCGCCTCTTCGACAGCAATTTCGTCAAACGGGTTCATCGACATTTTGACGTTGGCCAGATCAACGCCGGTCCCGTCAGATTTGACGCGGACCTTCACGTTGTAGTCAATAACCCGTTTTACAGGCACTAGTATTTTCATTCGAAAATTCTCCATAGTTTAGCCAGCGTATTCCGGCCATTTCGTCATTCCGGGGGTTATTATCCGGTCATGGCGTCAGAAAACAGTGCTAAATCGCCGCTGCCCGCCATTGAATTCATATGGGATGGGTTTGGGAAGGTTACCTGTTTGCGCCCGGAACCCAAAGGATATCGGCGCGGCCCTGTTCGTTTGCCATGCGCGCGGCGACAAAAAACCAGTCTGACAAGCGATTTAGGTATTTCACAACCGCCGGGTTAACTGGTTCAACACCGGCGAGTTCGACAGCCAGCCGTTCCGCGCGACGCGACACCGTCCGGCACATATGCAAATGTGCCGCCAGGGCAGATCCGCCGGGCAGAATAAACGAACGCAGTGGTTCCAGCACGTCGTTCATTGCGTCAATTTCGGATTCGAGTCGCGCAACCTGTGCGTCGGTAACCCTGAGCGGCGGGTATTCAGCCGTGGCGTCCTTGTCCATGTCCGGCCGGCACAGATCGGCCCCCAGATCGAACATGTCATTCTGGATCATTTCCAATTGTTGCGCGATCTCGCCGTCTGCGTGCAGGCGGGCCACGCCGATTACGGCATTGGTTTCATCGACTGTGCCATAGGCCCCAACCCGCAAAGAGTGCTTTGCCACGCGGGATCCGTTGCCCAAGGCCGTTTCGCCAGCATCACCGGTTTTGGTGTAGATTTTGTTCAGAACAACCATTTTTTAGCCCCCACTGCGTCGGATCAGGACAAACACGACGATCAAAATCACCGCAACGGCCTGTGCATAAATTCGATATCGCATAATGCGATTTGCATGTTTTCGGTTGAATTCACCGCCTTTGGCAAACCCGCCGATGCCCACCATTAAGATGGCCAGCACCACAAGAACAGCAATGGCGACAATAATGAAGAGGGGATCGTCTTTCATAGGAAGGTCTTTCGCCGTTGCTTTCAACTGAAATGTAATGGATTTGCGCGCAATTGCGAATGGTCAATTCGCCGCTAACCGCGCGACAATAGCCAGTCTAATATCCGTGCCGGGAAAAACCGGCGCAGAATATTTGCGCCATAGGTCGGGATTGTGACGAAATAGCGTGCTTTTGGGCGGGGCGATTGAAGCGCACGGATCAGTTTGGCCGTAACGGCTGACGGAGCCAGTTCAAAAGCGCTGCCATCGCTGCCCGATTTCAGCTGATCCAGTAAGATCGCTTTCGTATTGGTCAGCGCGCGCTGAATTTTTCCAGTCGATCCATTTGTCGAATTGTTTGATCGCGTTGGTGCGGAAATTCGTTTTGATTGGCCCCGGTTCGATCAGGCAGACATGGATGCCGGTTCCCCGCATTTCCAGGCGCAGGGTATCAGACAACGCTTCTAGCGCGAATTTAGTGGCGTTATAGGCACCACGCCAGCGCATCGCCAACAGGCCAAGCACCGACGAGCAATTGACGATCCGCCCGTGGCCCTGTGCCCGCATGATCGGGATCACCCGGCAGGTCAGGTCATGATAACCAATCAGGTTGGCTTCAAAAATTGCGCGCATCGCCTCGCGCGGGATGTCCTCGACGGGGGCGGGAATGGCGTAAGCGCCGTTGTTGAACAACGCATCAAGCGTGCCGCCTGTGCGCTCTAGGACTTGATCCACGGCAGCGGCGATCGAGTCGGGATCTTCGTAATCCAGCGGAAAGCTCTCAAGCCCTTCGTCGCGCAGGCGGGCGCAATCGGTCTGGCTGCGACAGGTGGCGAAAACCCGCCATCCACTGGCCGATAACGTATGCGCCGCGTCATAACCGATACCCGATGAGCATCCGGTGATTAGGATTGATTTGCCTGTCATAGCCTGCCTTTTCGACCTGTCTAAACGGGCAGGGCGCGGGCGGGCAATCGTTAATTCCTGCGGCTACCGGGTTGGGGCGTTTACTTGCAGAAACCGGCTGGCCATATATCCGTCGACACCGTCACCCTGAATGCGAATATGAACCCATTCGCCGGTTGGCTCGCCGATGATTTCGACGGCGTCCGCAAACAGAACCTGATCGACAACTTCAAATTGGGTCGAGGGGCCCGCGCGGACATTCACCCGATTGCTGCTGACAAAACGGATCGTGGCCGTTTGGTCGGGTGTTTCCTGCACCGCGTTCACCGTTTCTTTTGGCAAGGCCTTGGCCACTGGGGCCACCATGAGTNTTCCGTCAGGCAGCACCATCCGGGGTGTGGAAAAATGGGCNGTATCCGGGGCGGTCGCAGCGATGGCCGGTGTGGGCAAGGTAACGGCGGCCACAACCGGGGCCGTATNTNCCGGTTCGACGGCTGCGACGGGTTTTGGCGCCGGCACGGGCAGGTTGTCGGCAAGATACATCGCGCCGAACAAACAAAGCGCCAAAAGGATGGTTAATCGGATCAAAGTCATAGCCTCGTTTCATACAGGGGCGTTGTATATTTGATTCGCACAATTTGTCGTGGGGAAAACTTCGGGTAAATTCGCACAAGCTCGCTTTACCCTGCCAACAGGCAAAGCTATCACACCAAATATGAGCGACACCACCAAAGCCCCCNCAACCGGACCGATGGAAGTATCAGAGCCACTGCGCCGGGCAATTGGCGAACGCTATCTGACCTATGCGCTGAGCACGATCATGCATCGGGCCCTGCCGGATGCGCGCGACGGCCTGAAGCCGGTTCATCGCCGGATTTT
>JGI24724J26744_10003407_pt1 | contig 10310 bp, 9 predicted proteins | sample Cruoilmetagenom7_FD_26744 | JGI IMG/M metagenome (IMG submission 26744)
GATAGCGAGGGGATTTTCCCGTCGGTTCTGGGCCACGAAGGCGCGGGCATCGTGCGCGAGGTTGGCGCGGGCGTGACCAGCGTCGCCCCGGATGATCACGTNATCCCNTTGTACACCCCTGAATGTCGCCAGTGTAAAAGCTGTNTGTCGGGCAAGACCAACCTGTGCACCGCGATCCGCGCGACGCAGGGCAAGGGCGTGATGCCCGATGGCACCAGCCGTTTCAGCTATAAGGGCGAGACGATCTATCACTACATGGGCTGTTCGACATTCTCGAACTTTGTCGTGATGCCGGAAATCGCGCTGGCAAAGATCCGCAACGACGCGCCATTCGACAAGGCGTGTTATATCGGCTGCGGCGTGACCACTGGCGTTGGCGCGGTGGTCTATACCACCAAGGTCGAGCCGGGCGCGAATGTCGTCGTCTTCGGTCTGGGCGGCATCGGTTTGAATGTCATTCAAGCCGCGCGGATGGTTGGCGCGAGCAAGATCATCGGCGTTGATATCAACAACGACAAAGCCGCCTGGGGCAAGATGTTCGGCATGACCGAATTCGTGAACCCGCTGGAGATCGAGGGCGATGTTGTCTCGCATCTGGTGAAANTGACCGATGGCGGCGCGGANTACACCTTTGACTGTACCGGCAATACCACCGTCATGCGTCAGGCGCTTGAGGCCTGTCACCGTGGTTGGGGTGTTTCGACCGTGATCGGCGTGGCCGAGGCGGGCAAGGAAATCAGCACGCGGCCGTTCCAGCTGGTCACCGGCCGTGTCTGGCAAGGCTCGGCCTTTGGTGGTGCACGCGGCCGGACTGATGTGCCGAAAATGGTCGATTGGTACATGGACGGCAAAATCGAGATTGACCCACTGATCACCCACACCTTTAGCCTTGATAACATCAACGAAGGTTTCGATCTGATGCACGCCGGCAAATCGGTGCGCGGCGTGGTGATTTACTGATGGAGCGCCTCAATCGTTGGCGCACGCATGGCGGCTGGCAGGATGTCTACCGCCATGACAGCACCGCGACCGGCACTCCGATGGAGTTTTCGGTGTTCATTCCCGACGGTGATGAGCCGATGCCGGTCGTCTGGTATCTGTCGGGCCTGACCTGCAACTGGTCAAACGTCACCGAAAAGGGCGAATACCGCGAGGCATGCGCCCGTCACGGGTTCATCTTTGTCGCGCCCGATACCTCGCCACGGGGTGACGGCGTGCCGGATGATCTCGACGCCGCCTATGACTTCGGGCTGGGCGCGGGGTTCTATGTCGATGCGACCGAAAAACCCTTTGCCGAGCACTACAAGATGCGCAGCTATCTGGAGGAAGAACTGCCCGCCCTGATCGCGGCAGAGTTCCCCGCCGATATGTCACGGCAGGCGATCACCGGCCACTCGATGGGCGGGCACGGCGCGTTGACCATCGGCTTGCGCAACCCCGAGCGGTTCAAGTCGGTCTCGGCCTTTGCGCCGATTGTCGCGCCGACGGATTGCCCGTGGGGCCAAAAGGCGCTGGGCGGCTATCTGGGCGCTGATACAGCGGCTTGGGCGGATTACGATGCCTGCCGGTTGATCGAGAATGGCGCACGGGTTGCGGCGCTTAAGGTCGATCAGGGCGGCGCCGATGGCTTTCTTGATAACCAGTTGATGCCCGAACGCCTACAGGCGGCCTGCGATGCGGCGGGGCAACCGCTGGAGCTGGCGGTGCATGACGGATACGATCACTCGTATTACTTTATCTCCAGTTTTATGGCTGCTCATCTGGATTGGCACGCCAAGCATCTGGCCTAACCAACTATACCACGCTTACTTTGCGGTCCGGTCTTTCCGGATCGCAGGCATTTTGTTAACGTCGCTTACGTTTTTTCACAGGAGTTTTTCATGCGTATTCCTTTCCTCGCCGCAGCACTCTGCGCGCTGATCGCCTCGCCGGTTGCTGCACAAAACGGGTGTGGTGGCAGTTGGTCGTCCTTTACCAACGGGCTACGCGACGAGGCTGTGCGCAATGGCCTGCCTGCCAGCACCGCCGACCGGTTCTTTAGCCGCCTGCGTCAGGACCAAGGCGTCTTGCGTAGCGATCGTGCGCAAGGGTTTTTCCAGCGTCCGTTCGTTGACTTCTCGCAGCGCCTGATCAGCCAAAGCCGCCTGAACCGCGCCCGCCAGCTGCAACAGCAACGCGCCAGCATGTTCCAGTCGCTCGGGCGCAATTACGGCGTCTCGCCCGGTATCATGCTGGCGTTTCTGGCGTTTGAAACCGATTTCGGCGCGTTTCAGGGCGACGTGAACACCGCCAACGCCTTGGCGACGCTGGCGCATGACTGCCGCCGGCCGCATATTTTCCGTCCGCAGATCCTGGCCTTTGCCGAGCTGTATCACCGTGGCGAGCTGGACCCGGCGACGACCACCGGCGCTTGGGCCGGCGAGATCGGCATGGTGCAGATGCTGCCACGCGACATCATGAATCTTGGCGTTGATGCCGATGGTGACGGGCATGTCGATCTGCAGGGTTCGATGCCGGATGCCGTTTTGTCGGGCGCTGCGTTGTTGCGCCACCACGGCTGGCAGCCGAACCAACCATGGATGCACGAAGTGGCGATCCCCGATGGTCTGGACCTGTCGCGCACCGGTTTGCGCACGCAGATGTCGGTCAGCGAATGGGAGCGTATGGGCGTGCGCCCGCGCCACGGCAGCCTGCCATCGGGTGGCACCCGTGCGTCGGTGATTATCCCACAAGGTCACCGTGGCCCGGCGTTCATGATTTTTGACAACTTCCGTGTGTTGTTCGAGTGGAACCAGAGCTTTACCTACGTTGCCACCGCTGCCTATTTCGCCACCCGGATCGAGGGCGCGCCAGTCTATACCACCGGCAATCCCGAGGGCGGTTTGGACCAGAACCAGATGCGCCGTTTACAGCAAGCGTTGCAGTCGCGCGGGTTTGACGTGGGCGGCATCGACGGCATTCTTGGCGCTGGCACCCGCGCCGCCGTGCAAGATGTGCAGCAACAACTGGGCATGCCCGCTGACGGCTGGCCGACACCGGCACTTTTGCGCCGCCTCTAATGCTGGGCCTACGGGGTTTCGGGCCTAACGAGGGTCGAAACCCCGACCGGCTCTCGCCACTCACAGGGCCCAAGTTCGGTGGCCAGGTTCGGTGCCTCGGGGCGGCCCGTTTTTTGGGCGCTTGAGGCAATATCGGCGTTTTCAGCGCCACAGATGCGCAGATCTTGCGAGCAGAACGCTGCTAAACGAGTTTTCATCCCGTAATCGGGCGCTTTTGGCTTGCCGCCGGACGTTTTACTTTCCTATCCTCCCACGGGATGGATTTTTACGAACTGCATAGGGAGTATGTTGAATGGGACGTCGGGACGAGTTGATCGCAAAATATGCGGATGATCTGAAGAACAAATGCGGGATGGACCCCGATATGGCGCTGTTGACCAAGGTTACGATTGGTTGCGGGCCGTCGATTTACAACGCCGATGCGTCAACCGTTGCAGGCAGCCAGCCTCACGAGATCGAGACCGTCAAAAACAATTTCCTAGTCAAGAAACTGGGCCTGACAGACGGGCCTGCGCTGGACGAGGCGATTGACGCGGTGATCAACACCTATGGCAAATCCGAGCGCAACAAATATCGCGCCGTGGTTTACTACATGCTGACCAAGCATTTCGGCAAAGAGTCGGTTTATAGCTGATCGCTAATGCGCGGCATTTGACATAAATGCCGCGTTAAGAATGTTTGCATGACACGCACAGGGATGTCAGTTTGTGACCGTGGGCTAGGATGGCCCCGGACAGACCAAGACTTCACATGTGGTGCGAAGGGCATGTGGGAGAAAGGGGGGTTCCGGGCGATCGGGGCCCCCCAAACATTTTTCAGACCTCAGGTAGCGGCAAAGCCGAACTGCTCGTAATCACGGTGGTAGGCCTCTTGCGCCAAGCCGATGATCTCATCGTCGATGATCTGGTCCAGCGTGACATTGGCGGCCGGTTGCTCAGGCGCGAATGCCGGCGGATTGGGATGCCCCGCGCGACGCGCCAGCCAGTCAAGATCCTCGGCCAGAGTATCCTCGCGCAGCACGGCATCCGGTGCGCCCTCTTGTGCAAACCCGTCCAGGATGGCCGCCTGCGTGGCCCACATCGGCCAGGGTTGCAGGCCCGTTTGCCCGGACAGGCTGGCACCGGCAAAGCGCAGATAAGCCTTGAACGCGGCGCGGTGATCGCTGATCGACAGGCCCGTGGTGTCATCGGGCAAATCAACGTCAAACAGCCGCGCCATATGTTCGCGTACCTCACCGAATTGACCGGTCAGAACCTTGCTGCAAAACACGCTATGCGCCCGTTGCAGCGGATGGCGCAGCACCGTGAAGCTGCGAAAGCCGGGGTTGGCGCGGCGCCACGCTGCCAACCGCCCGTGATCGAAATCACGCGGCAGATCATCCTCGGAAACGCCGTCCAGCGCCGCAAGCCAGCGGATCACGCCCTGTTCGGGTGCGCCACGCGTCGGCAGGAACAGCACCGGCGTTTTCGCAGCGGCATAACAGGCGTCCAGCATCGGGCCGCGGCGCACCTCGAAATTCGGGGTGCGGCCCAGATCAAAGCGGTCGATGCGGGCCAATCCCGGTGCCAGATCCTGCGGGTTTAACAGCTTTTGTTCCAGCGGTTCGGGGTTCTGTTTCTTGAAGGTACGCGGCAGGCTTTCCAGCCGTGCGCCGACCCCCAGCCACCGCGCCAATCCGTTCAACACAGCGAGGTCATTCACATCGTCATAGCCGATGTAATACGCCGTTTGTCCGGTGGTTTGCAGAGTGTTCTGGATCTCGATCTGTGTCTGCTGCAGCCGGGTTAAGAGCTTCTCGAACTCGGCGGCATCAAAGGTGACTTTGGATTGTTTGCGGTGTTTGACGTTGCCCAGCCGCCACTGTTTGGTCGCCGCCGCGATCTTGCGTGACACATAGCTTTCCAGCGGATTGCGCGTCAGGATAATTTTGGCGCAGGCTGTGTCGTTCATCACATGCTCGCGAATACGAGGGTCGTGGTCGTGAAACAGCCGGAACCCCACGCGCTGCCCACCACCGGCACGCACGGCATTCAGCAGCGCCCAAGGGTCGGCGTCGCGGTCGGCCAGCGTCACCCCTTTATAGGTTTGAATGCCCTCAGAACCGATGAAATACGGATTGAACGACTCGCCGTGGCATTCGATGCCCTCAATCGCATTGAGGTTCGATTCCAGCAGGTTAGAGCCGGTGCGCATTTCTGCCAGCACCACAAAATACTCAAAGGCCATGGTCTATTTCATCCGGTGCGAGGGGTTGGGGCTGGCAGGATTGGTTGGGAAATCACCCATGAGGACGGGCTGCATGCCCTGATTGCGCAGCTCTTGCAGGAAGGTGCCGAAACCGGACAGGTCGACCAGATCAGGAATACGCATCAAGCGGGCCTGCGAATGCGGGGCAATTTCGTCGAACACTGTGTGCAAAGGCTCGGCGGGATTTTCGAGGAACTCGGCCATCGTCCAGACGCGGATACGGGCGCGCACCTCGGTCGATTGCAACAGGTCGAGCATTTCGGTTTCGATACGTTGCAGGCGCGCGGCCTCACGACGCAACTGCGCGAAATCACCACCCGAGCGGTACAAAGGCACGGCCCAAGCGCCCGAGATCACCGAGATCTGCGCGTTGGAATCGGACGCCATGAAGGTCAGCAGATCAAAATTACGGCCCTGCGTGTCGCCGGGGCCAAACTGGAAACACTGGCGCTCGCCGCGCGTGGACCACAACAAATTCGTCAGGAACGCACGAGGGTTATAGTCGCGCAGGGTCGCGCTGTCGCTGAGGCCACCGGTAAAGATTTTCTCACGGCCCGCAAACTCGGCTTTGCCCGGCGCGAACAGATGGCCATGCACGCGACAATTGGCAACGGCGGCGAGCCAGCCCTCAAAATCCTGAAAGACCTCGGAGAACCCTGAAACACGGAATAGGGTTCGGCGGTCTTGCCGTTCTCACGGTTCTTGCCCGGAAAGCGGCTGGCCATATACAGGCCCGCCCGTCCGCGAATGCGTTGCAGCGTGGCGCGGGCGAAATGGCGGTCAATGCGGCTGGGCTGGGGTTCTGTGGTTGAAACCTCGGTGGTCCGAGGTGTCAGGAAATGCGCATACAGCCGGTCCGCGCCCGGCCATATCTTGCGGGCCATAAAGCATTCCGACCGGCGCAGAAGTTGCAGGTGATCGTCATAAAATACATGCGGGCGGCCTTGGTGGTCGAATTTGCCCAACGTCAACGAACGGCTTTCGATATGACGGGCATGTAGGCGCACGAGCGTCTGGAAATAGCTTTCATCCGGGATCCAGACGCGCTTGAAGTACCCCTCGTAGTGCGAGCGCATGGGGTCGCGCAGGATCGCCGACAGAGTTTCGCGCGTCAGGCACCACCATTGCGAGCCGATATGAGGCGTTATCCCGTCAGGGATATCGCGCCGGACCCGAGCCAGGCGTTGTGCGTCAACCAAGCGGTCGAACACCCATTTATTGCGCTTGAACCCGATGGGAAAATGCAGGGTAAAGCGTTCCTTGGACAGGCCGCCTTTGGTCCAGTTCACATCCGACACGTTCACGGATTCGATGAAATCGGTGTCGGGATGACGTTTCAGCCATGCCTCAAGATCGGCAACCGGCCGCAGCGGCAGGCAGGCGCCCGACATGGCATAAACGTGCTCGACATCGGGAAAGGCATCCAACATCTGCGCGGCGGCGGATTGCATTGCGGCGGCCAGTGACCAAGTGCCCCACTCGCAGCGATGCCGACGGCTGAATTGCACGCTCGGCAGGTCTGCAAGGGACTGCTTGAACGCGGCGTGTTTGTCGGCACTAACGCGAGCATCGACATGGATCACAACCGGATTGCCCGCATTCGCCACGAACCGCGCAACCTGAGCCGCGCGGTCCAGTGCGGTATGCACCAGCATGACAAATCCCAGTCGCGCGCTCATGCCCAGTTCCCTTTTGACATCAGACCCATGATTTCCAACTGACGCCAGTTGATGAACCGTTCCGACCATTTGTTCCACAGATCGGTGCGGTCCTCGATCCCCTCGGCATAGGCCTGATATTCACGGCCACCGGCATAATGCTGGCCGCGGTCCAGTTCCTCGGCCGCCTTAACCGCCAGCGTTGACAGGAATTTCGCATGCAGCAAGCATCCCGAGGCCTTTTCCCCGCCCAGCGTATCATAGGTCAGGTTCAACCCGCGCGGCAGCAGCATATGCGTCGAGCTGACATAGGTATAGCCGCGATCCCATTTGACCAGCGGCACCTTGTTCAACGCAGGTCCGGCCTTGGGCGTTTGGTCAAAGAACGCGCGGGCGCGGGGACCACCCTGAATCCAGAGGTTGCGGTATTGGCCGTTGCGGGTGATCGAATAATTTGCGCTGTCGAACCAATTGGCGATCTCGAACGGGTTCTGACCCTCGATGCAGGGTTGTTCGCACACCGGGCCGCGTGGGTACATATCCAGAATCAGCGTGCCAAAGCTGCGCAGGCCCGCGTCATCCAGCCAGTCGGTCAGCGCCCTGAGCGGGCGTGTATCGCAAAACGGATACAGGAAGAATTCATCAACATCGACGACCAGCGCCCAGCGCCCGTGCGCATATTTGCGCAGCAGGCCGTTGATCCAGTCGATGCCAAACCGCGCGTCCTTATAGCTGGCCTTTGTGGACCACAGCGACACATCAGGCTGTGCGGCAAGATATTCGCGCGATCCGTCATCGCTGCCGTTATCAACGAACAGGAACTGCTCAATGCCCAGATCGCGATAATATTTCAGGAAATAGGGCAGCCGTTGGCGCTCATTACGCAGCGTGGCAAACAGCAACAGACTGCGCGGGGTCAGCGATTTGGTACGGTTCTGAACCGGTTTCAGGGAACGCCCCTTCAGGCGGGCCCGTATCAACCGGCGTTTCCGCATCCACCGCAGGCGGTATGATGACACAAACCCCAACTGCAAACCTTACCATTTTACCCGAATTGTGTCCGGTCTACCGCGTTGCCAAACCGGATTGAAACAAAAAACTACTCTGCCGGGCGAATACCCNGGGTTGATTGGCAAGTTGCGGCCTGAACCGGCGCAAAATGGCCATTTCACCCCCATTCACCACGCGACATCAGCCCCTCAGCCTCAAGCTGTTGCCAGCCCCGATAGGGTGTCGAAGCCGCCGTCCATAAATCCGGAGCAGCAATCAGCGCATCGTAATAGGCCTCAAACACGTCCGGCGCACCAAAATGCTGGCGGCGCTGCTTTTCCTCNCGGGATTTATCGGTGATCTCGGGCAGGAATTTGGTGTGCAGCAGGATGCCTGACAGTTTCTCGCCGCCGTCNTTGTCGTAAATGCGGTTCAAATGGCGCGGCAACATCGTGTGCGTCGAGTTCAGATACAGATAGCGCCAATGCCACTTGACCAGCGGGATCTTGGTCAGGGTCGGGCCGCGTGCGGGTGTATCCGCAAAAAACACGCGAGAGCGCGGGCCACCCTGGATCCACAAGGCCGATAGTCCGGGCTTGCGGCTGATGGTATAGTTGCCNGCATCATACCAGGACAGGGCCTCGGTCGGGTTCTGGCCGGGGGCATAGCGCACGCTGTCCAACGGACCTTTGGCATAAAGATCCAACATCATCGCGCCGAATGTCGCCTCGCCCTGAGCGTCAAGATGATCGGCAAGCGCGGGTAAGGGGCGGGTTTCATGGTGCGGGTAGATCAGCAATTCATCGACATCAACCGTCAGACACCAATGCCCGTGGCCATGCCGCATCAACAGACCTTGCAGCCAATCCATCCCGAATCGCGACCCGCGATAGCTGGCCGTGGTGTGCCATAGCGACACGTCGGGCTGATCACCCAGGAATGCGCGGCTGCCGTCGGTACTGTCATTATCAACGATCAGGAAATGCGTGACACCCAGCGCCCGGTAATGCGCCATAAAATGCGGCAAGCGGAGGGATTCGTTGCGCAGGGTGCAAAACAACAGGATATCGCCCGCGCGAATGCTGTCTGTTTGATCGACCAGAGACACCAGCTCGCGCCGTTTGCGCAAGGCACGCGCCAGCCGCGTCTGCCGCCGCCGTCGCCGTTGCAATGCNTCCCATANAGNGTGGGCCGTGCTCATGATGCTTCCCCTTACGGATTTCATCTTGCCTGAAATACTCGCGGGGGTGAATTCGCCAATGGCGAAGAGGGGGCTGCAAGCCCCCCCTTTTTTCTCTTTTTTGATGGATCGGGGCTTATTCAGCCGCCTGACGCATCGCCATCATGTCGTAGATGTAGTCTTCCAGCTCGTCGCGCAGCTCNTCGCGGGCCAGACCAAAGGCCACGGTCGCCTGCAGGAAACCGGCTTTGGTGCCACAGTCAAAGCGTTGACCGGCAAAACGGTAGCCGTAAACATTGTTCGATTGCTCGATCTCTTTGGCAATCGCGTCGGTCAGCTGGACTTCTCCACCGGCGCCAAGACCCTGACCATCAAGGTTCTTGAGGATCTGTGGCGACAGGATGTAACGGCCGATCGCGGCAAGGTTCGACGGNGCGGTGCCTTGTGCGGGCTTTTCAACCATGCCTTTGACCTTCATCGCCGGTGAAATCGACGTATTCACGTCCAGCACACCATAAGCCGAGATCTTGTCTTCGGGCACTTCCATGGCTGCGACCATATTGCCGCCGGTCTCACCATAGGCTTCGACCATCTGCTTGAGGCACGGCTTATCAGCGGCGATCACGTCATCGGGCAGCAGCACTGCAAATGGCTCGTCGCCGATCAGGTTGCGGGCACACCAGACTGCATGACCAAGGCCCAGCGCACGGTTTTGGCGCACATAGGCAATCGCACCGCTTTCCATGTTGGTCTCTTCAAGGACATTCAGCAGTTCGGTCTTGTTCTTGGCTTTCAACGAGCTTTCCAGCTCTGGCGCGCGGTCAAAGTAGTCTTCCAAGGCACCTTTGCCACGCGAGGTCACAAAGATGAATTCCGTGATACCAGCTTCGCGGGCTTCGTCGATCGCATATTGGATCAACGGGCGGTCAACGAGCGTCAGAATTTCTTTCGGGATCGACTTTGTTGCGGGCAAGAAACGCGTGCCCATACCCGCTACGGGAAAAACTGCTTTGGTTACTTTATGTTGCATCGGAAACTTCCACCTGTGCTTTTCTCTGACGGGCTTCTCCCGCCTACAAGTTGGGTTCTGACGTGCAAACAGGGCGCGTTTGTGGCCGGAAACTGCGCGTTTTGTGCTCTTTTAGGGAAAATTGACCTCTTTCCCGGCCACAATCA
>JGI24724J26744_10003409_pt1 | contig 10308 bp, 10 predicted proteins | sample Cruoilmetagenom7_FD_26744 | JGI IMG/M metagenome (IMG submission 26744)
GTGCTCTCGATCACATCGGGCTGCGCGGCAGAGGCGGGATCACTGGCGCTTGCGTCATTGCCGGTATGTTGCGCCCGGGGCTGATCGCGATCCCCGGTGCCATGGCTTTGACGCTCGCCCGTGTTCTGACCGGCGTTCTGACCGCCGTTCTGGCCACGCTCGCCTTGCAGGCGCTCGCGGTCCCGCTCGGCCTGACGCTCACGATTCTGGCGTTCTTGTTCTTCGCGGCGTGCCTCCTGCTCTTTCTGGGCCTCACCCAAAAGCCGCAGGTAATGCTCGGCATGCTGCTGAAAGTTCTCAGTCGCAACCCGGTCACCCGACAATTGGGCATCGCGCGCGAGCTGGTTGTACTTATCAATGATTTGCTGTGGTGTGCCGCGCACCTTGCCTTCGGGGCCGGAGCTGTCAAAGGTCCGGTTGACGACATTGCCCGTGCTGGGGCGATTGCGGTTCGGCTTATTGCGCGAACGTGACTTAGATGATCTCATGTTGATGCTGTCCAGCCTTATGCTCAAATGTTCACTCGACCCGACTGGCGCCCCTTGCGCCGAAAATTAAACCGGATCGGACATGTTTTGGCTTGGTGTCAAGCGGGACCGCCCAAAAGGCATCCTCCGTCTCGACTGCCCCATGACTAACCATGCAGCGGCGGTTCATACAAGCCAAAAACTGAAATTTCTCGCCATTTATGCGGATTATCGCTGCTTTGCGCCGGTTCAGAGCGGCCAGATCGCGCCCACCACCCGATCACGCCCGTCCAGATCGGGCCATATTTCCACCTCATCGAATCCTGCGTCGGACAGAAAACGCGCCACCTCTGCGCCCTGGGTCGGGCCGATTTCCAACAGGATCCACCCGCCGGGGCGCAGGTATTGCCCGGCTTTCGCGGCGATCGCGCGGTAGGCCGCAAGCCCGTCGCCCTCATCGGTCAACGCCATGCGCGGGTCATGCGCGCGTACCTCCCGCGCGAGGCCGGGCATCTCGTGCAGCGCGATATAGGGCGGGTTAGACACGATAAGGTCAAACGGGCCCGTGATGGCCGCAAACCAGTCCGAAATCACGAACTCCGCCCGCGCCTGCACGCCAAGGGCCCCGGCATTCTGTCGCGCCACGTTCAGTGCGGCCTCGGACAGGTCGGTGCCCAGACCGCTCGCCTGCGCCCGCTCGGCCAGAAGGCTGAGCAGGATACAGCCCGAGCCTGTGCCGAGATCAAGAACCCGCCCGAACGGCTGCGCCAAAGCGACCTCGACCAGAGTTTCGGTATCGGGGCGCGGGTCAAGCACCTCCTCGCTCACGGCAAAGCGGTACTTCCAGAAGTCGCGATAGCCGAGGATTTTCGATACCGGCCGTCCCGCCGCGCGCTGATCAATCAGCGCCAGATAGGCGGTGATCATCTCCGGCGTGAAATCCGCGACTTCAAGGCGGGTCAACTGGCCCCGCTCAAGCCCGGCGGCATGGGCCAATAAAAGGCGCGCATCGCGCATCGGATCATCGACATCGCCAAGCCGGTCACGCCCAAGCGCAAGCGCCCATGCTAGGGCCTGCCCCGGCGATGCCGCGTCCTGCGGGGCTGTCACGCGCCCATCTCGGCCAGCATGCTGGCCTGCGCATCGGCGGTCAGGGCATCAATCACCTCGTCGAGATCGCCGTTCATGACCTGATCAAGCTTGTAGAGCGTGAGGTTGATGCGATGATCGGTCATCCGCCCCTGCGGAAAATTATAGGTGCGGATACGTTCGGAGCGATCGCCCGAGCCGACCTGCGACGCACGGCTGGCCGAGCGTTCGCTATCGACGCGCTGACGCTCCATGTCAAACAGCCGCGATTTCAAAACCTGCATCGCGATCTCGCGGTTGCGGTGCTGGGACTTCTCGGAGCTGGTCACCACAAGGCCGGTCGGCAGGTGGGTGATCCGCACGGCGGAATCGGTGGTGTTGACGTGCTGACCGCCGGCGCCAGAGCTTCGCATCGTGTCGATCCGAAGGTCGCCCGCATCGATCCTGACATCGACATCCTCGGCCTCGGGCAGAACCGCCACCGTGGCCGCAGAGGTATGAATGCGCCCGCCGCTTTCGGTTTCGGGCACGCGCTGCACGCGATGCACGCCGGATTCGAACTTGAGCCGGGCAAAGACATTCTCGCCCTTGATATGCACCACCAACTCGCGGATGCCGCCAATCTCGTTTTGCTGTTCTTCCAGAATGTCGAATTTCCAGCCCCGCGCCTCGGCATAGCGCTGATACATCCGCATCAGGTCAGCGGCAAAAAGCGCCGCCTCATCGCCCCCCGTGCCGGGGCGGATTTCAAGGATCGCCGGGCGCGCGTCTGCGGCGTCTTTCGGCAAAAGCGCCAGTTGCAGCGCCGCCTCGAATTCGGGCTGGCGCGCCTCCAGCGCCTCAAGCTCTTCGCGGGCCAGATCGCGCATCTCTGGATCGTCGAGCATCGCCTTGGCGCTGTCGATATCCTCGAGCACCTGGCGATAGGCGCGGATTTCCTCAACCACGGGGCGCAGTTCTGCATATTCGCGGCCAAGGCGCGCGATATCGCCGCCGCCCTGCGCCATCTGCGCCTCGATATACTCGAAACGCTGCGTGATCTGTTCTAATCTGTCCAAGGGCACCATGATGCGAGGCTCTGTCCTATCCTTTGGCTTTGGTCAAGGGGCAAGCCTGTGCTATGATTGGAATCATGCGACTTATACTGCCCCTTCTTCTGGCGGCTTCGCCCGCCTTTGCCGATGCCACGATCGGCGGCAAAACCGTGGAATGCTATTGCACGGATCGCAACGGTGCGCGGCTGGAAATGGGCGAAATGACCTGTCTGAATGTTGATGGCAAGATGTTCATGGCGCAATGCCAGATGTCATTAAACGTGCCGATGTGGCGCAAGATCAGCGATGGTTGCTTGTCATCCGCCTTGCCGCAATCGCATCAGCCAGCCGTCGATACGGGNGGCGTTGACGCCCAGATCTGATTTTCCGAAGCGCAGGCGTCCGTAAATCTCAAGCTGATCCCCGGCCCGGCGCAGGGTGGTGTAATCGGGAAAACCGAAAACCGCCGAACGTGTCACATAGGTGATCATGCCGCTATCAGGCGTGCCCGCAAGAACATGCGTGCGCGGCGTGGTGCGGATGATGGCGTCAAGCCGCTCAAAAGCGCCATCGGCTGACGGGATCACGCGTATGGCCCCGCCCGGCAGGGTCTGTTCCGTGACCTCGTCAGGCATGACGTGCCAACGCTCGACGTCACCTGGCGCAAGCCGAATATAGCCCATGCCTGCGACAATCAACAAAATGACCCCGCCCAAAACCAGCTTCATACCCGTGTTCCCACTCCTGACAGGGCGCTCGTCCGGCCTGACGGCCAGTCTCGCGAGGCGCGCACGCAAGAGCGCGACGAGCCCGCCCCCTAACCTGCGCGGCTTCCGTCCACGGTTTCCGCCAGAGCCTCGGCGCGCGCGGCAATCTCGGCCAGGGTATCGGTCACCTCTTGCGGCACCACCGGCACCTCGATGCGCTGTGCCTCTGGTGTCGGCGCGTCGCGCAATTGGCCAAGCTCGGCGTCTTTCTCGGCAAGCTTGTCCTGCGTCTCGCGTAGCTTGTCCTGAAGCCCGGCGGTCTTGTCGGCCAGCATCAGGCCCGCCATCAACAACATCCGTGGCTCGGGGATACGCCCGATCTGCGCCGCCAGAACCGAGGCTTCTTCATCCAGCATCTTGGCGGCGGATTGCAGGTAATGCTCTTCGCCCGCCTGACAGGCCACNTCGAATGTGCGGCCTCCGATTTCGATCTGCACTTCGGGCATCAGGCTTCCTCCGTCTTGCTGTTCGGGGTTTCGGGNTCCGCANCCGCGCCAATCACCTGGCCAAGCTCTGCAAGCACCGCCTCGACCTCATCGCGGTCNGCGGCGCGGGTGGCGCGCAGGCCCTCAAGCTCGGCGAGCATGGATTTGTTGATCAGATGCGGCTCGGCGACGCCGGATTGATTGGCCTCGCGCAGCGCTTGGTTGTTGTCGCGCAGCTGCTGATTGGCCTTGCGCAGCGATTGCAGGTCACTGTCGAGCTTGCGCATCGCCTGTGCCTGTTCGCCACGGCCCTGCTCATTTGCGGCCTCTTGCGCCGCTAGCTTGTCGTGCAGCGTTCTGACCCGCTCTTCNAGCTGCGCATTGGCCAGCTTTTCGTCCTCAAGCTGTTGCTTGAGGGTCGCAAGCTCGTCGNCTGCGGTCTCTGCTCCGNTGTCCTNCCGGGCCTCAAGCCCCTGCGCTATGCGGTCGAGCGCTGCGGTGATCCGCGCCTCAAGCTCATTTATCTGGCTCATCGCCTTAACCCCTCACTTGTCTTTGCCCATATCCTTGCCCATGCCCCATCGAATCGCACATCGGGCGGGTTTTATGCAAGTCTAACGAACCGCAACACGAAATGCGCCCCCTTTACCGCCAATCGCCGGGCAAACACTGGGCATTGTGCCGGGCGATGCTTGATCTTTGGGGCCGGGCTGTTATGCAGCCCACATCTGTTGCCACTTCAAAGGATGCCATCCCGTGGATATCGCCACCCTGCGCTCTGCCAATCCCGACCACTGGAAAAAAGCCACTGCCATTCGCGCCCTGACGCTGGATGCCGTGGCTGCCGCCAATTCCGGCCATTCCGGCATGCCCATGGGCATGGCCGATGTGGCGACGGTGCTTTTTGAGAACCACCTCAAGTTTGATGCCGCCAATCCCGACTGGCCCGATCGCGACCGCTTTATCCTGTCGGCGGGGCATGGCTCGATGTTGCTCTATTCGCTGCTGCATCTCACCGGCTACGCGGACATGACCCTTGAGCAGATCAAGNACTTTCGCCAATGGGGCGCGATTACCGCNGGTCACCCGGAATACGGCNACGCCAAGGGGATCGAGACCACCACCGGCCCGCTCGGTCAGGGGATTGCCAACTCGGTCGGCTTTGCCATGGCCGAGGAAATGCTGCGCGCGCGGTTTGGGCGCAAGCTTGTCGATCACTATACCTATGTGATCGCTGGCGACGGCTGTCTTATGGAAGGCATCAGCCAGGAGGCCATCGGCCTTGCCGGGCGCCATGCGCTTGGCCGGTTGATCGTGCTTTGGGACAACAACAACATCACCATCGACGGCAAGGTTGATCTTGCCGATCGCACCGATCAGGTGAAACGCTTCCGCGCCAGCGGCTGGCAGGTGCTTGAAATCGACGGCCACGACCCGGTGGCGATTGACGGCGCCCTCACCGAGGCGAAGAAGAGCAAACGCCCGACGATGATCGCCTGCAAGACCCATATCGCCCTTGGTCACGCGGCACAGGACACATCAAAGGGCCATGGTGCTCTGACCAATCACGAACAGCTTATCGCGGCAAAAGAGGCCTATGGCTGGCCCTATGGCCCGTTCGAGGTGCCCGCAGATGTGAAATCGGCATGGGAAGCAATCGGCAAACGCGGCGCATCGGAACAGGCCGCCTGGGCCGAACGTCTGGCAGCGGTATCAGCCCCGCGTCAGGCCGAATTCACCCGTATCTTTGAGCGTGAAGCGCCTGCCAAACTCTCGGCGCGGATCAAGGCGATCAAGAAACAGATCAGCGAAGAAGGCCCCAAGGTAGCCACCCGCCAATCCTCGGAAATGGTGCTTGAGGTGGTCAACCCGGTGATGCAGGAAACGGTTGGCGGCTCGGCCGATCTGTCGGGATCGAACAACACCCGCTCGGGCGATATGACAGTGTTTGACGTGGACAACCGCAAGGGCCGCTATATCCACTGGGGTATCCGCGAGCATGGCATGGCGGCGGCGATGAACGGCATGGTTCTGCATGGCGGCATCCGCCCCTATGGCGGCACCTTCATGTGTTTTACCGATTACGCCCGCCCGGCGATGCGCCTTGCCGCGCTGATGAAGATCCCGACCGTGTTTGTCATGACCCATGACAGCATCGGCCTTGGCGAAGATGGCCCCACCCACCAGCCGGTCGAGCATCTGGCGATCAGCCGCGCGACGCCCAACACCTGGGTATTCCGCCCCTGTGACACGGTCGAGACCGCCGAAGCCTGGGAACTTGCGTTGACCTCGAAACAGACGCCCTCCGTGATGTCGCTGACCCGTCAGGGCCTGCCGACGCTGCGCCGCGAGCACAAGACCAAGAACCTGACCGCGCAGGGCGCCTATGTTCTGGCCGATGCGATCGGCAAGCGCCAGGCGATCCTGCTGGCAACCGGCTCTGAGGTGGAAATCGCCATGGCGGCCCGCGATCTGCTTCAGGCCGACGGGATTGGCACGCGGGTTGTGTCGATGCCCTGCTGGGAGCTGTTCGAGGATCAGGACGAGGCCTATCGCAAGCGCGTTCTGCCCGGTGGCCCGGTGCGGGTCGCGGTCGAGGCGGCCGTTCGCTTTGGCTGGGATCGCTGGCTTTACGGCGAGCGTGGCCGTCGCGANAAGGGCGGCTTTATCGGCATGCATGATTTCGGCGCCTCGGCCCCTGCCCCGACGCTNTTCAAGGAATTCGGCATTACCGCCGAGGACGTGGCCGCAAAGGTCAAATCCCTGCTCTGAGCGTTTGCCCGATTGAAAGACCAAAGTCCCCCGGATGTCATTGCGTCCGGGGGCTTTTTTCATGATCGCGCCGCTATCCGATCTGATCCAACAGCCATCTGGCGCGCTCGATCTGGGCGTCGAGGGTGGCGCATTTTTGCACAAGACGCTCTTTCTTNGAGGGCTTGCTTGCCTCTGCGANGTCGGCCATCACCTCTTCGCGCTTTTTGGTGAGTTTCTGNATCACCCGCGTCACATGATCAGGGTCGATCTTTTGCGCCTTNCCNCTTTCAAGGCGCTCAAAATACGCATCCAGTTTCTCGATGCTGTTCTTAAGTTTCATTGCGTGATCCTTGCCTCATGCGCGCGGGCCTGGCGGGGGCATGGGGCCTTCCGCTGCCATGTCCTGCACCTCGTCCTCGTCCAGTGTCAGAATACGCTCGACCTCGGCCATCGCGTCTTCGGTGTCGATGTAATAGGCGCGGGCGGCATCAAGAAGATCACGCATCGCACTATAGGCATAGCTTGAATCGTTGAGAAATGAGGTCGCCATGCTGGCGCTCAGATGGCGCTCGCGGATCAGCCGGTCAACGGTCTGATTGGTGTTGCGGGCATCGGTTTCGACCTGAATGCGTTCCTGATCAAGCCAGAGGCTGGAGCGGTCCTCGGGGGCGGCCTCTTCAAGCTTGCGGATTTCGACAAGGATGCGGGCAATCTCGGTGCGCAACCCGTTGTAGAGATCGGTGATCCTGCCCTGCGGTTTTTGGGTGAAATGCGTGGCGTTGCGGCGCATGTGTTTGATTGATTTGACCGCATGCACGATTTGCCCGGCGACATCACGCATGAGATACACATCATCCATCGGTTTTGCCGGAATATCCTTGCTGCCAACGCGGGTCGCGAATTCGATGATCGCGGAATAGAGCGTTTTGACGCGTTGTTCATACAGCGCGTCGATATCGAAATCGACCGGCGCGCGGCTTGCCCTGACGGTGGCGGCGATATCACTTGTTGCAAACAGATCGCTGCGGTGCAGGTTCAGGCCGTGCACGATAAGCTCAACCGCGTTTTCATAAAGGTGATGCACCTCGCGGCGCATGGCGACCTGAATGGTCTGGGGAAACTCGTCCACCGCCTCCGAGAGGTACTTGGGGCGGCTCAGGTCTTCGGCGGGCTGAACGATCACACGCTCCAGAAATGCCACCAGCCGGTGAATGAAGGGCAGCATAAGAACGACACCCAAGGCGTTGAAAATAGTATGAAACACCGCCAGCTTCAGGGCGAAATCAGTGGCCGGAATGCCGACGGAATTACTGATGACATCCACCGCCAGGCGGATCTGAGCGATAAAGACAAGCGCCACCGCCGCCGTCAAGACGTTGAATATCAGATGCGCCAGGGCAAGGCGTTTGCCCTGACAATTCGAGGTAAGCGCGCCGATGATCGCGGTGACCGTGGTGCCGATATTGGCCCCGATCGCCAGCGCCAGTGCGTTTTCATAGCTGATTTGCCCGGCCGCAAGCGCCGTGATGATCAGCACCATCGTGGCATGGCTCGATTGCATCACCACCGTCGCCGCCGCCCCGGTGAGCGTGTAAACCACAAGNCCCNAAACCCCNGTCATCGCCAGGCGGGTCAGGTCAAACTGATCCTTGAANGCCTCGAAACCCTCTTTCATGTGGTGAATGCCGAGAAACAAAAACCCAAGCCCGGCAAGCACATAGCCCACGCCGCGCAGGTATTTCGAGTGCTGAAACACCAGCACGATACTGATCGCCAGCATCGGCAAGGCGTAGGCCGAAATATTGACCTTGAGGCCAAACCCCGCCACCAGCCACGCCCCGGTGGTGGTGCCGATATTGGCGCCAAAGATGATCCCCACCCCGGCCAGAAGCGGAATAAGCCCCGCCGACAGAAACGAAATGGTGATCACCGACACAAGCGAACTTGATTGCATGATCGTGGTGGCGATCGCCCCAAACCCAAGCGCGCGGCTGACGGATCGGGTTGCCGCCTCAAGAGCGCGCTCAAGATAGCCGCCNCTGAACAGCTTGAACCCATCCTCAAGCATCAGCATGCCAAACAGGAAAATGGCNACGCCGGCGGCAATTTCCTGAAAATCCGNGCTGATCCAGAAGCCAAAGACAAGCAGCCCCAGAATGACCGGCAAAAGCAGTTTCTTCATCATGTTATGCGCGCCCTGTTCAGGCGATCATAGGACCATGCACGGGTGGCTTTGGCCTTGAGGTGGATCAACCGCGCGCGCCAACGCGGGGCCAGGATTGCCTTTGGCACCGCCAACCCTGGCCATACCGGGCGCATGCGCGGCGCAACGGTTAGCGCAATCATGGGGTCACAGCTTGGTTTTGCGGTAACGGTTATCGCTAACAACCTGAATTTCAAATGAAATCCCCTTTTTCGACCTTTCCGCCAATGGCCCTTGGGTCTATATCGCCCCCAACCTCATCCATAGGAGTCGCTCATGACCGTTACCGTAGGCATCAACGGCTTTGGCCGCATTGGCCGCGCCACCCTTGCCCATATCTCCGAAAGCCTGCGTGACGATATCAAGGTCGTCAAGGTCAATGCCACCGGCCCGCTTGAAACCGCAGCCCACCTGATGCGGTACGACTCGGTGCATGGCCGCTTTGCGCATCCGATCACCATCGACGGCAGCACCATGGATCTGGGCCGCGGCCCGATCGAGATGTTTTCGACCTATGACATGAACGAACTGGATTGGGATGGCGTCGATGTGGTGCTGGAATGCACCGGCAACTTCAACGACGGCCTCAAGGCCAACAAACACCTTGAGCGTGGCGCAGGCAAGGTCTTGCTCTCGGCACCGGGCAAAAATGTTGACCGCACGGTGGTTTACGGCGTGAACCACGACCAGATTCAGGCCTCCGAGCGGATGATCTCGAACGGGTCGTGCACAACCAACTGTCTGGCCCCGCTGGCCAAGGTTCTGAACGACAGCATTGGTATCGAGAGCGGCATCATGACCACGATCCACGCCTATACCGGCGATCAACCGACGCTGGACCGGCGCCACAAGGATCTTTACCGCGCGCGCGCCGCTGCGATGTCGATGATCCCGACCTCGACCGGGGCCGCCAAGGCCCTGGGTGAGGTTCTGCCGGAACTGGCGGGCAAGCTTGACGGCTCTGCGATCCGCGTGCCGACGCCGAATGTGTCGGCTGTTGACCTGACATTTGTGGCCAAGCGCGATGTCACGGTGGCCGATGTCAACGCCACCATGGCCGAGGCCGCCGCCGGTGCGATGCAGGGTGTGCTGGGCTATGACCCTGAACAAAAGGTCAGCATTGATTTCAACCACACCGAAGAAAGCTCGATCTTTGCGCCCGATCAGACCAAGGTTATCGGCAGCCGCCTTGTGCGGGTTCTGGCCTGGTATGACAATGAATGGGGATTTTCGTGCCGCATGGCCGATGTTGCGGTGGCCATGGGCCGTCTGCGGTAATCCGCCCACATCCATAGATTGCCTTCAAAACCCCGGTGCCCTGAGCGGCATTGGGGTTTTTTCATGCCCAATCGGCGGCGCGCTTCTGAGCCTGTTGCTCCGGCTTCCCGACAGCACCGCCACATTGATCCCGCTGCAAGAACGCGCGTGACAGGCGCGCCCGGCTCTGGCATCAAGGCGCACCACGGCCCGAAGCAACGGAGATCGCCAGATCATGACCAACAAGATTGCCCTGATCCTTGGCGCGATGATCGCCGCCGGCCTGATCGCCGATCAGGTGATCCATGATGG
>JGI24724J26744_10003411_pt1 | contig 10306 bp, 12 predicted proteins | sample Cruoilmetagenom7_FD_26744 | JGI IMG/M metagenome (IMG submission 26744)
ATCCTCGACCTGCCACGCCACCGTGCCCCGGTCAACGATCACGCCTTCACGCGCTCGCGCCCAGTCCTGCCCCGGATGAACCGGCGCGGCAGGCGGGATCGCGGCCAGCATTGAGGCCACCAGCCCGACCCCGCTGTCAAGATAAAGCGCCACCTGATCGGCCTGAAAACGGGTCTGCAACCGCTGCTGTGCTGTGCCCGCCCGCAGCAACAAAGCCGCCGAGACCGCAGCGATTGCCGCCACGATCACCAGCGCCTGAACCAAGGCCATGCCGCGTTTCGTCACCCTCATCGCGCCACCACCAGCCGGATCGGCCCGTACCGCGCGTGGCTGAATTCCAGCGCAAAGCCGCGTGGCAAATCGGTCGGTGCATCGCTGGTCGGCAGTTCTCCGCCCAGCGCGGTCAATGACAATCCCGACACCTGCGGCAAGAGCGGCACAAACACCGCCCCCAAGCGCCGCGACAAAACACCGTCCGCAGAGACCACCCAATCGACCTGCGCATATCCGTCGCTGACGGCATCCGGCAGCGCAGCTATGCCACCTCGCATCAGTGAAAAGCCGCCAGCCTGCACCGTGACAGCAGGCAATGGCGCTCCGGCCTCATCGCGCAACGGCAAGGGTGCCGCCGCCTCGAGATCATGGCGCAGCAAAGCCAAGGCCCGCGCCAGCTCAGCGGCGCTCTCGTCGACGCGGGTCATCACGTCGCGCTGAAACAACGCCCCGCTCAGGGATTGCACGGCCATCAACGACACCACGGCCAGAATTGCCATCGCCGCAAGTAACTCGATCAGGGTAAAGCCACGATTGCGCACCATCACGACGCACCAGCGGGCACATAGACAACCATCCGCGCACCGGGGTTGCCCTGACTGCTGACAAGGATCGTGGCCTCGATCATACCGCCGGCGGTCCGTTCCTCGGTGACGGCAACCGTCCACAGGGTACGCCCTTGCGTGACTTGCCCCGGCAGGCGCCGCCCCACCGTCATACCGGACAGCCGCAATTCTGCAGCGCGGTTCAGAGCCACCTCAGCGGCCAGAAGCCGTGGCACCTGCCCACCGATCCCGCGTTGCGCTGCGTCAAAACTGCGGTACGCCGCGACCGAGCCGATGGCCAGAATTGCCACCGCCACAACCAGCTCGATCAAGGTAAATCCGCGCGACGCCCTTAGCGGCATGACACACCCCCTGCACCATCGACATCACAGTGCAGATCACCGATGACCATGGACAAGGCACTGCTGCGCCCGTCCGGCATGAACACCACCGGCGGGGTCACACCGGCCCGCAAGCTGGCAAGACGCGGCGCATAAGACCGCCCATCAATGCGCCACGAGATCACGCCGCGCGGTATCACCTCGGGCGCGGAGAGTGTTTGCCACACCCCATCAGGATCACGCCGCAGCAGCGCCCAGCCATCCGCCCGTGGGCGCAGGCCCACAGCGTCACGCCCCAGTATTGCGGTCTCGTGTGCCCGCAATACTGCTTGTGAAAAACGGTCGGCAATCTTTGCCGGACTGTCCGAATTTTGCGCCAGTCCACCGCCCGCCACAAGGCCCGCCCCGACCGACAAAATCGACAGGATCGAGACCACGACCAGCAGTTCAATCAGCGTGAAACCAGCCGTGCGCCGGGGGTTATTCGCCTTGCCACGAGGTGATGTCAGCATCGGTTCCCGTCCCTCCGGCACGACCATCTGCCCCTTGGCTGACAACATCGAACGACCCGTGAACGCCCGGAGACAGGTACAGGTACGGCCGCCCCCACGGGTCTTGCGGCACGCGCTCCAGATAGCCGCCATCAGCCCAGTTTGCGGGCGCGGGTGTCGGGCGGGTCGTCAGGGCTTGCAGGCCTTGTTCGGTGCTTGGATAGCTGCCCGTGTCCAGCCGGTACAAATTGAGCGCCGAACCCAGCGCCGCGATGTCGGCCTGCGCCCGTGCGGCGCGGGCCTGATCCGGTCGGTCAATAACGCGCGGCACGATCACCACGGCCAGCAAGGCAAGGATCACCACGACGACCATCAATTCGATCAACGTCAACCCTGCATCCTTGCGAAGGCCCAAACCCTTGCGACGCCCAAGTTCTCTGCGAAGACGGGTGCCTTTCGCCGGGGTCATAGCTCTGCTAGCACTCTGCATCATGCGTTTTCCTTGCCCACCTGTTGGCTCTTGCCAGATTAGCCGCGTCTGCCCCCCCGCACAAGCACGCGCAGGGCACAAACCATGATCGCCTTTGCGGTTTTGATGGGCCTGTTGGGCGCGGCAATGGGGTCTTTCGTGGCGCTTTTGGCCGAACGTTTGGTGCGCGGCCAGGCCACCGTGCTGGCGCGGTCGCAGTGCCGGTCATGCGGTGCGGTTTTGCGGGCGCGCGATCTGGTGCCTGTTGTGTCCTTTCTCGTGCGAGGCGGGCGCTGCGCCCATTGCGACGCCCGCATTCCGCCACTGCTGCTGCAAGCCGAGGTCATTGGCGCCCTGTTCGCTGTCGCCGCCGCCGTCACCACACCAGACCCGCTGCGGGCCTTGCTGCTGGCGGCGTGGATGTGGGCTTTGCTGGGTCTGGCGTTGGCGGATCTGCGGTACTTCCGCCTGCCTGACCCATTGGTTATTGCCGCGGCCTTGTCAGGTCTGGCGCTGGCACTGGCGGGGGATGGCACGGGATGGCCGCCACTGGCCGACCGCGCGTCACAGGCCGCGATTGGAGCACTGGCCGGGGGGGGCAGTTTCTGGCTGATCCGCGCGGGATATCACTGGCGCACCGGGCGCGATGGCATGGGTTGGGGCGATGTCAAACTGATGGCGGCGCTGGGGTTGGCGCTGGGGCTGGAACGGCTGCCGGTCATGGTCTTGCTTGCGGCTCTCACGGCGATGCTGCTGGCCCTCTTGCGGGCGTGGCGCAAGGGACGCCCGCTGAACCGGCTGGGCCGCATCCCGTTCGGAGCAGCCTTGGCGATGGCGGCAGTGGTGATCATGCTGCTCTGATCCGGCCCAAAACCGCTTGAACCCAATGCGCCAATATATCACCCTGTGCAGGCCCCCAATGGAACCGCCCCGCTATGGCCGACACCACATCCGCGCGCGTTTTGCCCCGTTTTCCGGGGCTGGTTGAGACATGGCGAGCCGACGGCCAGCCGGGGCAAGACACGGGCATTCCCGGCGTGGTGCTGATTTGCGAACATGCCTCGAACGCGCTGCCGGTGGATTGGCCCGAACTGGGCGGCGATCTGGGGCTGGACGCAAAGACCCGCACCACACACGCCGCCTATGACATTGGTGCGTTGGGCCTTTCACGTGGGCTGGCAAAGCGGCTGGCACCATGCTGCGGCGGAGCGGTATTGATCCACGCCCCACTGTCGCGGCTGGCCTATGATCTCAACCGACCCGCCGATCACCCCGGCGCGATGCCCGCAACCTCCGAGGCTTACGACGTGCCGGGCAATCATACCCTCAGCGAGGCCGACCGCCTTGCGCGGCTAGAGGCAATCTACTTGCCGTTTCACGCCACCGCCGCCGCTGAAATCGGCAAGCTGGTTACTCGGGGCCGTCGCCCGGTTGTGATCGCGGTACATTCATTTACGCCGGTCTATTTCGACCAAAAGCGCGATGTCGAGTTCGGGATTCTGTTTGATGACGATGATGATATCGCCCTCGAAATCCTGCGCGCCTCCGAGGGTTGCGGGTTGATCACCCGCCTCAATGAACCCTATTCTGCGCAGAGCGATGTCGCCCATACCACCCGCGTTCAGGCCGGCCCCCTCCGGTTGCGCCATTCAATGCTGGAAATCCGCAACGATCTGATCGCCGATACCGACGCCCAAGAGGCCATGGCCGCCCGCCTCGCACCGGTTCTCGCCGACGCCCTCAAGCGCGCGGGTATCCTCTGAGCATTCCGCCTCGCCCAAGGGTATTCCGCCCATGACGCCAAAGCCGATCAATGGCTTGCAGCACAACCTGGCCCTTTTCATCCTGGCCGCTCTCATGACCCGCAGCGGGCGGTTCTTGTGGCGCTCTTGCTGGCACCGGCACCACATGACCCGCCTAAAGGTCGCTCGCCGCGACCCAGTTTGACAGGGTTAGCGTCAATCAAGCGCAGGAAATTCGNCCAATCAGGCCTTGCGCAGCCCCTTGGCGCGGCTATAACCCCGCTCAATTTACGCACTGCCCGACGGGGCTGGTGCGCTCATGCTTGCACGGGGTCCAGACATGCCAAAAAGAACCGATATTTCATCCATTATGATCATCGGCGCGGGGCCAATTGTCATCGGCCAGGCCTGCGAATTCGACTATTCCGGCGCACAGGCCTGCAAAGCTCTGCGTGAAGAGGGATACCGCGTCATTCTGGTGAACTCGAACCCCGCGACGATCATGACCGATCCGGGCCTTGCCGACGCCACCTATATCGAGCCGATCACCCCCGAAGTTGTCGCCAAAATCATCGAGGCCGAGCGCCCCGATGCCTTGCTGCCGACGATGGGCGGGCAAACCGGCCTGAACACCGCGCTGGCACTGGCCGATCTGGGCGTTCTGGACAAATTCGGCGTGCAGCTGATCGGCGCGAACCGCGAAGCGATTGAGATGGCCGAAGACCGCAAGCTGTTCCGCGAGGCCATGGACCGCATCGGGCTGGAAAACCCCAAGGCGACGATTGTCGCGGCCCCCAAGAAAGAGAACGGCAAATACGACATCCACGCCGGTGTACAGCAAGCGCTGGACGACCTCGACTATGTCGGGCTGCCCGCCATCATCCGCCCGGCCTTTACGCTGGGCGGCACCGGCGGCGGCGTGGCCTATAACCGCGATGATTACGAGGCCATCGTACGCTCGGGCCTCGAGGCGTCGCCCATGGCGCAGGTGTTGATCGACGAAAGCCTGCTGGGCTGGAAAGAATACGAGATGGAGGTTGTGCGCGACAAAGCGGACAACGCGATCATCGTTTGCGCAATCGAAAACGTCGATCCGATGGGCGTGCATACCGGCGACAGCATCACCGTGGCCCCGGCCCTGACGCTGACGGACAAAGAATACCAGATGATGCGCTCGGCCTCGATTGCGGTGCTGCGGGAAATCGGCGTCGAGACCGGCGGCTCGAACGTGCAATGGGCGATGAACCCCGCCGATGGCCGTATGGTCGTCATCGAGATGAACCCGCGTGTCTCGCGCTCGTCGGCGCTGGCGTCAAAAGCTACGGGTTTCCCGATTGCCAAGATCGCCGCGAAACTGGCCGTGGGCTATACGCTGGATGAACTCGACAACGACATCACCAAGGTCACACCCGCCAGCTTTGAGCCGACGATCGACTATGTCGTCACCAAGATCCCGCGCTTCGCATTCGAAAAGTTCCCCGGCTCCAAGCCCCATCTGACCACCGCGATGAAATCCGTCGGTGAGGCGATGGCGATTGGCCGCACGATCCACGAATCGCTGCAAAAGGCGCTGGCCTCGATGGAGACCGGCCTGTGCGGGTTCGACGAGGTGGCGATCCCCGGCGCCCCCGACAAGGCTGCCGTCATCAAGGCGATCACCGAACAAACCCCCGACCGGATGCGCACCATCGCGCAGGCCATGCGCCACGGTCTGACCGACGACGAAATCAACCGCGCCACGGCATTTGATCCGTGGTTCTTGGCCCGTATCCGCGAAATCGTCGATGCCGAAGAAAAGATCCGCGCCGCTGGTCTTCCAACCGACGCCGAGGGCCTTCGCGCCGTGAAAATGATGGGTTTCACCGACGAACGGCTGTCGATGTTGACCGGCCAGTCCGAAACTCAGGTGCGCCGCGCCCGCCAAATCGCAGGCGTCAACGCTGTGTTCAAACGCATCGACACCTGCGCCGCCGAGTTCGAGGCGCAAACGCCCTATATGTATTCAACCTACGAAGCCCCCGCGATGGGCGACGTGGAGTGTGAGGCACGTCCATCCGACCGCAAGAAAGTGGTTATTCTGGGCGGCGGGCCGAACCGCATCGGCCAAGGGATCGAGTTCGACTATTGCTGCGTTCACGCCTGCTACGCGCTGACCGATGCGGGCTACGAGACGATCATGATTAACTGTAATCCTGAGACCGTCAGCACCGACTATGACACCTCGGACCGGCTGTATTTTGAGCCGCTGACGCTGGAACATGTGCTGGAAATCCTGCGCGTCGAGCAAACCAACGGCACGTTGCACGGTGTTATCGTGCAATTCGGCGGGCAGACGCCGCTGAAATTGGCGAACGCCCTGCACGACGAAGGCATCCCGATCCTCGGCACCTCGCCCGATGCGATTGACCTTGCCGAAGATCGCGAACGCTTCCAGCGGCTGTTGAACGATCTTGACCTGAAACAGCCGGTGAACGGCATCGCGACCTCGGACGAACAAGCCGTCGAAATCGCCGAACGCGTCGGCTTCCCGCTGGTGATCCGCCCGTCCTATGTGCTGGGCGGTCGCGCCATGGAAATCGTCCGCGATATGGACCAGTTGGGCCGCTACATCACCACCGCTGTCGACGTGTCGGGCAAAAATCCTGTGCTGCTCGACAGCTATCTGTCCGGCGCAATCGAGGTTGATGTCGATGCCCTCAGCGACGGCACAACCGTGCATGTCGCGGGCATCATGGAACACATCGAGGAAGCGGGCGTGCATTCGGGCGACTCTGCGTGCTGCCTGCCGCCGCATTCCTTGTCCGCCGAGGTCATCACGGAACTGAAACGCCAGACCGTGCAAATGGCGATTGCCCTCAAGGTTGTCGGCCTGATGAACGTGCAATTCGCCATCAAAGGCGCGGATATCTACGTGCTCGAGGTCAATCCACGCGCCAGCCGCACCGTGCCGTTTGTTGCCAAAGCCACCGACAGCGCCATTGCCTCGATTGCGTCGCGCCTGATGGCTGGCGAGCCGATGGCGAATTTCCCGCTGCGCGCCGCCTATCCAGAGGGCGTCGGCCCGGATACCGACCTGCCGCTGGCCGATCCGCTGACGCTGGCCGACCCGATTACGCCGTGGTTCTCGGTCAAAGAGGCCGTGTTGCCCTTTGCCCGCTTCCCCGGCGTCGATACGCTGCTGGGGCCTGAAATGCGCTCGACCGGTGAGGTTATGGGCTGGGACCGCTCGTTCCCGCTGGCCTTCCTCAAGGCGCAAATGGGCGCCGGCACCGACTTGCCCGAAGCGGGGCGTGTATTTGTCTCGGTGCGCGACGACGACAAGACCGACGCATTGGCCGATGCCGTGCGCGACCTTGTGGCGCTTGGCTTCGAGATGGTCGCGACGGGTGGCACCAGCAACTGGCTCAAGGGCGCGGGCATCACCACAACGCCGGTCGCCAAGGTCTATGAAGGTCGCCCGAACATCGTTGACCGGCTGAAGAATGGCGACATCGCGCTGGTTTTGAACACCACGCAAGGCTCGCAGGCGGTGGCCGACAGCCGTGATATCCGGCGCGTGTCCCTGATGGACAAGATCCCGTATTTCACCACCGCAGCCGGTGCAATCGCAGCGACCGCAGCCATGAAGGCCCGCCGCGAAGGTTACGGGGTGCGCACCCTGCAAGGGTAAACCCCCGTCGCCTGCACCCTTGGCACAGCGGTCAGCTTGAACCTGTACTACCTGAGCGTGATCATCGCGCTCGGGGCATTATCCAAACTGGGTTCCGATTACACGTTGGTCCGGTGACGACGCCTGTATCCTGGGGGAACAGGAGGCGGGCTACATGGGGTATCAGACGCAATCACAAGCATCCGGTCCTGTGTCCAGAATCGCGGCGTGATCACCGCCCCCGCCGTCAGCAAATAGTGACGATTTATGCCACAAATCTGTCAATCAGGATGAACCGGCCACCGGGTCGCAAGATCGGCGAGGCCCGCGCGGATCAATTCCTCGAGCACCGCAAGATCTATATCTGAAAGCTTGTTGATATAAAGGCAGGACTTTCCCAGCTTATGCTTGCCCAGCCGCGACAGGATGGTCGCGAAATCCGCATATCCGGGCATGATATAGACTACCAGCCTAGCGGCCCGCGGGCTGAATCCTGTCGCTAGAAAATCCCCCTCGCGACCGCTGTCATAGCGGTAGTGATAGCGGCCATAGCCGATGATCGACGGCCCCCACATTTTGGGTGAATACCCGGTGATCCGCTGAAACAGTGCATCCAGAACTTGCGCATCGGCACGCCGCAGGGGCTTGTCGACACTGTCCAGAAAGGTCGCGACATCTGTGTTTGTGACACCNTTTTTCGCCATGCTTCGCCTATGCGCCTCTGCTCAGGACCCAACGCTAGGACAAGACCTGCCGTTCGGGCAAGACATGCGATCAATTTTCCTGTCGTACCAGATCAGTGATCAGAATGTCGTTCAAAGCAGGACCCAGCTCGACCCGCGCGGCCTCACGCAAGGTGCGCCGCAAGGCCAGCAATGCCTCGCCCGAGGTGAACACACCGTCAAATCCGCCAAGATTGGCGTGATCGAACAGCAGTTGCAGAAACACCGCCCGCAGCCTCGGCTCGCTGTCGGGCATTGAAAACTCATAACCCGCCTCGAACTCCAGCGTTAGCCCGATCACCACCAAAGCCCGCACGCGGCCTTCGGTGATCAGCGGCACAACAAACTGGTTGGGCATACGCATCGTTTCCGTGTTTTCGGGCGCGGGTGCGTAATGGCTTGCGTTCGCGGCATCGTCACCATGCCCATCGCCCGCATAGTCGGTCGGAGCGGCATGATCCCCCTCGGGCATGGCGGCATCGGCATGAGGTTGCAAGAACCAACCCGCGCCGCCACCTGCCCCCAGACCGATCAACAATAACAAGACGGGCAACAGCTTTTTCATAGTGATCCTCCTTAGAACGGCAGCACAGCATCGGCGATTTGCTGGCCGTAGCGTGGCTGCTGCATCTGGCTGATTTGCCCGCGCCCGCCATAGCTGATGCGTGCGCCCGCGATGCGGTCATAGGCGATTTCATTGCGCCGCGAGATATCCTCGGGGCGGATATAGCCGGTGACGATCAACTCGCGCAGTTCGTTGTTGACGCGCACCTCCTGGCTGCCCTCGATGCGCACGACACCATTGGGCAACCGCTCTATAATCGTGGTCGCCACACGCAGGGTCAGGCGTTCGTTACGACTGACGGTGCCGGTGCCCTGAAAACTGCTCGTGCTGTCCATCGACACGGCTTCGGACATGCTGGCCCCATCGGGCAGTTGCGCGTCAATCAGTTGCGGCAGGCCCAGCAATTGCGGCACGCCCATGCTCTGCGAGCCCGAGCGCCCGCGTGCCGACGAGTTCGAGATCTCNGCGCGNTCGTCGATCTCGATGACGACAGTCAGAATGTCGCCGGCGTTATGCGCCCGTCGGTCACCCAGCAACGACCGCTGCCCCGATGACCACAGCGAGGCCGTGTCAGTAGCGCGGCGGCGGTCCGTCACCTCGGGGATCGGCAAGTTATACAGCGCGTGATGCTCCAGGTTCGGCACCAGCGGTGAGAAGTCCGGCGGTCGCCCGACCCCCGCCAGATCAGAGCAGGCCGATACAACCAACACGGCAAACAGACTGAACAAACGCATCAGCATTCCCCTTTTCACGGTACGACCACCAGCCCCGGGCCGGCAACTGTACCGAAAACCGTGCTGCGTGATCCAAGATTCATGATCCGCACTTCATCGCCCTCGGCCCCGCGGGCCAACGCGCGGCCATCGGCGCGGATATTCAGGCCACCTTGATGAAAAACCAGCGTCACCAGTTGATTACGCTCGATCAAAGCAGGCGGACCAAGGCTGGCCAGCGGGATCGGGCGCCCCGAATACAGCGTCACGCGGGTCTCCAGGCCGATAGCCTCGTCGACATGGGTCGCAGCACCTAGCGGTGCACGGTCCGACGTCAGGATCACATCACCGGGCCCAATCGCGGTGCCAGCGCGCATGGTCCGGGCGGCCAATACGACATCAGCCTGCGCGGGCAGCGCCAACAGCAACAGCAAGGCGGTCAGGATCCGCATCAGCGTACCTGCGTTGTGGCGGCCAACATCTGGTCGGCGGCGGTGATGACCTTGGCGTTCAGCTCGTAGCCGCGTTGCGCCTTGATCATATCGGTCAACTCACGCACCGGATCAACCGAGCTTTCCTCAAGATACCCTTGCCGCACGGTGCCCAAACCATCCTCGCCGGGGGCCGCCTGCAAGGCGGGGCCGGACGCTTCGGTCTCGACAAACAGGTTCGAGCCCAGTGCCTCAAGCCCGCGTTCATTGGTAAACCCCGCCAGGGTCAGTTGCCCCAATTGTTCGGGCTGCACGCGGTCGGAGAAATAGGCCCAGATCTCGCCCTGTGCGTTGATGGAGATCTG
>JGI24724J26744_10003415_pt1 | contig 10301 bp, 10 predicted proteins | sample Cruoilmetagenom7_FD_26744 | JGI IMG/M metagenome (IMG submission 26744)
TTTGGGGGCCATCATGATCACGTCGAATTCTGGCTTTGGCTCAATCAGACCGAAATGCACGTTCAGACCGTGGGCAAATGCAATCGCCGCACCATCGCGCAGGTTGTCGCGCACGTATTTGTTGTAAGTGTCAGCCTGCAATTCATCGGGCATTGTGAACATGATCAGGTCACACCAAGCAGCAGCTTCGGCGATACCCATAACCTTCAGGCCTTCGCCTTCTGCTTTTTTGGCGGAGGCCGAACCTTCACGCAAGGCAACAACAACGTTTTTCGCGCCGGAATCGCGCAGGTTTAGCGCGTGGGCGTGCCCTTGGGAGCCGTAGCCCAGAATGGCCACTTTCATGTCTTTGATCAGGTTAACATCGCAATCGCGGTCATAATATACGCGCATGTTGGCAGTCCTTTTGTTTTGTAAAGTTGAATTGCGACTGTGATACACAGATTTTGATGTATGGAGTAATTGAAATGGCAGTAAGTAGCAGATATAGGTGAATAACTATTCGCCTAATTCTATAATAAGAGAAAAGTCATGCCTGATGACGTTGATCGTCGTATTCTGCGCAACATGCAGGCCGAACCGGATCTCAGCACCGCTGATCTGGCTGGGCGCGCGGGCGTAACCGCGGCCGTGTGCTGGCGGCGGTTGGAAAAAATGCGCGAGCTGGGGTGTTGATCGGCCAAGAGGCGGTGATCGACTGGCGCGCGCTTGGCTATGAGGTAGAGGTGTCGCTGCGCTTTACTCTGGATAAAACCCAACGCAACGCCTTTGACGAATTTCTAACGGCGGCGCGCGAGGTGCCCGAGGTGATCGAAATCCAGACCTTTTTGGGCCGTGTTGATGTGCGCCTAAATGTGCTGGCCCGCGATATGGCGCATTATCAAGAGCTATACCGCACCCGCATTCTGACCCTGCCGCATATCGCCGACATCGAGGCCTTGATGCTGATCGCCACCATCAAATCCGGCGAGGCATTACCGTTATGAATATGGATGAAATCGACCGCAACCTGCTGCGTGCTCTTGCAAAGGACGCGACCATTAGCGCGGGTGCCTTGGGGCGGCGTTTTGGGCTTAGCCAACCGGCGGCGTGGCGGCGGATCAAGCGGCTGCATGAGGCGGGNNTGATCAAAGGCNGCCGCGTGGTGTTAAACGCCGAGGCTGTCGGGTTTGGTGTCACAGTGTTTTTGGGGGTCAAACTGGCCACCAAGGGCCGNGTGTCNCTGGATGATTTCGAGCGCGCCGTCACGGCCATTCCCGAGGTNCAAACCGTGCAGCATGTGTTGGGCATGTATGACTACCGCTTGCGGGTGGTGGCGCGGGACATTTCCGATTTTGAACGTGTGCTGCGCCGCCGGATCATGACATTGCCTGGCGTTGGGGATGTGGAGGCCAACGTGTTGTTGAGCGAGGAACGCAGATCAGGGCCGCTTGGCTGATTGCTCTTGTATGAATCTGCGCAAACGGTCAGATTGTGCGGGATCAATTTACAAAGGAAACCCCATGTCAGCCCTTTTGCCCGATATCGATCCCGATGGAATGCTTGAATTTTCCGTGGTATTCACGGANCGCTCGCTCAACCATATGTCGGCCGCCTTTCAAGGCGTGATGCGCGATATTTCGACCACGCTCAAAGATGTTTACAACGCCGACCATGCGGTGGTGGTTCCAGGCGGTGGCACCTACGCGATGGAAGCGGTGGCGCGTCAATTTGCAACCGGCAAAAAGACCCTCGTGGTGCGCAACGGCTTCTTTTCGTTCCGCTGGTCGCAGATTTTCGAGATGGGCAGTATTCCGGCCTCCGAAACCGTGATGATGGCGCGCCGTGTCGGCAACGCGGTCGACGCCCCTTTTGCGCCGGCGCCAATCGCCGATGTGGTGGCCAAAATCAAAGCAGAGCAGCCAGATGTGGTGTTCGCCCCGCATGTGGAAACAGCGTCCGGCATCATCTTGCCAGACGACTATCTGAAAGCGCTCAGCGCGGCGGTGCATGAATACGGCGGCTTGTTCGTGCTGGATTGCATCGCGTCGGGCTGTGCTTGGGTCGACATGAAGGAGGTCGGTGTCGACGTGCTGATTTCCGCACCGCAAAAAGGCTGGTCCGCGCAACCATCAGCGGGTTTGGTGATGATGAATGACACCGCACACGCGCGGGTTAAGGAAACAGTTTCCACCAGCTTTGCGGTTGATCTGGGCAAATGGCTGACCATCATGGAGGCCTACACCAACGGCGGTCATGCCTATCATGCGACCATGCCGACGGATGCGCTTAAGGCGTTCCGCGACACCATGTTTGAAACCCGCGATTATGGTTTTGACAAATTGCGTGACGCCCAGTGGGAGCAAGGCGACCGCGTGCGCGCCATGCTGAAAGAGCGCGGCATCAAATCGGTGGCGGCCGACGGGTTTGGCGCGCCGGGTGTGGTGGTCAGCTATACCACGGATGCGGATGTGCAAACCGGCAAGAAATTCGCAGCCTTGGGCATGCAAATCGCCGCTGGTGTGCCGCTGATGTGCGATGAGGGGCCGGATTACAAATCCTTCCGTCTGGGCCTGTTCGGGTTGGACAAACTCTATGATGTTGATGCCAGTGTGGCGCGGCTGACGGCGGCGCTTGATCAGGTGTTTTAAACAGCTAGTTCAGGATTTTTTGCAAAAACCCTGACAGATCATCGGTGTGGTGATGAATATGTGGCGCTGGCTTTGCGGCCAGTGGCGCAACGTGCACGCACTGCATCCCCATCTCATGGGGAGCGGCCAGATTGCGGGTGTCATCCTCGAACATTGCGCCGGTTTTCGTGTCAATCCCGTCCGCCTCGAACACCGTCTCAAAGGCACGGCGCTCGGGTTTTGGATGGAAATCGGCGTGTTCTACCCCGTAAACTGCGTCAAACACCCCGGTTAACCCACGCGCCGCAAGCACCCGTTCACCATAAGGGGCCGAGCCGTTGGTGTAGACGATCTTGCGTCCGGGCAGATTGCGGATTGCGTCGGCCAATGGGGCGTCCTGTTCCAGATGCTCCAGCGAAATTTCATGCACATGGGTTAGGTAAGGGGCCGGATCGACGTTATGTTCGCGCATCAACCCTGCCAAAGTGGTGCCATAGGTATGCCAATAGTGTTGGCGTAAATGATCAGCACGGGTCCGATCAACCCCCAGTGAATCCATCACATATTGCGTCATCCGCACCTCGATTTGATCAAAAAGGCGGGCGCTGGGGTGATAGAGCGTGTTGTCCAGATCAAAGACCCAATGGCGGACATGTGCGAACTGTTTTGCAATCATAAATCATAGTTAGGGGGATAGGCGGCCAGGATCAACTTGATTGCAGGTTGATTGGGGGGGGCTGGCAGGCGTAGGTTGTTGATAACGCAACCGGAGACACGTGATGAACGAGATTCGCACCCCTAACAAAGACGCCTATGGGCTGATCCTTGAGGCGATTGATGTCGGGGTTTACCAGCCCGGTGACCGTCTGGTCGAATCCGAACTGGCCGAGAGGTTTGGCGTATCGCGCACCCCGATCCGCGAAGCCTTGCAACGGCTGGAAACGCAGACATTGTTGATCCGCGATGGGCGCAGCCTGATCGTGGGTGCGCTGGACCATAACCAGTTGTCCGAACTCTATGCGGTGCGGGCTGAACTGGAAGGGTTGGCGGCGCGATTGGCTGCACAACACGGTGTTCCCGAAGAAGTCCGGGTGCTGCGCAAGATGATTAGCGCAGATCGCAAACTGATCGGAGACCCCGAAGCCTTGGCACTGGCCAATAGGCGGTTTCATAAACAAATCCATCTGGCCTCACACAATCGCTATTTGGTGCAGCAACTGGACTTGGTGCATCGCACGATGGCCTTGCTGGCAACCACATCGCTGGCGGTCGAGGGGCGTAGCCAAGGGGCGCTGGACGAACACGACGCGATTGTCACTGCCATTGAAAACGGGGACGGTGACGCGGCTTATGCGGCCTTGAAAAAGCATATTTCAAAGGCGTTTGAAACACGACTTGAGCTTGATGCCGATCAGCCAGAGTTTTCCAGCGGCTTATAGTGCCGGATCATCCGAAATAGGCGGCTCGGTGCGCTCGAACACACCGTGGGTGGTTTTGTCCCAGTAAAACGGTTGGGTCAGCAATTCGTAAATCGCTTTGTAGGCGGCCAGCGTTCCCATCGGAAAATAGAAATGCATGGTTGGCACCCAAGGCACCAGAAAGCGGTGTTTTTTATCGGAAACGGCAAACATGCCCACCATAATGGTAACAAGCTCTGACAAAAGAAAAACGATGCCAAGCGTCAACAATGTGCCGACACCGACTACGTTCTGCATAGGGTGACCCACACCAAGCGGGATCAACCAGAATGTCCACAGCAACGGCGCGAGCAAAAATTGCGACAAGGTTCCGACAAATAGGATTTGCACACCAAGAAATTTCTTGAAACCCAGTTCTCGCAACAATTTTAGTGGCGAACGCATGTGGACGGCCCATGTGATTGCAAACCCTTTTAACCAACGCGAGCGCTGTTTAACCCATGGCACAAACCGACAGTTGGCCTCTTCTTCGGTGGCAGTATGTACGATTTCGGTGCGGTAACCGTGCCGCGCCAACCGGATGCCCAGATCGGCATCCTCGGTGACGTTATGGGCATCCCAACCGCCAAGTTTTTCAAGCGCCAAGCGGCGAAAGAACAATGTGGTGCCGCCCAAGGGCACAGCAAACCCCAGCCGCTCTAACCCAGGTAAAAACACTCGAAACCATGTGTTGTATTCGACTGTAAAGCAGCGCGATAACCAGTTGGTGCGTGGGTTGTAAAAATCCAGCAATCCTTGCAAACATGCGACTTGTGGGCCTCGTTCGTGGAACCGGCGCACAATATGGTGGATTTGGTCAGGATGCGGCGCGTCTTCGGCATCATAAACCCCGATGATCGACCCTCGACAAAAATCCAGCGCGAAATTCATGGCCCGCGGCTTGGTGCGNACACTGCCTTTGGGCACTTTGATAATGCGCACCCATCTGGGCAAAATGGTGTGGTCCAATGTATCGCATGTGGTGGGGTCGTCTTCTTCTACGACCAGACAGATATCCAGCAATTCTTTGGGGTAGTTTAACCGTTTCAACCGGCGGATCAGGTGTCTGGCCACCTCGCGTTCCTTGAACAAAGGCACCATAATCGACACCACCGGCAAACGGAACATCTCGGTGGGGCGCACGGCGGGCTCGGTTGTTGTTGCGCGCCGCAAGTAAGGTTGAATCTGACTGTACGAGGTGGCAAGTTTCAGGCCCATATTCATCACCAGAGTTAGGACCGCCACAGCACATAAAGCTGTGAAACTGGCAATCGGTGACAATAAGATACAGGCCGCAAGCGTCAATAGCCCCGCCGATGTTAAACGCAGCAATCGCTTTGGATCCCAATTTCGGCAGCTTTCATGCTCGGGCGTGCGGGTTTCTGCGCGCTCTATCAACGCGTCGCGGTTGGTCTCGATCAAGGCATGTTGAATGTCAGATTCAGGGGCAATCACCATGAGGGCCGAGCCAAGTTCTGCTGGATATTGGGCGCGCAGCACCTCAAAACGGTCAGGCCGTGAGGTGGCGATCACCAAAGCGCCACCAATATGCTGCCAAGGCATGATGTTTTCAGCCAGACAAACCTCAAGATTAACCATGTTGGCCAGATTCGGGTTTGGCGGGGTCTCGTGCAAATTCACAAGCGTGGCACCGAATTGCTGAGACAAAGCCCCGAATAGCTCGGTCTCGGTGACCATTCCGTGGTTTAGCAGGATGTTGCCGATTTGGGTTTCTTCGCGGTTGCGCAGGGCAACGGCCTTTAGCAAATCGGTTTGTGTCAAAGCCCCTGATTGCATCAAAATCTCGCCTATTGGCGTGCGGGGGGGCGCCGGACGCTTGACTGCGGCCGGACGTGGTGCCGGTGTTGGATGCAGGGCGGGTTGTGGCGTTGGGAAGGTTACGACAACATGTTGTTTTGAGGGTTGCATAGGTTCGATCACACAAGGAAAAGGATAGCCCCATCCTTGGTAATCATCATTAACAGCTGGTTAACAACAGGTCGTTTTACGCATTTTTCTCGATCAGTGTGACGAAGCGCTCAAACAGATAGGCGCTGTCATGCGGGCCGGGGCTGGCTTCGGGGTGGTATTGCACAGAAAACACAGGCCGCCCTACCAGACGGATGCCACAGTTCGATCCGTCAAATAATGAAATATGGGTTTCGATCACACCATCCGGCAGGGTTTGGGCGTCGACAGTGAAACCGTGGTTCATCGAGGTGATCTCGACTTTGCCGGTTTCCTTGTCTTTGACTGGGTGGTTGGCCCCGTGGTGGCCGTGGTTCATTTTGATGGTTTCGGCACCAACCGCCAGCGCCAACATCTGATGGCCCAGACAAATGCCGAACACCGGAATGTCGGCGGCCAAAACCCCTTTGATCATCGGCACCGCATAAACGCCCGTGGCCTCGGGATCACCGGGCCCGTTTGAAAGGAAAACACCCTCGGGATTGTGGGCCAAAACCTCTTCGGCGGTCGCGCTTGCTGGTAACACGATGACATCGCAGCCGACCGATGCAAGGCTGCGCAAAATATTGCGTTTCGCGCCAAAATCAATCGCCACAACCTTGTGACCTTTTGTGGTGCGTTTGGTATAGCCTTCGGGCCAGGCCCAACGCATTTCATCCCATGTATAGGATTGCGTGCAGGTCACGGTTTTGGCCAGATCAAGCCCTTCAAGCCCCTGAAACGCACGGGCTTTTGCCACCAGCGCCTCGATGTCGAAATTGCCATCCGGATCATGGGATATCGCCACATGCGGCGCACCTTGTTGACGGATAGCACGGGTTAGACGGCGGGTGTCCAAACCGCCAATGCCAATGCGCCCCCTTGCGGCCATCCAATCGCGCAAATCACCTGTTGCACGCCAGTTCGAGGGCTCGGTCGGGTCCCATTTCACGATGATGCCCTCGGCCACGGGATCACCTGTTTCGTCATCCTCGGGGGTGACGCCGGTGTTGCCGATATGCGGGAAGGTAAAGGTCACGATTTGACCCGCATAGGAGGGGTCTGTCATGATTTCCTGATAGCCAGTCATGGCGGTGTTAAAGCAAAGCTCGGCTTCGCAATCCCCTGTGGCGCCGAATCCCATTCCGTAAAACAACGTGCCATCCGCCAAAGCAAGGCAGGCGGTTGGTTTCGCAGGATCGGTTTGGTGGGTGGCAGCGGACATATCGCGACTCCTTGGCTGAAATCTACCGGAACCTAAGGCGGTGCGCATTTCGGGTCAAGGAGAAAGGAATTTTAGGTTACGCAATAAAAACAAAGGCTTAACATAATTGCACGTGGTTGTCATGGCCGCGCTGTCGGGGTAGTCTGGTCTCTTGTATATTTTTCGGCACCTAAGGGATGAGGACACCGGATGACTTTGAGAATTCGACTGACGGAGGCGATGAAAGACGCCATGCGCAATAAGGAGGTTGATCGGCTTTCGACGTTGCGTCTGATCAATGCAGCGATCAAGGATCGCGACATCGCGCTGCGTGGAACCGATGCCGCCGACGAGGGCGTATCTGATGATGATGTGCTTGGTATTCTTGGGAAAATGGTCAAGCAACGCCATGAGAGCGCACGCGCCTATGAAGAGGGTGCGCGGCTGGAATTGGCGGAAAAGGAGCGCGCCGAGATTGTGGTGATCGAGGAATTTCTGCCAAAGCAATTGAACGAGGATGAAACTGCCGAGGCTGTGAAATCCGCGATTGCCAAAGTCGGTGCCGAATCGATCCGCGATATGGGCAAGGTTATGGGCGAGCTGAAGGCCAAATACATGGGGCGGATGGATTTCGGCAAAGTCGGCCCGATGGTCAAGGATATGCTGGGCTAGGTGCAAAACCCGCTATCTGAACCGCATATGAGGATTTGTGCACCATTTTCGCCAAGCTTGAGCATTGGGCACGTTTTAATCAATGTCGGTTTTAAACGCCGACCCCATAGGAACGATGAATGCGAGGGTGTTTGCAATTGTTGAAAAAACAATCTGCATACCAAACCGCTGATCGTTAAATGAACGAAAATNCCAACCTATTTTGGCAATCGCGCTAACACACCCTGCAACTCGGCCAGTAATATTTTGCGCTCATCGGCACTTAGAAATGCCCCGATCTCCACCTCGCGACCATTGCCNCGCAGGGTAATATAGTTTTCAACAGGGCCGGNTTTCGGGTGCATTTTGACATCAACCCAATAGGGATTTGCCTGCCAATGCTGCGGTTTTCCCCGCGGGTTTTGGCGGGTTAGCTGCATGTGATCGGACCAAATGGTCAGGGTTTCCAGAACGGTGCCGTCCTTGTAGCTGCGCTCGATGAAATACCAGACCGCCGCGACGGCAGCAGCCAAAAACGGCAGCATGAACCAAAGGTATTTACTGCCAAGCAGGGCCAGCAGCGGGATGCTGATCAGGGCCGCTGTGAGGCCAATGAACCAAACAAAGCCACGGCGTGACAGCGACCGGTAGGGCCAAAGCGAGAGTTGATAGAACGGTGCATCGGTTGCATGGGCAAAGCAAGAGGCCCCGGAATGCTCCGAGGCCTCTTTTTCGTGATATATCTGCCGTTCAAATGGCACGGGCCAGCCCTTTAATGGTTGTGCCCTTTGTCCCACTCTTCTTGCTTGGCAAGAATCTCGAACGTGTGCTCGGGGGGCGGGGATGGCAAAGTCCATTCCAGCGTATCGGCATATTCGTTCCAGTAGTTGTCTTGCGTCACCTTCTTACCCGCCAGCAATGTGTAGAACACGATGCCGATGAAGAACACGAATGATGCGAAGGACAGGAAGGCACCCCATGACGACAGGTAGTTCCAGTAGGCGAATGCCTCGGGATAGTCGATATAGCGGCGCGGCATGCCTTGGCGACCCAAAAAGTGCTGCGGGAAGAACGTCAGGTTGGTGCCGATAAAGAACATCAAGAAATGCAGTTTACCTGCCCATTCAGGGTATTGACGGCCCGACATTTTGCCGATCCAGAAATAGACCCCGGCAAAGATCGCAAACGCGGCCCCCAGCGACATCACGTAATGGAAGTGCGCCACAACATAGTAGGTGTCATGATAGGCGCGGTCCAAACCAGGTTGGCTCAGAACAACGCCGGTCACGCCGCCGATGGTGAACAGGAACAAGAACCCGATGGCAAACAGCATCGGCGTTTCAAAGGTTACAGACCCGCCCCACATGGTTGCAATCCAACTAAAGATCTTAATACCCGTGGGCACCGCAATCACCATGGTCGCCAGCATGAAATAGCTTTGCTGCGATAGGCTCATCCCGACGGTATACATATGGTGCGCCCAAACAACGAAGCCCAGAACACCAATNGCCACCAGCGCGTAAACCATTGGCAGATAGCCAAACACAGGTTTGCGAGAGAAGGTCGCGATAACGTGGGAGATGATGCCAAAGCCCGGCAGGATGATCATGTAAACTTCGGGGTGACCAAAGAACCACAGGATATGCTGATACAGAATCGGGTCCCCGCCACCGGCAGGATCAAAGAAGGTTGTGCCAAAGTTACGATCCGTCAGCAGCATGGTGATACCACCGGCCAAAACAGGCAGTGACAAAAGGATCAACCAAGCGGTGATAAAGATTGACCATGCAAACAGCGGCACTTTGTGAAGGGTCATACCTGGTGTGCGCATATTCAGGAAGGTGGTGATCATATTGATCGCCCCAAGGATCGAAGAGGCACCAGACAGGTGAACCGCAAAGATCGCCAGATCCATCGAAATGCCAGCCTCGGAGGTCGACAACGGCGGGTAAAGCACCCAACCAACGCCGGAACCAGATTGACCATTACCGCCCGGGGCTAGCAATGATGCAACCCCCAGTGAAACACCGGCAACATACATCCAAAATGACAGGTTGTTCATCCGTGGGAACGCCATATCAGGCGCGCCGATGTGCAGTGGCATGAAATAGTTGCCAAAACCGCCAAACAGCGCCGGAATAACAACAAAGAACATCATCAATACGCCGTGATACGTGATCATCACATTCCACAGGTGCCCGTTCGGCGTACATTCAGCCGCCGAATCCGCAATGAAGCGCGCCCCCTCGAGGCACATATACTGCACGCCGGGTTCCATAAGCTCCAGCCGCATGTAAACGGTGAACAGAACCGAGATAAACCCGACTGCACCTGCGACGAAAAGATATAGAATACCGATGTCTTTGTGGTTTGTGGACATGAACCAACGGGTAAAGAACCCTTTGCGCTCGTGCCCATCATGGCCGTGGATAG
>JGI24724J26744_10003416_pt1 | contig 10300 bp, 13 predicted proteins | sample Cruoilmetagenom7_FD_26744 | JGI IMG/M metagenome (IMG submission 26744)
AGGTTTAAAAATGGGTAAGACGATAAAGATAGATGCATGCAACCTGGCTTGTCCGGCACCGATACTGAAAGTCTCTAAAAACATGCCCAACCTCTCCGATGGAGACATCATGGAGGTTCAAGCAACAGATCCGGGATTTGAATCTGATATAAGGGCATGGTCAGAAAGGACTGACAATCAACTGTTGGATATAAAAAAGGATGGACGTGTGTTGACAGCTAGGATAGAGAAAGGGAAAGCACCGAAGGCAGCCGAAGTTGAAAAAGCTGCCAAGGTCAAGACAAAGAAGAAGAAGGTGTTGGTCGTACTTTCTGGAGACTTGGACAAGGTTATGGCATCTCTCATTATAGCAAACGGTGCTGTATCGATGGGATATCCGGTATCTATGTTCTTCACGTTCTGGGGGCTTAATGTACTGCGTAAACCTGAATATGTTCCGGTGGAAAAGACCCCGATGGAGCAGATGTTTGGGCTAATGATGCCAAGGGGAGCAGGTGCGCTCAAACTCTCGAAGATGAATATGGGTGGCCTTGGAACGCTCATGATGAAACAGGTGATGAAGGGACACAACGTCCTCTCTGTCGAAGAGTTGTTAAAAGAGGCGATGGAGAACGGAGTTAAGCTTGTGGCATGTCAGATGACGATGGACATCATGGGTATCAAGAAGGAAGAGCTCTTGGACGAAGTGGAGATTGGCGGCGTTGCTTCAATGCTGTCAGACGCAGAAGAGTCCAACGTGAACTTCTTCTTCTCCTAAGCCCCTTTTATTCTTTTATTTTTGAGGCTTTTATATATCCTTTTGCTCCCTCTCTCTCATAGAGCCAATTTATCGACCTTATCGACGGACGAGAGTCTTTGCTCGGCTCGTATCCCCCTCTCAACTGAACGCACGCCTTTACGATCTCGGCACCTGGCCGTTTTGGGTCTGGCAGACCGATCACTCCCGCGTTGAAGACGGCTGGATGGTTGCATAGGTATTTATCAAGCTCCTCCGTATAGACCTTGAAACCAGCCACGTTCACCATATCCTTCGTCCTGTCCACGATCTCCATGAAACCCTCCTCGTCCATCATATACACATCCCCACTGCCGAGGTATCCGTCTTCCCCTATGTTCTTGTGCTCCTTCCCTCCCCCCTCCTGCAGACATCAGCGCCGGCAAGGCAATTTTAAGTATCGGCTGGATCATACTCGACGTTATCGGTATGGGTCTTATCAATGGTGAGAGGGCAGAGAGAACAGGAAGAGACTTACTCACAATTGGCATAACTTTCTTTAGCACCTCAGGCGGTAACATTCTCACCAGCAGTCCGGTAAAATTGGCTACATTCACGACGTTTGCCTCAGATTGTCCACACGCATCAGTTATCGCCCTTCCAGTTATTCTACAGGGCAAAACTAAAGAAAAAATCTATAAATAGTTTAGATGAAACGATGTCTGTGCCATTGCAAAAGGTTTATACAACCTTTTGAAGTGATAGGAAACTTAAAGATGGGATCGATTACGATGAAGAGACCAAAAAGAATTGAGGGTATCGCCAGATCGACGATGGCGTTCATACTCGAGGCCAGCAAATCTTCATATCCAAAAGAATTCGCTGGGCTTTTGAGGGAAGAAGAAGGGATAATAAAAGAAGTTTTGCTCGTACCCGGTACACACAGTTCTGGGGGAGGTGCTTTGATGGATCTTTATAATATTCCTCTGGGTATATCGATGGTGGGAACCGTCCACAGCCATCCGAGCGGAAATTTTACCCCATCTGATGCAGATCTCCACCTCTTCCGGCGAAAAGGGTTCGTCCATATAATCACCGGGTATCCATATTCAAAGGATTCTTGGAGTGCATATGATTCTCGCGGAGATAAGGTGGATATCCCAGTAGTGGAGATCGAATTTGATTATGGAGATGAGGAAGAGTGGTGAGAGTTTTAGCAACGGGAACGTTTGATATATTACATCCAGGACACCTGTTATACTTGGAAGAAGCCAGAGCGCTTGGAGACGAGTTATATGTGATCGTGGCGAGAGAGAAAAATATAAAACACAAACCAAAACCGATCATATCCGAGAATCAGAGGTTGAAGATGATCTCCTCCTTGAATGCCGTGGATGAAGCTATTCTCGGGAGCGAAGGAGACATCTTCGAGAGATTATACGAGATAAAGCCAGATATAATAGCTCTCGGTCACGACCAGCATTTTGATGAAAGAGTGCTTGAAAGGGAGCTTAAAGAGAGAGGTATTAAAGCGGATGTTGTCAGGATAAAGAAGTCATTAGATTGTGAGCTCTGCTCCAGTGCGAAGATCTACAAGAAGATCGTGGAAAGAGAGATGCTCAAAAATTCAAAGAATTTTTGATCAAAAAGCGAAGATTTTTGGATAAGAAGAAACGATCATCATCGAAGGACCCTAACGGGGTCGATCGTTCCATCTATCACCACGTCAAAATCGATTTTATCCATCCAATTTTGTTTCTCGAATATTCCCATGAATCCCACTCCGATGATCTTCGTCTTCTTATTTGATGCTTCATCGATCATTTTTAGGATATCTTCCGCCGTTTTTTTGGAGAAGGGCATCGCTAATCCACCCAATATCACAACGGTGTCACTATCCCTCGGATCGGCTTCTTCATCGATCACCTGATAGCCTACCCCTCCGATCAACTTCATCTTCCTCGTATCTTCGACGATGGCGTCTGGGATAAATGCCATCTCAAAACCTTTATTCCTAACCGAATACGCGAGGAGTTCTACGAACGGCGTGCATACACCGACCGATCCGGCAAATGTGACCTTTGCTTCCCTGTCTAAATCCTTTATGGACTCAACAAACGCTGTCAATAGACCATTTATTCCTTTATAGTTCATACTTTCTCTCTCCCTCTATTATAGGATCTCATTCGTATCACTTATTTAACACCTCATAATAATTTTTCGCTGCACACATCTTCCAGATCGGCACGTGCATTCAAAGATTCTCGCTCCAGGGGTATCCTCTCTATAGTGGCAATGATCACAAATTTAATGACCATGGAAGATTATGGTATATCGCTAAAGTTGAGCGATTTAAAGGAGTGAATGGGTATGCATGAATGGTCACTGGCGGAGGCAGTAATTTCTACCGTAATTGAAGCATCAAAAGGAGAAGGATTAGAAGAGATTGCAAAAATTAAAGTAAAGATTGGCGAATTACAGCAAGTGGACACCGAGATATTCAAATTTGCGCTAAACGAAATTGCTAAAGATCAAGGTACAAGTTTACTGAGGACTATGAAGATAGAAATAAGAACAGAAAGAGCTATTTTTAGATGTAGGGTCTGCAAAAACGAATGGACCTTTGATGATCTGTTTGATATCGATGAGGATAAGTTAGAAGCGATACACTTTGCCCCCGAGGTTGCTCACGTCTATGTCAGATGTCCACTTTGTAAAAGTCCGGATTTTGAAGTAGTCCAGGGACGAGGAGTTCTAATAGACTCGATAAAAGGCATTGGCGCAGGAAAAGAGACAAAAGGTAGATAAGGGATGGGAATGGTAATAGATCCAAGATTAAACATCATTGATAAGAGATTATATAGCATAAAGAGATTAATTGGGGTGTCAGGTGGAAAAGGAGGGGTTGGTAAGAGTTTAATCGCAACCGTTCTCGCATTGACTTTGTCGAGGTTGGGTTACCATGTTGGGTTGTTAGATTTGGATCTATCTGCGCCGTCCGCACATGTGATATTGGGGATAGAGAGTGTGTATCCGAAGGAAGAGAAAGGAATCGTTCCGCCTGTGGTCCATGGCATAGAATTTATGAGTATCGTTTATTTCACCGGTGATGGTCCCGCTCCATTCAGGGGTATTGATATCTCGAATGCCATGCTGGAATTGCTCGCGATCACAAGATGGGGGTCACTGGATTTTCTTATCGTCGATATGCCACCGGGCATTGGTGATGCGATGATGGATGTAATAAGATGGATGAAAAGAGTAGAATTTTTGATAGTGACAACTCCCTCAAAAGTGGCATTGGAAACGGTGAAAAAAGTAATAAAATTGCTCACAGAGTTGAAATTTCCAATTATTGGTGTTATCGAGAATATGAAAATCCGGGAATCCTCATTGGTAAAAGACGAGTTAAAAAAAGTTGCTGTGCCCATTCTGGGTGAGATAGGTTTTGATATAAAAATTGAGGATTCAATAGGAGATGTGAACAAGCTGTTGGAGAGTTGTTTTGCTGTGGAAATGAGAGAAATAGTTTTAAAAAGTCCAGAATTTAAATTACAACTAAAATAAGCCGCCAAAGACGATCTTGTTGGTATTCAAATTCAGAAGGTGGATGTTATATCATCGACAATGCTTTCTATTATATATGGGATCTTCTCTCTCAGTTCAAGGGAGAGCTCCTCGCCAAAGGAGACTTCACCCCCTATCTCTATACCGTATATCTCCCCCACTTCCGGCATTCTATAACCCAACTCTTTTCCAATCTGCAAGAGTTCAAAGAAATTTATCCCGTGGGAGGAGAACAAATGCGATGTTGTTTTTCCACCCTTCAACTTCACCAACTCTCCAATTATCTTTTCTCCGGTTGTGAGGGCATCTATCAAAAATATTTTGTCGTATCCCACAACCAGATCGAGCAGGTTAAGCCCCACCGACGTGGTCGTCACCACTTCGACTCCTTCTATCCTCCTCCCAACCTCTTTGGCGATAAGTAATCCCACCCCATCATCCGACAGGATGGGATTACCCATTCCAAGGATCAATACCCTCACGGTCTTTTGAGTGTTCTTATGATATTGCCCTCTTTATCCCTTATCTTCACCATCAATGGCATCTCTCCCTGCAGAGAATGGGTTGCACACGCAAGACAGGGATCATAGGCTCTGAACGCCATCTCCACCATATTGAGTAATCCTTCTTTCACCTCTGGGCCCTTGACAAACCCCGTAGCGGCCTTCTTCACCGACATACAGATGGGGGCCGCATTATGCTGGGTCGCAACGATCAAGTTAACCATTGTGAGTATCCCTCTATCATCGGTCTCATAGTGGTGGATCAGCGTTCCACGAGCCGCCTCAACACAACCGATCCCTACATTCTTCAATTTTAGATCCATGTTGCGGATGTCTTTACTGGTTAAGATGGGATCGTTTGCGATTCGCTGCATATCTTCTGCGGCNTGGAGTGCTTCGATCAACCTCGCCCAGTGGAAGGCCAAGGTATGGTGAGCCGGCTTNCCACCGAGCGTTGCATACATCTCCTCATACTCTTTTTGTGCAAGCGGAGTTGCCATACCTTCAGCCACATTCAGTCTTGCAAGGGGTCCGACGCGGTAAAGCGAAGTGCCTTCACCCTCAACCAGACCGCTCCACCCGATCTTTCGCAGGTGGGTGAGCCTGACGTATGTCCATGGTTCAACCCATTCCCCGATGTAATCCACATACTCCTTTGGATCAAATAGAGCGTACTCCTCTCCCTCGGGATCGACCACTCTGAGCTTACCTTCATAGAAATTTAATTTTTTATCCTCATCGACGAGTCCCATATAGTAGGTCTTCAGGTTGTAGGCATCACTGAGTACGAGATCGAGATACTTCTTGTTGCCGAGGACGAGATCTTTGAATAATTTCAATGCGAACTGGGCAAATTCAACGGTGTAATCGGCGGTCTCTTTTATCCATTCTCTCTCATTCTCGGTGATCCCCCTCGGGACCCCTCCGGGCAATCCTCCTTCGGGGTGTGCAGGTTTGCTGGCGATCAGCTTGATTATCTCCCTACATCTCTTCCTCACCTCAATCACCTTCCCCCCGATCTCCAACCCAACTTTTTTGATTACACCAAGGATATTCCTATCGGCGGGATCCGCATCCGGTCCGACCACGAAGTCGGGTGCGGAGAGGAAGAAGAAGTGGATGTAGTGATCCTCAACCATAAATGCATCGTAATGGAGTTGTCTTATCAGTTTTGCGGCCGGCGTAGGTTCAACGCTATAAAGGTCATCGAGTGCTTTCGTGGATGCCATGTTATGTGGGCTGGGACATACACCACATATGTTCGGTGTTATCCTCGGCATCTCCTCCGCCGGTCTTCCGATGCAGAACCTCTCAAACCCCCTCAACTCGACTACCTGCCAGTATGCATCCTCCACATCTCCCTCGTCATCGAGAAAGATCTCGATCTTTCCGTGCCCTTCAAGCCTCGTGATTGGATTTATCGTTATCTTTTTAGCCATCTTATACCACCTTAAATTTTTAAATTCGTTTCNTCCCCAACTCTTCTCCTCCTTAAAAGGGAAGCGGGTAACGAAAAACGATATAAATACCCTGCAAGGTCATCTATCGTATCTACAACCCTCTTCACCTCTTCCTCATCCTCCGCGTCGAGTATCGATGCTAGAGAGGATATAAACTTTGTTCCACCATCGACTACCCCCTCAACGGGGCCAAAGCATCCTCTACAGGGAATATTTATATTTATACAGGCTTCCCCGCAACCCGTGCGGATTGCAGGTCCCAGACAAAGTATGCCCTGCGCGAGGAAACAGGTATTTGGATCGGCATCGACCTCATGGATCCTCTTGATCTCCTTTAGCGCGAGTCTATCAGGTTTCGTCTCATTTCTCGGGCAGGTGTCACAGAGAGGCTTATGAGGCGATAGTGTTGAGCCCTTCGGCGGGAGTTTCTCCTCAAGGACCGCATTTATTGCGTTCAATATCAGCTCCGGAGGTGGAGGACAACCGGGAAGGTAGTAATCGACATCGATCACCTGATCCAATGTATGAACATCCTCATAAAATTCGGGAAGCGTCAACTCTCTTCCACCGACTTGAACTTCTGGCTGAGGATAATTTCCTTTCGGATTGACGACCGTTGGGGCATCTCGATAAACCCAGTTGAAGATATCCTCCTTTGTTCTAAAATTCGCCAACCCCGGTGTTCCACCGAAGCAGGCACAGGATCCAAGTGCCAAGACGATCTGAGATTTCTTTCTAAGTAATTTTGCCATCTCTTCCTGCTCAGAATTTCTGACGTGTCCATTGATTATGCTCAATGTGATCTCACCNTCTCCCATCGCTTCGATGCTGTGGTATTTGAAATCCATCGCAACCGGCCATAAAATTATCTCGACGGCATCCGCNACTTGCAAGATCGCCTCATTGAGATCAACCACCGNCTCATCACAACCACCACAAGACCCGAGCCAGCAAATAGCAACTTTTGGTTTATTCGTCATCTTACTTTTCNCCCTCCTTTCAATTGCTTTGTTCTCTACCTTCCCCTTCTCTCTCCGTTCTCAATTTCTTTGAGTATTTCTTGAAATATTTCCTCTATAAACTTCAACGTTTTTTCCCCTCCGCATCAGATCTTCTTGATCGGACCCAAGTCTTTGATCTCCTCACTCATCTTCTTCACGAGTTGTGGGATCTTTCTTCCATCTGGATCAACGGATAATTCTATCTTGAGCCTCTCTCCCTCTATTCCATACGCCTCGAGCACTTTTTGGAGAAGATAGACCCTCTTCTTCATCTCGAAGTTACCGTCCTCGTAGTGGCAATCCCCTTCTGGACAGCCAAGTATGAGGACACCGTCGGCTCCCCTCCTGAACGCATCCACTACATAGGTCGCATCGATCTTTCCGCTGCAAATGATCGGTATCCAATTCTTTATCTGAGAGGACAACGTATCCTCCTCCGATAGATACCCCCACCCAAATTTACAGGAAAAACAGACCAAATTGGGTTCATAGTCACTCATTTTTCCCCTCCTTAAAATTTATAGAGCTGCATATACTTCCTCGATTCTCTCTTCTGTTCTATCCTCAACCATTATTCTTGCGTTCGACGGACATGCTACAACGCACATGCCACAGGATTTGCATTTGAACATGTCTGTTGTGGATATCCGTTTTCCCTCGAGATCAATCAATTGGGCTGACCCATAATTGCAGGCATACGTACAGATCCCACAACCACTGCACTTCTCCTTATCCACCTCAACCGCATATAACGACTTCTCGAAACCGATGGATACGCAGGCCTTACAGGATATGCATGGTCCACAGTGAAGACACCTTTTTGCCTCTTCTATCGCCTCTTTGAGTGTAAATCCTTTCTCAAATACTTGAAAATGCATTCTTTTTTCAGGAGGTATCCAAATTGCATCGGGTTCGGGTTTGTACGTTTTCCTTATCGGAGCATCGTATCCCTCATAATCTTTTTTTCTCCCTTCCCTCATATCCAAACCTCTTAAGTACCGCTCTATCGACTCCGCAGCGAAGGCCCCCTCATGCATCGCATCCACCATAAAACCGATCTTCCTCACATCACCGCCAATGAAAACCCAGTCCTTAGTCAAACTCTGCAATGTGAATGGATCGACAGCAAGCCTGCCNCCCTCATCCAAAAGCCCTTCTCTCTGGAGAAGTGCTCTGTCCGGTACCTGTCCAACNGTGATTATGAGCACATCCCCCTCCAAGTCTGTGCAGTCGGAGCAATCGAACTGGGGATTGAAGCCCTCTTCACCGAAGACACTTGTACACCTTGGGCAACTGAGTTTCTCGAACCTCCCGCCTTCGCCAACAATCTCCCCCACACCTCGTGAGTAGATTATCCTTATCCCCTCCTCCCATGCTCCCCCTATCTCCTCATCGTCGGCGGGTATGCCATCTCTCGAGGTTTTGTCCTCAGACTCCAAACAGACGATGGTTACCTCCCCCCCCAGCCTCCTCGCCGACCTCGCTACATCGAATGCCACATTTCCACCACCGATGACGATCACCCTCCTCTCTTTGAGATAATCTGGTTCGATGTCACCGCGACTTACTTCATAGAGGAAGTTTTGTCCGTATATTACGCCTGAAAGGTCCTGCCCTTCTACTATCTCTCCATCAAAGGTTAGAACCCTCGGAGATGGTGTTCCCTTCGCAAGAAAAACCGCTTTGTAACCGTCTTTTTTCAATCTTTCAAATGTCAGTCTCTCCTCGCCTACCCTTGCTTCATATTTGACATCTATCCCAGTGATCCTTACCAAATTATCGATGGTAGTTTTTAGAATTTCTTTAGGTAAACGATAATCAGGTATCAACCATAGTGCTCCACCCAATCGATTAGATGCTTCAAATATCGTCACTCTGTGCCCCTTTTTGCTTAAAGTATAAGCGCACATCAATCCGCCAGGCCCTCCACCCACGACGGCGACGTTTTCCTTATCTTTGACGATGTCAAATTCTTCCTTCTGGCTCAGATAATCGGTGTAAGCAAAATCGGATAAAAACCTCTTGAGAAGTCTTCTCCTGATCGCTCCCCCCTTGATTTTGTAGTTACACTCGAGTTCACACAACCCACAGATGTAACCACAGATGTTGAAGAATGGGTTCTTCTCATAGAGGTAATCACCGATCTGGATTACTCCCCCCCTCACCAAATTCGGGTCCTCTGGAAGTAAAGAGATAAGCACATTTGTCCGTTGGATATCCTCTTTGACAGGACATTTAACCTCACAGGGGGGTAAAAACTGCTTTACTGCCTCTTCCACATGTGCCACTCCTGTACTTTCGCTCTTCCACATTCCGATATGCTCGGTCTCCCTCATCTTCACACCTCTTTTTCCTATGTTATATAACCTTTCAATTGTATATAAATAATTTGCGGTAATATCTACATAGTAAACTGAAGGTTTTAGATTAGAATCACAACATAAAAAGCTATCTATAATTTTGGAGCATTCGGGCATAACTGCACGCCCATCGCATTCTTTAGAAATGCTGATGCGGGAAGTGTTTACGGCATTATTCACATCTTTTTATGATTCCTACAATTTCATCTCTAATCTTATCGATGTTATCAAGCAGCTCTTTTGAAATTTTATCGTTAAAATTAAATTTTTTTCCTTCTATACCTATTATCTGTAATCTTAATTCTTTCTTCATTGCTTTGGCTATCTGAACGGCCTCAAATAAACTAAATCCGTGGAGACTATACTTCCCATATCTTTTAAGATCATCGATATCTAAAATATGCACTTTTCCAAGGATATCTCCTTTGATGGCGTCTATAACAATAAATTTACCGTCTGCAGATGTGAAAAGGTCGATGAGGTTGAAGATATCTGTTTCAAGATCATAATAATGCGCATCTTTTATTTTATCCCTCACTCTATCCAATAATAGAGAGGAGATACGATCGTCTCCGAAACTCTTATTTCCGATGGCGATGATACTCATCTTCTCAATCATTTAATCTCCATAAAGTTATTGTTGGGAGATGATATTTTTGTTATTTAAGAATGAGTAAAAAATTATAAATAGTAT
>JGI24724J26744_10003424_pt1 | contig 10290 bp, 10 predicted proteins | sample Cruoilmetagenom7_FD_26744 | JGI IMG/M metagenome (IMG submission 26744)
TTATATTACCTTTTTACAATGCATTAAGTATTGGAAAGAAGTTAAAATTTATCGGTCTTATATCATCTTTCATTGCAGGTACAATTATTATCTCTTTATTATATATAATTCAATATATAAGTGAAAAAGAACTAACTGTAAAGGAATCAACAGTTTTTGCTAATATCTTAGCAGAAAATGTAGCGCGACCTATTGTTTCACAAAACACCTTAGGTGTCTCAAGCGTTCTTGCTTCGGTTGAGTATAATAATAAAATAAACCAAACTTTTGCTTTTGATAAATCTTGGCATCTTCTTGGTGCTTTTCATAAGGGCAATGATTTTTTGCGCCAAAGAAAAACTATCCCAATGATACAAGAAAATAGCAACTTATGGCATAATGGCTTCTTTTATGCTGTCGTGCCTATAGTACTTGAAGATAAGGAGATAGGTAAACTTGTAGTAGTCGCATCTTTGGATGATTTTTACGCAAGAATGCTTAAACATATTGTTGTAATAATATTTATCTTTTTGATTGCTATCTACATTACCTCTAAGTTCAGAAAATCTTTACAAAATGCAATTTTACAGCCAATCGCTAAGCTAGATGAAGTTACTACAGAAATAATAAAAACAAAAAATCTTCAGCATGATATCCCAACTTTTAATAGTGATGAGATTGGGGATTTAGCAAAAAACTTTAAACATATGATAGGTGAATTAAATTCATATCATGAAGAGTTACATAAACAAAAAAATGCTCTCTCTCATCAAGCTAATTATGATTCATTAACAAATCTGCCAAATAGAGTACTCTTAAATGATAGACTCAAACAGAGTATTCGTAGGTCAAGTCGTAATCATGAACAGTTTGCACTTTTTTTCATAGATTTAGATAGATTCAAAGATGTCAATGATACATATGGTCATGAATATGGCGATAAGTTACTTATTAAGGTTGCGCAGCGTATAGGTAGTATACTTCGAAAAGAAGACACGCTTGCGAGAATTAGTGGAGATGAATTTGTTGTCATAATGAAAAATATAAAAGAGTTTCATGCAGCATCAGTTTTAGCCCAAAAAATTCTTGATATATTAGAAGTACCAATAAAGATAGAAGAGGAGAAAGAAAACTTTATTAGCTGTAGCATAGGAATAAGTCTCTTTCCTCAAGACTCTACTGATGCAAAAGAGTTATTAAGGTTTGCAGATATCGCAATGTATCGTTCCAAGCATGAAGGCCGAGCAAAGTACCACTACTATGTAGAGGAGATGAATCAAGAGGTAATAACAAGACTTAAAATGCAAAGTGAAATTCGCAGAGCTTTACAAGATAAAGAGTTTTTTATATATTATCAGCCTCAATATCAAATACAAACAAATAAAATTATAGGATTAGAAGCACTTGTGAGATGGAGGGATGAAAAAGGCAACTTAGTACTTCCTGGAGCATTTTTACCTTATGCAGAAGAACTAGGGATGATAGTGCCCATTAACAGACAGGTTATGCATATGGCAATGCTTCAAGCAACAGCGTGGCACAGCCATGGTCTCTATTTTGGTCGTTTATCTATAAATATCTCTATAGAACAAGTTGAAGATGAAAACTTTGTTGGCCTGATGCAGAGCTTACTTCATGAAACAAAATGCAATTCTGAATGGATAACATTGGAGTTAACTGAGGGGCAGATAATGAAAAATCCAAAAACTGCAATTGCAACACTTGAGCAGTTAAATTACATCGGTATAGAGATAGCTGTTGATGACTTTGGAACAGGTTACTCTTCACTCTCTTATCTTAAGCATTTGCCAATTAGTGAGTTAAAAATAGATCGCTCTTTTATAAAAGAGATCCCTGAAAATGAAGATGATATGGCCATTGTTGATTCTATTATAGCTATTTCAAAATCTCTGAAGCTTGACCTCATTGCAGAGGGCGTTGAGACGCAAGAGCAAAAAGAGTTTTTATTATCAAAAGGATGCACAAAAGTACAAGGTTATCTCTATGGACGCCCAATGCCTGTTGAAGAGATTGATAAATTATTGGTTTCATACATAAACTATGTACCTACTAGTTTGGCTTAATAATTTTTTTAATCTCTTTTGGAATATGGGCAAATGGCATATTTTGTAGAAGCTTCTCTCCGTTCTCATCTGTAACAATCACATCAAGAGTCATAGGAGTCGGATAGTAGCGAACGACTTGATAAGATGTTCGCTCAAGCATAAAGTGTATCTTTTTATCGGATAACTCTATACTTTTTTTCTTCTTTGCCATCTTTTTAATCCTTCAAGTATATGCCAGTATCTTTTACGTCTATTTTACCAGCATCTTGTAGGCTTGTAAGGCTCCGTTTAAAATCTTTTTTACTGAGTCCAAATATATCTTTTATAAGTTCTGCATCGCTTTTGTAGTTGTATGGCATGATTCCATTGTTGGCTTTTAAAAGTTCAAGTACCTTATCGCTAGAACCACCACTTTTTTTACTGCCTGCTTTTCTAAGGCTCAGGTCAATATTCCCATCTTTTCTAACTGTTTTTATGTATGCAGTTTTTTTATCACCAAGCGCTATCTTTTCAAAAATTTCATTATGGTAGATGAGACCTTCGTATTTCTCTTCTACAATACATTTAAAGCCAAGCGGTGTTTTTGAGATGATTAGAATGTGAACCTCTTGGTTTGGCTTGAGACCTTTTACGCGTCTCTCAAAAAAATCACCTAGTTTTTCAGTTCCCACAAGACGATGCGTTCTCTCATCATAGATAACTCTGATAAATCTTTTTTCTCCTACTTCAAAGGGAGTCTTTTGAAACATATTAGGAACTAATAGATCTTTTGAGAGACCCCAGTCCATAAAAGCACCAAAAGGGGTGGTGTCAACAACTTCAAAAAGTGCAAGCTCATCAAGCATTGCAGTGGGTTTTAGTGTTGTAGCTACGAGCCTATCCTCGGAGTCAGTATATAAGAAGACATTTATAAGATCTCCCTCTTTCATATCTTGTGTGAGGTATTGACCTGGCAGGAGGACATCATTACCATCTTGTGCCATAAGATATGCACCTGGTGTTGTGAGTCTATCTATAAGTAGGGTATTTGTGAGCCCAAGTTCTAAAAAGTAGCTCTGTGTATTTATTTTCATTTGGTTATTCCGTTGTTTAAGTAACAACAGTATACCTATAAATGAGTTTGTAAGTGTTTAAAGGGGTGTTAGGAGTTGTATGAATATAGAGCAAAATGCTCTATATTGTATTAAGGAAGTAAGTCAGGGTTAACATAGTCAACAAGTGACATATTTGAGAATGAACCACTAACGCTTTGACCCCATGTCTTTAATTTTAATTCTTCTAAAGCATTGTTTGGGAATATAAAACCATAGCGCTTTGTAATTTTAACATCTGTAGTCATGAAAGAATCAGTATCTGAATACATAATTGGCATTACTAAGCCACCAGTAATATTAGCATCAAATGTTAACTTTGTACTACTGTTTGCAACTTTATCAAGTTGAATTACTGCAATACCTTCAGCACCTTGTGAATTGTAATCATTAAATATTAGAGTACCATTGTCAACATATACATTAGAAGAACATGTTGGTGCAACAAGATTTAATCCAGCAAGATAGTTTGTAGGTTGAGCATTGTTTGATCCACAAGAACCGTGAAATTTATTTTTTAGTTTACTTAATAATCCATGAGATTTATGACCATAGCTTTTACAACCACAAGATTTATGAAGTTTATTTTTTAGTTTACTTAATAATCCATGAGATTTGTGATGATGACCACAGCTAGCTTCTGCAGTTATAGTTGAAGAGAATGTACCAGATTGTTGTGTTGCTTGAATTTCTGTTGTAAAGTCACCAGAAGTAGTAACAGGAGTAAATTCAATACCAACTGTACAAAATTCATATCCACGTGTTGATGGAGTTAAACTACCACATGGTACTTCACCATAGTTAACATCTAACTTGAAGTTTTCAGAATCCGACAGAGAAATATCTGTGAAATTTGAGTAACAATACTCAGGGTTGTAAAATATAACTTCAGTTTTATTTGAATCAGTGTTTTGAAGATGTTTTAATATAGGTGAAATTTTAACATCTGTACAAGCTGTAGAGGCCTGAGCTGAACTAAATGCAATAAAGAGCATAAGGGATAATAAAAGAAATGTGTGCTTCATGAGAAGACTCCTATAAAGTAATACTTAATTATTATGATCGAGTCACTATTTTGTAGTAACCCGGCCATCTCTTAAGTATTTTAGGAGACCCGTGGCTTTCCGTCTCACTCTTTCAAGTGGTTTGGCCTTTGACAGTGTGATAAATCATACGCGATTTAATAATTAGTATTAGAATTATAGTGGCAGAAGTATTAATTACAACTTAAAAAATCTATTTAGTTAACAGAAGGTAAATGGAATTTTTCTTGAGTGATATAAAAATAAATTAGATATAATTGCATTTATGAATAGAAGAAATTTTTTAGCGTGTGTCGCTTTATCACCAGTTATTAGCAGTAACTTAATGGCTCAGGATGATGTATATTTAAATAGAGATGAATTTGAGACAATTTCAAGTTTAAATAGAAGACTTAAAAGGCTTAAATCGTTTGTGGGTTTTGCCAACTTTAATCTAATAACATATAATCAATCCCTCTATTATGCAAGAAACTATTCAAAAATAGGTTCTTTTACTCAAAAAGAGATAGGCATGATGGAGAGACTCTTTGATGAAAACCCTAGTGATTATGGATTTTACGGAGAGAGAACCTGTATGAATCTCGACAATAAGATATTAAACAAAGATGTCAAAAAGATTCCTTATACTGGACACTACCTTTACAAGGGAAAAGCTGAACAAGATTATAAGAAGATAATTAGTGACGTCGGTGATAGTATTATTTTGACTTCTGGTGTCAGAAATGTTATGAAGCAGATGAGCCTTTATGTAAACAAAATTTACAACTGTGGCGGTAACATGAGTAGAGCTACTATCAGTATAGCACCTCCGGCATACTCTTATCATACTATTAGTGATTTTGATGTTGGTCGCAAAGGATGGGGTTATAAAAACTTTACGGCTGACTTTGCTTCTACTGATGAGTTTGAGCAGATGACTAAGTTAGATTATATCGGTATGAGATACAAGAAAAACAATAGAGATGGAGTACGGTTTGAACCGTGGCATGTTGAAGTTATATAGCGCCTTTTTTATAGTACTTATTGTCTCTTGTTTAAATGCAAATACTGTTTTTGATTTTGATTTGATAAAAAAAGGAAAAGAGAATAACAATACTCTTTTAGTTATTGGTGGTATTCAGGGTGATGAGCCTGGTGGTTTTATCTCTGCTTCACTGCTTGCGACGCATTATGAGATTACAGAGGGTTCTCTTTGGATAGTCCCAAATTTAAACTTCTATAGCATCATTAAGCGAAGTCGTGGACCTTATGGCGATATGAATAGAAAGTTTGCACAACTCTCTAAAAGTGACCCTGAGTATCAAACTATTCAGAGAATTAAAGCCTATATCAAAGATGAGAAAGTAAAGCTTATTGTTAACCTTCATGATGGCAGTGGTTTTTTTCGTCACAAATATATGGACAAATTACACTCTCCACATAGATGGGGGCAATGCTCCATAATAGACCAAAAAACTCTTGACATAGAGCAATATGGAAATCTTGAGGAGATCTCAACAGAGGTTGTGGAGCATGTAAATGCAAACCTCTTAAGAGAGGAAGATTTTTATAGTGTACACAATACAAAAACGAAAGATGGCGATAAAGAGATGGAAAAAACGCTTACCTATTTCGCTATCAATGCATCAAAAGCAGCATTTGGAAACGAAGCGAGTAAGAGCCTTCCAACGCATGAACGTGCCTATTATCATCTGCTTGCATTAGAAAAGTATATGGATGTGGTAGGGATTAAGTATAAAAGAAAATTTACGCTGAGTGCAAATGGCATTTACAGAGCTATTAATAATGATATTTATATATCACTTTATGATGATAAGATAAAATTGCCACTCTCAAAAATACGAGAGTCACTGAAGTTTTTTCCAATTAAACGAGATGCAGAGGTCGAATTTAAGGCAAGCAATCCTCTTCTTAGAATTGTCAAAAAAGGAAATATTTATACTATCCATTATGGCAATAGAAGACTCTCAAACTTAAAAGCCGATTACCAAGAGTATGATAAATCAAATCATACTGTACGCCTAGATATTGATGGTAAAGTCAAAGATATTGCTTTTGGGAGTATTGTTGATGTGAAAGACTCTTTTATTGTTAAAGATGCAGCTAACTACCGTATTAATGTAATCGGATATACAAATAATAAAAAGAAAGAGACAAACATAAAGATACAAAAATCTCAAATAGCAAAACGTTTTTCAGTAGATCAAGCAGGTTGCGTTTATAGAGTTGAGTACTATAATGATAAAAAGTTTGTCGGCATGGTGTTGATTAATTTTAAAAGCTAGAGTAGATGTCGTTTACTCTTCCCCATAGAGAATATAGGCTATTGAAACACCCATGTAAAAAGCGTGGGATGTCTCTACTAAGGGAGAGCCTTTAAAGACTGCTCTGTCTATGTTTGTATAAGAGACAAATGCTCCCGCCCACCAATCATTTTTTGAATAAGTCATCCCTATTCTATTTCTATAACCACCAAAACCACTATTACTTTTATATAGAGCCCTTAGGGGAGTCACATATTTATCTTTTACTTCATAAAAATAGTTGTTATACTCTTCATCCCCAAATATTACACCAGCTCTTAATGTCCATTCAACTTCACTATAGTTTAGGGAGTATTTTAGTTGCGGTGTTGAGACTACACCTCTATATTTTATATTTGAAAAATCAGTAGATAAAACTGCCCGTACTGGAAGTTCAAACTCTAACTGAGCTACGCCATGCTCGTATATGTTATATATAAGGTTTGGACCTATCTCTCCTGTTAGGTCTAAATCAGGCATACCTTTTCTGACACCACTATCATCGCTGCTAGCAGGGAGGGAACCATTAACACTCAGATCTACTCTTAGACCATTTATCCCAAAGAGTTTCCCATTTATTCCATCTTCATCAATTCTAAAATACTCCCCTCTATATCTTATGTAAGGAACAGGAACGCTAAGTGTTTGAGTAGATTTTGATCCTATATAATTAGGATAATAGACTGAGCCAACTCCAAGACCAAGTTCAAGCTCTGAGTCTTTGGCTTCTATAAGAGTTACAAGTAAAGTGAGAGTTAAAATAAGTTTTATATACATAGTCTATATTTTACAGTAGTTTTATTACATTTTAATAGCAAAAAACACCTATAATAAATACTCCTGTCCAATTTTTTGAGAGTAAGCACTCAGCATCGCTCTTTCAAAGTCGTTGTTTGTTGCGTATTGATAGCCAAAAGTTTTTTCCCACATTCCGTGCTCTTCCATACAGAGATAGAAGAAAACCTCTTTATGCCATGGGGTAAAACTTTCATAAGCATGTTTAAACATCTCTACTTTGGTCTCCTCCGGGTAGGAGCTTTTTCCACTAGCATCTTCAAAAGGCATCTGTGTTATCTTGCTTCTAAATTCACGCTCTCGGAGCTGTTTAATCACTGGTTTAATGAATGTCAATGTTCCAAAACTCACAAGTGCCACCTCTTTAGGGTTAAATTCCTGTATAAGTCTTTTATAAACGGCTTGATACTCATCAAGATAGTTTTCATACTCCACGATAGGATGAAAGTGAAAACCAACTTTCACACCTCTGTCTGCAACTTTTCGAGCTGCGTTTATGCGTTTAACGAGCGAGGCAGCAAGATGCTCTTCATTTTCTATAATAGTAGAGGTATTTAAAGACCAAGTACAGAGAATATTTTGAGGTACTGCGTTTTCTAAGAAGTACTTGATATTGTCAGATTTCGTTTTAAACTCTAAAATCACATTTGGATTTTCACGTGCAAATTCAAAAAGGGCATCTAAGATACCTTCACGATTTCCCCACATAAGTGAGTCTGAACTCTGTCCAGTACCGATGTGGTATGTTTTGTTCTTATCTAAATCGAGATTTTTGAGTTTATCTGTAAACCCGCTATCAAAGGTGATGGTGTTTTGATTATAGAAAGATTGAATGGAACAGTAAGAACAATCAAATCCACAACTCTCAACAGCATCAAGTGTCAAAAGATTACAACACCTAGTCTTCTCAGATGCAACAGGGCATAAACCTAAACCAAACCCATCTTTTGGCTCTGTTTTAAAAGTGTATTTCTGTTCAGTTGGTATATTTTTTAACTCAAAATTCTCATAAGAGTTTGGCTTACTTCTGATAGCATCATAGGCTTCTCTGAGTCTAGCAAACACAACTCTCTTTTGAGTGTGCTCATCAAAAAGCTCTATGATACTTCTTTCATTCCACATCTCCAGATCACGAGCGATATCAATTATCTGCTTGAGCTCTTGGTGTGAAAATTTCAGCTGTAGGGATTTCTCTTTTATAAACTCTTGCTCATGAAGAGGAAGTTTTGTGAAGAATGTATTCTCTACAGCGCTATTAAATTTTTCTATATATCTATTCATAGATGGAATTTTAGCGAAAATATTATTTTTCTTTTTTATGAGTAACTATTTTAGATAAAATATAAGCTAAAGGACAAATATGTTGGGAACGAATATATTTTTAGATATTTTAGTTTTTGTTGTTGCTTTTTTATATTGGTACATGACGGGTCATTATATACCTGCTATTTTAGGTGTTGTTTCGACTTTAATATTTATCTACTCTGATGAACTCTATTTTGTCTCATTGATAATGGGCGTAATCACCATACTCTCTATAATTTTCTTTATATTTTATAATCTCCCTTCAGAAGAGATTGCAATCTCTCAAGTAACCATAACCGCCCTCTATATGCTGGTGATTTTTTTTAAATCAAAAAGCATATTTAATGCAGATTAGTATTGCAATTTGTAATATTTTTCAAAGATATCCTCTTTTTAGAATACTATGATAACAAAAAAAGAGTGCTCGATGATTTTAGGAAAATGTCCCTATTGTGAAGATGGTCAGATAGAAGTGAGAGATAAAGAAGTTCATGGAAAAAAAGTAAAATTATACGCCTGTTCTAACACTAACTGGAAAACTGAAGACGGTGAGATGTTCGAACTCACTAAAGAGTCTACTTGTGAGTATAGAATTTGGCAGAACTCTTTGGCAAAATATGGAAAATGGCTCTCCTATAAAGAAGTTAGAGAACTCTTAGAAGATGAGAGTATTGAAGTAGAACTTCTGAGTAAAAAGTACGGTAAAAAAGTCTACTATAGTAAGTATATAACACTCAATCCAGAGTATGGAGTGAGTGTTATTTGGGACTAAAAATAAAAATTTATATATAAAATCACTCCACTTAATAAATCTTTTACATTTATTTGGGTACAATCCTCCTCCGCTTTGCTGTTTTTAACATAATAGTTGAGTATTTCTATCTTTAGTAGAGAATACAAAAGATAAAAGTATTGGTAAGCTAAACATTTGCTTGCCTACAAGCAGTCAAAGATACAAACAAAACTAAAGCTTTATAAAGTAGATGTTGTTCTCTCACCGATAGGTGAAGCTTTAGTGACTGAACAGAAACCGGACTAGTTCGGGGTATGTGAGATTAATATAAAGAGGCTTTCTATGAAAGTACGTGCTTCAGTAAAGAAGATGTGTGATGACTGTAAAGTTGTCAAGAGAAAAGGCATTGTAAGAGTAATCTGCAAAGTTAAAAAACATAAACAGAGACAAGGATAACCATGGCTCGTATATCAGGTGTAGATTTACCTAAAAAGAAAAGAATAGAGTACGGTTTAACGTACGTATATGGTATTGGTTTACATGCTTCTCGTCTTATATTAGAGGCGACAGGTATTGATCCAAATAAAAGAGTTTTCGAATTAAACGAAGCTGATGTTGCTGCAATTACTGCGGAAATCCGTGCAAACCATATGGTTGAAGGTGATTTACGTAAAAAAGTAGCTATGGATATTAAGGCTCTTATGGATTTAGGTTCATATAGAGGTCTACGTCACCGTCGTGGTCTTCCATGTCGTGGTCAAAAAACTAAGACAAATGCGCGTACTCGTAAGGGTAAACGTAAAACTGTCGGCGCAGCGTAAGGGATAATAGATGGCAAAAAGAAAAGCTGTTAGAAAAAAAGTAGTAAAAAAGAACGTTGCACGTGGTATCTGCCACATTGCTGCATCATTCAACAATACTCTTGTAACAATTACAGATGAGATGGGTAACATGATTGCTTGGAGTTCAGCTGGT
>JGI24724J26744_10003425_pt1 | contig 10288 bp, 8 predicted proteins | sample Cruoilmetagenom7_FD_26744 | JGI IMG/M metagenome (IMG submission 26744)
GACAAATAATAGAAAGAATAACACGCCAGATACTCATAATTCGTTTTGATGATTTGATGTAATTATAAGACGTACTTTAATTTAAAATGTTACATTTTTTATCAATTCTCGATATTGAAATCAAAATAAAATTATGTAGTTTCGTTTTATGCGAATAAAACTTCTCTTCGTTTTTTTAAGTATCTCTTCTATTTGTAAAGCCCAATATTCATTTTCGGGCTATACAAATCCTGAAGAATGGGATAGAGCGGTATACCTTTCTATTGTTGAAGATTACCGAAAAATGTCTGGTGTGTATTCTGAACAAATTATCGCTAAAACCACTGCTGATTCCTCAGGCTTTTTTGAGTTTAAAGGCAATATGCTAGATACTGAAAATCGTATTTATCGTATTCACGTAGATAAATGCTCCGATATTCAACAAGGTGTTAATCACTTTAATGGGCATTGTAGCGATAGCGAAGCACTGTTATTTATCGCAAAAAACACAGACACATTAAAACTGCCTTTTTCATTTGGAAATCAAGTATTTTGTAAAGTAGAATCTAACAATCCTAAAGCAAATGCATTTGTAAAAATAGACTCTCTAAAACACGATATGCGTTTTGCCTATGGCGAGTTTAGAAGTGAGGCCAACCGTAAACTAAACAACAAAAAATGGTTTAAAACCCTTCAAAACTTTGGTGAAGCTTTAGATGAGCCTTTAGCAGAACTTTATATTTACACGTATTTATCGGACCGAAGTAGTGATTTGCATAGCTATTATGTTGAAGACCTGAAACAAAACCAATATTACGACAATTTAAAAGCACGATTAGAAACTACTTATCCTAATGCACCATACACAAAACAGTATACTAATGAATTAGAAGCTGATCGTTATATGTTAGCTGCATCAAATGGAGAAACAGCATCAAATTGGAATGTTATACTCTACTCCTTTTTAGGATTATCAATTATTCTAAATCTATTTTTATTATATCACTTTTGGAAACGAAACCAATCTAAAATTGACGATTTAAAAGCTAAATTATCTAAACAAGAACAAGTGGTTTTAGAGCATTTGCTCATGGACAAAACCAACAAAGACATTGCTGAAGCACTTTTTTTAAGTGTAAGCACGGTAAAAACGCATACTAATAACATTTACAAAAAGTTAAACGTGCAATCTAGAAACGACGCAAAGTCTCTATTTACCAAATAGTTAAAAAATTCAACCTAGGTACTAGTACCAATTTCCAACCTTGTTTTTTTAACATTCACATCTTTATATGAGATGTTTGTTTTCATATTAATCATTTAAAATATTTATTATGAAACGAACATTAAACATTAGCATTCTTTTAATCTTTGCACTAAGTTTTTTTAACGCTGCACCAACCGAATTTGACAAATACGATGTAAAAGTTGCTATTTTAAAATTTAAAACTGAAGTTATTAACTACGGAACCATAACTCAAAATGCAGAAGGTAAGCGGATTTTCACATTTACCAATACTGGAGATGCTCCTTTGCTTATCACAAAAGTTAAAACAAGCTGTGGCTGTACAGTGCCAAGTTATTCAAAAGCACCTATACAACCAGGCGATCAAGGTGAACTAGAAATTAAGTACGACACCAAAAGATTAGGGGCTTTTACAAAAACGGTCACTGTTATTTCTAATGCAGAAGGCGGCAACAAAATCTTAAAAATTAAAGGAAATATAGTGGCCTCTAAATAATATTAAATATCTCATCGGTCTAATTGAGCTTGGTCAATAGCTATTTCATACAATACCTTTTAACTGAGCTCAAGAAGACAAACAGTATCAATCATAAAATTATCAAAAATGAAAACGACCATTTTAACCATCATAATCACATTAGTAACCGTATTTCACAGCAATGCACAACAACACAATCAAGAAATAATAAAGGACGGAAAAACCCCTTATTTACTTGGAAAAATTGATAAAACGGGTTTAGAAGGTAAAAATTACAGCTCTTGGTTCTCTAAAAATTATGCCGAATATGAAGTTAACNCCTCCATAACTTCNTCTATTTCTTCNGAGTTAAAAAATTATGATATCACCCTTTTTATGGGCACTTGGTGTGGAGATAGTAAACAAGAAGTTCCCAAATTATATAAAGTNTTAGAAGCTTGTAATTTTCCTATGGATCAACTTACCGTTATTGCTGTAAGTAGAGAACCTAATATGTATAAACAAAGTCCACAACACGAAGAAGCTGGTTTAAATATCCATCGTGTACCTACCATTATTTTCAACAAAAACGGAAAAGAAATTAATCGAATAGTTGAACATCCCATTACAACTTTAGANGAAGATATTCAAAATATCATCACGGTAAACAATTACAAACCNAACTATCAAATTGTTACTGCAATTGATAATATTCTAAAGAAAAAAGGCGTCAAAGGCTTAAAAAAGAAAGGTNAAAAATTACTAAAAACTCATAAAGATAAAGTCTCAAGTATGTATGAGCTTAATACGTATGGATCACTATTGTACAGANCAGACCGAAAAGATGAAGCTATTGAAGTTTTTANTTTAAATACAAAGTTATTTCCAAACGAGCCAAGAACTTACATGAGTTTAGCTAATACTCTAGGGGTTTCTGACAAAAAATCTGAAGCGATAAAAATACTTGATAATGCTGTAAAATTGTTTCCCAACAATAAAGATCTCAAAGAAAATTTAAAGGTTATTAAATCTAACTAAAAAGGTACTCGTTAATTTTTGTAAAAAGTGTAATTTTGCAGCCACTTACCAANACTTGGTAAGTTTATAAAAATTAATAAGAATGCAACTTTCAGAACAAGAATTGGTAAGACGCCAAAAGTTAGANAAGCTTAGAGCTTTAGGGATTAACCCTTATCCAGCGGATTTATTTCCGGTAAACCATACTTCAAAACAAATAAAAGCTGATTTTGAAGACGGTAAACAGGTAATTATAGCTGGTCGTCTAATGGCAATTAACATTCAAGGAAAAGCGTCTTTTGCACAATTGCAAGATAGCGAAGGTCGTATTCAAGTATATTTTAACAGAGACGAAATATGCGAAGGCGAGGACAAATCGCTATACAATGATGTCTTTAAAAAATTATTAGACTTAGGAGATTTTGTAGGTATTGAAGGAGAACTTTTCACAACGCAAGTTGGTGAAAAAACCGTTATGGTTAAGAATTTTAAATTGCTAAGCAAAGCTTTAAAACCATTACCTATTCCAAAACAAAAAGATGGAAAAACCTATGATGCGTTTACAGATCCTGAACAACGTTACAGACAACGTTATGCAGATTTAGTGGTAAATCCACATGTAAAAGAAGTGTTTATTAAGCGTACTAAATTGTTTAATGCTATGCGTCAATTTTTTAATGATGCTGGTTATTTTGAAGTAGAAACACCGGTTTTACAACCAATTCCTGGTGGTGCTGCTGCGCGTCCATTTATAACACATCACAACAGTTTGGATATTCCATTATATATGCGAATTGCTAACGAATTATATTTAAAACGTCTAATCGTTGGAGGTTTTGATGGTGTTTATGAGTTTTCTAAAAACTTCAGAAATGAAGGTATGGACAGAACACATAACCCAGAGTTTACAGCTATGGAAATCTATGTATCCTACAAAGATTACAACTGGATGATGGATTTCTGCGAACAACTATTAGAGCATTGTGCAATTGCAGTAAACGGAACGTCTGAAGCTACTTTTGGTGAACATAAAATCAATTTTAAAGCACCTTATAAGCGTATTACGATGCGCGATTCTATTTTAGANTTTACAGGTTTTGATATTTACAACAAATCTGAAGACGACATACGAGCAGCTGCAAAAGCCATGCATATTGAGGTTGACGAAACCATGGGTAAAGGCAAACTGATTGATGAAATTTTTGGTGAGAAATGTGAAGGAAACTATATTCAACCTACATTCATTACTGACTATCCTAAAGAGATGAGTCCGTTATGTAAAGAGCATAGAGAAAACCCAGAATTAACAGAGCGATTTGAGCTAATGGTTTGTGGTAAAGAAATTGCAAATGCCTATTCTGAGCTAAATGACCCAATAGACCAACGTGAGCGTTTTGAGCACCAATTAAAACTCGCACAAAAAGGTGATGATGAAGCTACCGAATTTATTGATCACGACTTTTTACGTGCATTAGAATACGGAATGCCTCCAACATCAGGTATGGGAATTGGCATGGACCGTTTAATTATGTTCTTAACCAACAACCAAAGTATCCAGGAAGTGTTGTTCTTCCCTCAGATGCGACCAGAAAAGAAAAAAGTAGATTTAAGCGATAACGAAAAAGCGATTTTAGAAGTTTTAAAGGCAGAAAAACGTATGGACTTAAATGTACTTAAATCTCAATCGGGATTAAGTAACAAAGGTTGGGACAAGGGCATTAAAGGTTTAAGTAAACATGGATTAACAAAGGTTGAAAAAACCGATGACGGTTTATTTGTTCAAATGATATAACCTATGGTTACATGGCTAAAAAAACAAAAAACATATCTTTTAATAGGATATGTTTTTTTGTTACTAATTCATTTTGGTTTTAAAGACCACCTTTATGTTACCGGAATTTTGTTTTACGCATTTCCGTTACCTGTTTTAATTTTAGCCATATTTCCACTTTTAGCACTATTTTACAACAAAAAACGTATTCTATTTGCCTTATTAGGATTGATTGGTTTGCTGTCTTTTTTTTGGATTAACCATCAATATATCAACTATAACATTATTGATGCTAATTCAGCTAATTCAATACTTTTATGGAATATAGCCGACCAAAAAGATTATAATGTTGACGTTTTAAAGAACACTTTAGAAACACAACGTATAGACGCGTTATTTTTTGTTGAAGTCCTACACGAAGACAATAATTTTAATGCCCAATTCACAAAAGAACTCAATAATTATAATATTGAATTTCTAGAGGGAAACATGATGGTGGCTGCCAAAAAAGGCATAACAGTTGTTGATTATATTGAAGAAAAAAACAATTACAAACTCAATCACTTAAAAGTAGAAATAGAAGCAAACACGTTTGAAGTTGTTATAGTTGACATTTTTGCAAAACCTTGGCACAATAAAAAAAAGGCCTTTACCAAAATTTATAAATACTTAGAAAAACATAACATCGATATTATACTCGGAGACTTTAACACACCTTACGAAAGTATTTATTTTAATCATTTTAAAACCAATTATACATCTGCACGTAACTTTCAGAATGGATTTTCAGCTACTTGGCCTTACCCAATGCCTTTGTTAGAGATTGATCATATTTGGATAAGTAAGCAACTAAACATACTAAGTACAAAAAAGGAATTTTATTCAGATTCTGATCATGCTTTGCTTATTACGGATTTCAAGTAATAATACACCCTTAAAGAACATACATTACAGACCTACACATAAGAAATACCTACTTAAAGCAAAAAAAGCTAGTTAAATACTTAGTCTTTGAGATTACACTTTCTGAATTAAAAAAGAAATCTATAGCTAGACTGCTCTTTCTTATATTTAAGAATAGACTTCAAAATCACCTTTATTTTCGTTCAAAAAAAATTTATTACATTGCAACTGGCTATAAATTAGAAAATCACCCAGATGTTAAAAAAAGCTTGTTTGCTATTCTTATTCGTGAGTATCATTTTCTCATGCAATAATGACGATGATATTATTCCTGTTTGCGATACTGTAACTAACATATCATCAAACGCTATTACCAATAACTCTGCTACAATAACTTGGGAAACCACTAGCACTTCTGCAACTTATACCTTAGAGTATGGAGTTTCAGGATTTGCTTTAGGAAGCGGAACAACCATTTCCGAATCTGACACAGATGCTCAACTCATCAATTTACAAGCCAACACAACTTACGATGTCTATATTCAAACCGTTTGTAGCTCTAGTAACATCAGCCTTCATACTGACGTATATAGCTTTACAACAGCATTACCAAATGTAGCTACAGAATTCAAACCTATTTTATCTGAAATGAATTTGTTTGTCGGAAATCTAGAAAATTTACAAATAACCCCTTTAGCTTTTGAATATAATCTTAATACCACCTTATTTTCTGATTATGCTCACAAACAACGTATCATAGCATTACCAGAAGGAACAAGTATGGAGTTTGATGGAGATGGCTTGCCTATTTTTCCAGACCATACAGTAATAGCAAAAACCTTTTATTATAATACAGATGAACGCGACCTATCTTTGGGAAGAACTATTATTGAAACGCGTATTTTAATTAAATTAAATGGATCTTGGGAAACTGGAGATTACAAATGGAACGAAGAACAAACGGATGCCGTTTTAGATTTAGCAGGAAGCACATTACCAATCACTTGGATTGATGCATCAGGCAGCTCAAACTCTACAACTTATAAAATCCCTTCAAATACAGATTGTTTTACTTGCCATAACAGTAATAATGATATTATACCAATAGGTCCAAAATTAAAATCTATGAATTTTGAAATCAATGGGGTAAATCAATTAGAGCAATTTATAAGTAACCAACAACTAACAGGCTTGTNAAGCAGTTCTTCTGTTAGAGTGCTTCCTAATTGGGAAGACACATCACTTCCATTAGAAACTAGAGCAAGGGCTTACATGGACATTAACTGTGCACATTGCCATATTCCTGGCGGTACTTGTGCAGACGAATCTACTTTAAATCTTGCTTTTGAAACACCTTTAGAAGAAAGCAATATTGTAGAACAAAGTGTTGTCATTGATTATAGAGTATCGTTTTATTCTGAAGGATTAAGCATGCCTTTTATTGGAACTACAATGCGCCATACAGAAGGTTTGAATTTAATTCAGGAATATATGAACACACTTTAAGACTCACGTTAAAAAAATACTAAAATCGGTTTTTAAATTAACAGATTCTTAATAGAATCCGTATTTTCATCAAAATTTAATAAAAACCAACTATTTTGAAACACGTATCCATTAAGCTACTCTTTGTAGTTTCCGCGTTCCTAGCATTTTCTTGCTCTACTGCAAAAAAGGCTGGAAAATCAGGTAAAGACGCCAGTGCGATGGCTAAACCTCCAGCTAAAAAACCTGGAAAAAATGACCCTCAACCTTACAGCAAAATTATAACCAAAGACGCCAAAAGCGACAAAGGGTTATTTACGGTTCATAATGTAGAGTTCATAATGTAGACGACAAATTCTTTTATGAAATACCAGATTCTCTTTTCGATAGAGAAATGCTTATGGTTACACGTATCGCTAAAACAGCATCAGGACTTGGTTTTGGTGGAGGAAAATTAAGCGAACAAGTATTACGATGGGAAAAGAAAAACAAAAAAGTATTACTACGTATGGTATCTCACCAAGTAGTTGCTGCAGATTCTTTACCCGTACATGAAGCGGTAGTTAACTCTAACTTTGAACCCGTAATTGCTACTTTTCCAATTAAAGCATTCAGTAAAGATTCTTTAAACACTGTTATTGATGTTACAGATTTATTTTCAAAAGATGTTAAGCCGTTAGGCTTTCCTCAACGTGCTAGACAACAATATAAAATTTCACGTTTAGATGGTCAGCTTTCATACATCGAAAGTATTAAATCCTACCCTACAAACATTGAGTCGCGTACGGTAAAAACTTATGCTTCAGGTCAACCACCATCAAACTCTAATACAGGTGCGATTTCTATAGAAATTAATAATTCCATGATATTATTACCTGCAGTACCAATGAAGCGTCGTTATTTTGATGAGCGTGTAGGTTGGTTTACGAGTAATCAAACCGATTATGGTTTGGAAGATCAAAAAAGTAAAACTTTAGAATTTTTAGATCGTTGGAGATTAGAAGTTAAAGACGAAGACATCGAAAAATTTAAACGTGGAGAATTAGTCGTTCCTAAGAAACAGATTGTCTACTATATTGATAGAGCAACTCCAGAAAAATGGAGAAAATATCTTAAACAAGGTATTGAAGATTGGCAAGTAGCTTTTGAAGCTGCCGGATTTAAAGATGCTATTATCGCTAAAGATCCTCCTACTGTAGAAGAAGATCCAGAATGGAGCCCAGAAGATGCACGTTACTCAGTTGTACGTTATTTAGCATCACCAATTCCTAATGCTAATGGTCCTCACGTAAGTGACCCAAGAACAGGTGAAATTTTAGAAAGTGATATTAATTGGTATCACAATGTAATGTCATTATTACGCGGTTGGTTCTTTGTACAAACAGCTGCTATTAATCCAGATGCACAGAGCCCACAATTTAAGGACGAAGTAATGGGCCGTTTAATTCGTTTTGTTTCAGCTCACGAAGTAGGACACACTTTAGGTTTACCTCACAATATGGGAAGTAGTGTGGCATATCCTGTTGAAAAATTACGTGATGCAGAGTTCACTAAAAAGTACGGAACTGCACCTTCTATTATGGATTATGCACGTTTTAACTATATAGCTCAACCTGGAGATGAAGGTGTAGCTTTAATGCCAGACATTGGAACTTATGATAAATATGCTATTTCTTGGGGTTACAGACCTATTTTAGACAAAACTGCTGAAGAAGAAAAGCCAATTCTTAATGAGTGGATTATGAAACATGCTGGTGACCCAATGTACCGTTTTGGACATCAACAAGCTGGAGATGTTGTTGACCCAAGTTCTCAAACTGAGGATTTAGGTGATAATGCCATGTTAGCGAGTGAATACGGTATTAAGAATTTAAAGCGTATTGTACCTAATTTAATTGAGTGGACTACAGAAGCTGGAGAAGATTATGATGATTTAGAAGAAATGTACGGTCATGTAATTTCTCAATTTAACCGCTATATGGGACATGTATCTAATAACATTGGAGGTGTTTACGAGCATTATAAAGCTGCCGACCAAGAAGGTCCTGTTTATACCGCTGTACCAAAAGCACATCAAAAAGAAGCTATGCAGTTTCTTCATGATAACTTATTTGAGACTCCAGAATGGTTAATTAACAAAGATATCTTTGATCGTATTGAGTTTACAGGTTCTGTAGAACGTGTTCGTGCCCTACAATCTAGAACAGTTAATAACATTTTGAGCTTAGGAAAAATGCAACGTTTAACTGAAGCTTATACCTTTGATAACAAAGCCTACTCTTTACCTGACATGATGAGTGATTTACGTTCAGGTATTTGGAGCGAATTACGTACTGGAAAAAAAATAGACACATACAGACGTAATTTACAACGTGCACATATTGATAGATTAGAATACTTGATGACAGCTAAAAACCAAACAGCAAGCAGAAGATCTAGTCCTTACGTTAAAGTAACACCAGTTAATACTAGCCAATCAGATATTAGAGCGGTTGTAAGAGCTGAGTTAAAAACTTTACGTAGTCAATTACGTTCTGCACGTGGTGGAGATACCATGAGTAGAATTCATATAGCAGATGCTATAGAACGTATTAATTTAATTTTAGATCCTAAATAATCTGGATGACAATACAACTTAACAAAAAAGGCTTCAATTAATTTTGAAGCCTTTTTTTTAGTTTAAAATAGTTTGAATGGTTTTATGATAGTCTTCAAACTCAATCAAATTATTATGAGCAGCACCTTCTATAGTTACAAAGCTTAAGTTTTCAATATTTAATTCTGAAAGCTTTTTTCCTGAAGCATAAGGTACAACAGCATCATCAGTACCATGAATAATTGTTATTGGGCNTTCCGACTTTGGTAAAAACTGATAGGTTGGAAAATGATATTTTAAAACTTGTTTTACCGGTAACATAGGAAACCTGTCTTTTGCAACATCTAAAATACTGTAATAAGGTGTTTCTAAAATAAGTTGTTTAGGATTGTTTTTTGAAACTAAATAGGATGCAATACCCGTTCCTAATGATCTGCCATACAAGGTAATTTGATTTTCAGAATACTGTTCTAAGAGGAAATCATAACAATATTGTGCATCTTTATATAAAGCTTCTTCACTTAATTTCCCTGTACTTTTCCCATACGTTCTATAATCCATTATAAATACGTCGTATTGCTGAAGTACAAAATATTCTGCTATAGCTCCCCAACGACTTAAATCGCCAGCATTACCATGAAAATAAAGGATAACACCTTTTGGTTTTTTAGCTTTAAAATGAAGTGCATTTATGTTTGTACTTTCATCTGTTTTAAGGAATAATTCTTCAAAATCATGATAAAACTGATACTGGTAATTTTGCGCTAACATACTAGGCATAAATAATAATTTTTCTTGAAAAAAATAAAGTACAGATCCTATCATAACAAATAT
>JGI24724J26744_10003426_pt1 | contig 10287 bp, 6 predicted proteins | sample Cruoilmetagenom7_FD_26744 | JGI IMG/M metagenome (IMG submission 26744)
TCGAAAATCGCAAAACTAAGTTTTTAACTTATATTCGTTNTNTCATAAAACTAATTATGAAATAAGCGTGTTAAAAATTTTATCGTCAAATTCGATAATTATATAGGGATAAAAAATTAATATTACCACATGAAACGAAAGATAACCCTTAAACAGATTGCAAGAGAACTAGATGTTTCTATCTCTACAGTGTCTAAAGCATTGCGTAATAGCGCTGAAATTAGTGAAGATACTAAGCAGAAAGTTCAAGCTTTTGCAAAACTGTATAATTACAGACCTAACAACATAGCGTTAAGCCTAAAAAACAGAAGAACTAATACTATTGGGATTATAATACCTGAGATAGTTCATCATTTCTTTTCTAAGGTTATTAGAGGTGTAGAGCTAGTTGCTAATAAAAGAGGTTATAATGTTATTATTGGGTTGTCTAATGAGTCGTTTTCTAAAGAGGTAATCAATATGGAAATGCTTGCCAATGGTAGTATTGATGGTTTCATATTGTCTATGTCCAAAGAAACATTAAAACTACAAGACTACCACCATTTTAATGAAACGATGACGCAAGGTATGCCTATTGTAATGTTTGATAGGGTGGTATCAGATATTAAATGTGATAAAGTTATTGTTGATGATTTTAATGGTGCAAAAAAAGCAGTCGAAAAATTAATAGATAATGGATGTAAATCTATAGCCTTAATTACTACCAAAGACTATGTTAGTGTTGGTAAGCTTAGAACACAGGGATATCTTGAAGCCTTAGAAGAACATAAAATTGCGCCAAAGGCTGAATTGATTTTAAAAATAGATGATTCGCTTGATTATGAAGTGCATTTAGAAGCTTTAGAAAAAGAAATTGAGCAACTTTTTAAGTTAAACTCAGCGATTGATGGAGTATTTGCAGTNAATGAATTATATGCGTTATGCGCAATGAAAGTTGCTAGAAAGTTAGGNTTAGAGATTCCTGGAGATGTTCAGGTTATNGGGTTTACAGATGGTGTGTTGTCAAAGCACGCAACGCCTAGTCTTTCTACGGTTAGTCAGCATGCTCAAGATATGGGAGAAAAAGCTGCAGACTTATTAATAGATAAGTTAGAAAGTGAATTTACTACCCATGAAGAGGAGTTTCAGATTGTTGTAATTCCAACAGAATTAATAGAGCGAGAATCTACCAAATAGAAATTTGTTATTGTTAGTTTAAAATCTTTTTTATCTTTACCGCATATTCAAAACTTATATTTTCACTTCTCACATAAGTTTTGATAAGCTAAGCTTGTCAGAATAGTATTAATTAAAACATACTATTTAATGAAAAAGCGTATTCTCGGATTCTGGGAAATTTGGAACATGAGTTTCGGGTTTTTAGGAATTCAATTCGGTTTTGCTTTACAAGGTGGCTTCATGTCACGAATTTTTCAAACACTTGGTGCAGATAAGCATGATATTCCACTTTTATGGATAGCAGCGCCTTTGACAGGTTTACTTGTACAACCCATAATTGGTTATATGAGTGACAGAACTTGGAGTCCAAAATGGGGAAGGCGACGACCTTATTTCTTAGTTGGCGCCATTTTAAGTTCAATAGCCTTATTTTTTGTGCCTTATTCACCAACGTTATGGATTGCTGCTGGTTTTCTTTGGATTCTTGATGCGTCTATTAATGTATCAATGGAGCCCTTTAGAGCTTTAGTTGCAGACAAATTAGATGAGTCACAAAGAACCTACGGTTTTGTAATGCAAACTTTAATTATTGGAATCGGTACTTGGGTAGCCAGTAATTTACCTTGGTTGGTTTCAGAAATGGGAGTGAGCGATGCTGCAGATTTGGGTGTTGTCCCAGATTCTGTGAAAATTGCATTTGCCATAGGNGCATTTGTATTCTTAATAAGTATTCTTTATACCGTTTTTACTACAACTGAATATCCGCCAGAGGATATGGAAGAATTCGAAAGAGAGAAAGCTCAAAAAAGTAGTTTCGTTTCAGATATTACTAATAATATAGGAAATATGCCTTCTACAATGAAGAAATTAGGTGTTATCCAATTCTTTAGTTGGTTTGCCTTTTTTACCATGTGGAGTATGGCTAATCCTGCTTTAACGGAGCATGTTTATAACACACCAGCACCAATTGAAGCTAACTTTGATATGACAAATGCTGCGGATAAAGAAGCATTTGATATTCAGAATACGGCTTTTCAAAAAGCATCAAATTCAGTGGGTTCTGCGATGGGAGTTTATGGATTGTCATCAATGGCTTTTGCTTTATTATTTGTGTTTTATACTAGAAAACGAAATATCAATAGAAAATATGTGCACATGTTATCCTTGTGGATTGGTGGAGCAGGATTTCTATTAATGATGGTCGTTTCTCCTGAGCAACTCAAATACTGTTTTATGTTAATAGGTATTGCTTGGGGAAGTATTCTTTCCATGCCATATGCTATGCTATCTAGCTCAGTAGACCCAAAGAAAATGGGCATGTTTATGGGAATTTTCAATATGTTTATTGTAATCCCTCAAATTATTGCTGCACTTGGAGGTATTAATTTTGTTTCCGGACTTTTAGGAGACGATGCCATTAATGCTATGATTATTGCAGGCTTAAGTTTAATTATCGCTGGTTTATGTAATTTCTTAATCACTGAAAAAGCAGCAATCTCATATCAACCTACAGAATAAAATATTAAAATGAACAAAAAAGGATTCATATTCGATCTTGATGGTGTAATAGTAGATACCGCAAAATATCACTTTTTAGCATGGCAGCAACTGGCTAAAGGTTTAGGTATCGATTTTACAGAAGAAGAAAACGAACAATTAAAAGGAGTTAGCCGTGTGCGCTCTTTAGAAAAAATATTGGCTTGGGGAAATAAAACCATTTCCCAAGAGTTGTTTAACGAACTTATGGGTAAAAAGAATGAAGAATACCTGAGCTATATCGCTGAGATGGATGAAAATGAAATTCTACCCGATGTTCCAAGAGTTTTACAAACACTAAAAGAAAATAATCAACCGATCTCTTTAGGCTCTGCAAGTAAAAATGCTAGAACCATTTTAGAGCGTGTCAATTTATTAGCAGACTTCAACGCTATCGTAGATGGTAATGATGTCAGCAAAGCAAAACCAGATCCAGAAGTGTTTTTAATTGCCGCTAAGGAGATAAATATAAAACCAGAAGACTGTATTGTCTTTGAAGATTCTGTTGCTGGAGTTGAAGCAGCAAATGCAGCCAATATGATATCCATAGGTATCGGAAGCAAAGACGTATTAGGTCATGCAGACTATGTATTCAATGATTTTACAGAAATATCAGATGATTTTATAAAATCATTAATAGAAAACTAAACATAAAAAAAATGTCTCATAAAGAGACTTTTAAATAATATTATAAATGAACCTAGATTACATCATCCCAAACAACTGGTCAATTTTAGAAGAAGGATTTGAACCAGATCAGGTTAAAGCATCAGAAAGTTTATTTAGCATTGGAAATGGTGCTATGGGACAACGTGCTAATTTTGAAGAAAAATACTCAGGCCCTACATTTCAAGGGAGCTACATTGCAGGCGTTTACTATCCCGATAAAACTAGAGTTGGTTGGTGGAAAAATGGGTATCCAGAATATTTTGCTAAAGTTTTAAATGCGCCAAGTTGGATAGGGATTAATGTCATTATTAATAACGAACAACTCGATTTATTTACTTGTAAAAACGTAAGAAACTTTCGTAGAGAACTAAACATGAAAGAGGGTTGGTTGTCTCGTAGTTTTGTTGCAACGCTTCAAAATGATATTGAAGTTGAAGTGAAAACGACTCGATTCCTAAGTTTAGATTTAGATGAAGTTGGAGCCATTAATTTCAACATTACACCTCTAAATGCAGCTGCAGAAATTACCTTCGAACCATATTTAGATTCAGGAATTACAAACGAAGATACCAATTGGGACGATAAGTTTTGGGACACGTTAAATGTGAGCCATGAGAATCATCAAGCCTTCATTCAGGCTAAAACCATGAAAACAGATTTTTACACCTGTACCTTTATGGAGTCTCAAGTTTTTATTGATGGTAAATCGGTATTAACTGAACCAAATTTTACGGCAGATTCAAATTTAGCGTCTTTCAGTTATACTTATAATGTTGAGCAAGGAGAAACATATTCTATTCACAAATTTGGAGGTTATACTGTAGATCGCGATCACGATAAAAATGAATTAGTTGCTGCAGCAAAATCCACATTAAGCAAAGCTACAGAAGCTGGTTTTTCTAAGTTATTAGACAACCAAAAAGAAGCTTGGGCTAAAATTTGGGATATGGCAGATATTACCATTGATGGTGATGTTAAAGCACAACAAGGGATTCGTTTTAATATTTTTCATCTAAATCAAACGTATTCAGGTACAGATGCCACTTTAAATATTGGTCCAAAAGGATTTACGGGAGAAAAATACGGAGGAAGTACCTATTGGGATACTGAAGCGTATTGTATTCCTTTTTATATGGCAACTAAAGACCAAGAAGTCGCTAGAAACCTTTTAAAATATCGTTATAACCATCTTGAAAAAGCCATAGAAAATGCTGAAAANTTNGGCTTTTCAAATGGAGCGGCTTTATATCCTATGGTGACCATGAATGGTGAGGAATGCCATAACGAATGGGAAATTACGTTTGAAGAAATTCACAGAAATGGCGCTATAGCTTTTGCCATCTTTAACTATTATAGATATACAGGTGATTTTAGTTACATTCCAGAAATGGGACTTGAAGTCTTAATCGGAATTGCNCGTTTTTGGCATCAAAGAGCTAATTTTTCTACAAACCANAATAAGTATGTTATTCTTGGTGTTACTGGACCAAATGAATATGAAAACAACGTTAATAACAATTGGTANACAAATTATATTGCGAAATGGTGTATNGATTATACCTTAGAAACGATTGAAAAAGTAAAAGAAGGTTATAATGATGATTATAACAGAATTGCTGGAAAAACTAAAATTACACATGAGGAGTTAGACCTTTGGAAAAAGGTAGCCGATAATATGTACTTTCCATATTCTGAAGAACACAAGGTGTTTTTACAACAAGATGGCTTTTTAGATAAAGAATTAATCACAGTAAAAGATTTAGACCAATCACAACGACCAATTAATCAAAAATGGTCTTGGGATAGAATTTTACGTTCTCCTTATATAAAGCAAGCAGATACACTACAAGGAATGTATTTCTTTGAAGATAAATTTACCACNGAAGAATTAGAACGTCACTTTGAGTTTTATGAACCATTTACAGTTCACGAAAGTTCATTGTCTCCTTGTGTACATAGTATTCAAGCGGCTAAATTAGACCGTATGGATCAAGCTTATACCTTTTATCTAAGAACATCTCGATTAGACTTAGATGATTACAATCACGAAGTACACGAAGGTTTACATATCACCTCAATGGCTGGTACTTGGATGAGTATTGTTGAAGGGTTTGGAGGTATGCGCGTTAAAAATGATACCTTATCTTTTGAACCTAAAATCCCAAAACAATGGGAGGCCTATTCGTTTAAAGTGAATTTTAGACATCAAATTATCACTGTAAGTGTTAGCCAAAACGAAACACAATTTATATTAGATGGCGATAAAGATTTAACCATTTATGTAGATGGAAAAGAAGTTTCAATTAGTCCTAATAATAGGGTTACTGTTTAATTTGACCTTGCAGGTTTTTAAAACCTAGCAGGTCTAAAATAAAAAATAAATATCCTGCAAGGTTTCAAAAACCTTGTAGGTATTTGTTTAAGGTTGCAATAACAACTTGTTTCTTTTTTAAAATAAATTACAATGAAAACACTAAAACTAACACTATTAACGCTACTAGTTGCAACTGTGTTTTCGTGTCAAGAAACCACATCTGAGGAAAAAGTGGTTTCAGAACCTGTAACTGAAATTCAAAACGATATCGAAAAAGTGGAGCCACCTCATTGGTGGATTGGCTTCAAAAATCAAAACCTTCAACTTTTAGTTAAGCATCCTAATATAGGGAAGTCTACACCTAAAATGTCTTATGAAGGTGTTTCTATAATTAAAGTTCATAAAGCAGATAGTCCTAATTATCTCTTTCTAGATTTAGAGATTTCTGAAACGGCAAAAGCAGGGCAATTCAATATTAAATTCCAATATGAAGACGGTTCAGAATTAATTCAAACTTACGAACTAAAATCTCGTGAAAAACCGGCAGAAGATTACGTTGGTTTTGACAGTTCAGATGCCATTTACTTAATCACTCCTGATCGTTTTGCAAATGCCAATTCTAAAAACGATGAAATTGAAGGGCTGCTTCAACAAGGTATTGATAGAACGGATGATTATGCGAGACATGGTGGAGATATTCAAGGGATTACCAAGCATCTAGATTATATTGAAGATTTAGGATTTACCGCCGTTTGGCCCTGTCCTGTTTTAATTAATGATATGCCCAATGGATCTTATCATGGCTATGCTATGACAGATTTTTATAAAGTCGATCCACGTTTTGGAACCATGGAAACGTATAGAGAATTAGCCGATAATTTAAGATCGCGAGATATGAAACTCATCATGGATCAGGTGGCTAATCATTGTGGTTTATACCATTGGTGGATGGAAGATTTACCGTTTAAAGATTGGGTAAACTATCAAGAGTTATACGAAGAACATATAGATAACTGGGATTGGAAAGTCACTAAAACATCCAACCACAGACGTACTACCAATCAAGACCCTTATGCCTCTAAAAGCGATCATCGCGAGATGGCTAATGGTTGGTTTGTGTCTGATATGCCAGATCTAAATCAGCGCAATCCATTTATGGCCAACTATATTATTCAGAATAGTATTTGGTGGGTTGAAACTTTAGGTTTAGGAGGTATTCGTCAAGATACCTATCCATATTCTGATAAAGATTTTATGAGTGATTGGGCAGGAGCTATTATGACCGAATATCCTAATTTTTCTATAGTAGGTGAAGAATGGAGTTACAATCCATTATTAATAGGGTATTGGCAAGAAGGACACCATAACAACGATAAATACGATTCTAATTTAAAATCGACCATGGATTTTGCCATGCAAAAACATATCGTAGATGCCTTAAACGAATATGAATCTTGGGATCAAGGACTTGTTAAAATGTATGAAGGCTTAGCTAATGATTTTGCCTATACCTCTCCAAAAGATATTATGGCATTTTTAGACAACCATGATAAGAGTCGTGTTTTTACAGAATTTAAAGGCGATATAACTAATACTAAAATGGCATTGAGTTATCTATTGATGATGCCAAGAATTCCACAGATTTATTACGGAACAGAAATTTTAATGGACGATTTTGATAATCCTGGAGATCATGGTTTAATCCGCACAGACTTTCCAGGAGGTTGGGAAGGTGATACTGTAAATGCATTTTCAGGAGAAGGACTAACTGCAGCACAAAAAGACATGCAAGTCTATCTTAAGCAAATCCTAAATTACAGGAAAAACAGCAAGGCTATTCACAATGGAAAAACCATGCATTTTGCACCAGAANATGGAGTTTATGTTTTAGCTAGAATTTTAGACAATGAAACCATTGTGCATATTATTAATAAAAATGAAAATCCNCTAGAACTANATTTAGATAGATTTGAAGAGTTAGGTTTAGATGGAAAGAGCTTAAAAAATATTATTTCAGATGAAATAATAATTTGGGATACTAGCATAAAAATAGCTAATAAAGGAAGTGTTATATTAACCACCAAATCTAATTAAGATGAGAATTGTAATATCAATTTTGCTGTGTAGTTTATTCATGGTTTCATGTAAAGAAGACACAAAAACAACTGAGGTTAATGATACTGAATCTGAAATTGTCGTAAATACGCCAACACCAAATTTTATACATGTAAAGAGTGCGACCCTTTTTAAAGGAGAAATTTTGCGTGTCGATAGTTTTCCTTCTAAATATATTCAACCAAGAGCGGTAGATATTTGGATACCTGAAAGCTATGTTGAAAATAAAAAATATGCCGTATTGTATATGCACGATGGTCAGAATTTATTCGATTCTACTACCACTTGGAATAAGCAAGAATGGAAAGTAGATGAATGGGCTTCAAAGTTAATGTTAGAAGGTACTGTAAAGGATTTTATCGTTGTTGGGATTCATAATATTCCTAGAATTCGCTGGCAAGATTTGTTTCCTGAAAAGGCATTTGAAATGTTAGATGAATCTGTTCAAGAAAACTTGTTCAAGGAAGCTGCGAATGCCAATGCAGATTCCAAATTTAATGGCGATAATTATTTGAAATTTNTAGTAGAAGAATTAAAACCTGCTATTGATAAATCCTATCCCGTTGCTACAGACAAGGACAATACCTTTGTAATGGGGTCTAGTATGGGAGGTTTAATGTCTATGTATGCTGTGAGTGAATATCCAGATGTTTTTGGAGGTGCAGCATGTTTATCTACACATTGGGTTGGTGCAGCACCAAGAGAAAATAACCCTTTTCCTGAAGCTATTTTTAAATATATGGAAGCCAACTTACCACAAGCGGGATTGCACAAATTATACTTCGATTATGGTAATAAAACCTTAGATGCCCATTATCCACAGTACGCTCAAAGAGTAGATGGCATTTTAAAAGCAAAAGGCTATACAGAATTAGATGCTAAGAACTTATTTTTTGAAGGTACAGATCATTCTGAAAATTCTTGGAATAAACGATTAGATCAACCTTTAGAATTTTTACTAGGGACATTAACCAAGAAAACGAAATAGATATGAAGATGGATGGAATGCGTCTGTCAGAATTCAAAAACTTAAAAATGAAAAACATAATTTTATTTATTGTAACCCTCTTTTCATTTACTCTTTTAAATGCTCAAAATACTAATAGGGTTTTTAAAAGCGCTGTAAAACAGGGCTTAGATTTAAAAGTTGAAGTCAACGATGGCTATTATATTATCAAACCCTATTCTTCAAATATTATTGAGACCACTTTTGTGCCTAAAGGCGAATACTTAAAAGTACAATCTCATGCTGTGGTGGCAAAGCCTTACAATTCGTATTTTGAAATGACNGATAGAGGCAATGATGTTGTTTTAAAAACCAAAGGTTTATACGTTGCCATTACAAAAAGCCCTTTTCAAATTTCATATTATTACAAAGACAAATTTATTGTTTCAGAAAAAGAAGGTTATGTGAAAAATGACAGTTTAGAAACTATAGATTTCAATCTTACAACAGACGAAGTTTTATATGGTGGTGGTGCCAGAGCATTAGGAATGAATCGTCGCGGTAACCGATTACAATTATACAATCGCGCACATTATGGATACGAAACTCATAGTGAATTAATGAATTATACCATGCCAATTGTGGTATCATCAAAACAATATATGTTGCATTTTGATAATGCACCAATTGGTTTTTTAGATTTAGATAGTAACGGAGATAATACCTTAAAATACGAAACCATTTCGGGTAGAAAAACCTACCAAGTCATCGTGGGTGATTCTTGGTTAGATATGATGGATGTTTATACCGATTTAACAGGAAAGCAACCTATGTTGCCACGTTGGGCATTGGGTAATTTTTCAAGCCGATTTGGCTACCATTCTCAAGAAGAAGTAGAACATACCATCGCTAAATTTAATGATGAAAAAATTCCTGTAGATGCTATTATTCTCGATTTATATTGGTTTGGAAAAGAATTAAAAGGAACTATGGGAAATCTGGAAGTCTTTAGAGATTCTTTTCCAGATTTTGAAGGCATGGTAAAACGCCTCAATACTAAAGGTGTAAAAACAATAACCATCACAGAGCCGTTTATTTTATCAACGTCTAAAAAATGGGATGAAGCTGTTGAAAAAGGCATTTTGGCCAAAGACTCTATTGGAAACCCTGCAAAATATGATTTCTATTTTGGGAATACAGGGCTCATTGATATTTACAATCGTGATGCTGAAAAATGGTTTTGGAATATTTATAAAGAATTAGCCGATAAAGGAGTTGCTGGAGTATGGGGCGATTTGGGCGAGCCAGAAGTGCACCCCAATTGGGTACAACATAAAACAGGTAGTGCAGATGAAGTTCATAATATTTATGGTCATGATTGGGCAAGATTGGTTTTTGAAGGCTATCAACGCGATTTTCCAAATACAAGACCATTCATCTTAATGCGTGCGGGCTACTCAGGTTCACAACGCTATGGATTAATTCCTTGGTCAGGAGATGTAAATAGAACTTGGGGTGGTTTACAAAGTCAACCTGAAATTGCACTACA
>JGI24724J26744_10003427_pt1 | contig 10286 bp, 7 predicted proteins | sample Cruoilmetagenom7_FD_26744 | JGI IMG/M metagenome (IMG submission 26744)
ACCAGCGAACAAATGGCGAGCCGGGCAAAGCGGCTCGCGGTGGAGGCTGGTCGCCGGATGCCGCGGCCGCCAATGCCGCAAATACCCGGTCACCGATCGCCGCCTGTCGTGTCGATCGAGAATGTCGAAACATGGGCAAACCAGGCCAGGCTTGGCGCGTTCGAGGCGCTGCAAGATGATCCGGCGGAGTTCAACCGGGTGATGCGGCAGATCGACGAGCAGGAAGCTTGGATACGCGAACGTCAACGCGCGCAACAGGAGAATTTAAGTGGCTCAGAGTGATATGGAAACAGACTTTAACAATGCCGCTGAACGCGAAGCCTATGAGCGCAACCGATCGCGGGTTCAAGCGCTGCAATCCGAGCAAGCACAGGAAGCTGAACCCGCGGCGCCTTCCTCTGGTGAGGAGGGCTCCAAAGCTCTGCCTGGCCGCAACGAAATATTGACAGCCGGGCGGCTGAAAATGGGCGTCGGCGAGAATTACCGAAAAGGTGCGATGTTTGAGCAGTATGCACCGCTTGAAGACAAGATGTTTGCCGAAGGCCTGCGGGAACATGGACTAACCCTACAGGACTATCAAAACGCTGCGGCAGAACGCCGGAAAATAGCGACCGGCGGGGAAAAGGCGGCGTCCAACGCATTCTCGGTGGCCTCTGGTGCTGACCAGTTTATGCAGGGCGCTGCCCGCGATATCGGAAATGCCGTACTGGATCCGGTGGGCACCGCCAAACAAGTTCCGGGCGGGTTGATCGACGCTTGGAATGAAATCAACCGCTTTGGTGCTAGTCTCGATGTTCTCGCGGCCGATACGATAGGATTTTGGCCCGCGCTGCAAATCTCGGACGAGGAAGGTGATCTCAGTCTGGCGATCCGAAACGCCTCGGACCCGGATGTTCGCGAAAGCCTCAAGGGCGAGGATAACTCACTCATCGTCAACAACCCGATCGAACATGATGACACACTGACCGGAAACTTAATTCGTGGCATCTCTCAGTTTGCGGCGCCATTTGGAGCTGCGAACAAAGCCCTTAAGGGTGTGAACGTACTGTCTAAACCGGGTGCATGGCGTGAGTTGAGCCGCTTCGCCTTGGCTGGGGTGATGACCGATTTTGCCGCTTTTGATCCAGAGATGGAACGCTTAACCGATATGGCGGATGAGGCCGGATTTCCGGTCATTGACTATCTCAAGTCCGATGAAGATGACAGCGAATGGGAGTCGCGCTGGAAAAACTCGGTCGAGGGCGGCATCATTGGCGGGTTGGCGGACGTCATCTTCCAGGGTTTCCGAGCCTATAAGGGCACCCAGCGCGTGCGAGAAGGCCTCGAGCAGCGCCTGAAGGAACGAGATCGCGCCGAAGAAGCGGCTGCGGAGGAAATACACCGTGACCTGTGGGATCAAGGGAATCCGAACGGTGAAGCACTGCAGATCGTTGAACCACCGAGGGCTGAGACCTCGCGGGAACGTGTCGACAGACGTGCTGCGCAGCCGGAGAAATCGCCCGTAATCAATGGTGAGCGCCTGCTTGAAGAAGACTTCTTTGACCTTCCCCCAGCTTCGCCGAAGAAAGTCGAAGGCGGGCAGTTTTCATTTGGCGACGCCGTGCAAAACCGCGCCCGATTTGTAGAGTCCGAGACGGTCGCGCGCGCCACGGATTTCGGCGAGATGAAAGGGTTTTCGACACGCGCCGGCGATGTCGGTATTGAGTTCAATCGTGGACCGGAAAGTGCCGTGATCGATTGGGACTGGCTCGACAATATGGCCGCCGAAACACCGTTTCGAGCAAAGAAGCTCAACCTCCAAGACGCCAATGAGGTGTTCTCGAAGATCGGTGCGGTGGTTGAAGCTGATGCCAAGGCGACCCGAACGCCAGCCTATGTCTTTACGCCAGCAACGATCGGTCTTGACCGCGTCTACCAACGGCTGGCACCCAAGCTAGCCGATCGCATGGGATACGACTATCAGCTTACTGAAGGTGGCTTCATGCTCACTCATCCAGGAGTTGCGGACGCCTTCAAGGCGCGGGGCTCGGCAGCCATTTCAGAAGGCATTAACCCGGAAGATATTGCAGCTCGTCGCCAGATTCGCGAAAAAGCGCGAGCGTTCATATCCGAGCAAACGGGCTACGAGCCCCGCACAGGTCAAGCGACATCTCAGCAAGCGGTCCAGTCCATACAGCGCGAACTGGAAAGCAAAGCGCCGCAGTTTGCCTTCGACGAAGCCGGGGGCATGTTCACCGGTGCCGCGGCACGTGAGCGACTGGACGCCCTGCGCGACGCTGGCCGCAAAGCGTTTGGAGATTCTTACGAGGCCCTAGAGGCGGACGGGCGAGTGTCATTTGCCCGCGAGGCCGGGGATATGGACCCTAATTGGCGGGCCTTTAGCTCTGGTGCCCAGGCCGTAACTACGCCGGATGGAGGTGTCGTCATCTTCACGCGCAACACAACCCCGGACCAGATGGAAGGCATCTTGTTGCATGAGGTCGGCGTGCATTCCGGCATGGAGCATATGGTCGGCGCGCGCGGCTTTGATAGTCTGCTGAAGCGGATCGATGATCTGGTCGATGCGGGTGACGGAGCCGCGCTCAGGGCCCGCGAACGCGCCGCCAATGCGCCCAGCAGCCAAGGGGCCAGCCCGAAGGTCATCAGTCACGAAACCCTCGCCTATATGGTTCAATATGCGCCGAACCAAGCGGTGGTGAAGGACCTGGTATCGAATGTAAAAGCATGGGTCGCCAAAGAGTTTCCCGGCGCGATCAAGCGCCTCGGATTGAAAGAACCGGATTTTCGCCAATTGGCGGTCATGTCCCTACGCCGCGAGGCCATCATATCTGGACAGGTTGTCGCCATGTTTGGCCGCTTGGGCGAGATTGCCGAACTTGGGCACGAAACGCCAAAAGCCAAGCCAATGTTCAATCTCTCTCAGCCGCTGGAATTGAGCGATCGACTAGCACTGGGCAATGCGATGCCGGTTCGCCAGGCGATCGATCTCGACGCAAAACCTGAAGATCTGTCAACCCAAATCATCGAGATGCGAGACGACCTGCTCGGGCCAGGCTTTACCGAGCGCCTGTTCGAAGCGGACGAGGCCTTTGATCCGTTCCTGTGGCGCGACACAGTTGAGGCCATAGCCCGCGGGGATATGCGTCCCGACGTCTTGAACCAGTTCAAGCAGACCGTCGACACGATTAAGCCTGAGACATCGTCGGTAACCGGCAAAGCGACGTCTATGTTCGCCATGAAAGAGGCGCCAGGCCGTCTCGACGACCGTCTAAACGCAACCGTACTCGATGACATCAAAACCGGACGCCGCGGATTGAGCCTGGAAGAATCCGAGGCCCTTATCGGTTCGGCCGAGCGCTGGGCTGCGGCGCTTCGTCGTCAGCAACCTTCTCGGTCTCAAGAAATCGGAGACCTGCTCGCCGAATTGAAAACGCGCAATGACCCAGAGGACATGCGCTACCTTGTCGAGCTGATGGAAGGTGCCAAGGCCGTGGTTGCCGAGCCACCGAGCCTGATGACATTTCTGCGCAAGGCCGGCGGCATCAAGGATGAAGGCGGCGAACTTGCGGCGCGAGATCTGAGTCGCGTGAAGTTCACCAATAACAAATCAGGGTTGACCATGGACGAAGCGCTGGAGCGCGCCTGGGAAGCGGGATATATCGGCAAGCCGATTGAGGGTGACAGCCTTGGTGTTGGAGCGCGCCCGGCGGATGAAACACGACCGACATTCAATGACCTGATGGATGCAATCGACAAGGAGGTCGCGGGTGAGAAAGTTTACTCACTTCAGGACTTTGACTGGGTGCAGGAGGCCGCAGCTCGCCAGGACATGCGGGCAGAACTGGAACGCCTTGGCATCGACCCGGGGCAGCCGCGCGCACAGATCATTTCTGAGTTTGAGCGTATAGCGGCTTGGCAAGAGGGGGATCCACTTACATTGAGGGATCTACAGGATCTGGACCGAATCGAAGCGAACGCGAACGCCAAACCGGGGGTTGGACTGCCAGAGCGAGGCCTGCTCGGCGGCAATGACATTCGCATCAATTTTAACGCGCTCAACACCGCCGACGACATTAGATCAGTGATCGGGCAGCTCGCCGATGCCTTTGCGGGCGAAATAAGGGGGGCCAGAGGCGCGCCCCGAACCAATGCGGATGTGATCAAGGACAGCAAGCGCCTAAGCGCCTGGCAGGCCCTAAATGAGCGGCGGTCGGGTACGGCGCTGACTGATGCAGAGGTGCCGGCGGCGCAAGCGCTCTACATCGCGTCGGCTGAGAATGTGAAAGCCACTTTAGAGCTGGCGATGAAGCAGGGAACCGACACCGCCCATTATGCGGCGCGGCGGGCTTTGGTTATGCACCGCGCTATTCAGGCGGAAATCGCCGGCGCGAAAGCCGACGCCTCGCGGGCTTTGAGGGCATGGAGCATCGCTCAAACAGCCACGTCACAGTCTCGGCGCGAACTTAACGATGTGTTGGAGCAATATGGCGGCCGTCTTGATCCCGAAGAATCGGCTAGACTTCGCACAATGGTCGAAGCGGATCCCGAAGCGTTTGACAAAGCTTCGAGGCGAATGGGCCGTAAGGCGTCGGACGTTGGTGGAGTGGTTCTTCGGTTCGCCTGGTTATCGGGGCCACAAACTCACGTGATGAACATGGCCGGAAACACACTGACCATGGTCTATGATATCGGCACACGTTTTGGTGCCGGCTTAAAAGGAAAGATCCTCGGCGACGCCGCACTGGAACACCAAATCTCAATCGCCCTGAAAGAGTATTCTGGGTTGATGGCCGGCATTCGCGGACAGTTCCGGGCATTTGCCAAAAAGGCAGATTACGGACGCATGGGTCGGCGCCTGCAAGAAGCGCAAACGGCGATGCGCGGCGGCGAGTTTAAGCAGGGATTGCGAACTGGGGCCTCTGCTCTCGCGCTGGATAATCCAGTCAGCGCTTCGTTTAGGGGACGTTTCGATGATCGTGGTGTGTCAGGCCAGGCCAAATACAACGCGATCGGAAATGAACGGGCCATCTCCGCTGAGGCGTTTGGAATGAAACAAGGCAGTCTAGCCGCCAAGATGGTGAACGGCACCGGCGCCCTTCTGTCAGCCCCTGTCGAGTTTTTGGGGTTTGCTGATGATTTTTTCAAAGGTGTGAATGAGTTGGCGACCCGGTACCGAATGGCGCAGGAAATCGTGCTCGAGGAGGCGCGCATCGGCGGCTTGGCGCGCGGGGATATGCAAGCCCGCTTCGCGGAAATCGTCGACAACCCACCCGAGGAAGTCTTGCAAGAAGCCCGGCGCACCGCGCAACGTCGAACATTTACTGAGCCAATCGGCGAAGGCACCCGAATGATGCTGAAGGGCCGCAACTGGCTAAATGGTATGGGCTTCCCGCTCGGCCACCTATTGCTGCCATTCGTCGTTACCCCTTCCAACATCCTGAAATTCGCTTTCCAGAACGGCCCGACGGGCGTCATGTTCAAGGAGGTCCGTGACGAATTGGCGGCTGGCGGCGTGCGTGCAGCAAACGCCCAAGCGCGCATCGCGGCCGGCACAGGCCTTTTGATGATTGGCATGGACATGGTCGCAAATGGCGACATGACCGGGCGGGCGCCACAAGATGCAGGTGAACGCGAGTTGTGGCAGCGACAGGGCCTGCAAGAATACTCCGTCAAGGTCGGCGACAAGTGGGTTAGCTATCGGCGACTGGAACCGGTTTCGACAATGATGGCAATTGGCGCTGATTTGCAGACCATTCTTCTGAACAGCTCGATCGATGACGGCGCCGATGAAGATATTGGCGAGCTGGTTGGACCGGTTCTAGGTGCCGCCATCAATGTGGTGACATCAAAAACCTATCTGACGTCGATGACCGAGTTCATCAAATTCACCGAAGATGGAGAGCGTTACGGCGCTTCATTCATTGATCGTTTGGGGGCTTCAATCGGGGCCCCAGCGCTGGCGGCGCAAACAGAAAAGGTCCAAGACCCAGTCATTCGCGAAGCCTCCGGCCTTGTTGACAAATGGATGGCCCGGATGCCTGGCTTATCCAAGGACTTACCTGCGGCACGTGATCTATGGGGCCGAGAGAGACACGTATCGTCTGGCCTGGGCCAATGGTATGACGCGCTGTCGCCTTTCACCGTCCGCACACAAGATGCCGAGCCAATTGACGAGGAGCTGCAACGCATAGGGTTCTACCCTACCCGGCCCGGCAAGTCGGTATCGGTCGTCTCACCGTTCGGCGTTAAGGTATCGGTGAATCTCCGCAACCGGCCAGATATCTGGACCCGTTATATCGAGCTGGCCGGAAACGAGTTGAAAATTTTCGACGGACTGGGAACCAAAGATTATCTGAACGCGGTGATTGCCGGCACGCACCCTGATAGTGCGGAATACCAACTCCTGCCGGACAGCGCCACCGAGCCTGTTTCAAAAGAAACCTTCATTCAAAAACGAATTGACCAGGCTCGCCGCGTCGCCCGCTTCACCCTTCAACAGGAATTTGGTTCCGATCTGGAGGCCATGGCACGCGCTTCAATCGAGGCGCAAAGGGCATCTGAGGGCGCCCGGGAATTGCTACAGGCGAACTAGTGCGTTGAGAGAAAACGCACTGAGCGGGAGTTTTGACGCCTAGAAGAAAGGCCCGGGGCTCATGGATGATCGTCCAGAACGTGCAGAATTCGACAGTCGTGAAGATTACAATGCAGCCAATCGGAAATGGGCCGAGCAACTTGCCGGCTTAAGGCCGGTCGAAGACGAACTCCCGAAAGTCAAGGAGGCCTTACAGGCGTTCGCCGAACGTATCACACATCTGGAAAAGGTGGCCGCTCGGGTTCCGTTGCTGGAAAGAACTGTCGCGCGAACAGATACGGTGACGCTTGAAAACGGGAAGTCCTACACGCTGGCCGTAGCTGATCACTTGTCATTGGCCCTGGCCGCCATTGTCGCAAGCCGTGGGCAACGCGTGGATCTGCCGCTCGTCAGTGGCGAAATTATCGAAAACCTTCGGGTCGGTGAACTCATCCAAATTGCGACGCAGCTTCGCAAACGCCCGCCTGAAAGCGAGCACCCCGATGAATCTTCCTGAACGTGTACCGCTAGACGAATACCAAATTATCGGCGAGGTCGTAGGCTGGTCGCCGCTGCTATTGCGCGCGATGGCGTTCAAGGAGACTTGGCGCCATGAAGAAAACCCCAATGACATCCGCTTTGAAAAGCATAAATGGCGGCGTTTTCGAATGGCTAGCCGAGAAGCGAAGCGCTTTGATCGCGCCCGCAATAGTCGGGATCGAGAGAAGCGTTGGGAGCAATTTGAGCGGATGGATCGGATTTGCCAACGGGACGCGATGTTGAACCGCCGGGCCGGCCACGCCGCGATCCTGTCACACTCTTTCGGCTGGATGCAGATTATGGGGTTCAATCACCGTCATTGCGGGTTTGAAAAGCCTCGTGAATTCCTCGCGGCGATGAAAACCCTGGAGGGCCAACGAGACTGTATGATCCAGTTCATACTAGAGAACCCAACCATTCAACGCGCTGGTGCCGCGCAAGATCTGGATTCACTCGGTTATCATTGGAACGGCCCGGCCTATCGCCGCAATCACTGGGCCCGTGACATCGCCAGGTTCTACGTCGACCTCAAGATTGAAGGCAGCTTGAACGCTTATGTTTAGTCTCGGTTCGAATGCTATAACGATGCTTGTTGTCGCCGCTGCGGTCGCAGCGCCTTCCGCCTATGTTGGCCACAATTTCGGATATGGCAAAGCCGCGAAGGAGTTTCGCAACACCAGCGACATGTTCAAAGTGCGCGAGATATTCCTCTACCACGAGTTGGGGGCCGCCCGGCAGGCGCAATATGATCTTATTGGCAAGGTCGAAACGATCTGGGATCTGACTGGCCGTGCCCGCCGGGAGATGGCGGCCGCGCTCGCCGCTCAGAAGGCCGAAGCGGACAATTACAAACTCGCCGCGGCCGCTGCAATCAAGAGGCTTGATAATGCTGAAAGTGTTGAAATCCAAACCTGGCGCAATGGTCGTGTGCCTCCTGAGCTGGCTTTGCCTATCTGCGTGCGAGACGACGACAACTGTCGAACTTCCTCCACCGCAACCAACGCTGATAACGATCTGGAAGTTCGCCAGCCCACCACCGGAAACGGGGGCGGATTATGAGCTACCAGACGGCAGCCACACGGTTTTACAGCCGCCCGGAGATTGCGGGGACACGTTTCCTGGCATGGTCAATGGTGACTTGTACCGAATGTATCGTGAGTGCCAGGCAATCAATCGGGAAAATCTGGGCCGGATTGGCTTCTGGGAAACTTGGACAAGTATCGAACGCGCAGCTCACGAGGCTATGAAAGGGCAAACTGATGGAAAGCAATAATCTCAACGTAGACGGCGCCGAGGTCCGCATAAAAACAGGGTCCAGCGCCGAGGCGCGGGAAATCGGCGCGATGTACGAACACCAACTTACCCGTCAGGGTGAGAATGCTGACGATTGGCTAGATCGGCGTCTCGATGATTTGGGCCGGTTGGCCGACGTCGCAGGGCGTCCCAAGTTCGTCTTTCTGGCTTGGGCCCTGGCTATCGTGGGCAGTGTCGTGGCGTACATCTCGTGGTCACGTTTGAGCATTGATGACACCGTCGCATGGCTGTTCGGGGTGGTCGGCGTCGCCTTTATTCTGGGCGTAAAGTTCAGCGCCGGGATGTGGGCCGAAGCCAAGAACAAGGGCAACAAAGACCAGGCCCGGTTTTTTTCTACAATCTGCCTGATCGGATTGCTCGTCGACATGCTGGCAGGGGCGGCGTTTCAGGCGGCTCTGTCTGCGGACGAGGCCACAGGAACTGCTGACGTTAATCGCCAGATTGTCGCGCTAGAACGGGAGGTTCGGGACCTTACCTTCGAGATCGGCAATATGACCGTGTCACCGGAGGAGAGCAAAGTCCTGCAATTCGATTTGGACCGCGAGCTGGGCCGTCAAGCCATGAACCTCGCGGGTGAGCCAACAAAGCTGTCGGTCGGCGAGGTGATCGGGTTCGGTACCGACGACTATTGTTTGCCGGGCGGCAACTATGCATCTTACATTGATATCTATTGTCCTGACGTGATCGACCTGCACCGGGCGGTCAAGCTTCGCGAAGACTATGAAGCGAAGGTTAAGTCGAGGCTGGAAAAGACCACGAAGGTCGCCGATCTCATTCGGTCCCGACCCAAGGCGTCGTCAGGCTTGGCGTTGGGGTCTCAGATGGCCGATGCAAATAGCCCGTGGCAGCGATACCTGCCCGGCATGCTGTTAATGTTGATTATCATTTCGGGCATGGTCGTGGCGGCATTCGCTGCCAAACGTCATCCGAAGGGGGTTGTTGCTATTGAGGAGCCTCCAACATGATTGGCCAAGAATTACTGACCCAGGCGGGATGGACTGTTTTGATCTTCTATGTCGCCCTGTCCTGCTTCGAGATTTTCAGGTTTGATGAACTGCCAATGCGTCTGGTTGCGTTCTTGTTCGCCATTCTGGCTGTGGCGCACGGAATCCATGAGCTGAACCGATTGGTTGACGTGATGTATGGAATGCCGGTCGACAAAGAGACAGGCATCGAGATTTTGCTCCCCATGATCCTAGTAGGGTCACGGCAAATCCCGATCGTGAGGGTGCTGCGATATGGCCGAAGACGAACAGTATAATTTCGCGGAAACCAACCCTCGAGTGGAAGATCTGATCGCCGAGGCACAAGCTGGCGACATTGCTGGATTTGCGGAAACAGCCCGAGAGATGACCCAGTTCGAGCGCCTGGACATGATGGTCTGGGCTTTGATCGCAATCATGGCCCTGAACGCCGTCTCAAACTTTATTCGACGTTCGGGGGATGCTGGCCGGGCGGTCATCGAGGTCCTGGCAGAGCGAATTCGCGAGGACGGGATGCCGCCCCCGCCCCCGCCAGCTCCACCTGCCGTATGAGTGCGTTGAGAGAAACGCTCTAAAACCGCCTTCTCTCGGGCATGGTTGATATCGTCCCAGATGAGCAAACATGGGCTGTCGCGGACGTTGTATCGTCCACGTCCGGGCCTTTTGCCTTCGCCTTTCAGTATTTCAATGACACGGATCTCGAGGTCACCGTCGATGGCGTCGAGGTCGCCTTTACGGTTGTTCCGGGATCAGCGGTAACCTATGGTGGTTATTCAGGCGGCACCGTGACGCTGAATGCGGCCGTTGCAAACGCCCGTGTCGTGGTCGCCAGAAAGACGGTGCCGAACCGCCTATCCAACCTTCTGGGGTCACAATTG
>JGI24724J26744_10003430_pt1 | contig 10279 bp, 8 predicted proteins | sample Cruoilmetagenom7_FD_26744 | JGI IMG/M metagenome (IMG submission 26744)
TACCAACTCCTCACTCACTGGGTTTTATGGGAAAAATCAGCAAAGTTTACAGTCAACATTTCACTGTGCTCCCTGTATGTCACGCGATTGTCGATACAAGTTAGCACCTAGGGCATTCCCTCCTTGTTTTGAAGAGCTGTCGGCAGCCAAAGTTTTTCAGCAATTTGTTGAAATGCATGACAAGATTGCTTTCAGTTCTAATATTATCAGTCCGACGGGGGCAGCAGAATGAAGCTAGCCTTTTGCCTGTATAAGTATTTCCCCTATGGTGGGATGCAGCGTAATTTCCTAAAAATTGCTAAGGAGTGTAATAGTCGGGGGCATCAGATAGTTGCATATACCCTGAGCTGGCAAGGAGAGTGTCCAGATTGGTTAGATGTAGTACTTGTACCGGTTAAAGCGATCTCGGGACCAAAAAAATATCAAAAGTTTTCTCGTTGGATGGATCAACACTTAAAATTAAACCCTGTAGATACTGTAGTAGGGTTTAACAAAATGCCAGGGCTGGATGTTTATTATTGTGGGGACCCTTGTTACGAGTATAAATCACAACACTTACGTAGCTGGTGGTACCGGTATTCTGGTCGTTACCGACATTTTTCCAAGTTTGAAAAGGCTGTATTTGATCGAGGTATGAAACCTCATATTCTTATGTTTTCTCCGGTTCAGCAGGAACTGTTTACGCGTTTTTATAATACGGAAAATGCACGTATAACCATGTTGCCACCGGGTATTGGTCGTGATCGTTGTGTGCCAGAAAATGCCGCTGAGGTCCGAGCAGGTTTTCGCCAGGAATATCATCTGAGAGATGATGAGTTGTTGTTACTTCAAATTGGTTCTGGGTTTCGTACTAAAGGCCTTGATCGTAGTTTATACGGTCTTGCTTCTTTACCTACAGAGTTGCAGGCGCGCACAAGGTTGTTTGTGATAGGGCAGGATGATCCTGCTGAGTTTATATCTCTTGCTAAGCAGTTGGGCGTCGCCGATAAAGTTACCTTTTTTTCAGGTCGTGATGATGTGTCGAGATTTTTACAAGGAGCGGACATGCTAGTGCATCCGTCCTATGCAGAAAATACTGGAGGGGTGATATTAGAAGCGGTAGTGGCGGGTTTGCCTGTTCTCGTAACAGATGTGTGTGGTTATGCGCATTATGTGGCTGAAGCAAAAGCTGGGGAGTTGGTAGCGTCACCCTACTGTCAGCAGACTTTTGATTGTAAGCTGGAGAAAATGCTTGTCGCAGACAAGGCTGGATGGCGGGAAAATGCCATTACTTTTTCTAAATATGCTGATATTTATGAGATGCCTATAAAAGCTGCGGATGTAATTGATCAGCTGCTTGAGAGTCGTATATTGAAGAACACAGAATTGGAAACAAGTACACTAACAAAAAGTACTTTGGATAAAGCTGAATGAAATTATTTTTGGCTGAGCCATTTTCTTCGCATTGGGCCGATAGTGACCCTTTTCAGGCGGCTTTTTCGCTTACGGGTGAAACCTATCGAGATATGGGCGATCGCTGCACCACACGCTTTGAGTTTCATAACAAAGCCTATTTTGTAAAAACCCATGCCGGTGTCGGTGTCGGTGAAATTTTAAAAAACTTGCTGTATCTGCGTATTCCAGTGTTGGGTGCGGAAAATGAGTACCGGGCCATTGGCAAACTTAGTGAATTGGGTGTAGAAACAATGACGGCGGTGGCGTTTGGTCGTACTGGCTGGAATCCTGCCAATGAACAGTCCTTCCTGATTACCGAGGCCCTTGAGCCAACTGAACCGCTGGATGAGTACTGTAAACCTGAGGTGTTGTCTGCCATGGGTGTGTCTGAGCGGCGAGCACTGGTACGTCGGCTGGCCAGAATTTCCCGGATCTTGCATGATAGTGGTGTTAATCATCGGGATTTCTATCTCTGTCACTTTTTATTGGATACATCTGAAAAGTATTCCGATACGCCGGTATCTCAGCGCCCTATTTATTTGATTGACCTCCACCGGATGCAGATACGTCATCGTACGCCTCGACGTTGGCGGCATAAGGACTTGGCTGCACTGTATTATTCTGGCAAGAGAGTGGGGTTCGATCAGAGGGACGTGTTTTGTTTTATGCGAGAATATAAACAACAACCGTTGCGAGAAGCTCTTGCTGGCGGGCGAGAGCTTTGGTCTTCCATCGTTAATGAGGCCGATAAGCTGCATGACAAGGGTGTAAGGAAGGGGTACCACAGTTAATGTTTGGTGTTGGCTTCTCTATTAGTTTTTATAAAAATAGTAATACTCTATGTTCTTGTGAGTGGAGTGGTTGCTGTGGTTGAGAGTCTAGCTCTGGGTCAGCTCAAGCAGATGGATGTTATGCCGTCTACCCCCTTCCAGCTGGAGGTGCCTGGTCGAGAAGCATTGGTTTGCGAGGAGATCTATCGTCATTTGCCTGGAAAGCGATTGGCTTTTCGTGCTCATTGGGGTGGTGCCGATGCATTGGTGAAGTTATTTTTTCAGCGTAAATATCTGGATCGTGAGCGGGCAGGTCTAAAAGCATTGCTTGAAACAGGCGTTCCTTGTGCGGAAGAGATTTGGAGCCTGGTAGATGAAGGCGGTGGTTATTTTCTTGCCACAGAGTTTTTGCAAGGTGCTGTTAGTTTGCAAGATTGTTATGAAGGTTTGACTCTACAGCAATTCAAGCCTTTGCTGCGTCAGGCTCTCTCCTTAATAGCACAGTTACATCAGGCTGGTTGGATGCAGGCCGATATTCACCTGGATAATTTTATTCTCAGTCAGAGTAAGCTCCATATTATTGATGGCGGCGGGGTTGAGCCCTTAAGCAGTGCCTTGAATAACATGGCATTATTTTTTGCCCAGATGATTCCAGACTACGATGAGGCTGTGCCAGAAATTATTGATGCCTATGGTGTGGGTGCCCCATCGCTAGAGATATTATTGCCAGCCATTGTCCAGTTGCGTGAGCAGCGTATTAAAAATTATTTAGCCAAAACTATGCGTTCGTGCACTCAGTTTAGGGTTGTAAAAACAGCGGATGCTTTTATAGCTTTTGATCGATATTTTGAGAGTGAGAAATTATGCCGATTTATGAATGAGCCAGAAGTAGCTTTTGGTGGGGCACAATTTCTTAAGCGTGGTAATACTGCAACGGTGGTTAAAACTGCCGGAGATAGCGGCGATTGGATACTAAAGCGTTATAATATCAAAAGTTTTTGGCATGGCTTAAGTCGCTCTTTTCGGCCCAGTCGTGCCAGAGTTTCCTGGCAAAGTGCCCATCGGTTAAAATTACTTGGTATTGCTACACCGAAACCATTAGCCATGCGTGAGAATCGTAGTGGGCTGTTGCGCAGAGAGGCTTATCTGTTCAGTGAGTGTGCAGATGGCAATGATTTGAAAGCCTGGCTGCTCAAACGAAAGGATGTTGAAATACCAGCATGGTTGGGGCATCAGGTGGTACGCTTATTTGATATTCTGTGGGATAGCCATGTCACCCATGGTGATATGAAGGCGACAAATTTTATCGTAACGGATGAGCAGCTTCAGGTGATTGATTTGGATGCTGTGCAGTGGCACGGTACGGAAAAGCCATTTTTAAAAGCGTTCAGGCGAGATTTACAGCGGTTTATGGATAACTGGCAAGGGAGCACCTGGTCCCATTTTGCGCAACTGCTTGGTCCAATGGCAAGGCGTGCTGGTATCACTCTGATTAATAAGAAAGTTTAATTGAGTTTAAGAAGAAGGTTTAACTGTGTCTACAATTGTTCTTGGTATTTCCGGTGCATTAAATCATGACCCATCGGCAGCACTCTATGTGGATGAGAAGCTGGTGGCGGCAGCGGAAGAGGAACGCTTTATCCGTGATAAGCATGCTAAAGGCAAAATGCCCTTTAATGCCGCTAAATTTTGTTTAGATTTTGCTGGTATTAAGCCAGCAGCGGTAGATGTCGTTGCTGTTCCCTTTGCACCTATTTCTATTTTTTCCAAAGCGCGTTGGCATTTTGCCAAACGCTACTGGTATGCGCCAGATCGAGCTTTGGATGCTCTATTAAATGGCAACCGTCGCTATCGCCGTTATCGTGACAGGGTTTTCAGCCTGTTGCGTGACCTGGGTATTGATCCTGATAAAGTGGAGTTTGAGCCGGTTGAGCACCATTTGGCCCATGCTTCTAGTGCCTATCATCTTAGTGGCTTTAAAGAAAAAACGGCCATTATGGGAGTGGACGGAAAAGGTGAATATGCCACCACGTTCTTTGGTTATGGTGAAAATGGCAAGATACATAAAATCAAAGAGTTCTATGATCCTGATTCTCTCGGTGGTCTTTATGGTGCGATTACCGAATACCTCGGATTTGAAATGTTGGATGGTGAATATAAAGTTATGGGGATGGCACCCTATGGCGACTCTTCTAAACATGACTTCTCCAGGTTAATTAACTTCGATGGAAAGAATTTTCAGGTAAACACTCAACTGGTAAATACAGTTGGCCTTCGGAGGTACAAAGAAGATGGTGTTGGGTTTTACTTCAGTCCAAAGTTGATTGATTGGCTTGGTCCCAAGCGTGATGGTGATGTTGCCGATGAGCCTTATATTGATTATGCCGCTACTATTCAGGCTTTATTTGAAGAAGTGGTTTTAAAGCTTATGGATTACTACCTTGGAGATATTCTTAAGGAGACAGGTAAGCTGGCATTTTCTGGTGGCGGGGCACTTAACGTTAAGCTTAATCAAAAAATTATTGCTCGTGATGAGGTAAAAGAACTCTATGTTCAGCCGGCATCGGGGGATGCGGGAACTGCCGTGGGTGCAGCTTCTTATGTACTTATGAAGCGTGGTATTACTCCAGAGAAAATGGAACATGTATATCTGGGGCCAAAATTCTCTAATGAAGATTGTATTAATGCCTGTGAGCAACATCTAGAAAAACCATCTTATGAGCTGATAGAGAGTGTACCTCAAAAAATAGCCAAAATTTTGGTAGAAGGAAATCCAGTTGCTTGGTTTCAGGGGCGAATGGAATTTGGGCCAAGGGCTCTTGGCGGTCGTTCTATTATTGGTTGCCCAAGTGCACCTGGTGTTGCCAGTCGAATTAATGAGCAAATTAAATTTAGAGAGCGCTGGCGGCCATTTTGCCCAAGCATGCTAGATCGTGTGGCACCCGAAATGTTTAAGAATGATCACCCGGCACCTTTTATGACATTCACTTTTGAAGTCAATGAAGCGTGGAAGGCTCGAGTGCCAGAGGTGGTGCATGAAGATGGTACGGCTAGAGCACAAGCGCTGAAAAAAGAATTTAATCCTCGTTACTATGAGCTAATGGAAGAAATGGAAAAGCTTACCGGCAATGGTGTGGTGCTTAACACATCATTAAATCGTCGCGGTGAAGCAATGATCTGCTCGCCAACAGATGCATTAAATATGTTTTTTGGCTCAGATTTGCAGTATTTGATTATGGAAGATGTGTTGGTGGTAAAGCACAATAATAGGGAAGTTAATTGCCCGTAGTGTGGCTTTATTCTCTGCCAGCTCTACTGGGTGTCGGCGGGGAGGCAGGAAGATCGGTCCTATATTTTGTAGATTTTCACCACATGAAGTTCTGGCACAAAATACCGCAACGCAGGGTCATTAAAAATGTGGGAGTAATTCATGTCACACAGCTTTAAATTAAAGCCAGCTTTTCCACTATGAAAGTAATGAATGCCAACGAAGCTTTATTCAGTGTAGTTATCCCCTGTTATAACTACGGCCATACAGTCGGGCGTGCGATAGATTCCGTTTTTAGTCAGCAAGGGGAGCATTCGTTTGATGTCACAGTGATCGATGACGGATCTTCGGATAATTCAGCTGATGTGGCCAGTGGTTATGAAAAAAAATATCCCGATGTAGTGCACTATGTGCGCCAGAAAAATTCTGGCCCAGCTGCAGCTCGTAATTGTGGCATTGATGAGACAACAGGGCAGTATCTTATTTTTTTGGATGCGGACGATGAATTAACGGTCGAGGCCTTTACGATATTCTTCGACGCCATTGCCACCAATCCAGAGGCGTGTTTAATTGTCGGTGGCCATGATAGCAAGCACAATAATGGTAAACGCCGTTATCACAGCCCGGGTAAACTTTCGAAAGATAGGGTGGAGACTTTTCATGCTTACCTTCGCAACAAGCTCGGCATGGCGAATGGTGCGGTAGCGATGAAACGTTGTGTGTTTGATCGAGTGCGCTACAACCCTGCGCTGAGACAGTCCGAAGACATACCAGTCTTTGCAGCAATATTTGCGAACTATCCATCGGTAACAGTCGACAAGGCAACCGCAATTATTTACCGTCATGAGGGTAGTTTGCGTAGCAATACATCATGGGCAGATAAGATGGGTTTTCTGCTAGTCGATGAAATATTTCAGCATTCACTGCCGGCTGGTTGCCACCAATACGAACGCTGGTATCGAAGCCACAAGGGGTTGTCGTTATTTCGAATGTATTTTCTGGCAGGGAAAAAACAGAAAGCGATAAACTATTACCACCAGGCAATAAGACTGTATCCAAAGAATATTTTCCGTTGGACTTATCTGCGTAAGTATCTAAAGATGCGATTTAAGTTGGCAGACTCTAAAGTAGAATAATTATGAAACTATGGAATAAGTTAAAAAGACTTCCTTATCGAGGATTTAAAAGAGATCGATTTCGTGTGATTACACGCGAAGGGATCAGCTATCTAGTCAACTATAAAAACAGTATCGATAGAAAATTGATTGTCGATGGCGGGTATGAAAAAGAGCAGTTAGCCTGTTTTTCTTCACTTATTAAGGAGCATGCTTGTACAAAATTCTACGACGTAGGGGCTAACATTGGTTTATATACAGTTAATATTGCGCGCTTGCCAAGTATTAAAGAAGTTGTAGCGTTTGAGCCTACGCCAGCCAACATCTGCCAGTTGAAAGCTAACCTGCTGTTAAACCACCTTCACAATGAAGTGGAAGTCCTTCCTTTTGGGCTAAGTGATAGAGAGGATACAGTAGAGTTTCTTGAAAATACTGGTAATAGCACCGGGCGCTCTCGAATTAAAGCAACCAACAAGAATGAGTTGGATAGTCAGAAGTTTATTGAAAAAATTATTCAAGTTAGACCATTGGATAGCCTGACAAACGAACGAGGAGTGCGCCTGGCCATCAAAATTGATGTTGAAGGACATGAGGAGCAAGCACTTAAAGGAATGTCCAGACTGCTGGAAGAGAATCACTGTGTCCTTCAAATAGAGTCTTACGATCAAAATTCCACGGTGATAGAAGAGCTATTGTCGAACAAGGGGTACCGTCTTATTAGAGAAATTGGCGTTGACCGTTATTACAGCCCATTAATTTGCCCAGCGCCATGAGCGGAAAAGGTGTGTTATCTCCTGGAAACTGTTTTATAACTTTCGTAGCATTACTCGTATGTATGCGGTATGAAAAAAGATTCGGCACTGATAGCTCTCTCTCGGGGGGCTGTCAGCATGTTTGGCCTTTGTCTGGCAAACTAGACCTATAGATTATTGTCATATTAAGCGGACTTTTTATTGTTCGAGCTGTCTTTTATATATGCTAGCACTGTCGCCTTTTTTGTTTTTTTGGCTGAAGATTGGTGTTAAATCTTTATTGCTAAATAATGTCTTATTATCTATATATTTTTTCTTTTTTATTACAATCGTATAGTCATAGAGCTCGTGACTTTTAAGGTTTCCTACCGATATCTTGGTGCTGGCATCGTGAGCTTTGGCATAGTACCGAATAGTATTGCTCTCCGTTAATATTTTACTTTCTTTAGGTAGGTTTTCAGCAGCCCAGATAGCTGTGTTTTTTATATAAGCTTTGGAGCTGGATTGGATAATGCTATCAGCTAAGCTAAAAAATAATATAAAACCGGATATAAAAAGGATAGGACGGTTTTTTGTAGTCCACGCTTTTTCTAAAAAATTGCATAGCATAGGTAGCATTAGTAGCAATAAAGTGATGAGAGTAAGTACGGTGTAACGCGTTGTTATAAAGTACCGATGTAAGACAAATGCGACTAAAATTAGTATATTGAGTGCTAAGAAATAATATAAAAGGGTGCGTGTTGTGCTGGGTTTGATGGGCGTCTTTTGTTGCCGGCTTGTCAGATAAATTACGATGTAACCCACACCTAAAGCTTTAAGCAATTTGTAAAAGAGCATAACCATTAGTCCTGAAACTAGAACCAAGCCTGCATAATCTTCAGAGTACTTGTTCAAAACTTTGGTTTTAAGAACCAATACGCTTTCGTTTAGTGTCGTTAAAAATCCATCTATATTGGTGTAATAGCTAACAGAATTAATTTTATTGAAGGCAGCGTGTGGGCTAAATGAACTTAATGCGACTAAAAGAGTAAGCGGTAAAATTACAATAAATAAGTAATTTAGTAATAGGTAGTGCTTGAGCCCATTTGCAGGTTTTTGCACTGCAAATAAAAATAGTGGTAATCCCAATAAAGGAACGAGACCTTCGAGGCGAAAGAGTACAGCAATAACCGTAACTAATTGCCATAGAGTAGCTATTTTTAATGTGGGCGCTTCTATAAATAGTATTAGGTAATAAAGAGATAAGCTGACAAAGGCCCAGTAACCAATATCTCTAATTATGAAGTCACGGTATTCATTTATTGGTTGAAAGCACAGTATAAATAATGCGGCAATTAAAAGCTGTTTTTTATTGGGGAGAAGTTTATGGCTAATACGTATTAGTGTGTCATTTAGCAAAGCAAATAATAGGCTAGTTATAACGTATGCACTTGTTTGGAGCGTGAGAGTGGTTAACTTCTGAAGGTAAGCGATAATGATAGAAAAGAACGGCCAGTTGTAGTGTTGGGCAGCCCCCTCTAGTCCACCTTGTAAATAAGCGCTAGCCGTATCCATATAAAGTATGCCATCACGATTAATTAAATCGTCAAAATACACTGCGATTAATGACAAAATAAAACTGGCTAAAGCAGTAAATAGTCGGATTCTGGTGATGTTGTTTGGGGCTGTCGTGTTCATGGCTGTTATTTGAAAGCTTTCCTTGTCTTAATTAGGATCGTTTATGTTGTTGCCAGTTTTATGTATCCAAAAGGATCGCTTATATGGGGACTTTTTTACCATCTAGAAAACATTTTTCCTCAAGTGTAAATAGTTCTCAATATATCTTCTGTTATTGGTGATTTTCCAGTGTATTGATACCCTTGGCTAAAAGCATTTATCGTCTTATTTAGTATGTTCCGATCATTTGGGTGTCGAGCACTGTGGTTAAAGTTTCTGAGTCTAAGCCTTAAAGAAAGAGGACTATTTAAAAACTTCATATCAGAAATATCAATCAAACCAAGTAAGTTTTCTGGTGTTAGTACAATATTCCCTAGGTGTAATGAGCGAAAATATATTCCTTTGTCGTGAAGATCTCTAATAAATGTACCGAGTTTGTCTGCCAGTACTTCATCAATCCCGTTGGGCCGGTTCCTTAATGTGGAGCCGACAAGGGGGTTGTAGTGTACAGCAGTACGTTGAACTGAAGGGATTCGGTAGAGATCAATAATTGATACAGTTGGTATATTGAGTCTGGCTAGTTTTGTTGCATTTTGTGCAAATCTTTGTGCGTAGGGAAAAATTAATGCTGTCGAAATCAGACGTTTTCGTCTAAACAATTTGAGGTATGTTCCATCTGGTAGTAATAATACTTTGTCTCCATGGGCGTCAGCTTCAATAACTTCTGCGCCTTCCCGCAGTGTTACATAGCCCTCTTTTGAAAGTTTTTTCATGATGTGAATTTTCCCATGGTGGGATTATACCGATCGGACCCTGTGGTAAGATAGCCACAAATTGTGAAAGGACGATATTCATGAAATTGGCTGTGCCTCGCTTTGATAAAGCTCAGGTTTTGGTAGTCGGTGATCTTATGTTGGATCGCTATTGGCATGGGGCAGCTTCGCGTATTTCTCCCGAAGCACCGGTGCCTGTTGTTAATGTTGGGCAATCTGAAGATCGGATTGGTGGTGCAGGGAATGTGGCCTTAAATATTGCTTCTTTGGGTGCGGGGGCTTCTTTGGTTGGTATTGTTGGGCTAGATGACGCTGCTGATTCCCTTAAAGCTCGACTTGTATCTGCGGGCATACTCTGTGATTTTCAGGTGTCAGAGTCCAAACCAACCATTACTAAGCTAAGGGTTATCAGTCGTCATCAGCAGTTATTGCGACTTGATTTTGAAGAGATTTTTTTAGAAGAAGATTGTGCTTTACTACCAAAAAAAGCCGAACAACTATTGCCGAATGT
>JGI24724J26744_10003433_pt1 | contig 10272 bp, 10 predicted proteins | sample Cruoilmetagenom7_FD_26744 | JGI IMG/M metagenome (IMG submission 26744)
TACGCAATCAAGGATGTAGAATATCTTATTCCTTTGCACCGTGAATTATCAAAAACAATGACAGATAGAAATTTGTGGGATACTTATAAAACCAGAAGCCAAAAATTATTGGATATCAATAACTATANACCTCGCCCTGAAAGAATTATGAAAAAGATGAATCTTCAAGGACGTTCTGATCAATTCTGCAAGAATTTATTACATTTTATTCAACTGCGTGAAGAATGTGCACAAGAGTTGGACATACCCANAAATTTTTGTGCTTCAGANAGGGAATTAATACAAGTTTGTGAATCTTTACCAATGACCGAACAGGCTCTGTTTAAACTACAAATTCAAGGGCAGCCGATCGCCAAAAAGAAGTTTAAAAACAGGTTGCTTGATCTCTGTGCTGCGCTGCGAGAATTTTAGTTGTAAATAAATTATAGAAACGTTATATTTTTACCGAATACAAAATTCTGAGTGATATTATGAAAGCCAAATTTACAATAATTATGAGTATTATTACCCTTTTCGCAGGCCAAACTCTAGCTAGAGATTACCCAACGTCTAAACTTGAGCAGGAAATGGATGAGATGGGGTCGTTGCTTGGTGGAGAAGGTATAGTTTTTAGACCTAGCAAGGAAAAAAGCATAGCTACAAAAGCTACAATTGGTAATGTGAACAAATATCTCTATCAGGCTTCAATTGATGTGCTGAAATTTGCTCCTCTGGCATCTGCTGATAGCACAGGTGGAACTGTGATTACCGAATGGTATAGTCCGCAAGATCAAAAAAACACTCAATTTAAAGTTACTGTTTATATCAAAGATAAATTAATTACTCCTGAAGCCTTGGAAGTTATAGCATTTCAGCGAAAAAAGCATAAGGGTAAATGGTCAAATAATCATGAACCATCACCGATAGCTATTGTTTTGGAGGATAAAATTCTTCGCAGAGCCCGTGAGTTGTATTTGCAATCAGGGAAATAAATTAGCTTAATGAATATCCTAAAGATTGAACAAAAATGGCAACAAAAGTGGGATAAGGATGAAGCTTTTGTAGCTAAGAATGATTCCAATAAGCCTAAATATTATGTTCTTGAAATGTTTCCCTATCCATCTGGCAAATTCCACGTGGGACATTTGCGTAATTATGCGATAGGTGATGTTATTTCCCGTTATTTGCAGGCAACCGGCTATAATGTGCTGCACCCGATGGGTTGGGATGCTTTTGGCCTGCCGGCTGAAAATGCAGCGATCGCTAATAATTCACATCCCGGCGATTGGACCTATGCCAATATTGACACTATGCGCAATCAACTGAAAACAGTTGGCCTGTCTTATGACTGGAATAGGGAGATTGCTAGTTGTTCTCCGGCTTACTATAAGCATGAGCAGCAATTTTTTCCTGGATTTATTGGAACGTGGCGTTGCCTATCAAAAAGAATCCTCAGTGAATTGGGACCCTGTAGATAATACGGTTTTGGCAAATGAGCAGGTTGTTGACGGCAGAGGTTGGCGTTCTGGAGCACTTATTGAGAAGCGGTATTTGAAACAGTGGTTTTTGAAAATTACTGATTATGCAGATGAATTGCTGCAAGATATTGATTCTCTGGATGGTTGGCCGGAAAATGTTAAAACAATGCAGAAAAACTGGATTGGCAAATCCGAAGGCGCACGCTTCCATTTTGACATTAAAGGTTTGGATGAGAAGATCGAAGTATATTCAACAACTCCAGAAGCTATCTTTGGTGCTACTTTTATTGCCATCGCCTATAATCACCCATTGCTTGAAAAAGTTGCAATGAATGATGAAATTAAAATATTTGTTGAGAAATGTACACATAATTCGACTTCAGAATCTGCGCTTGAGCAGCTTGAGAAAGAGTGTGTTTATACAGGTTTTTATGCTCTGCATCCATTCGATAAAAATCTTAAAATACCGATAGTTATCGCCAATTTCGTGCTGATGGATTATGGAACCGGTGCAATTTTTGGTTGCCCTGCGCATGATCAGCGTGATTTTGAACTGGTGCAAAATACCCAAGACCTTGAGATGATTCAAATAGTGCATAATGACAGTCATGAGATTGATTTGACTAAACATGCCTATATTTATGAGCAGGATGATGTGATGATCAATTCAGATTTCCTGGATGGTCTGAAAGTTTTTGAGGCAAGAAAGAAAATTATTGATAAATTCGAAGAGCTGAAAATCGGCACTAGAGAAATTAATTATCGCTTGCGTGATTGGGGTATTTCCCGCCAAAGATATTGGGGCTGTCCGATTCCGGTGATTTACTGTGAATCTTGCGGCGCAGCACCGGTTCCTGCAGAAGACTTGCCCGTAGAATTACCGAAAGATATTAATTTCGATCAGCCGGGAAATCCACTGGAACGACACCCAACATGGAAATATGTTGATTGCCCGAAATGTTTATCGCAAGGGGTGCGTGAGACTGATACATTTGATACTTTCTTTGAGTCATCCTGGTATTTCGCCAGATTCTGCAATAATAACGCAAAGGATATGGTAGATAAAGAAGCTTGTAATTATTGGCTGCCGGTAGATCAATATATTGGTGGTATTGAACACGCTATCCTGCACTTGCTATATGCCAGGTTTTTTACCAAAGCCATGTCTGATGTCGGGTATTTAAATGTCCGTGAACCGTTTAAACGCCTGCTTACTCAAGGGATGGTTTTGCACGCTACTTATCGGGATAAAGATGGTAAATGGTTACACCCTGAGAAGGTGAGTGAAAAAGATGGTAAGTTCTTCCACACCAAGAGTGGTGAAGAAGTGTTTCAAGGCAAAACTGAAAAGATGAGCAAGTCAAAGCTGAATGTCATTGACCTTGAGAATATGCTAAGTACGCATGGTGCCGATGCCATTAGAATGTTTGTACTCTCTGATAGCCCGGCAGAAAAGGATTTGGAATGGTCTTCAGCAGGTCTTGACGGCTGTAAGAAATTCATTTCGCGCCTTATTGCCTTGATAGAGAAATTGCCTGAATTAAAAGAAGGCGGAGCTGAAAACAGGAAGCTACAAGCTAGCATTCATTCTACTGTTAAAGATGTTTCAGAGGATATAATGCATTATCGTTTGAATAAGGCGATTGCCAGAATACGCACGCTCTATAATGCAATTAGTGATGAATTGGCAGCGAGTAACCCTGATAGTATTTCCATTAAGCAAGGAGTACATATTGTTATTCAACTGCTCAACCCATTTATTCCACATATTACAGAGGAACTTTGGCAGCAACTCGGTAATGATATTCCCCTGTATAAAACGCATTGGCCAAAAGCAGATGAGTCAAAGCTGCAATCTGACAACTATATTATGGCTATTCAGGTAAAAGGTAAGCTTCGCGCCACGCATGAATTTTCTGTTGCCGATTCAGATGATGATATCAAAAAAATTGCTACTGAAATTCCAGCGGTGATAAAGCATGTAGATGGAGCGGAAATCAAGAAGATCATTGTTGTACCGAAGAAAATTGTTAATATCGTTATTTGATTGCAGTTTCAATATCAGGATACTTCCGACATAACCACACAATACCAGGTTTTTATATGAGAATTGCAAAATTTATCGCAAGTGCCGGAATATGTTCGAGGCGGCAAGCAGAAAAATTGATCAAGCAAGGGGAAGTGACAGTTGACGGACAGGTTATCGCCAGTCCGGCACTGAATATTGACGATAGTAACTCTGTTAAAGTTTACGGCAAGAAGATCACTCAAATTCCAGAGGCCAGATTGTGGGTGTATTATAAGCCAACCGGTTTGATAACAACTCATAGCGATCCACAAAATAGACCTACAATCTTCCAGGCATTAGCAGGCAATTTACCGCGCGTGATTTCTGTTGGCAGGCTAGACTTAAATAGTGAAGGGTTATTGCTGCTTACCAATAGCGGTGATTTATCGAGATATTTTGAGTCTCCGGCAAATAAGCTTGAGCGAGTCTATAAAGTACGAGTATTTGGTAAAAAGCCGGAGATTAGCCTGAAAAATGAGCAAGTGATTATTGATGGTACTACTTACCGACCAAAATCCATAAAATTAACTAGGAAAGGCGTATCTAATTCCTGGTATGAGGTAGTGCTGACTGAGGGCAAAAACCGTGAGATTAGAAGAATCTTTGAACATTTTGATCTGGAAGTTAGTCGTTTGATTAGAACAAAATTTGGCCAATATAGCCTGGGTGATATGAAGCCGGGCGAATATAAAGAGGTAANGATAGATGAGAATTATCGCCGGCAAGCACAAAAATAGAGTCATACCGACGCTCAGGAAATCTGACTATCGTCCATCGACTGCTAAATTTCGTGAGGCACTTTTTAGTATATTATCATCTGGTGAGTTTGCAGACACTAAGCCGGTTATCGATGCCAGGGTACTTGATTTATTTGCCGGTACCGGTGGACTGTCTTTTGAGGCATTATCCAGGGGCGCAGATAGCGTCCTGCTTATTGACCATAAAGAAGAGTATTTAAAAACAGCCAAGGATTTTGCAAAAACACTAGGTGAGGAAGATAAGGTTATTACGTTGCTTATGGATGCTACGAATTTGCCACGACCGGCTAATAAATACGACCTTGTATTTATGGACCCGCCTTATTACAATGGTTATGTAACAAAAGCTCTAAATGGCTTGATTAAGCATGAATGGCTTGTAGATGGTGCGATTATAGCTATTGAAATGGAAGTTCGCCAGAAGCTGGATTTATCCGATGATCTGCAGTTAGTGAAGGAAAAACTTTATGGTAATAATAAACTGTTGATACTAAAATATGGGCAAAATTAAAAAACAATATGCTTGCGCAAATTGTGGTAGCATCAGTAGTAAATGGGCAGGGCAGTGCCTGGATTGTATGGAATGGGACACTATTTCTGAGGAGATGTCATCTGCTAGCAAAATTATAGTGCCAAGGACTGGCCGTGCTCAACTGTTGCATTCTCTAGCAGATCAGGTAGAAAGCACCCTCAGGACTAAAACTCCGATAGAAGAGTTAAACCGGGTCTTGGGCGGAGGTTTGGTGAGCGGCTCAGCAATTTTGATTGGCGGTGATCCCGGGATTGGTAAGTCGACCCTGCTATTGCAGCTTTCATCCAGCCTCTCTAAAGGCAATATGGGGTGTTTGTATATTACAGGTGAGGAATCAATCAATCAGATCAAGCTGCGAGCCGAAAGGCTTGGTATCCAGGATAATAAGACAGGTCTACTGGCTGCTACCAATGTTGAGGATATCATCTCAACTATTGATCAAAATAAACAGGATCTGGATTTAGTAGTTATTGATTCAATTCAGACAGTTGCTACAAGTGAGCTATCTTCTGCGCCTGGAACAGTGTCTCAGATTAGGGCAAGTGCGCACATATTGATTAATTACGCCAAGCAGAATAATATTACCCTGCTGATTGCCTGCCACGTAAATAAAGATGGCCAGCTAGCCGGGCCGAAGGTGCTTGAGCACATGGTTGACACAGTGCTTTATTTTGAAGGTGATCATAATAATCATTTTCGGATTTTGCGCTCGATGAAAAACCGTTTTGGCGGCGTAAACGAAATTGGTGTTTTTGAAATGACTTCAAAGGGGTTGATGGAAATCTCCAACCCTTCGGAGCTATTCCTGATGGAGAGAGAAAATAATGTCAGCGGTAGTGCGGTTTTTGCAGGTATTGAAGGTTCAAGGCCTTTACTGATTGAAATACAGGCTCTGATTGCGCCAACAAATATGGCAACACCCAGGCGTTCGGTTGTGGGCTGGGATAATAACAGACTATCAATGATTATCGCTGTCCTTGGAGTCAGGTTTAGTCTAAATTTAGCAGCGCACGAAGTATATTTAAGTGTTGCTGGTGGCTTGCGCATTACAGAACCGGCAGCAGATTTAGCGGTCGCTGCCGCACTTATCTCAGCAGCAAGTAATACGCCCTTGCCCCAAGGAAGTATATTTTTCGGTGAAGTTGGTCTATCCGGTGAAGTCAGGAAAGTATCGCAAACAGAGGCCAGGGTTAAGGAAGCAACAAAGCTTGGCTTTCAGCAAATGTATTGTTGCTGGAAAGAAAAATTCAGCGGCTTGCAACCGATAATGCATCTGAAGCAATTGAAAGGGCTGATTTAAAAAATTTTCTATTCTATCCATATAGTTTTTTTATCTCTATCTTTTTTGTGTTTTTTCTAATGTAATACCAATCATTCACCCATTGTCATTGCGAGCGTAGCGCGGCAATCTATGATCGGTTTCCGAAGGACAGAACACCAAGAATTTATCCGTGATATCTTAATGCATTAAAATCATCTGGTGAAACAGTGATGTTGTAAAAATTCAAGTAATTTTCTTAGGCCTTAATGACAAATGGATTGCTTCGCTTACGCTCGCAATGACAGGTTTCTTGTCGTTGTAAAGGGGTGACGTCTACTTGCAAAAGAGTACTAGCGACTGTGGCAGTTCATTTATCATTACAGAATATTGAAGCTGCATATATAGATTGCCGCACCTCTAAAGAGGTTCGTGGGTGACAGATTTACGTTTGTCTGAATTTCATGTTGGAGTTAGTGATGAAACTGGTGTAGTATTAGTTTCCAAATAATTCATCTTCAGGCAATAAAAAAAGGAGGCACGAAGCCTCCTTCCTTATAAACTTCTTTGGTTAACGCAAAGAATTAGATATCAAATCTTACACCAACGCCAACATGGTGGCCTCTGTAATGAACAGATTTACCACCCTCACCTTCGAATTTCTTGGTTTTACCCATATCTCTATAGCTGTATGTTAGCTCACCGGTTACACCTTGTGTAAATTCGTATGAACCACCTACATAACCTGCAAATGCAAGATTATACTTTTGCTTAGCTTTACCAGAAAAACTGTCTCCATCTTCATCAGTACCACTAACTTTAGCCTTTACTTGACCGATACCAACACCGGCACCAACGAATAGTTTTGCAGCATCAACATCAAACAGATCAACAAAACCATTGAACATTAATGTGTTAATATCACCTTTTAGCTTTGCACTATCTCCATCTTTATCAGTACCTTTGTGAGTAGGGTTAGCAAAATGGTCAAAAGTAAGATCAACCCTAACATTATCCATCACATGGTAACCGGCACCAACACCGAAGAACACATCGTTCTTTGATTTTAGGCCATGGACTTTAGTTAGTTTTGACCAGCCAGCATTGGCTTTTACATAGAACATATCTTCCATTGCATAAGCAGATGAACTGGCGAGAACAGCAACAGCTGCAGTTGTTAATAGAATTTTTTTCATAATTTCCTCTTTGATAAAATTTATAATTATTAATTACAGTATAAACTACAAATGAATAAACCACCTGCAGTCAACATAACGGATGCTAACATAGCTACCGTGCAGATTACAATAGCTTGGTAAATTGCTGCCTACCTAAAAAAGCGTACTATAACATAAATATCACAAAAAAAGGGGAGAGCCTTAAGCCCTCCCCTTTTTAACGCTATATAAAATTACTAAAGCTTAATAATTTACAGCTCGAATCTTACGCCGGCACCAACATTATGTCCTTTAAAGTCGAAATCAGTACCATTGAGCTTTTTGGTTTTGCCTATAGCTCTATAGCTGTAAGCCAGTTCACCGGTCATGCCAGGTGCAAACTCAACAGAACTACCTAAATATGCAGCGTATGCAATATTATATTTCTGCTTGGCACTACCGTTATTTGCATCTACTGTATCACCTGATTTTTTTGCTTTTACCTGGCTGCCGCCTATGCCTGCACCGGCGAATATTTTTGCAATACTAATATCGAACAGGTCTATAAAACCATTTAATAGGAGAGTATTTACTTCGCCTTTAATTTTTTTGCCGCTCTTTTTGAATTCAGGGTTTACAAAATGATCAAAAGTAAGATCAACTCTTACATTATCCATAATATGATAACCGGCGCCAACACCAAAAAACGCATTGTTTTTTGATTTCAGACCTTTGATCTTGCTCATTTTTGTCCAGCCAATATTGGCCTTTACGAAGAAATTACCTTCTGTTGCATAAGCAGATGAACTAGCCAGAACTGCAACAGCTGCAGTTGTTAATAGAATTTTTTTCATAATTATCCTTAAGTTAATGTAAATATTAAACCTTACGCAATTTGCTATTGAATTATGGCAAGATTACGTGTAATGCTGTATATACCACATCACCACGCTATAATTACATATCTTTGTCTATCAGTAACTATAAATGACGATTAACAAATCTTTTCTTATTGTAAAAATACAATTAACTATCTTCAAAAGCTGGCTTACCAGGTAGCTTGGAATTTATGTATGATATCAACCCGCCAGGTAATAAATTGAACAGTTTGAGAAAGAAATATATAATTATCGGAAATGCAATCACTCCCTTGTTATTTGCAACTCCGTGAATTATCTTGTGAGCCGCTTTTTCTGCGCTGATTTGAAACGGCATTGGAAACCGATTAACTTCTGTCATCGGCGTTTTAATATATCCTGGAATTACTGTTGAAACCTGCACGTCGTAGATTTTTAAATAACCTCTAAGTGCATCTGCAAATAATCTCGCCGCACCTTTGCTTGCTGAATATGAAGGTGCGCTGGAAAGGCCGATCAAGCCGGCCATTGAGCTAATTATTACAATATTGCCGGATTTTTTCTGAATCATGTGTGGTATTAGGGGCATTATAGTATTCAAGACTCCATTGATATTAATTGCAAAAATTTTATTAACCTGAGCAGGCGTTTCCGGCCCATCTAAAGTACCTGCCGAAACACCGGCGCAGGCTATAACAATGTCTGCTCCATGCTGACCTGATATATCCTCTAAATGATTCCGCATCAAAGCAGCATCGGTCACATCAGCAATTATGGTAGTAACAATAGCACCATTTTGCCTGCAAATTTTAGCAATTTTGTTTAATCGCTCTTCTGCGCGGGCAAATAAAAATAACTTATTTCCTGGGTTAGAGTATTTAACAGCTAAAGCCGCTCCAAGACCGCTGGAAGCTCCTGTAATAATTATTGTCTTTTTCTTAATTAACATTATACTCACCACAATTATCTGATCATTAGGTTTTAAGCCATGGTAAATGCTGTCAAAAATAAAGCAATGATAATTATTTTATCTTCCCCTTCCGGTGGCGGCAAAACGTCTATTACAAAAAAGTTGCTGGAACAAGATTCAAATTTGTCGCTCTCTGTTTCTGCTACAACAAGATCGGCTCGCCCCAGCGAACAGGAAGCCGTACATTATTTTTTTAAAAGCCGCGCAGAATTCAATTATATGATTGAAACCAATCAATTCCTGGAATCTACTGAAATCTATGGGAATGCATATGGTACACCCGGACAACATGTTGAAAAAGCTTTAGCCGAAGGGCTTGACGTATTATTTGACATTGATTCTCAAGGTGCATATCAAATAATAAAGAAAATGCAGGATAGAGTAGTAAGCATCTTTATCATGCCACCTGATATTGATATTTTAAGAACCAGGCTTGAAGCCAGAAGTCAGGATAGTCAGGATATTATTGACTGGCGAATTAAGCTTGCTCGGGAAGAAATCACTCATGCTAAAAACTATAATTATATAGTCGTTAATGATGATTTTAATCAGGCAGTTCAGGAGATTCAGAATATTATCAGTAACGAACGCAACAAAAGAAATAGTGATGAAAAAGCGTAAGAAAAAAATCACTGGAGCTTTCCTGGGAACCATCGTTGAGTATTACGATTACAGTCTTTATGGTTTTTCCGCAGGAATCCTGGCGGATAAATTTTTTCCCGGAATCGACAAAATTTCCAGCCTTATGTACGTTTTTGCCATATATGCACTCTCCTATTTGGCCAAACCGGTTGGCTCGCTCTTTTTCAGTCATATCGGCGACTTATATGGCAGAAAAACTTCTCTGCATATTACAATGATCGGTATCGCATTACCAACTTTAATGATTGGCCTGCTGCCTGCATATCATTCCATAGGAGTTCTGAGTACATATATTTTAATAATATGCAGATTTTTACAGGGATTCTTTACTGCAGGCGAATATGATGGGGCAGCCATATATGTGATAGAACATCTAAGCAAAAAATACCATTACACTGCCTCTGCTGTCACCAGGTCTACAGGAGTTGCCGGGTTGCTTCTGGGAATTGCATCAACAAACTTCTTCAACTCTTCTATTTTCCCTGAATGGGGATGGCGTATTCCATTTCTTCTTTCTATGCCCCTGGCCATTCTTGCTATGCATTTTCGCAAATTTCTTGAAGAAACACCGGA
>JGI24724J26744_10003440_pt1 | contig 10261 bp, 7 predicted proteins | sample Cruoilmetagenom7_FD_26744 | JGI IMG/M metagenome (IMG submission 26744)
CTGAATTCGAATTTCCAGTCTGGTAAAGTGGTCATATGATACTTATTAAACAATTTTAAAGAGAACGATTCTGAAAAAATGATCTCAGCTGGATTGATACGGCTGATTTCTGCGTGTAGTTTATTGAAGTTAGAATCATCAGAGAATTCAGTGATTCCTGAATCTCCAGTTGAAATATCTAAGAAGGCGAGACCAATTTGATTTTCGGTATAGAAAATGGAGAGCAGAAAATTATTTTTATCCGATTTTATCAATCCTCGTTCAATTACTGTTCCTGGTGTAATAACTCTAATTACTTCCCGGGGAAATAACCCTTTTTGAGGTTGTTGGCCGATTTGTTCACAAATTGCTACATGATATCCTTTATCGATCAATTTGCCGACATAGTTATCAGCTGCATGGTATGGTATTCCTGCCATCGGGATACGCTGGTTCTTTGACACTTTTCGGGAAGTTAGTACTATGTCTAAAACTCTTGATGTAATTACAGCATCATTATCAAAAGTTTCGTAAAAATCACCTAGACGAAAAAACAGAATCGCATTCGGATAGTTCTTTTTAATATTCAAGTATTGGGTTCTAACGGGAGTTGTTTTTAGGGCTGACATTTGATTGGGTTTCTATCCAAGCTATAATTCTGGTTCAAATTCCATATCTAAAAAACGGGTTGTTTCGAAGGCAATATCGCTAAACGGACTTTCTTGAGAAGCAATAATTGCGTAATTTTTTATAAGTTCTAGTAATGACAGGAAAGTTATTACAATGTTTAACCTGGACCCATCATTCTTAATAAATTTTGAGAAATTTGCCTTTGGATGCTTTTGCATGAAGCTTTTTATTTCATTAATACGATTTCTAATAGTTAAGGCTGTTATGGTAACGACATCACTCATTGGAGTTTCATGTTCGTGCGAAAAATACGCATCTATTAAAATGTCGATAAGATCGTAAATCCCTAATTCTGATAGATCAAGATGTTCAATAACCACGGGTGGCGCTGATACCCGATAATATGCCCTCAAGCCATTTTTCTGGCGGAAATTTAGCCAGGCGGCAGCATTCTTAAATATTTTATATTCAAGTAGCTGCTTTGCGAGTTGGTCACCGATATCTTCTTGTGGTTCATCATCAAATTTTTGTTGAGAAGGTAGTAAAATTGATGATTTGATGAGAACTAATTTCGCACCAATAACGAGAAATGCAGAAACCTCAACTGGATCTTGATCAGATAAATTTTGCAGATAATTCAAGTATTGGTCAGTTACTCTTGCGAGAGACAATTTGGTAATATCTAGTTCAGAAGTTTCAATTAATTGTAATAGAAGGTCCAAAGGGCCTTCGTATACATCTGTTGTAATTTTATAATTAAAAGACGCCTGCCAGAGTGAGGGTAAAGCCATGAGCGCAATTATAGCAGAGTGGTATTATTTTCAATAGCTTCAACAACAAAGTAAAATCTTGGATCGAATATGAAAAAGAAGTTAAAAATACTTAAAAGTCAAAAAGAATTAATGGAAAGAGTGGGGATTCAATTTCAAGATATTCTTTTATTAACCCGGGCATTAACCCATCGATCCTACTTAAATGAGCATCCGGAAGCATTAGAAGATAATGAAAGATTGGAATTCCTTGGTGACGCGGTTCTTGACTATTTAGTAGGGGAATGGTTATATAACCGCTTTCCTGAAATGGAGGAGGGGGATCTTACTCAAATGAGATCGGCATTTGTTCAAACAAATCAATTAGCAGAATTTGCAAAAAAGATTGGATTGGAAAATGCCGTCCGGCTGGGACATGGGGAGATAAAATCAGGAGGAAAACTCAGAAAAACGCTTCTTTGTGATGTTTTTGAAGCTTTTATTGGAGCGATGTTATTAGACCAAGGAATTAGTACAGTTAAGAATTTCGTATATCCATTATTGGAAGGATCTGTCGACGAAATTATTAAGCAGCACAAGAATGAAGATCCAAAATCGCGGCTGCAGGAATGGGCGCAAGCACATGGATACCATCCACCAAAATACCGTACAATTAGAGTTTCAGGTCCAGATCACGCTAAAGTTTTCGAGGTTGAAGCATGGGTAAACGATATTGTAACGAGTGTAGGGAAGGCAAAAAGCAAGCAAGCAGCTGAAAAAATTGCTGCGAGAGCAATGCTGGAATCAATAGAAAAAGATAATAATAATTATGTCTAATCATTTAATTTCACTAGAACTTCAAGGATATAAAACATTTGCCTTGAAAACTGAATTTCAGTTTCCCGCACAGTTAACTGCGATTGTAGGACCGAATGGTTCTGGTAAATCGAATATTTCTGACGCGATTCGATGGGTTCTTGGAGAACAGGCGTACAGTCTTCTGCGTGGAAAGAAAACAGTTGACATGATTTTTTCGGGCTCCGAACAACGCCCGCGTGCATCAATGGCAGCTGTATCAATTACCTTTGACAACCGCTCCGAATGGCTGCCGATTGAATATTCTGAGGTTAAAATTACACGTAGGGCTTACAGAAATGGGGAAAATGAGTACCTGATAAATAACAAGCGTGTCAGATTAAAAGAGATCAATGAACTTCTCGCAAATTCTGGTCTGGCGGAGAGAAATTACACAGTCATTGGGCAGGGATTAGTGGACTCTGCTCTAAGTTTACGCCCTGAAGATAGACGCCGATTTTTTGAAGAAGCAGCGGGAATTGGGTTGTACCGTTCTCGGAGAGGGGAAGCTATCCAAAAATTGGATAAAACTCGAAGTAATAATGAGCGGATAAATGATATTCTTATAGAATTAAACCCAAGAATTCGATCATTAGAAAAACAACAGGAAAAAACAATCGCATATCTGCAGATTGACACTGATCTCAAACTTCTTCTGAAAGATTGGTATGGGTATCATTGGCATACGACACAANTAAATCTGGAAAAGGCAGTTGCTTTCAACGCACAACAACGGATTAAACTGGATAAGAGCAGGGAGGTACAACAAGGGCTTGAGAAGAAATTAGAAGAATCTCAGAGTTCTTTGCAAGAGAAACGCGGAAAGCTCTCTGAATTACATTTACACTTGTCCAAATTGCATGTTGAAAAAGAAGATGATATGCGCCAACTGGCAGTACTTGAAGAAAGAAATAATTCGCAAAAATCGAGAATTATTGCGGTTGAGAGCACAATAAGCAATGCAAAAGACAAAAAACTGCTTCTTGAAGAAGAAATTGCAGAGTTAATTGAACAAAGTAAAGCAGACCAGTTGGAATTTATCACAACCGAAAAATCTCTGGGAAGTGCTAAAGATTTACTTCAGCAGCGGCTTGATCAACGTTTAGAAAAAAACACTTTAATTCTCAACAAAGAAAATGAGCTAAATACGGGTCAACAGGAATTACTTAGGTTAAAAACATTGATCGAAGGGTTGAAGCGCCAGACAAATCTTCAATCTTCTGATGCGGAAAAAATTAAGTTGAACTCTAAAGAAACTCGAGAAACTCATCAAAGAGCAAAGGTAAAGTTAGAAAAATTACACGAACAAAAAAATAACCTCACACAAGAAATAAAAAGGATTGATGATGAGAGATCCTTACTCAAAAAAACCCTTGATGCAGTCGTGAATGGAATAAACGAAACATATCAGCATAAACAGGAGAGTGAACAACTTCTCGTAAAAATGAAATCCGACTTTAATCTTATTGTTGAAGCGGAAGAAGCATTGGCTGGGTTTTCTTCTGGGGCAAAAGGTGTTTTTGAGGCAGTTAATAAAGGCAAACTTACCGGGAAATTCTCACTATTAATGGATTATCTCGATGTTCCGAGAGAATTTGAAGTAGCGATTGCGGCTGTGTTGGGAACAGCGATAGAAGGCATTATTGTAAATTCCGATTCGGATACCGAAAAGGTTTTGAATTATATAAAAAAAGTAAAAGCTCCTCGGACTATTTTAGTGGTGAATAAAAAAACCACTTATCAATTAGAGAAAGGGAACATCAAGGGAAACTATACGATTGCGTCAGAATTGGTGTCCACTGGAAAAAGATTTGAGCCGTTTATTAATAATCTTTTATCGAGTTCTTTGATAGTTGACGACCGCCAGGCTGCGGCGGATTTAGTATCCAAATTACCTCAAGGGTATCGGGTGGTCACCAAAGACGGTGAAGTATATGCGTCAGATCAAACGATAACTGCTGGAAAAGAATCAAGAGTGCGATCATTTAAGCGGAAAAGAGAGAAACAAGCGCTTTCTGTTGAAATTGATACATCAAAAAANGTGCTTACACAAATTTCTGAATCTTTAGACCAGAGCGAGATTAAGAAGAAAGAAATTCAGCGGACGCTTGAGGAATTTCTAGATAAATGGAATAATGCGGACAAAGAAAATAACCGAATATCGCTTGAAATACATAAATTGGAAATTGAGCGGGATCAACGGGAAAAACAATTGGGAAGTGAGAACGACCGCTTAGAAAAATTATTGAATAGCGTTAAAGATGAGGAAACAAATATTTCCGAATATGAAAAAAAATCTCTTGACCTTGAAATTAATAATAAAACACAAAAGGAAGAAATAGAAAATCTTTATAACAATCTAAAAGAACTTTTAGTAGAAGAATTGCGCTCCACAGTCACATCTCTTACATCAAAACATGCCGTAGCGCGCCAGATCGTAGGGGATAGCAAAAAGCGCATACAAGAAAAAGAGGATCTTCTTTTCACTATTAATGAAACGGCTGATAAAAATAAAAATGATCAAATTGGATTGGGAAATCAGTTAGAAAATATTGGCAAACAAATAAACATGATCAAGAATTCTAATGGAGAGATATCCGAGGAAATTAATACTTTAACGACTGATACTAATACTCTTGAAACAATAGTTGAGAACGAGATCACAAACCAGAGTAAATTCTTGGAGGAAGTAGATAATTCTCGAAGAAAATTTGCAGTTACTGAACGCCATAAACTGCAAGCGCAAATGAGAGTAGAGAAACTACGCGATAAGATTGAAGGGCTTCAGAAGAAAATTAGTGGGGATTTTGGAATTCTAATGGAAAGTGAAGAGATGAGTTCTATTTATGGGCCAAAACCGCTGCCTTTTAGTGGAATAGTAGCGAGTTTGCCGAAATTAGATGATTTGCCTGAGAATCTTGCTGGTCAAATAAGCCAGCAGCGTTCACAGTTGCGGCGATTAGGCCCAATAAACCCGATTGCACAGGAAGAATATGAAGAAGTAAACACTCGGTATCAATTCCTGTCTGAGCAATTGCAGGATTTAGAGAAAGCGGAGGAGGATCTCCGATCCGTTGTAGAAGAACTTGATGGAATTATGAAAAAAGAATTCCTGAGAACTTTTAACAAGGTGGAAATAGAATTCAAAAAGATCTTCACACAATTATTCAATGGTGGGGAAGCAAAATTGATTATTGAAGATGAAAAAAATCTCCTAGATAGCGGAATTGATATTGAAGCCACGCTGCCTGGCAGGCGAAAGCAGGAGTTAGCGCTATTATCAGGGGGCGAAAGAAGTCTGACAGCAGTTGCTTTAATCTTTTCTCTATTGAAAATATCTCCTACTCCTTTCTGTATTCTGGATGAGATTGATGCTATGTTGGATGAGTCCAATGTGGTGCGAGTTGGTGAATTGTTAAAAGAATTAAGCGACACCACACAATTTGTTGTTATCACCCACAACAGAAACACAGTACAACTTGCGGACATTCTTTATGGGGTAACAATGGGAAAAGATTCTGTCAGTCAGGTGATCAGTTTGAAGTTGGATGAGCTGACGGAGGAAATGGTTCATTAAATAAATCGAGGCTGATTTTTTATCAGCCTCGATTTATTTAATTCACCGCTGTTTCATCAAATAAAATAACGGGCTTATCTGGCACGATGTCTTTCCATACATCATTTATTTTTATGTCAACATTATCTTTGATCTCGGTAAACCATTCTTCAAAATATATATTTTGGTTATTTTCAAATTCTACTGGGCTAAGCGGGCGGATACCCCGATCTATGAGTTGAATAATATGCCATCCAAATTGTGTTTCAACCGGGTCGCTGATCTGGCCGATCTCTAAATCAAAGGCGGCTTCTTCAAATTCAGTAACCATTTGACCGCGTGTGAACCATCTGAGGTCACCTCCGCTGTCTTTGTTGCTTGTATCGAGCGAAACATCTGCTGCAACAGCATTCCATTCCTCCTCTTCAAGGCGTTCCAAAACAGTAATTGCTTCATCTGTTGTCGATACTAAAATATGGCGTGCCCAGATCTGCTCTTGTTCTAAAGGAATGTCTGCAGCCACAGCGTCACGCACTTTCTGTTTCATGAGAAAGTGATAGATGTATTTGCGCAGATTTGTTTCACTAACTTCAATCGCTTCCAGCTCACCCAGATATCGATCAAGTTCTGTCTGGAACATTTCCTCAGTATAAGGAGTTGCAGTTGGGCCGGGAGTTTGTGTGAGTACAGCAGTTGTTGGCGATGGTTCTATAGTTGGTTCCGTAGCTGGTTCAACTGGCGTTTCATCACCAACATCGCTTTCGTCTATCTCATTTTCAACTTCCTCTGATTCGGTTTCTTCAACGCCTGGTGTAGCAGTGATTCCAAGGATTGCCTCCTGTGTTTTAGATACAGTAGGTGTTGCATATACGCTGGGTTGAATTTCAGGTGTTGGGGTTCCATCGGGGAAGTAGTTGAAGAGTTGTTGCATAAGAGCATCAATTTCACTCTCGCTTACATCAATCCCCATCTCTATTCCCTGCATTGCAATAATTTCATCGTCAATTATATTGTTAAGTACCATTTCGCCGAACAATTCGACATCGTCGAGTATTGCCACAATCTGCTTTAGCTGTGGTTCAAAATAATCTACCGATGAGGGATCATCAATTAAAAGCTGATACTGCGCATAGAACATCTGAAATTGCCGTACATAAGAATCGCGCTCAAGCCGTACTCGCGCGTCAAAGTATTCGTTATCAACTTTCTGCCCGGCTATTTTTGCAACAGGGATAAAGTTTTTCAAAACTGTCGCTCTNAGGACAGCATATCCAACCATACCCAATATCAGCGCTGCAGTGATGATAAAACCGATCAAGATCAGTTTGGTTTTCTTTTTTTCTTTAACGGCGCGGATGCGTGGATTGCTTTTTATTTCTTCTTTTTTTCGTGGAGACATTTTTTACTCCATTTGTTATTTAACGGATCTTTTCTTCCCATGTGCCGCCAGTGAATGGCAGCAGGGCTATATGCCTCGCACGTTTAATTTCCCGGGCAACAGCGCGCTGATGTTTTGCGCATGTGCCGGTTTGGCGCCGCGGCCTGATCTTGCCTTCTTCAGTAGTAAGTTTTCTTAAAACTGTTGTATTCTTGTAGTTTATTACCAGTGTTTTATCCGAACAAAATTGGCAATATCTTGGTTTTCGCACATACCGTGTATTGAACCGCCGTTTTGGCCTTTGTTCGGAGCTTCCGTTGCCAGCACTTCGATTAGTTACTTCTGCCATATTAACTCCTAAATATTAGATGANCGGCTAAAATCGCCGATCGATGATTATTTTTTTGCGACGATCATGTATCGCATTACCGGTTCGAGAATCGTTAAGTTTCTCTCTAATTCTGCAATCGATGTGGGGAGCATTGANACATCAAGAAGGTAATATATTCCTTCGTTTTGCTTTTGAATCTGGTATGAAAGGCGGCGTTTGCCCCATTTGTCNATCTTGTCAATACTTCCATCACCAGCAGTGATCCAACCTTTGATGCGATCTAATGACTGCTCAATCGCCTCGTCATCCAGATCAGGATGAATAATAATAACTAATTCGTAATTATGCATTAAGGATTCCTCCTTTCCTTGGGTATGCCCTTAAAAAACACGTGGATGTGATCTCAAAGGCGGAAAGGTAACCAATTCTGGTTAACTTACCGAAAAGTAGTTTAACACAAAGAAAGCTTTTTGGGTAGGAAAAATCCTATATAATTTTAGTTAGAAAACAAACTTGTTGAGGAGGAAAAATGAAAACCGAGATCTTGTATCGTCCATCATATTCAATGGCTAAGGTGGATTTAGATTCCAATGAAAATATATCAGTAGAATCCGGGGCTATGGTTGGTATGTCATCCAATATCAGAGTGGAAACTAAAATGAAAGGTGGTTTATTCAAGTCCCTCGCACGATCTGTCCTAGGCGGGGAATCGTTTTTTATAAATACATACTTGGCATCAGGTGGGAGTGGAGAATTAATGCTCTCCCCAACGCTGCCGGGCGATGTGTTTACATTTGATATGACTGGGGAAACATACCTTGTTCAATCCGGATCATTTCTTGCTTCCAGCGAAGGGGTGACGACAGACACCAAGTGGGGAGGAGCAAAGACATTTTTTGGTGGAGAAGGATTGATCATGCTGCGCTGTGCTGGGACTGGTACCCTTATCTTATCAAGTTATGGTGCTATTCATGAATTAGATTTGGAAAGGGGAGAGTCTTATACCGTAGATACCGGGCATTTAGTTGCTTTCTCTGAAGATATCGGATTTAAAGTGCGCGCTATCGGTGGATTAAAATCAACCATATTCGGGGGTGAAGGATTGGTTGTTGATCTTACTGGTCCTGGCAAAGTTCTCTTGCAAACCCGGAGTGTAGGCGCTTTTCTTGACTGGCTTCTCCCCCGGCTGCCAAAGCCCTCTTCAAACAGTGGGCGGATTTCTATTGATTAATGCAAAAAGAATATTCAAATAAATAACAATAAGGATGCAAATGCGACAATCATTAACTCCATTTTTTGAACCTGCAAGCGTAGCTGTTATCGGTGCCTCGAAAAACCCAAATAAATTAAGCAACGGGATTGTAAAAAATTTATTGGCGTATGGATATGCTGGAACAGTGGTTGCCGTCAACCCCAAGGAAAAAGAGATCCTCGGTATGAAATGTTATGCGAACATTTTAGACGTAAAAGAGTCGGTTGATCTTGCTGTAATCATTCTCCCCGTGAAATACATCGCGGGAGTGATCACGAATTGTGGGGAAAAAGGAGTAAAAGCGGTTACTGTTATTTCCGGGGGATTCAAAGAGGTAGGCGAAGATGGCGTGGCGTTGGAAAAAGAGATCATCACAATTTGCAAGAAATATCACATGCGTATGATTGGACCGAACTGTGTAGGAACAATGAATCTCAAAACAGGCTTGAACACTACCTTTATCCGCGGAATTCCCACAGTGGGTGGAATTGGGTTCATTTCCCAATCTGGTGCTGTCTGTGGTGGCATTGTGGATCATGTCATACATTTGGGAATTGGATTCTCGCATTTCTTGAGTCTGGGAAATGAAGCTGATGTGTCTGAGACAGATATGATCGAATATCTGGCTGATGATAAGGACACAACTGTTATTTCTGCTTATATAGAAGGGGTGGTAGATGGCGGGCGATTTATACGCGTTGCGCGTAATGTGACACGGATCAAACCGATTGTTGTGCTCAAAGCAGGCAGAAGCGCGGAAGGCGCAAAAGCAGTTTCGTCGCACACGGGTTCACTGGCTGGGTCACATGCCGCATACACAGCTGCATTTACCCAAAGCGGGATGATTGAGGTGCGTACGATCCAGGATATGTTAAATTGTTCTATGGCTCTGGATTGGCTTAAGCCACCTGGTGGAAACAAGGCGGTCATTGTGACCAATTCAGGCGGTCCAGCAGCATTGGCTTCAGACTTTTTTTCTGAGAACAACATCACTCTGGCTGAGTTATCAACAACCACGCAGACTATGCTGAAGGAGAAATTAAATCATTCAGCCCAAGTGGCTAACCCGGTGGATATGCTGGGAGGTGCAGCGGAAGATGAATACTCTCATGCCCTCACACAGGCACTGCAGGATGAGGGTGTCGATATGGCACTAGCGGTACTTGTTCCACAGTCACTGGTGAATCCAGTCAAGATCGCGGAGGTAATTATCGACGCGTCCAAGCATACCAACAAACCGATCATCGCCTGTCTGATGGGCTACGCGAGCATACAGGAAGCTCGCGATCTGCTGCATGCAAATAAGATCCCCATGGTCGATTATCCCTCTCAGGCAGGTGTTATTTTTGGCGCTCTGCTCAAGCATGAAAAGAATTTACATAGAAGTGCGAGGGTTGCTGGGAAAAAAGAGAGTTCTAAAAAGGAAAATGTTCTCTCAATATTGAATAAGTATCCTGATCTCAAATTTTGGGGGGAGCATCGCACTCGTGATGTACTGAGTGCGTGCGGCATTCCTCTTGTTGCGGGCCAA
>JGI24724J26744_10003441_pt1 | contig 10261 bp, 13 predicted proteins | sample Cruoilmetagenom7_FD_26744 | JGI IMG/M metagenome (IMG submission 26744)
AAGAATTTTGCGCCCGATAAGGCGGTGACGCCGCTTTGGGTTCACTCTGATCGAGTCCGCCAGCATCTGGAACCGCGCGTCCCGCCCCAACCCATCAAGCGAACGAGTGCGTTTGGTACGTGTTAGTAAATCAAGGCAAAACGATTGGTCCGTAGCTTTAGCAAGGCTGCTGGCCAGCAACGCCGATTGGTTATAGCGCCGTTTCAGCATCCGCATCCAATGTAGTGGAACGGGCACAATCAGCGTATCCACATCAAGGAGCGGGGCGGCAATACGAGCCAGCCATTGACCCGCAGGGTGGGCCAAATCCAGCCGATCCCCATGCTTGAATGCCAAAACCAGTTTGCGTCCGTTACCCTGATAGAGGATCGCAGCACGCCCTTTGGTCCACGGCCGCGCAATGGTCATGCAGTCATCACACAATATGTCCTCACCCGTTTCATCCCCCGGCAACGGGGTGCCGCATTTATCGCAAGTCAGCCCTGAAATGAACGGGGTATCACGCCAGCACTTACCACAAAGCGCATTATCGCCCTCAACCAAATCACGGCAAGATATGCATTGCGATGGATAGATCAGATGAAGTGCCGATTGCATTTTGCGTCGTTCCTTCTAGATTGCCCACAGCCAAAGGACCGCGAGATGCAAAAACCCCCTCTGTTAACCGATCGAATTGCGCTTGAGCATTTTCGGGCCCGCGCCATGCGATCCAGCAATCCTGCATTGTTTCTGCAAGAGGAGGCCGTTCTCGAGATTAATGAAAGACTGAACGAGGTTAACAGAACGTTTACATCGGTGGCGATTGTGACGCCTTTCGCCGATATGTGGCTAAATTCTTTGCCAAATGCTGAAATCGTGCCCGACGAAGACGTTCTTGATCTCAAAACAGGAACCTACGATCTGGTAATCCATTCGATGTCGTTGCATTGGGCGAATGACCCGGTTGGGCAGTTGATACAATGTCACCGCGCCCTGAAACCAGATGGTTTATTTTTGGGCGCGTGTTTTGGCGGCCAGACTTTGACAGAGCTGCGTGTGGCATTGGCCGAGGCAGAAGTTGCAATCACAGGCGGTCTGTCACCCCGCGTTGCCCCGATGGGCGAGATCCGCGAGTTAGGTGCATTGTTGCAACGGGCAGGGTTTGCCATGCCAGTTGCAGATACCGCGATCAAAACCGTGACATATGCAAATTTGGCCGGATTAGTGACTGATTTACGGTTGATGGGTGAAAGTAATGCACAGAACCAACGGCGGAAATTCGTTGCCCCGCGCGCGCTGTTTGAAACGGCCAGCCAGATTTATGCGGATACGTTCAAAGCAGGAGAGGGGCGCATTGCAGCAACGTTTGAAATGATTTTTCTAACAGGTTGGGCGCCTGATGAAAGCCAGCCAAAACCGTTGCGCCCAGGCTCCGCCAGCACACGGTTGGCCGAGGCCCTAAATACTTCTGAAAACCCCCTGCCCGACACGTCGGTAAAGAAGCCCAATTGACCTGATCGCAGAATCCTCTATTTCCGATCAAACATTTCAGGAAAACGCGTATGACCAGTTCAACCAATAAACCAAACAACCACACCACTATGCCTATCAAAAAGGTGGGCGTTTTGATCGCCAATCTGGGCACCCCCGATGGGTATGATTATTGGTCGATGCGCCGCTATCTAAATGAGTTTCTGTCTGACCGTCGGGTGATCGACTATCCCGCTTGGAAATGGCAGCCGCTGTTGCAATTGATTATCCTGACAAAACGCCCGTTCAGTTCTGGCGCTGCTTATAAGTCGATCTGGAATGAGGACGAGGGCGAAAGCCCGTTGATGACAATCACCAAAAAGCAGACCGCCAAGTTAAAGACCGCATTGGCAAACCAATATGGTGACGATGTTATGATTGACTATTGCATGCGTTATGGCAATCCGTCGACCAAATCCAAAACCCGCGCAATGATTGAAGCTGGCTGCGATAAGATTTTGTTCTTCCCACTATACCCACAATACGCGGGNGCTACGACCGCCACCGCAAATGAGGCTTTCTTTCAGGCACTTACAACAGAAAAATGGCAGCCCGCCGTGCGCACCGTTCCTGCCTATTTTGATCATCCGGATTACATTGAAGCTTTGGCTCAATCAGTGGAAACGGCCTATNCCAAGCTCGAGTCAAAGCCGGACCACTTGGTTGTGTCCTACCATGGCATGCCAAAACGGTATTTGGCCGAAGGTGATCCCTACTATTGCCAATGCCAAAAGACATCGCGGTTGCTAAAGGAAAGGCTGGGCTTGGAAGACGGCCATCTGATCACCACCTTCCAATCGTTATTTGGCCCCGAAGAATGGTTACAGCCCTATACCGTTGAGGAAGTTGCGCGGCTTGCCCAGCGCGGCAAAAAGAACATTGCAATCATAGCGCCGGCATTTTCTGCCGATTGTATTGAAACGCTTGAAGAGATCAATGAAGAGATTTTCGAGAGCTTTGAGACGGCAGGCGGAACTGATTTCACCTATATTCCCTGCCTAAACGACGATGACGCCCACATCACAGCATTGGTTAAAGTGATCGAAAACAACCTGAGCGGCTGGATTTAGATGGTAACCAATAAAAAAGGCGGTGGTAAACTCCACCGCCTCCTTCGAAATCTATAAAGACCTCTGAATTAGTTAGATGCTGCAGCCGCAACAAGTACAAGTAGCAGCAGTGGAACAACCATACCGCCACCGGAAGAAGAAGTCGTTCCGTCGACAACAACAACATCGTCCATCACTGGTGGAAGTGGGTTACCAGCAAAAGCTGTAGAAGCGGCGACTGTCAGAGCGGCAGCAAGTGCGATCTTTTTCATTTTAATCTTCCTTTGTTCGTTTAGCAGAAAACCTGCTGCAAATTGCAGTATGATTCACCCAAAATAATTAAGCGCGTATCGATTCAATAACCTCATTAGCACAAGAATTTCAAGTCTAGCACTGTTTACAGTAGAATATTGGGTTCACAACGTCAAATAAGCAACACTTGTGTGCCAACATGAGCCAGAGAGAATAATTCAGCAATGTGCTGGTTATACAGACCAATACAGCCGCTTGATGATCTGCGGCCAATTTTGCGCGTATCATGGGTGCCGTGGATGCGATAATAAGTCCACGAAAGATACAAAGCATGCGTTCCNAGCGGNTTNTCAGGGCCGGGTGCAATGTAGGCTGGCAATTCAGGGTTGCGTTTTAGCATTGAGGTGGTTGGGCGCCAGCTCGGACCATCAACTTTTTGAACAATTTTCGTGCGTCCGCGACGTGTTAAATCATCAGTCATCGGCACGCTTGTCGGGTAAAGCTTGTAGATTGTCTCGTCTGCGGACCAATAATGTAAGGCGCGTGACGTGGTATCAACCAAAATTGCGCCGCCACTTAGGTTTTGAAAATATGGCCGCCATTCCAGCGATCTAAAGCTAGAGATATTTCTGCGTGTTGCAGTCGAAATCTCTGCTTCCATTTCGGTTGTGCCGGTTTGGGCCAGCGCTGGTGACGCAAGCGCCCCCATCGTTGCGGCTGTCGAGCTCAAAAATAGCCGCCGATTCATCTTGTTGTTCACATCGCTACTCATCTTATTTCGCTCCGATTGGAAATACTGTTGTGTTGCATNCTATATATGGCGAGAAAGACGCAGTCGCAAATCAAACAAGCGTTAACACGCCAAAACAGCGAAANGCGGGTTTGATCCGCAACGATGATACCTGTAGACGGGTTAAGAGCACCCAACAACAGATGGCTATTTTCATGTCCAGAATATTTATTATTGCTTTTGCTGCCCTTTTCACATTGAGCGCCTGCGTAGAACCGGGCCCAGTGCTTGGGCCTGACGGCAAACCATTACCTCGGGTTTACAGAATTTCTGCCGGGAACGCCGGAAGTATCCAATTGCGTATGCTGGATTCCATCAATGCCCTAAGGGGTGCGGCGGGTGCATCACCCTTGACGCTAAACTCGCAACTCACCGCAGCAGCAGCGACTCATTCGCTTGATATGTCAGTGCAAAATCGTGCTTGGCACTTTGGATCTGATGCATCGTCACCACTGGATCGGGTGAAACGCACCGGCTATCCGGGCATGATGCGCGGCGAAAATATCTCCGAGACATACGAAACCGAGATCGAAACGCTGAGCGCGTGGATGGAAAANCCTGNTACACGTAGTGTAATCTTGGATCCGAAATCAACGAATATGGGTTTTTCCTGGCGTCAGGATCCGAATGGCAAAATCTGGTGGACGCTGGTTACTGGCGGATAAATTCCCACACCGATTACGGGTAAATGGTAATCGGTGTGCCATTTTTTACCATCGCATAGATATCCCGCATCTGACGGTCTGAAACGGATATGCATCCAGCTGTCCAGTCTGGCTGACTTAAATCGATGCTGCGACGACCACCGTGTATAAAGATGTCGCCACCTGGGGGCTTTCCCAGCGTTCTTGCTTGGGCGATATCCGCAGCATTCGGGTAAGAAATACCGATAGAAAGGTAAAAGGTGCTGTTTGGATTGCGGCGGTCGATGAGATACTCGCCTTCAGGCGTTCTGCCATCTCCCTCAATCAATTTGTCACCAGTAGGGGCGAAGCCCAGTTCGATCTCATAGCTCTTTAGCACTTTGTCATGATGCATCAGATATATCTTGCGTAGCTCCTTATAGACGATAACACGCGTAACCTCGGGGCCATTATAGGTTTTGAATTTTGTTGCGCAGGCGCCAACAAATCCCACCATCGCCAATAACAATATTATTCTAAAAATACGCACAATAACGCCTGCTTTTCTGCTCTATTTAGCCCGCCATATAACATGTTGGGCAACCTTGGAGGAATGTATTCGTCTGGACTGCCCTCACTTTAAGGTGAAGGACGCCGCCAATTCCACATGGGTTGACCAGCGAAACTGATCAATCACATCAATCCGACCCATTTCATACCCGGCATCAATCAGAGTTTTTGCGTCTTGGGCAAAAGTGACAGGGTTGCAAGAAATTGTCGCTATTTTTTGGGGTTTGGCATCCGCCAATTCTTTGATCTGGTGCACGGCGCCCGCACGGGGTGGGTCGATCACCACAGCATCAAACCGTTTGATTTCATCTGGTAACAAGGGGCGGCGGAATAGATCACGTTCCTCGGTAGTGACGCGTTTTAGGCCCGTTGCCTGACGCCATCCCTGATCCAGCGCCTTTAACATTGCGGCGTCCCCTTCAACGGCATGAACTTCGGCATTCGCAGCAATTGGCAGCGTAAAGGTGCCGCATCCTGCAAACAGGTCAAGCACAGTTTTAGCACCCGAAACAGTCTCTAATACGGCAGAAATGAGTGCATTTTCCCCTTCTTTGGTGGCTTGAAGGAACGCGCCCGCGGGTGGGACAACACGTGTGGTTCCAAACATCTGGTAGGGCGCCGCAATGTCGACGATTGGTTCATTATCCCACGTCAATCGCGCCAGCCCATGTTCACCAGCCATTGCCGCCAGTGTCATCAACATTTGACCGTCCAATGGTTTGGCACCCGTTACCGCCACGTCGACTCCTACCTCGGATCGAGTAACCGTAAACCGCAATTCGCCTTTGCGGGTCGTCCCAAAAACAGTCAGTGCCCGTAACGCGGGGATCACGGCCAGCAGGTCAGGATGCAGCAGGTGGCAATCGGGCACCTCAGTGATTGTATCGGCACCACGGGCGTGAAACCCGACAAGCGCGTCCTTTTTGGTGCGCCGACCCGTTAACACCGCACGGCGACGGGTACGTGGCTCTGATGTTTGGGTTTGGCGCAGATCTGCCTCAATGTGTTGGGCCGCCAACGCCGTGCGCACAACGTCCTGCTTCCAGTCTGCAACAAACGCATTTGAAGCGTGCTGCAAAGAGCACCCACCGCAGGATTTGTAATGCCGACACAGGGCAGCAACTCTGTTCGTCGATGGTGTGATAATTTTGGGGGCCTCAATGCGATTGCCCGACACTTCGCCATCTATCACCTCGCCGGGCAGCGTTCTGGGCGCAAAGATAGGACCCTCGGCAATTCCATCGCCCTGATAGCCCAATCGTAAAACTGTAAACGTCACTTTGTCGCTTCCTCTATTCCAATAAATCCACCTGACTGGCGCCCTCAGTATCGTGCGTATTGCCCACCTTTGGTCAAAAGCGCCTCATGGGTACCACCGAAAGAACCGCCACAGTGTTTGTGGAAGTGGTCCGTCGGCTGATTGAAAGCCATCTATCCAGANTGAAGGTTGCACGTTTTATCGCCCGTAGTGATCAAGTGAACACCATAACGGCTGTAGCGGCCAGCGCCAGCGCCATTGCGCGCATAAAGATACGCCAAACCTTTGGGCGCGTTAGCAAGTAGGCCAGTAATGATCCTGCCGAAGTCCAGAATAGGCAGACGAACAGATTCATGCTCGAAAAAGTGCTGGCAAGGCGGAACGCCTCATCAAACGGAGCTAAGCCAATGCTGTAGCCCGAAGATGCGGTTAGGGCGATTACCCAGATTTTCGGATTAACCCATTGGAAAAGCACGGCTTGAATGAATGAGAATGGTTCTTCGCGCTGCCCCGACGTTGACCCGAAGGTCGTCCTCCATAGTTGCCAAGCCATCCACAATATCCACGTGGCGGCAACTATTTGTAGGCCGAATTTCAGCTGCGGATACGCGACGAGCACCGCACCAATGCCAAGGCCCGCGATTCCGCCGATGACGCCGACACCCAGCACAACACCCAACAAATGAGGTAGTGTGCGGCGAAACCCGAACTGAGCGCCCGAGGCTGTCAACATGATGACGTTCGGACCGGGCGTAAACATGCCAGCGAAAACGAATGCATAAAGCGGATCAAGCAAGCAATTGGTCCCTGGTCAAGGCAAAACCGGATTTGATCCACTTTGCCTCCAGATTTGCAAGAGCTTTGCCAAGCTCGGCACCCTGATAAGCCGGCATCAAGTCAGCGGCCACGACAGGGTATTTTGCATCAGCACCCGTCTCAATCTGCATCAACGCCTCGGGGTCAAGCGGCATTTCCAAAAGCGCTGCACGCAGCAAAATGACGTCATTGGCAACGTTAACGCCCAATCGATAGCCCAATTCGGCGGGACTTCGGGTGCTGCCAATGTCTTCTTTCAGCTTTTGCAAATGCCGTGTTTGGGCCTTGCTAAGACGCAACAAGGTTTCAACATCCGCGCCCCCAAGGGCGGCAAGCCTACGGATTGGATCCGGTTTTTTACCCTCTTCAAGGTGAATCAAAACCGGTAGGTATTTTGCATCCGCGCCGGGCAAGATCGTGTTTAGAACGCCACTCGCCGCCATAGATGCGATGCTGGCCGCGGGGTCAGGGGCAGTCAGTAGTTTTTTGATCTCGGAACCAATTCGTTCCTTGGAAATAGACCCTAATCCATCCAAATTCGCCGCAACTGCGGCCAAGCCCTCGGCATCCAGCCCAGCGCTTACATCCCCATACCACGCGTGAAACCGGAAGAATCGTAAAATACGCAAGTAGTCTTCTTTGATCCGGCGGTCAGCATCCTCGATAAACCTGACGCGTCGCGCCAGCAGGTCAGCTAGCCCATTAANCGGGTCACTGATCAGACCGNTCTGGTTGGCATAAAGCGCATTCATTGTGAAATCGCGGCGCCGCGCATCATCTTCAATGGTATCAGCAAAAGCCACGACCGCGCGACGGCCATCAGTTTCAACGTCGCGACGATAGGTTGTGATCTCAAACGGAGTGCCCGATGAAATCACGGTCACCGTGCCATGGTCAATACCGGTTGGCACCGAATGCAAACCCGCCGAATGGGCCAGCTCCATGACACGATCGGGCAGGGCGTTGGTTGAAATATCAATGTCATTCACGGGTGCATCTATTAACGCGTTACGAACACAGCCGCCGACAAAATAGCAATCAAACCCAGCGTCTGTCAGAACATGACAAACCTTTTGCGTGTCCGGGTTTGTGATCCAGTCTGCGGTGATCCGTTTCATTTCTGCAGCCCTTGGGCCAGCGCTCGCAATATCTGCGCCGTGGCCCCCCAAATATAGTAAGGGCCATAGGGCACCGTATAATAGCGCCGCCGTTGCCCACGCCACCGACGTCCCTGCACTGAAAATTGTGACGTGTCGGTGACGTGTTGCAAGGGTGCAGAAAACACCTCGGCCACCTCATTATGGTCTGGAGTTGGGGTAAATTCGGCTCTAACAAGCCCTAAAACAGGGGTGACAGAAAATCCCGTTACCGTTTCATGTGTCGGTAACCGCCCCAGTATTTGAACATTTTCTGGACGCAGGCCGATTTCTTCATCAGCTTCACGCAAGGCCGTTTCCTCAAGATTGGCGTCTTGTTCATCTCGCTTTCCACCAGGAAATGCGACCTGCCCAGCGTGGTGTTTCAACGTCGAGGCGCGCTGGGTCAGAATAATACGCGGTTCCGCCACGATGTTTTCAATAGCAATCAATACCGCAGCGGGGCGCAGCACGCGATCTTTGGGCAGATCGGCTCCGGGATTTAGGTCAAAATCCGATGACGCGTTATGCAGCTGGCCAATTGCGCCAATCAGACGGGTTGAGAGATCATCACTTTTTATCATCGACAGGCTCGGTTGCTTCGAACCCCAGTGTTTTGGGGTCAAACTGGTAATGTGCGCNGCAAAACTGGCAATCAGCAGTAACAATACCAGCATCAGTCGTCATATGCGCGATGTCTTTGGCGGAATAAATCGACAGGCTTTGGCGCACACGATCATCGGAACAGGTGCAGCCAAACANTACAGGCTGTAGATCAAACACGCGCGGCTGTTCTTCGTGAAACAACCGAAGCAACAAATCGGTCGGCGCTATGGTCGGGCCAATCAGTTCAAGCTGATCAACTGTATCAAGCAGAATATTTGCCCGCGACCAGTTTTCGCCATCATCAACGTCCTGCATAACAATTGGCGCATCAGCCCCAACCATCAAAGGTGAGGCGTTGGGCATGTGCTGCAACATCATGCCACCTGCGCGCCAACGCGCTGCCTCGCCTGCCATTTGGGATTGGCCAAAAGCCAGCTCAAACCGTGTCGGAATTTGTTCGGATTGGTCGAAATACGTCTCGGCACAGTCGCTAAGTGACGATTTATCAAGCGGTGTGATCCCCTGATACGGCTCGTTTCCATCGCCCTGATCAATCAAGATCGCAAAGTAGCCTTTGCCGATCTGTGAAAACGGCGTTTGTGTAGAATCCAGNCGCTCGGGGTCAAAGCTGGCATAGGCGCGGATACGGGCAGGGGCACCCTCCGATTCCGGCGCATAGAAATCAGCCGCCAAAATGCGCGCTGCGCCGTCACCGCGAACCTGAATTGACAGCTTCCAGCGCAGTTTTATGGTTTGACCAATCAGAGCAGTCAGCAGAGCAACCTCGGCAATCAGGGCTTCGATTTGAGGGGGGTAGTTATGCTGCTCCAACACATGTTCAAGCACACCATCCAGACGGGCCACACGGCCACGGACATTGGCACGGTCGAGCTGGAAGGGAAGCACAGTGTCGTCCCATGTGATTTGTGTTGTTTGTATCATTACGTCTTCCTTTACGCGTTCAATCTGGCATAGCGCGACTATTTAGGCAGGGCAACCTAACGAATGTAGTTGATTCTGCGGCCCCGCGGATTCACAACAGATGGGTATTGATTGGAGAAAGAAAAGATGATCCGGCGATTTGGTGAGGCTATTGTAGCTGGGAAGCGATATAAAGTGCGGGCTGGAGCCTACGCAATTTTACCCTCTGGTAGTGATTTGTTGATCACCCATCAAGCGGAGCCAACACCAGAATTTCAACTGCCGGGTGGCGGGATTGATCCAGGTGAATCACCCTTGCAGGCATTATACCGCGAGGTGATAGAGGAGACTGGCTGGAAAATTTCAGCCCCCCGCAAGCTGGGTATTTTCCGTCGTTTCACCTATATGCCCGAATATGATTTATGGGCTGAAAAGCTGTGCCATATATACGCTGCCCACCCCGTCCGTGCGCTGGGGGACCCGACTGAAGCCGGACATTTCGCCGTCTGGATGAGCGGAAAAAATGCTGCCCACCAATTGGCCAATGAGGGTGATCGCCACTTTGTCAGCCAAATGTTTGGCTAGGGTCTGTGGACATTCATCTTGAAGCTATGAGTGCCGCGACAAGGTTCCAGTTGGCGGTGTAACTACTGTCGGTTTTGTCGTAACGTGTTGCGATACCACGAAATTCCTTAATCTTGGCGAAGTAATTTTCAACTAAATGTCGCCAG
>JGI24724J26744_10003443_pt1 | contig 10259 bp, 9 predicted proteins | sample Cruoilmetagenom7_FD_26744 | JGI IMG/M metagenome (IMG submission 26744)
TACTAAATTGTGCCACCTGTGCAGTTGGTCGGAATATGACTTGAATGATCTTTGACGAACCTTCTTGATTCATTTTGAGAAAGATTCTTAGTGAGTGAAGCTGAAAATTGCAGATTGTTTGAGGGAGCTTACGACCGAGTTATCTGCAATTTAGCGCAGCGAACTTAGAATCTTCAAAATGAATCAAGCCGTGAGGAGAAGATTATTCAAGTCATAGGCGCTATTGTTGAGTAACTGCACAGGTAGAAATATTTGAGGGCGACAGCCCTCACTGATCATAATTGATATCCAGAATCACATATTCCTTATTGCCTGAAGGNATGGTTACCTTTACAGAATCGTCTGTACTCTTCCCAATAAGGGCCTTTGCTATGGGAGAACCTACAGATATTTTTTTACTCTTAGGGTCTGCTTCGTCGGTTCCCACAATCTTGTACATTACTTCTTCGCCGCTATTCTCATCCTGCAACGTAACCATGGCCCCGAACACCACCCTGTCTTCAGAAAAATTTGAAACATCGATAACTTCCGCTCTTGATAACTTGTCCTCCAGTTCCATTATCCTCCCCTCAACAAAGGACTGTTTCTCTTTAGCAGCATCATATTCGGCGTTCTCGGAAAGATCTCCATGTTCCCTAGCCTCAGCAATGTCCTCAATAACCTTGGGTCGCTCCACTTTTTTCAACCGGTTTAATTCTTTTAGCAATGATTCATGCCCTTCCCTTGTCATAGGGACCCGTTCTACCATTGTTATGACCTCCCCGACTTTAAAAACGGAAAAAATCTGAGCAAATTTTTACCAAACTTATTTCATTTCAGTTCCTTAGCTTTTCCCAAACCCCCTAATCGCGAAAATTCATACATGTCTTTCGTTAGCCTTGGAATATAGACCACAAAGTAATTCACTACATTTTATTGAAAACAAGAGGAAAATGTCAAGAAAAAACATATTCATCTGGATATTCGACAAAAGAAACGTCACCTGGTGCAGGCTTTCATAGCTCTCGGGGCCATGTACGGTTTCTAAAGGGGTCAGACAAACAGTTGTCACAGATTTAATATCTGAAAACCTATACTTAATGCGCATAGTAGCCGGTCTCAGATTTTTTTGGCATATTCACCCTGTTATTCTCCGATTTCAACCACTCATGCGGCTTGTGGGGGCTCATCGCGATTTGCAAAGAACAATTCAGAAAATTTACTGAGAACCTGGCCTTTGTAGACCCCCATCGCAGGCAAACTATTGCTTTTGAGCATCACATATATGAATCCTGCATATCAAATAATCGCAATAGAGTTGCCATCAGAGAAGGGTTGAGCCAATCTACTGTCCGAGATATCTTTAACCTCAATGGGTCTTTGGTGAGCTTTACACGCCCATTTCTGAGATGTTTGCTAATGCCTGTTTCCCTTTATCGAATATCCAGAGAATCTCGCTTTATCCTTGACATATAACCATCTCTCTCTTATACTTTCAAATTCTAGGACTAAGCCCTATGTTTTAAACACGCTCTTAGACCTTGCCATTTAATCTAAGTCAACGCCCGTAACCTCAAGAAGAATGAACAGGCCGAACAGCCGATGGACTATATTGTAGAGGTTGAACATCTCAGGAAGACATTTGGTGATTTTGTAGCTGTAGATGATATCTCTTTTCAGGTAATCCGAGGAGAATGCTTCGGCATACTGGGCCCTAACGGTGCCGGAAAGACTACAACTATCCGTATGTTATACGGGTTCTCGCCCATAACAGATGGTAGTCTTAAACTGTTCGGGTTGAACATATCAACGAGATTGCGCGAAATTAAATCCCGCATAGGTGTGTGCCAACAGGAAAATAATCTGGATCCTGACTTGGATGTTCTGAAAAACCTCGAGGTATATGCCCGGTATTTCGACATCCCTGCAAAGGATGCGCATGAAATGGCCCTCGAACTTTTACGGTTCATCGGTTTAGATCACCGGAAAAACATGAAATCTACTGAACTCTCAGGAGGAATGATGCGCCGTTTGGTTCTGGCCCGCGCATTGATCAATAGTCCTGAGCTTCTATTTCTCGATGAGCCCACAACCGGCTTAGACCCCCAATCAAGACATCAGGTTTGGGAACGACTGGAAAGACTCAAATCGCAGGGCATTTCCATCCTCTTGACAACACATAATATGGACGAGGCATCATACTTATGTGACCGACTTATTATTATGGACCAAGGTCGAATATTAGTTCTTGGCGAACCTATTGAGCTCATCAAAAAATATGTGGGGAGAAACGTCATAGAGATCGCTGAGCCAAGTAAAGAATTGCAGGCACACATCAAATCCAAAGGACTGGAACACGAAAATACTGGCCGTCGCCTAATCATCTATTCCGAAGATGGCGAAAATATCTTCCATGAGATGAGCAGCAACTACTGTAAGGAGGATTATACCCTAAGGATGGCTACGCTGGAAGATGTATTTTTGAAATTGACTGGCAGGGAACTAAGAGAATGACCGGGAGGGTTTCATTTAGAATCTCCAAAAGATTCATTCGAGTATGGCAGAGAAACCTCACTGTCTACCGAAGGACATGGAAAATTAGTTTTCTGCCTCCCCTTCTGGAGCCTCTTTTTTATATATTGGCCTTTGGGGTTGGACTCGGCGTCTTGGTTGGAAAGATACATTACAATAGCGTTGAGGTATCCTATGTGAGTTTCATTGCTCCGGCATTGATAGCTGTCAACATAATGTACAACGCCTTCTTTGAGAACACCTTTGCCTCCTTTGTACGGATGTACTATCAAAAGACTTTCGACGCAATAATGGCGACCCCCATATCCCTTGAAGAGATTATTGTCGGAGAAATAATGTGGGGCGCCACAAAATCTTTGATTGCAACACTGATCATGTTGGGTGTTATGAGCCTCTTCGGTTTCATAGCATATCCACAGGGGCTTCTCATCGTACCCTTGGCATTTCTCGGTGGCATTGCCTTTGGATCCACAGGCATGTTTTTAACGGGCATTGTACCGCACATTGAGATATTTAATCTACCCATATTTCTATTTATTACCCCTATGTTCCTCTTCAGCGGGACATTTTTCCCTATTGAGAATTTACCTGACTGGGCGCAAAAACTTGCCATCCTCTTCCCCCTCACCCACCTTGTGAAGCTTACACGTTCCTTTGCTTTTGGAGTTGCAAGTCTTGAACTCCTATGGAGTGTTTTATATCTCTTCGCCTTCTCTATTGTCTTCTTCCCACTAGCCCTCTTTGTGATGCATCGACGCTTGATAAAATAGGGACGGAGTAACTACTCCCCAAAATTCTCAACGTCGTTCACAAAAGTGCTCTTGTGAGCTACGGCATAAGTCAGTTACCCGTAGTTATTGAGAAGTTACGGGACGAGGACGAAATAACTTCCTAAAGTTGGCGCCCGGATTTATAGATATTCCATATATAATATTTAATGGCGTTATCGGTTGGAATCCTCGACAACGAACAAAATGTACGACTTACTCGGATCCCTTCCTCTGGCCCTGTAAAGTTTAATTCCTGAAAACCTATGGTTCTCAGGAATGGGGGATCAACAGCCAGTTCTAGCAGACCCCAGCATAGCCTGGGGTCTGCCCATCTTCCGTTGTTCTGATTATTGATGCTTGTACCCTAAAACACGCTTACTGTCATCAATATTGGTTTCACCCGGATATCCGCCCTGTATGTTGGATTGGGATACCTTGGGGGTGCTTCTACTTACATAGATTTCATTCGGTGTATCTCCCTGAAGAACGCATTGGGTGATGCTTGGCATAGAGACATTAGTAAAAATCCCGCCACCTAGATCAGCCTTATTTCCCATGAGAGTGCAGTTCGTTATAACAGGTGCGGAGTCATCACAAAAGATCCCGCCACCCCTGCATAATGCTTCATTTCCTGTTATTGTACAGTCCGTGATAATCGGAGAAGACTGGTAGAGAACAATCCCGCCACCTATGGGAGCTGTATTTCCCTTGATGTTGCAATTAGTTATGGTCGGGCTGGACATCTCGCAAAAGATCCCGCCGCCATCACCNCCNGCCTTATTCCCGCTGATAGTGCAATCCGTGATGATCGCTTCCGAGTCTTTACAAAAGATCCCGCCNCCTAAGTAAGAGACAGCATTGCCCTTGATAATGCAATTGGTGATGGTCGGAGATGATGAAACGCATGAAATACCGCTGCCCCCGACCAAAGCCTTACCATTGGTAATGGTGAAGCCTGACACTACCGAGTCCGGAGTTTCTCCGCTACTAAAACAAAATCCCCGCCGTTGAGCTTCCCACGAACCTCCACAATCAACAACACATTTTTCCGGGCCGTTCTCTGACTTTACAATTATCTTCTTGCCTCGAAAATTTATATCCGTGTTGCCTTCTCCTGTGTAAGTACCATCAGCAACCAAAACTGTATCACCATCAGAAGCCGCGTCTATAGCCTGTTGTATGGTCTGGTAGTCACCATTCCTAACATGGAATACTTCTCCAAAGGCAACACTAGAACATAGTATTAGCGATAATGCCAAAACATAAATAACATACCCTTTTATACATACTTTCTTCACGTCAAGTCCTCCTTTNAAAAAAACTCAGCTTGGCTNGTTCTTTCCCGTAAATAGAAATTGCATCATGACACTATAGATTTTCAGTCACATAATGCTAAATAATCTCCGCTCAACTCAATTCATCTTTGACACCTCCTATTCCTTTTCGGCAGANGATCCTAGTGGAATGTGTTGTCCATAAAATCCATTGTATCAATTCTAGAATAGAAGCTCACATCTTTTTTTATCCATCCCAAAATAATAAAAGCCGGATCACCTGATGGCAACCCAGCTATTTCAAACCCTCTGTATTATATGACGCCAGACTAGATTAGTACGCTATGACTCATAAACAACAGAGACCAAAAGTTCTCCTACCGGCTTTATCCGGATCGGAGATCGACTCTTCCATCAGGGAGATTCCTAATCAACTTCTGCGCAAGCAACCTCAAGAAAACGGACAACTCACAATAAATAAGACTAAAGTTCGAGGCCGAGCAAGTTGGTACATTTTGATACGTCGCTGTGAATCCTGACCGATATCGCAGTGAATCGAAATATATGCAAACAATAATATACACTGATTGCAATTCTTGTGCCATTGTCTTTCTACAGTGGACAAGCATGTGGAACAACCTGTAAATTCGGTGTCCAGAGGATTAAATAACCTACAGGTACAGGATATTATCCTGTTCTTCCATAACTGTAAGTGGGACACTTTTGGCGCAAATATATCCTCGGTCCGTGCAAGTCATTCAGGGGACTTCACATAAAAGGGGGAACGAGTATGGGGCAGATTGGCAGGAATGTGGCTTTGTGCCCCATTATGAGTAAATAAGGAGCTTTTAGTGAAGCCTGTATTTCGATCAAACCCCCAGATCAAGTAATCTGAAATTATTGTTCCACAAGTAACAATAAACCCCACCTTGACGTTCTTTGAATTGGTACGTATTATACATATAATAATGGACAGTCGAGAAACTATTAAAAAGCTAAAGGCTGATGGATGGGCTCTTCACCACACAAAAGGTGATCATCATTAATTCAAGCATCCATGATAAGGGACGGGGATTTCCTTGAGCTTGTCGGTTATAAATCAGACCACTCTTCCACTGTGTTCATTATATAGACTTATATCGAACTCACGTTAAAATAAAACAAGTTGGGTAGTTTAGCGTTCATCTTTGACACCTTCAGTTAAAGGTCGAAAAATTTCAAAAGTAACGAAGGGAGGATGAAAGTATGGAATTTGAGGATATCATTTATGAGAAAANAGAAGGCGTGGGAAAGATAATTATTAATCGGGAGGAGAAGAGGAACGCCTTCCGTGCCAAAACCTTTAGTGAGATGACGAGGGCGCTCCTTGATGCGTGGGGAAACAAAGATGTCGGTGTAGTTGTGATCACCGGCGCCGGTGACAAGGCATTTTGTTCCGGAGGTGACGTGTCAGACAGAAGGGATGGGGGCTACGGCAATGGTGAAGGGGGATCGACTCTGGGCTTCACGATTCCCATGCCTATTGATTTGGTTAGAACAATACCAAAGCCCGTGATAGCAATGGTAAATGGCTATGCCATAGGGGGTGGCCACGTGCTTCATGTAGTTTGCNACCTGAGCATAGCCTCAGAGACCGCTATTTTTGGACAGGTTGGCCCCAGGTTTGGAAGCTTTGACGCGGGATGGGGATCAGCATATTTGGCCCGTGTTGTTGGGCAGAAGAAGGCGAGGGAAATCTGGTTTCTATGCCGAAGGTACAGCGCCCAGGATGCGCTGGAGATGGGCCTGGTAAACAAGGTTGTTCCCCCTGATAAACTTGAAGAAGAGACCATGGCCTGGTGCAAGGAGATTCTTCAGCTCAGCCCTACTGCTCTCAAGGTGCTCAAAAGCTCTTTCGGAGCTGATGTCGATCACATAGCCGGCATAGAAGGAATGTCCTCTCACTCTCTTGCGATGTATTATGGGAGTGAGGAGTCCAGAGAAGGATCCATGGCTTTCCTGGAGAAGAGGCTGCCGGATTACAGCAAGTTTAGATAAACATCTCGTGGATCTTCTTAATAACTATGGGAGGGGGACTTAGCGCAGTGGGGCGCTTCTGTGGACGACATTGTTAATTTTTGGAAGTAAGTATTCGGGGTGTTAGGCGTTAAGAAACATCATGGCGAATGAAAGTGCACCACTGCGCGGCTCATACCCCAATTTTATGAGAGGTTACCTAAATTCCTTGTTCGATATTCGGGCATCCTTCAAATATCAGTTTACACTTATGGGGGTTGACGGAGTATGAAATTTATCGCTGATAGGATGCTCGGTAAGCTTGCCAAGCTACTAAGGATCCGGGGCTTTAATGTTTTATATTCAAATAGGATTGATTTTGACGAACTCATAAGAGTTGCGGGCGAAGAAAAGCGAATAATCTTAACCAGAAATACCCTTATAAAAAAGATAGAGGGTAACTACGGGTACTTGTTCATAACTGATGACGATCCTAAGAGGCAATTGAAAGAGATTATAACCAACCTGGATTTAGATATAAACACTAAAGGNGTCTTTACCCGCTGTATAGTATGTAACTATGATCTAATAAAAATAAAAAGGGAGGATCTGGNGGGAAGGGTTCCTGACTATGTATTCGAGACCCATAAGGATTTCTCATTTTGCGGCAAATGTGATAGGATATTCTGGAAAGGGACACACTATGAGAATGTGCTTTTAAAGGAGATCTGATAACATGTACGAGGAGAAAGAGGAAAAATTTACCAAAGAAGAAATAACGGAAGGTGTTGAGAAATTCCTCAAATATGTCGGGTACACTATCTTGAAGCCGAAGTACATCGGTTTTTCTCTGCCCGATATCCATGTCCAAAGAAAAGAAGGCGACAAAAAGTACGAAATAGTTGGAGTAATAAAGAGAGATATAAGCCAGGCCATGGAGGGATTTAGAGAACTGGCTGCTGCTAAGTGTGTTTTGGGGGGGAAGGTGGATTACGCATTGATACTCCCCCCTGTGAGCGAGTACTTCTTCCTGGAATTCCTTATTAGGAAGGAAGAATGGTGGTTTACGGTTAAAGATCACACCTTTATGTGGTGGCTGGTCAATCCAGAGAGAGATAAAGTGGATTGTCTCGTTGGTTGGCCTCTGGATAAGAAGTTTGGAGACTACTTCAGTTTATCCAGCAGCAGCGATGGGATTATATCTCAGGAAGCGGCTCGAAAAATGGATGAGGATTTCTGAGAGTCATAAACGTTCTTCCTCCATCTATAGGTTTCAAAAAAGGATGGAACACTATGCGAGCAGCTCCTTAAATTCATCCTCGGTTATAATATTCACACCTAGGGTCCCGGCCTTTTTGGCCTTGGATCCGGGATCTTTCCCCATCACTACGTACGTGGTCTTTCTGCTCAAGCCAGATACGGCTTTTCCTCCCATATTATTCACCTCCCGCTTTGCTTCATCTCTAGTAAAGGAGGATAGAGTCCCCGTAAAGACGAAGGTCATACCATCAAACCTCTTTTCTTTCCCTTCGGCAAATTCGATTTCGCGAAAGTTTACACCAGCCTCCTTTAACCTATCAATCACCCGCAAGTTGTCTTCCTGCCTGAAAAACCTGACAACACTACTCGCTACCTCAGGTCCGATCTCATGAATTAGGATCAGCCCATCTTCACTTGAGTTCATCAAGGCTTCCAAATCTCTAAAATGATCAGCCAGAACCTTGCTCGTCTGTTCACCCACATACCTTATCCCTAAGGCAAAAAGCAGCTTCTCCAAAGTTGTCTCTTTACTCGTTTCAATGGATAACAATAGGTTTCCGGCAGACTTCTCAGCCACCCTCTCGAGAGACATAACGTCTTCTTTTGAAAGGAAGTACAGGTCAGCTACGTTTTTTACTAACCCCGCATCTGTTAACCTGGCAACAAGCGAATCACCCAAACCATCAATATTCATGGCTTTTTTAGAAGCAAAATGCTTTATGGTCTCCTTCAGCTTTGCAGGGCAGGAAAGCCCAAGACACCTATGCACAGCCTCACCATCCGGTTTAAAGACCTCTGCCGAGCACACAGGGCACTTTCCCGGCATGGTGAACTTTTTTTCATTTCCGGTTCGCTTAGCTTCAATTATTTTGACCACCTCCGGGATAACATCTCCTGCCCGTTGGACAACTGCTATATCTCCAATCCTTATGTCTTTCCTGTCAATCTCATCCTGATTGTGCAGGGTTGCCCTGCTAATTTCAACCCCGCTAAGACTCACAGGTTCCATTGTTGCCACCGGGGTCAAAGCCCCTGTCCTTCCCACCTGTACAACAATATCCTTAATCTTTGTAGTAGCCTGTTTTGGCTTAAACTTGAAGGCCACAGCCCAGCGAGGGCTCCTCGATACCGTTCCAAGCCTATGCTGCAACTCAAGGTTGTTTACTTTTAATACGATCCCATCAACCTCATATGCAAGAGTCTCTCTCTCTTCATCCATTTCTCTGTAATATTCGCTTATTTCCTCAACATTTTTACATGTTTTTAGGTTCGGTATTACCCTTAAGCCCCACTTTCCAAAGGCGTCTAAGATTTGCGTGTGGGTCTCAAGGGACGCGTCTGAAACCCGTCCCACCCCGTGACATAATATGTTTAGTGGTCTCTTTTCGGTCACAGTTGAATCCAATTGACGTAATGATCCTGCTGCCGCATTTCTGGGGTTGGCGAATAGAGGAGCGCCTTCTTCTTGTCTTCTTTCATTGAGTTCTTGAAAATCCTTCATACCTAGATAGACCTCGCCCCGTACCTCCAACAACTCCGGGATTTCTCTTTCTGTGCCGATGAGCGACAAGGGGATAGACTTTATGGTTCTAAGGTTCTGGGTGATCTCTTCCCCTACGACGCCATCCCCCCTTGTAGAACCTATGGCGAACTTCCCATTCTCATATAAAAGCTCAACAGCGACACCATCCACCTTAGGTTCCGCCACATACTCAATATCAACCGTAGGGCCGAGAAGTTTTTTTACCCTCTGATCGAAGCCCATGACTTCTTCTTCGTCCATGGCGTTGGCCAAACTGAGCATGGGAATGAAATGTTTTACCGTCTTAAATTCATCGAGAGGTGGCGCCCCTACCCTCTGAGTCGGGGAATCCGGGGTAATTAAATCAGGAAACTCTTTTTCCAAACCTTCTAATCGCCTCATCAAACCATCGAACTCAGCATCGGATATCTCAGGAGCATCCAATACATGATAGTGGTAATTGTGATAGTTGATCTTTTGTCTTAAGGCATTGATTATACTTTCAGGATCATTGTTTTTAATAAGTAATACCACTCACAGCCTCCCTTAGTGTCCATCCAGAAATGAGGTAGTTTTTGCAAGGTCAAGGAAGACGAAAATTTTAACCGTAGGAATACATAGGGTATTTTGAGGATTAAAATCTGAGTCTGACGCAGAGATTGCGGAAAATAGCCATTTATGGATGGACACTAGTAAAATACGAATTGTTACATCCATATCCAAGCTTTTTTATATACATCGAATTTTATTAGGAGGCAATTCAAATCAACCCTAATTATAACGAGCTTTGTTTTTTTGAGATTAGATACGTCCGGCCTTTTAGACCGTTGACAGGTTTTAAATCAATATGCTACTATACTGAGCAACCAATGCGGAGCGAAAGAAAAGAATCTGCAACTGCTGTTTTGACCTATAGTTTTTCAGACA
>JGI24724J26744_10003445_pt1 | contig 10254 bp, 10 predicted proteins | sample Cruoilmetagenom7_FD_26744 | JGI IMG/M metagenome (IMG submission 26744)
TTTTCTCTTTTCTTCTTAGGTCACTATGTTGCAGGGCTCGCCGGGCTGGAAGAATTCCTGCTTTTCACGGCAGGTGTTATCCTTCTATCGGTTGAGATATTTCTCCTGCCGGGTTTTGGGATTGCGGGATTACTGGGCATAATATTCATTCTTGTGAGCCTTGTGCTTGCAATGACAGGATTAGAGTCGGTTCCGGGACTGCCGTGGTGGAGCCAGAGACAGTATGAAGAGGCTTTAAACAGCATAGGAATTGCTATTGTCGGGAGTATCGGATTAATGGTTCTCGCGGTCAAATTATTCTTGCCAAGGACTGCCGCGTGGGATAAACTTTCTCTTGAGAGTGCGGAGACCAGAGATAGAGGTTTCACGGTAACTTCTTTTGATGGATTTCTCGGTGAAAAGGGTTTATCACAGACGGTTTTGAAACCTTCCGGTAAAATTATGGTAGGCGGGGAAATCCTGGATGTGGTTACGGAGGGAGAAATGGTTCCGAAAGGAGTGGAAGTTAAAATTATCCGTGTTGAAGGAAACCGCATAGTGGTGGAGANAAATGATTAGATTGTGTTTTTTTCTGTATGTTGTGGGATTGTCAATGGTTTGTCTTGAGGTTTTTATCCCCGGAGGGATTACAGGCGCTGCCGGNGTGGTTTCTATTGGAGCTTCATTCTGGTTTGCTTATACAAAAGTCGGTTCTGTTTTCGGTTCATATTTTGTTGCGGCAGGTCTTGTAATTGCAATGGTATGCATCTTCCTTTCCGTGAGGTTATTCCCGCGGACGAGGTTCAGTGAGAGATTGTTTCTCCGGAGTGACGAGAGAGGGTTTAAATCAGTTTCCGAGGAACTGGAATTTCTGGAAGGGGAAGAAGGAGTGGCTTTGACAAAACTCCGGCCTGCAGGAATGGCGAGGATAGGCGGGAAGAAAGTGAGTGTAGTCACTGAAGGGATTTTTGTTGATAAAGGTGTTAAAATCAAAGTCCTTGAGGTTGAAGGGAGCCGTGTTGTTGTAAGGAAAATTGCCTCACCTGCTGTCCGCGAGCCGGACGGGCAGGAGACGGGTACAGACAAAGTTGAAAGGAGGAAGAAAAAATGAAATTTCTGTTTGGGTTGATAATTATTGCGGCTGTTATCCTGGGTTCGATTTTTCTCTATTTTCTCAAACTATGGGTAAGGGCTCTTGCTGCAAGAGCGCATGTCAGTGTTGTGAACCTGGTAGGGATGAAGCTGAGGGGGATTAATCCCACAATAATTGTGGATGCCAGGATTATGGCTTTGAAAGCGGGTCTTGAAATGGTAACGGATGATCTTGAGGCGCACTATCTTGCGGGAGGGAACATTAATAAGGTTGTAAGAGCGCTTATTGCAGCCGACAAGGCTAATATAGGGCTTGAGTTTAAGCAGGCTTGCGCTATTGACTTAGCCGGAAGGGATATTGAACAGGCTGTTCAGACAAGCGTTAACCCGAGGGTGATTGATGCCCCTGTTCAGAAAACAGGTAGTGAGACGATAGACGCAGTGGCTATGGACGGTGTTCAACTTAAAGCAAAAGCGCGTGTAACCATTCGCGCCAACATTGAGCGGCTTGTCGGAGGAGCTACCGATGAGACAATTATTGCCCGTGTCGGTGAGGGTATCGTTACATCAATCGGTTCTGCCGCTACGTATAAGAAAGTGCTTGAGAATCCCGACTCGATTTCAGAAAGGGTTCTTGCGAAAGGGCTTGATTCGGGAACTGCTTTTGAGATTCTCTCAGTGGATATCGGGGATGTTGATGTAGGCAGGAACATCGGTGCGGAGCTTCAGGAAAAACAGGCACAAACTGATCTCCAGATTGCGCGTGCAAAGGCTGAGGAAAGAGCTGCGATGGCAAGAGCTCTCGAACAGGAGATGAAAGCCAGGGTTGAGGAGATGCACGCTAAAGTTGTTGATGCGGAAGCTGAAGTCCCGCGGGCTATGGCGCAGGCTTTCAGAGAAGGCAAGCTCGGGGTAATGGATTATTTCCAGATGAAGAATGTCCAGGCAGACACAAAAATGAGACAGTCCATTGGAGGCGAAGAGAAAGGCCAGAAAAAAGAATAGGGGTTTAACAACAGACTGATGGAAGAATTAATCAAAAATATTTTCTGGATTCTAATGGGGGTAATCTGGATTATCTCTGCGCTTGCGAAGAAGGCGAGGGTGGAGAGTAGACCGGCCGGGGTCAAAGAGTCTAACGGCGAAGAAGTCTACAAAGCGTCGGGAGATGCCCTTGAACGGTTTCTGGAAATGGTGTCGGATAACGCTGAAGGACCGGAGCCCGTTGTCAGGCGGGTGCCTGAGAACGAAAAAGTAATAAAAGAGGCAGCAGTGCTCCGGCCTGAAGCTGCTGTCCCGGTCAGGGTGGTGCCAAAGACTGCATTTCCCAAAGAAAAGCCGGGGGTGCGGGGGGTAAAACCTTCAGTAACTCAGGAGGGACTGCGTGTGCTTTCTCTCAGCCGGATGAGCCTTACCGAATTGCAGCGGGCTATTGTCCTGTCTGAAGTGCTGGGACTGCCGAGAGCGATGAGACCGCACAGAAGGTATCCTTGAACATCAGGGTAACTTCTAAACTTCTTGTTCCGTATCATTTGCGCCTGCCGGATGTATGCAGGGAACAGCTTCGCGGGATATCATGAAAAGTGAGGTTTTTTTTGCATCAGCATCGGTATCAGAACCCCGGAAGAGTCTTCCCGGACAGATGCGTTTCCTTTTTGAGGCAGCCGGGGGAAGCGAAGTTGTAGGGAAAGGAGACCTTGTTGCCGTCAAACTGAGTTTCAGCGAAGTCGGCAATACTGCTTACATAAGACCTCCTTTTGTCAGAGAAGTTGTGCGGAAGATTAAAGAGTACGGCGGTAAACCTTTCCTCACCGATGCGAATACTCTCTATGCGGGTGGACGCAGCAATTCAGTAGACCATATCCAAACAGCGATTCTCAACGGTTTTTCGTATGCCGTTGTGGAGGCGCCTATCATCATCGCCGACGGGTTGAAAGGAAGATCCTTTGTCGATGTTGAGATCAATCAGAAAAATTGCAAGACAGCCAGGATCGGAGCCGATGCCTACTATGCAGATGCCCTTGTGAGCCTTGCGCATGTGCATGGGCATCCCGGGGTGGGGTTTGCCGCAACATTCAAGAATGTCGGGATGGGATTCGGCAGCCGTTCAGGTAAACAGGTGATGCATTCACAGGAAGAACTGCCTGAAGTCAATGAGAGCAAATGTGTGGGGTGCGGGGAATGTGTGCGTTATTGTCCCGTTAACGCAATCAGCATTGTAAATGACAAAGCGAAGGTTGACGGTAAATTGTGTATAAGATGCGGGGAATGTACGGTAATGTGTCCGGAGAAAGCAATAGCAATCAGGTGGGGAATGAAACCGGGCCCTATGCAGGAGCGGATTGCAGAATATGCGCTGGCTGTCATGAAGAATAAGAGAGGGAAATGTATGTTCTATGCAGTACTGCTGGATGTTACTCCCGGATGTTTGTGCAACTCGTTCAGTAAACGACCTATTATCCCGGATGTGGGGATCCTCGCTTCACGGGACCCTGTAGCACTTGAGCAGGCTGCATTTGACATGGTCAGGAAGCAGAAGGGGATTGAGGCGAGTTCGCTCCCCGGAGCATATGGGGAAGGTGAAGACAAGTTCAAGGCTGTATATCCGGAAATTGATAGTGAAGTTGTAATAANGTATGCGGAGAAAATCGGTCTCGGCAGCAGGCAGTATGTGGTGCGTGAAGCAGGGGANGATAGCTGTTNATGCAGCGGGGATGCCGGAATGATATTTCATGNTTTTTTATGTTCTGTTTGACACTATCTCAGTCCTAACCTGCCTTTCATAGTCAGTGCATTACGCACAGCTTTCCCCGAATGNCAGTTATTGAAAAACATGTAGGTCTTTCCCGCGTTCATTTCCATTTTCTTTATTTCCGGAACAAACTCTTCAAGTTCCGTATCCGAGTAAAGATAGTCGTATCTCACGGATGCGGGAGCACTGAACCAATTAGTGTTTCTGCCGTGGAATCTCAGGTAACCCGTACCGGAGGTGACTTCGTTGACAAAAGGCATAAGTCTGGGAAGTTTCGGTTCGTCAACTGCGCAGTAGTTCAGATTATTGTCTTTCAGGAAGCGGAAAGTTTCGGGTTTTGCCCATGCTATGTTCCTGAACTCTATCACGACGGGCATGTTTCCGAGCATCCGGCTTGATTTGAGGATGTATTCTTCGTTCTCGGGTGACGGGAGGAAAAAAACAGGATACTGGAGTAAGACTGCGCCAAGTTTCCCCGCTTCTTTAAGCGGTTCCAGTGCCTCAGCGAATTTGCTGAAATAACCTTCAACTTGTTCCCGTCCCGGTCTTGTTCCCAGACGGTTATCAAAGGGGTCGTGAGTCATTCCCCTGAACCCTTTGACCACAAACTCAAAGTTTTCAGGAGTCTTTTTAGCCATAGCTTCCATATTTTTTGGTTGAGGTATGCGGTAGTAAGTGGAATTGATTTCTACGGTATCAAACCCGAGTTCTGCTGCGTAATAAGCAAGCATATTACGGGGCGGGATGGCGGCAGGATATACAGGACCTTTCCAGTCAGGAAAAGAGAAACCGGATGTGCCGACTCTGAGCATTTTTGTTACCTGAGTATATTCTAATCTTTTTCCCGTTTCAATGCAAACTTAAGATAGAATCGCAGTCTGTGAATTTTCTTGTGTTGGCACTACGGATGTGATTAAATAATATTAAGGCAGCAGAAACATGTTGGTTGTGTTGATGCAGAACATGGAGGAATGAATTATGATATGGGCACTGGCGGTAGTAGGACTGGCGATACTGTCCTACCTTGCGGATATGGGAATTCTCCCTATCCTTCATAGCGTGAAGGTCCCCGGATTAGGAGCTTCCGTGATGAGTATACTGCTTATTCTCTGCGGGCTGGGGATGATGACAAGGGTAGGACACGCAGAAAGAGAAAAATCGAAAAGTTCCGAAAATGAGTGAAGGAGCCTGAAGCGAAGGGTACAAGAAAGCTGTTGGTTGGAAGCCATAGGCTGCTCTTCCCGCGTCCGCCGGAGCATGAAACTGGCAGGGATGGGGGCTTGAACTTACTAAGCGAGGTGAACTGTCATTAGTGAACCCGGGTATTGTTGATAATATCCGGGTTATTTATTTGTCCGGCTGCCGGTGCGGCGGAACTTTGGAAGGACAAACGCTGTCTAAATGGGTGAAAGGATAAACAGGAATACTGTATCGTGTGAGGAAGATGCGGCGCTGGTCAGGGCTTTTCAGGCTGCTGAGGAGACGGCGTTTGATAAGCTGGTTCTGAAACATAAGGGCAGGGTGTTTAACTTGTGTTACAGGATATTGGGTGATTATGAAGAGGCGGATGACTGTGCGCAGGAAGCTTTTGTCAAAGTCTATCGTTCTTTAAACAGGTTCAGGTTCAAGTCAGCTTTTTCAACATGGCTTTACAGGATAGCGGTAAATACCTGCAAAAACAGGTTCAGGTCAGCAGAGTACCGGAATAGTCGAAAGGCAGTGCGCCTTGATGGTGCTGTAAACCCGGGAAGAGATACTGCCCCGGTTGAAATAGCAGATACATCACTATCTCCTGCTGTTGAGGTTGAGAGAAAAGAGATGGGCGTGCTCATCCGGCAGGCAATAGATTCCCTGCCGGAAGAGCAAAAAATGGTTGTTGTACTGCGTGATGTTGAAGGCATGACATACGAAGAAATTGNGGGAATAACCGGTTATAATCCCGGTACCGTAAAATCAAAACTTGCAAGGGGCAGGAGAAAGCTAAGGGAGAAGTTAAGTGGAATGCGGGAAAGTCAAAGAGCTGTTGTCTGAATATGCCGGGGGAACTCTTGAGGGCAGAGAAAAAGAGACGGTGGAGGAACATCTTTCCGTGTGTAAGGGTTGCTCTGAAGAATTTGAGTCTCTGAAGGCATATTTCGCGGCGCTTGGTTCCTTGGAAGAAGTTGAGCCGCCGGAAGATTTCATCCGGAGCGTACATCAGCGAATCCGCCGGAAGAGAGGGTTCAGGCAGGTGTTACGGAAAATATTTGTGCCTGCGGGAATAAAGGTGCCGCTTGAAGTTGCCGGTCTTGCTGCAACTGCAGTCCTCATTATATACGTTTCAAATAACATGCAATCGGTTGAAAAGGACATGTTTGTCCCNGAAGCGGAGGTAAGTAAGGCTGCGGGTAAATCTGCTAAAGAAGTTCCTGTCACTCGTGAAATGGATTATTTGCAAGAGGCGGCGGATGAAGAAGTTGCATATTTCAGGAAACCTGTGCTTGTGATAACACGTTTGCCTGCCGAAACGCTTGAAAGGAGAGAAAATAAACCCGTTAGCAGCATGGCGCTGGAGGTTAAAAAAGCTGGGGAGCGTGGTAAGGATAGAAATGTTCCCGTAGATAAAAGTGAAGCGGAAGAGTTCCGCCGCGAGAAATTGGGGGTTGCGGAACCGGAACTCTCCGGAGCTGAACATGAAATGCTCACCGGAGTTAATGAGCTTGTAGTNCTTGCAGCGGGAAAGGTATTATATATAGAGTANGCGGACGNCTCCGTTCCGCAGTTCATTGTTGCAGAAATCCCTGCGGAAAATTACGATGTATTTCTGGAGAAGCTGGAGCAAATAGCTGATATCGAAATTCCGTTGTCATCTGTCCCGGAGGAAGGAGAAGAGCCGGTTAAACTGCAGATAAAGTTTGTGAAGGGCTAAATTTTATGGAACTTCTTCCTGTATTTTCTGTCTAACTTATTGGAAGCAATAACAGGTATTAAATGAACAGAAAAGGAGGTTGGAAAAATGAATAAGCTGGTTCTGATTATGTGTGTTCTGGTGACGTGTTTCTGCATTCTTCCTGCAGCAGAAGCGCGTATTAAGCTGGTGGCGCTTCCTGAAAGAGGTGATACTGTCATTCGTCTGGACAATCCTCAGGCAACGTTGGTAGAGGAGGAACGGGTACTGACTCTTCAGAGCGGGCTCAACCATGTTGATTTCTCGTGGAAAGGAGTGCGTATTGATCCTGATTCCATACGTATCCGCATACTGTCGCATCCGGAGAAAGTAAATCTTATCAGCGTGAGTTACCCGCCGGGTGAGAATGCACTGGTATGGGAGATGTCAAGTCCGCAGGCGATGGAAGAGAAAATCAGGATAAGTTATCTCCTGTCGGGAATTGACTGCCTGGTAACCTACAAGGCAATAGCTGATAAAGGTGAGACAAAAGTGGATATGAAATCTTTCCTTGTCCTCAGGAATTTCTCCGGAGAGGACTTTACAATGGCAAAAGTCCAGCTCGATTATGGTGAAGCTTTTGAGAAAGCCATACGGCACGAGGAGACGAAACAGATGCTTTTTCTAGGGAACGATAGTGTCCCTATAAAGAAAACTTTTACGTTCGATGCTGCACAGCTCCCGTGGGAACCGGAACAGCTCAGGGAAAACGTTGGGATTCCCGTCCATTATATCATCAAAAACGACAGGAAGTCGGGATTCGGGGAATTTGCTCTCCGGGAGGGTAAAGTCAGGATGTTTCAGGATGACGGGCATGAAAGCACCATATTCCTTGGTGAGGACAGAGCTGGTTTTACGCCTCCGGGTGATGAAATGAAACTATATGTGGGGGATAGCCGCGATATAGTGGTGACACAGCATAAGATGAAGGATGTGAAGACGAATATCCGCCGTAACAGGAGTAACGGTATTATCTTGTATGACACCGATGAAATTATCAAAGCGGAGATTGAAAATTTCAAAGATAAACCGGCTGTTCTTACCATGATAGAACACATTCCCGGTCAGTGGGATATGGAAGATAGCAGCCTCAAGTTTGAGAAAGACGATGCCAACACCATCAGATTCGACATCAACATTCCGCCTCGCGGAAAGGAGACACTGGTCTTTCATTATCACAGGAGGAATGTGCGATGAAGGCATATAGACTATTATTAGTTCCTTGCGTTCTTCTCCTGTTGACCGCCGCGACTGCTTTCGCGAAGGTGGACCTGGTAACGTTACCGGAGAGGGATAGTGTACAGCTGACGATATACAATTCGGCGGATTTAACGTTGTTGAGGGAGAGCAGGAGTTTGACGATGAAGAAGGGGGAGAACAGGCTGCAGTTTTCATGGGCGAACACGCTGATAGACCCCACTTCATTGGAGCTTTTACCGTTACGGCATGCGGGGCAGATAGATGTGCTGGAGTTAACGTATCCGCCGCGGGTAAAGGATCTTGGATTATGGCAGATAGACTCGCGTGTTTCGGGCAAGGTGCCGGTAGAGATAACGTTTTTCACATCGGGCATATCGTGGAAGGCGTATTATCTGGGGACGATGAGCCCGGATGAGAAGAGCATGAAGATGGAGGGATATGTAAGGGTAGTAAACAACAGCGGGGAAGATTACGAGAATGCGCAGGTAAGGTTGATAGTGGGCAAGATACATATACTGGATGAGATTGCTCGCCTTGCCGGAAGGTATCCTCCGTTTGGAATGCCGGGGCCGTACCCGTTGCCTCTGCTGGACGGACTTCGGGTAGAAGAAGCGGACGAGTTTAAGGCAATGAAGTTTAAGGAAGCCGGGCGTGTTGTCTCGTCGCTCAGGTCCAAAGAAATCAAGAAGGAAGGGCTATCGGAATATTTTCTATACACGATAGAGGGGACGGAGAGTATACCTACCGGGTGGTCGAAGAGGTTACCGTCATTCAAGCAGGAGAGTATTCCCGTAGTAAACCTGTATAAGTATGAGGAGGAACGGTTTGGGAACCAGGTAGTGCGGTTTTTATCGTTCAAGAACGATAAAGCACACCGGTTAGGGAAGGAACCTTTGCCGGGCGGGTTGATAAAGGTATTCAGGACACTGGATGAGGAAAATCATCTTTCGTACGTAGGGCAGGATAATACGAAGTACATTCCGGTAGAGGAAGATGTAGAATTGAATTTGGGTACAGCGCGTGATATTGAAGTTGAACCGAAGCTGATGGAATATAAGACGAAGAACTATGTTTACAACGCATCGGGAGGGAACATCTCGGGATGGGATGAGGAGAGGACATACCGGGTTAAAGTATCGAACTACCGCGCGCTGCCGGTAAAGGTGGAGATAAGACGCAACTTCCGTCATCAGTACTGGGAACTTACGAGGGGAGGAGCATCAGGCAAATATGAGAAAGTTGATCTGGATACGGTGAAGTTCACATTGAACCTTGCTCCCAATACGTCCGCTGCTTTCACTTACAAACTCGTGCTTCATGAAGGTGACAGGCAGCAGAGGAGGTAGACCCGATGAACGTGTGGTTGAAAACAATCTTGAGTGCTGCGTTTATGGCTGGAGCAGTATCCTTCGCTGCATCCGGTAATAGCACAGACCATTCCGGTTCTTCTATCAAAGAGGACATAGCCGGGGAAATTCAAAAGATAAAAGACTGCGGAGAACCGATAACTCTTGAAGAGTTTGTTCCGGATGACATCTCCGATGAAGAAAACGGGGCTTCAATCTATCGCGAAGTGTTTGATTTGATAACAGAGAGAGGGGATATATCTGATGTTACTGACCTCAACAGGAAGCCTTCAGACGAATGGACAGAAGAAGAAATAGAAAGAGCCTCTTCTGCCGTTGAGAAGAACAGGGATATATATGAGCTGTTGCAGAAAGCTTCTCGGATGAAATGCCGGTTTCTCAAAAAGAAGGATTATGAAAAAGGATTTTCGTTAACGCTTTCTCATTTAAGGGATTTAAGACAATGCGGCCGTTTTCTGGTTGTTAAGGCAGAAATGGAGGCTCGGGATGGGGAGATTGACAGTGCGCTGGATACATGTCTGACAGCATTCGGAGTAGCAAGATCCGCTTGCGGCGAACCCATCCTTATCTCACAATTGGTAAGAGTTGCATTGGACGGGATTACTCTGTCTACTCTGGAAAATGTCCTGAAAAAAGGAGAAGGCAGCGAGAGTACGTATCAATCACTCATCGAAGGGATACACAGTGAGCGGGAAGATGACCTCATGTACTTCGGTTTGCTCGGAGAAAGAACGATATTTTTGGCAATAGAGTTTCCGCGCCTCAAAAAACATGCGGCAGAGAAGTGGGGGCAAATGGGAGAAGAAGAGAGGGAGAAGGAACTTAAAGAAATGTTAGGAACAAGGGAAACCATCAGGGATTTCGGAGAGGCATTCTTTAAAACCCCGGACACCTTTTTTGATTATCAACAGCTCTATTACCTCAAGGGCATGGCGGAT
>JGI24724J26744_10003448_pt1 | contig 10252 bp, 10 predicted proteins | sample Cruoilmetagenom7_FD_26744 | JGI IMG/M metagenome (IMG submission 26744)
TAAGAAATATTTACTTGCTTTGGTTTTCCAGTTAGTAAATCACGTCCTTGAACACTCATATCTTCTGGAGGAAGTTCTAAATCTTCAGTTGCAGCACCAATCTGGATTTTTATTTTCTCTGCAGTACGTTCTCCAACGTAAAGATTATGTTGTGTACGCATGTAATAAACAATATCATTTGTAAATACGTCACCTGCAATTTTAACCGATTTGTCGCAAACAATTCCACCAAGAGCTATAACAGCAATTTCAGTGGTTCCACCTCCAATATCAACAATCATGTTTCCTTTAGGTTGCATGATGTCTACACCAATACCAATAGCTGCTGCCATTGGTTCATGGATTAAGTAAACTTCTTTTCCATTAACACGTTCAGCACTTTCTTTTACAGCTCGCATTTCCACTTCAGTAATTCCAGATGGAATACAAATAACCATACGTAAAGCTGGAGTAAAAAATTTCTTTTTTAAAGCAGGAATATTCTTAATGAACATACTAATCATTTGTTCACTAGCATCAAAATCTGCAATTACACCATCTTTTAAAGGTCTTATTGTTTTAATATTTTCATGCGTTTTTCCTTGCATCATGCTGGCTTCTTTACCAACTGCAATTATTTTTCCAGAAATTCTGTCTCTAGCAACAATAGAAGGACTATCTACAACTACTTTATCGTTATGGATAATAAGTGTATTTGCAGTTCCTAAATCTATCGCGATTTCTTCGGTTAGGAAATCAAAAAATCCCATGCGTTTATGTTGTTTATTTGAGGGTTGTTAATCTAATCTTGTAAATGTAATAAAATTAATGCTTAAAATGACGTGTTCCAGTAAATACCATAGTCAGATTATTTTCATTACAATAATCAATGCTTAATTGGTCTTTTATAGATCCACCAGGTTGAATAACTGCTGAGATTCCAGCGTTATCGGCTATCTCTACACAATCTGGGAATGGAAAAAATGCATCACTTGCCATAACAGCTCCTTTTAAATCGAAATTAAAAGATTGTGCTTTATGTATAGCTTGATTTAATGCATCAACACGACTTGTTTGTCCTGTTCCACTAGCACATAATTGTTTGTTTTTTGCTAATACAATGGTATTCGATTTGGTATGCTTACATATTTTTGAAGCAAATATTAAATCTTCTAACTCACTTTTTGTTGGTTTATTGTTTGTCGCATCAGATAAACCTGAAATCGAATCAGTTTTATTATCTCTATCCTGAACTAAAACACCATTTAAGCATGTTCTAACAGTTGTTTGAGGTAAGTTGATATCTTTCTGAATTAATAAAATACGATTCTTTTTACCTTTTAAAACAGCTTCAGATTCAGTTGAAAATGAAGGAGCAATAACGACTTCACAAAATAACTTATGAATTTCTTCAGCAGTAGCAACATCTATTTCTTTATTGCTTATTAAAATACCACCAAAAGCAGAAACCGGATCTCCAGCCAGAGCATCAACATACGCTTGATAAACTGTGTCTCGTTGTGCAAAGCCACATGCGTTGTTGTGTTTTAAAATAGCAAAAGTTGGAGCTTCACCTTTAAATTCGTTCATTAAATTTACTGCAGCATCAACATCTAAAAGGTTGTTGTAGCTTAATTCTTTTCCATGAATTTTGGTAAATATCTCGTCGAAATTTCCAAAGAAAAATCCTCTTTGATGTGGGTTTTCTCCATAACGCAATACTTGACCTTGTGTTTCACTAATTTTTAATGAAGCGATATCGTGATTTTTGTTGAAATAATTGAAAATAGCTGAATCGTAATGAGAAGACACATTGAAAGCTTTAGCTGCAAAACGTTTTCTGTCGTCTTCTGAAGTTTCACCATTTTTTGTCTGAAGTAACTCTAAAAATTCGCTATAATCTTCAACTGAAGATACGCAAACAACATCTGAGTAGTTTTTAGCAGCTGCACGAATTAACGAAATACCTCCAATATCAATTTTTTCAATAATATCTTGATTACTTGCTCCAGAAGCAACTGTTTTTTCGAATGGATATAAGTCAACAATAACTAAATCAATTTGAGGAATATTAAAATCTACTAATTCTGCAACATCACTATCATTATTTTGTCTGTTTAAAATACCACCAAACACCTTTGGATGCAACGTTTTTACACGACCACCAAGAATAGAAGGGTAGGAGGTTACGTCTTCTACAGGAACTACAGGAATACCTAAATCTTTAATAAATTTCTCGGTTCCACCTGTTGAATAAATAGTGACGTTTTGCTGCTGTAATTGTTTTACAATAGGTTCTAAACCTTCTTTGCTGAAAACAGAAACTAAAGCCGATTTAATAGTTTTATTGTTGCTCATTTTAGTTGTGTTGTTATATGGTTGCAAAAGTAGGTAATTCAAACAAAAACTGAGGCTTAAAACTGATGCAAATGAGCGTGATTTTTTAACTTAAATTAGAAGTTATTAACAACTATAAAATTGAAGCCACTTTTTTACAAATAAATTCTAAAAAACGTTCGTCAGATTCAGTAAAGGGATCAGGTGTATTCGAGTCGATATCTATTTGTCCAATATTTTCACCATTTACAAAAATAGGAATCACAATTTCGGCTTTTACAGATATACTGCAAGCTATATAATTATCTTGGGCTGCTACATCTGGTACTACAAAATTGGCATTACTAACAGCTACTTGCCCACAGATGCCTTTTCCAAAAGGAATAATGGTATGATCTGTAGGTTCGCCAACATAAGGTCCAAGTTTTAGTTCGTTTTATCACCATTTTTGAAATAAAAACCAACCCAATTATAATATGGAATTTCAGATTCTAGAAGCTCGCAAATGTTTTTTAAACGTTCGTCAACCGTTTTTTCTGTTGAAGAAATAAGGGTTTCTATTAGTGGTTTTAACGATGTAAAAGTCATTGTTCAAAAAGTTTTAACAAAAGTATTTAAAAACCTTCATTGTAACTTGTAATTTGTATAATTTTAACTTCGTAATTAAAAATTATTTTTTGAGAGATCTACTGATACAATATAAAACAGTCATCAAGTTTATTATTACGTTTCTAATTGTTTACGCTGTTTTAACTTTTTCATATAAATTGTATTTACAGCATGCTTCAAGCGAAATTTACTATCCAGATTACATGACAAATTTGGTGGCAAAGCAAAGTAAAGAAATGCTTGAAACCTTAGGTTATAGTGCGCGAGTAATACCACACCCTAATGAGCCTTCTATGAAACTTATTATCAATAAGAAGTATGTAGCAAGAGTTATTGAAGGTTGTAATTCTGTGAGTGTTATTATTCTTTTTTCCTCCTTTATTGTTGCTTTTTCTGGAAGATTTAAAACCACTGTTTTGTATTTGTTGGCAGGTAGTGTATTAATTTATATTGCCAATTTAGTACGCGTGGTTGTTTTATCTATAGGGTTGTATCATTATCCTTGGAGAAAAGATATTTTGCACACAGTTATTTTTCCAGCTATTATTTATGGAATGGTGTGTTTGCTTTGGCTATTTTGGGTAAACAGGTTTTCTAATAGAAGGGATAATGATGAGTAAACAATTTAAATACATATTGTTTTTTGTTTTAATAAGCTTACTAGTACTCATTAGAATTTTTGAAGAACAGTTGTTTTATGATCCATTTTTGACTTTCTTTAAAAATGACTATTTGTATATTGATTCACCAAGGCAAGAAGTGTTTAAACTAGTAGCATTTACAACACTTCGTTATGTTTTAAATACGATAATTTCTTTAGGGGTTTTATTTGTTCTTTTTAATGACAAGAGTGTTGTAAAATTTTCAATACTCATATTTATTATTGCCTACGTCGTGTTTATGTCCTTGTTTCTCTATTTTGTTATTCATCCAAAACAAGAAGATTATTATTTGTTTTTTAATGTCAGACGCTTTTTAATTCAGCCACTTATAGCCTTGCTGCTTATTCCAGCTTTTTATTATCACAAACAACGATTATAATGTTAATCCTAATATAAAATACTGGTTTCAATTGCTTTTTTATGTAAATTTGCGTTGTGATAAAAACATTTTTACATAAAACGTTTTCAGTATTAATTGCTTTCTTAGTATTGTTTTCAACCATGTCTTTTACGGTTGAAAAACACTATTGTGGAGATAATTTAATAGATGTTGCTATTTTCACTAAAGTAGATAATTGTGGTATGGATATGGAATCTATTGCTGCCTCTAATTTAGAAAAGAAGCATTGTTGTAAAGATGAAATAGAAGTTGTTAAAGGTCAAGACGAACTTAATAAAACGTCTTTTGAAGACTTACAATTTGACCAACAACTATTTTTAAGCACTTTTGTATATTCTTATATCAATCTATTTGAAGGATTACCAAAGCAGGTAATACCTCATAAAGATTACTCTCCACCCAATCTGGTAGCAGACATACAGGTTCTCGATCAGGTTTTTATTATTTGATTAATTGTTTTCGTTATTCCCTTTAACCATGAAATAAGGGGATTTCATCACTATTTAATTAATCAAATAAAAATTCAAATGACACATACATATCAAGTTACAGGTATGACTTGTAATAATTGCAAAAAATCTGTTGAAGATGCTTTGACTCAACTCGATAAAGTTTCTAATGTAGAAGTAAATTTAGCAGCTGGTGAGGTTACTATCAGTATGAATTCACACATTAAGACTGAAGAGTTAAGAAGGACTTTGCCAGACAAATACACTCTTTCAGAAAGAGAACAAAAAAACGTTTTTAGAAGTGTTGCCCCAAAAGAAGAAATTTCAGAATTAAAACAACTTCTACCGTTATTCTTAATCTTAGGTTATATAACAATAGCGTCTGTTTTATTAAATGTAAACCCTTTCGATAGTAATGGGTTTATGTTAGATTTTATGGGCTTGTTTTATATCGTTTTTAGCTTCTTTAAACTCTTAGACTTAAAAGGATTTCCAAAATCTTTTAGAATGTACGATCCATTGGCAAAAGCTATTCCTGCCTATGGTTGGATTTATCCATTTATTGAAGTTGGTTTAGGACTCATGTTTTTAGTGCGTTTTCAAATACCATACGCTTTAGTGTTAACCATAATTGTTCTAGGAATCACCACTTTTGGAGTTACAAAAACCTTATTGGATAAAAAAGCGATTCAATGTGCTTGCTTAGGAACAGTTTTAAAACTTCCTATGACTAAAGCTACTTTTATTGAAAATTCCATCATGTTAATCATGGCTATAATTATGCTAATTAATACCATTCAATTATGAAGAAATTAGCGCTATTGTTAGTCTTGCTTCCTGTTTTTTCGTTTTCTCAAGAGAAAATAAATGGAATGATAATGCAAGTAAATGAAGAAAACAAACACATTCCTGTTATAGGAGCTAATGTGTATTGGCTAGATACAACTGTAGGAACTTCAACAAATTTTGATGGAAAATTTACTATTCCTTATGAAACAGATTACAAGAAACTTGTAGTAAGTTATGTTGGTTATAAAACCGATACGTTAACGATTAAAAACACAGATCATATTCACCATTTATTGGAGCCAACCAGTAGTTTGGATGAGGTGGTTTTAAGCTCAAGGAAACAAGCTACAGCTAAGTCTTATTTGCTTTCACAGAATGTTATGACTGTAAGTAGCGACGAACTTTTAAAAGCTGCATGTTGTAATCTATCTGAAAGTTTTGAAACCAATCCATCTATCGATGTGAATTTTGCTGATGCAGTTTCTGGAACCAGACAAATTAAAATGTTAGGCTTAACAAGTCCTTATATTTTAATTACTACTGAAAATATTCCATCCATTCGTGGCGCATCTCAAGCTTATGGTTTGAGTTTTATACCTGGAACTTGGGTAGAGAGTATTCAAATTACTAAAGGAGCTGGTAGTGTGGTTAATGGCTACGAGAGTATTGCTGGCCAAATAAACACCGAATTGGTGAAACCAAAAACTGATAAGTCACTTTTTGTGAACCTTTATGGAGCAAGTAGTGAAAGGCTAGAATTGAATGTGCATTTAAATACTAAGATTTCAGATAAATGGGATACTGGTTTATACGTTCATGGAAATACACATAATAAAAAGCATGACGTTAACGATGATGGTTTTATGGATATGCCGATTTATAATCAGATTAATATTATGAACCGTTGGCAATATACCAATCCAGAAAAAGGTTTTGTAAGCTTTATTAATGTGAAATATTTAAACGATGCCAAGCAAGCAGGACAGTTAGATTTTGATCCAAATACCGACAAATTAACAACTAATGCTTGGGGAAGCGAAATAGATACCCAACGTTTTGAGGCTGCAGTAAAATTAGGCTATGTAAATCCAGAGATTCCTTATCAAAGTTTAGGAGTGCAATCAGCATTTAGTTGGCATGAACAGGAATCTTATTTCGGACTTAATGTTTATAATATTGTCCATAATAGTTTATATGCTAATGCAATTTATAATTCTATTATTAGTGATTCTAGACATAAAATTAAAACAGGAATAAGCTATACCTATGATCATTATAAGGAGTTAGTAAACAAGACTGAATATAAAAGAACTGAAGCGTCTGTTGGTGGTTTTTTTGAATACAATTACGATAATTTAGATAAGCTAAATCTAACAGCTGGTGTTCGAGTAGATAATCATAATTTACTTGGTGTTTTTGTAACGCCAAGATTACATGCTCGTTATACACCTTGGGAGAAATCTGCCATTAGAGCTTCTATAGGAAGAGGAAAACGTAGTGCTAATGTTTTTACTGAAAACCAGAGCATGTTTGCGACTTCAAGACAGATAAATATTCTTAACTCAGGAGGTAATATTTACGGTTTAGANCCTGAAATTGCATGGAATTATGGGGTTTCTTTTTTACAAGGATTTAATCTGTTTGGTAGAAAAGCTGATGTCACATTAGATTTTTACAGAACCGATTTTCAAAATCAAGTAGTTGTTGATTATGAAGATCCACAGGCAGTAAGTTTCTATAATCTTGAAGGTGAAAGTTATGCTAATAGTTTTCAGTTAGAGTTAAATTATAATGTATTTGCTCATTTCGATTTGCGTATGGCTTATAAATATTACGATGTTAAAACTCAGTATCAGTCTGGTAAACTCGAAAAGGCATTAACGCCACAACATCGTGTATTCGCAAATGTGTCTTATGAAACAGAAATGCAAGATACTGGTGGGAATTGGAAGTTCGATGTTACTTATAATTGGTTAAGTGAGCAACGGTTTACTTCAACAGTAACGAACCCTGTTGATTATCGTGTGCCAGAATATTCACCTACNGTTGGTACTTTAAANATGCAGGTAACTAAAGTGTTTTCACCCAAATTTGAAGTATATTTAGGAGGTGAAAACATGACTAATGTTAGACAAGAAAATGCTATTTTAGCACCAAACGATCCGTTTGGCTCTTATTTTGATACTACTTTTGTATATGGTCCTGTATTTGGAAGTATGTATTATGCTGGATTACGATTTAAAATTGAATAAAAATAATAACAACTTAAAATTAATAAGATGAAAAAACTAGGAATATTAATTGTTATGCTGATAGGTATGACTGCTTTTTCACAAAACAAGAATGCCAGAGCTACAATGGAAGTAGATGGTGTTTGTAACATGTGTAAAGAGAGAATTGAAAAAGCATGTATTAAAACAAAGGGTGTTAAATCGGCAGTATGGAATGTTGATACACATGAATTAGTGCTTTTTTACGATGAAAATAAAACAGATTTAAACACCATTGAAAACAACATTGCTTCAGTTGGTCATGACACAAAAAATGTGATTGCAACAGATGAAGCTTATAACAGTGTACATAACTGTTGTAGGTATCGTGAAGAGTCTGTGGTAGAAGACCATAAAGAGNATTAANGAAACTAAANAAAGTCTAAACAATTGTTTAGACTTTNTTTATATTGCAAGAATAATAATCAAATTNCCATGAAGAAACTACTTTTTATATTTACCTGTCTATTAATTTCAAAGACATATTCTCAAACTGATTTTATTATAACCGTTAATAATCAGNCTCAAGAGATATCTTTAGAAAAAGATTACGAGTTTAAAGTGGATGGAAAAACCATTCAGATATCTGTAAAAGAAAAAGACACATTAATATATAGTGATCCTTTTTATACTTTTAAATATTCGAAAAAACATAAAGTTTCAAAAACTGAAATTGATTTAGGGATTGAGCAAATTATGTTAATGACAGCTGGAGGTTCTGGAATCATTGTACAAAAATATGATTCGTTTAATCCAACTATGATGCAGGAAATAATGCTGAATGAAGTAACTAAGGAGAGTGTTAGTTATGGTTATTCTTTAGAAAGAAAAGATTATGAAATAACTTTAAAATCTGGTGAGAAGATAGAAATTCTTAAAGCAGAATTAGAATATAAAGGAGAAATAGAAGTTTATGAGATTTCTGCTGTAGGTAAAAAGGATGAAGGTATTCTACTAATGACTATGAATTTAGGAGGAGATGGAGATAATGAAGGAGAAGAAATGATTAACCTTTTGTGGAGCACATTGCATATTGAATAGTTTTTAAAAAAGATAAGGACAAAAAAAACGCCTCAAGAAATTGAGGCGTTTTTTATTATATCTATGGCGTTTCGCCATTACATCATGCCTGGCATGCCACCTCCACCCATTGGAGGCATTGCAGGAGCATCTTCTTTAATATCTATTAATGCACATTCTGTAGTAAGAATCATTCCAGCAACTGAGGCTGCATTTTCTAATGCAATACGAGTTACTTTTTTAGGATCAATAATTCCAGCTTTAAGCATATCTACATAAGTTTCAGATTTTGCATCAAAACCAAAAGCAGCTTTTCCTTCCATAACTTTAGAAACTACAACACTACCTTCTCCACCTGCATTTTCAACAATGGTACGTAAAGGAGCTTCAATAGCACGAGCTACAATTTGAATTCCTGTTACTTCGTCTAAGTTTTCTGTAGTTATTTTCTCTAATAATGATTTTGCTCTTACTAAAGCAACTCCACCACCAGCAACAATACCTTCTTCAACAGCAGCTCTAGTTGCATGTAATGCATCGTCTACTCTGTCTTTTTTCTCTTTCATTTCAACTTCACTTGCTGCACCAACATAAAGTACTGCAACTCCACCAGCTAATTTTGCTAAACGTTCTTGAAGTTTCTCTTTATCGTAATCACTTGTAGTTGTTTCTATTTGAGCTTTAATTTGGCTTACTCTAGCTTTAATTTCTGAAGCTTTTCCAGAACCATTTACAATTGTTGTATTGTCTTTATCAATAGTTACTGTTTCAGCAGTTCCTAGCATGCTTAAATCGGCATTTTCAAGAGAGAATCCTCTTTCCTCAGAAATAACAACACCACCAGTTAAGATAGCAATATCTTCTAACATGGCTTTACGTCTGTCTCCAAATCCAGGTGCTTTTACAGCAGCAATTTTTAATCCACCACGTAATTTATTAACTACTAAAGTAGCTAAAGCTTGACCTTCTACATCTTCAGCAATAATTAATAATGGACGACCAGATTGCGCAACTGGTTCTAATATTGGAAGGATTTCTTGTAAGTTAGAAATCTTTTTATCGAATAATAAAATGTACGGATTCTCTAAATCGGCAATCATTTTATCTGCATCAGTAACAAAGTAAGGAGAAAGATACCCTCTGTCAAATTGCATACCTTCAACAACATCTACGTATGTTTCCATACCTTTTGCTTCTTCAACAGTAATAACACCTTCTTTACCAACTTTACCAAAAGCTTTAGCAATTAAATCTCCAATAGTATCATCGTTATTTGCAGAAATTGCAGCAACTTGTTTAATCATTTCTGAAGAGTTACCTACTTTTTTAGCTTGTTTTTCTAGGTTTTTTGTAATGGCTTCGACTGCTTTGTCAATACCACGTTTTAAATCCATTGGATTTGCTCCAGCAGCTACATTTTTTAAACCTTCTTTCACAATTGCTTGTGCTAAAACGGTTGCAGTAGTTGTTCCATCTCCAGCCAAATCGTTGGTTTTAGAAGCTACTTCTTTTACCATTTGAGCTCCCATGTTTTCAAGCTCGTTCTCTAGTTCTACTTCTTTTGCAACTGTTACACCATCTTTAGTTACTTGAGGTGCACCAAAACTTTTACTAATAATAACATTACGTCCTTTAGGTCCTAAAGTAACTTTTACTGCATTTGCTAATGCATCTACACCACGTTTCAGTCCGTCGCGTGCTTCAATATCAAATTTTATATCTTTTGCCATTTTTTTT
>JGI24724J26744_10003449_pt1 | contig 10252 bp, 10 predicted proteins | sample Cruoilmetagenom7_FD_26744 | JGI IMG/M metagenome (IMG submission 26744)
CCAAGTGGGGCATCAAAATAGGCATTGAGGTTGGGGAAAATCGGATTGCCAAATGCGTCCCACATGGCAAGACCCCAAGGCAAGGCGAATAGTAGAAGACCGCCAAGGCCCGCGACGGCGCACACGGCGCCCGCCCGCAAACGCGTTTGCCAATCGGGCATGATGATGATCGCGGTTGTCGCGAAAAACACACCGTAAACCGCTGTGGTCAGTTTGATGCCCATGATCGCACCGACCAGAAAACTCGCTGTGGCCCAGGTCGTCAACGTCGGTGTGGGGCGATCATCGGGGATGATCAAAGCGAGGGCACCGAGCAGCAAGATCGCAAACACGGCGTCATTGCGAACCGTTGCAATCATTCCGAATTGCCCTTCGGCAGAAAACCCGGCAACCGCAATGGCCATGACCGTAATCATCGCGGGTTGTGCCCCGGTGCGCAGCAGGACGCGGCGGGTCAAGGCATAGAGGATCGGCAGACCCAGGCCCTGCAAGACCCCGAGAATGAAGGCAACGCCGCGGCCGGGCAATAGGTCTATCAGCAGCCAGACGAAAATCTGCCAAACGGGGTTGAGAAAGCTGTGCATCTCTGCCGGGGCGAGGTTTTCTGCGCCTTCACCGTTCAATGCCGACCAGCCATTGAACAGGTGATAGTGCACCACATCATAGCTGGCATCGCGCGGCATAAGCATTGAGAAGATGCCGAACCCGACCAACCATAAGGCCCACCATTTTGCACTTATCCGGATTGCGGGTTGGTCGAACAAGGATGTGTGTGTTGCATCTGGAGCTGGACGTACGGCTTGACGACCCGCCTCTGGCGCGACAGGCAACGTACCATTGATAGGAGAATCCAGCATTGTTTGATCGTTCGAAGCCATTACGCACCTATGGTCGGCGAGGCGGGCGCCCCTTGTCGGCCAGACAACATGAATTGATTGAAACTTTGTTGCCGCAACTGCGCGTGCCGGTGGGTGAAAACCGGGCGCTTGATCCGGCCGGCCTGTTTGANGCTGCGCGCGAGATCTGGCTGGAAATCGGCTTTGGCGGCGGCGAGCATGTCAGCGGACAGGGCAAGGCCAATCCAGATGTTGGGATATTGGCCAGCGAAGTGTTTATCGAAGGCATGGCGAAATGTCTGGGCCAGATTGAGGATGCGGGTCTGGCCAATGTGCGGCTGTGGGAGGAGGACGCGCGCGAGTTGATGGCGGGTCTGCAAGACGCCAGCATCGACCGCGCGTTCATTCTGTTCCCCGACCCGTGGCCGAAAACGCGGCAACAAAAGCGGCGACTGATCCAACCGGACTTCCTTGATGAGTTGGCGCGTTTGATCAAGCCGGGCGGGCATGTGCGCTTCGCAACAGATGTACGTTCTTATGCGGATGAAGCGCTGATCCGCTTCCTCGAACATCCGGCATTTGAGTGGACTGCCAGCTGCGCAGGTGATTGGCGAACCGCGCCAGCCGACCATATTCAAACCCGCTATCAGATGAAGCGATTAGGGGATATTGAGCCGGTCTACTATGACTTCCTGACCCCAGCGGTCACTGCATCATAACTTGACGTTAGGTCGGCGATGTGCGCCTAGCATATGTATCGAATACGGCCGGTCTGAATCTGAAGACCCCGCCAGACCGGCGGCTATGAATGTGAATACCCCCGTAATCGAGAACTTCGCGGCCCCTCACATGGTGTGAGAAAGGCGTGGGAAATATCGAAAGGGTACCTTTATGGCTACCGGAAAAGTAAAATGGTTCAACGCGACTAAGGGCTTTGGTTTCATTGTTCCTGATGAAGGCGGCAAAGACGTGTTNGTACACATTTCTGCAGTTGAGCGTTCTGGCCTGCAAGGCCTCGCTGACGATCAGCCANTTGAATATGAACTGTTCCATGACGATCGTCGTAACAAGACATCGGCTGTCGACCTGAAACTTCTCTAGACAGAAGACAGGTTTGCCCCTATCTAGGGCGCAAGTCGAAAAATATCGGCGGCGGTTCCGGAAACGGGGCCGCCGCTTTTTATTGCCTAACCCTCCTAATGTCCTTCCAAAGAGGCCTGTCTGTTGATTACCGTGTCGCCACAAGAAGAGCGTATCGTCGCCATGGCTGAGCCTGTTCTGGCTGAGCTGGGGCTGGAGATCGTGCGCGTGCGGATTATGGGCAGCAAGCGCCCCCTTTTGCAGATCATGATAGAGAAAGCTGGCGGTGCGCCAACCGATGTTGAAGACTGCGCCTCTTTCTCGCGCATGTTATCACCGATCCTTGAGGCCGAGGATCCGATTGCGGATGCTTTCCGTCTGGAAGTGTCGACCGCCGGGATTGATCGCCCATTGACGCGGGTTGGTGACTTTGGCCGGTGGGTTGGCCATTTGGCAAANGTCGANCTGGCCATGCCGGTCGATGGCCGCCGACGCTTTCAGGGAACGATCACCCGTGAAGACGAAAACGGCGTNGCGATTGAATTGGATGATGATAGCGAACTGGTNGCCAAAGTTAGCGATATGACCAAAGCGCGCTTGATCCTGACCGATGAATTGATCGGGCANGCCATGGCAAGTGGTGACGCGCCGCAAGTTGACGATACGAACCTGGACGACTTCGAGACGATNGAAGCCGAACATGATACAATTGATGANAACGAAGAGAGTGGAGCTTGAAGCCATGAGCACAGTTGGCGTTTCCGCAAACCGGATGGAAATTATGCAGATCGCGAAGGCGGTTGCAGAAGAGAAGTCCATTGATAAATCGATCGTGATTGAGGCGATGGAAGAGGCGATCGAAAAGGCCGCCAAGTCCCGCTACGGCCAGGAACACGATATTCGTGCGATTATCGATACCGAAACGGGCGAACAAAGCCTGTGGCGTATTCAAACTGTTGTCGCCGATGATGAGCTTGAAGATCCGGCCCAGCAGCTGGCGCTTTCAGATGCGCGCAAGCTCGAGGCCGACATCGAAATTGGTGGCGAGATCAAGGAAGAGCTGCCGCCATTTGATTTTGGCCGGGTGGCCGCGCAAACCGCCAAACAGGTGATCATGCAAAAAGTGCGTGATGCCGAGCGGGAACGTCAATTCAACGAATATAAAGATCGCGAAGGCGAAGTGATTAACGGTATCGTCAAGCGGGTTGAGTATGGCCACGTGATTGTCGACCTTGGTCGCGCTGAGGGCATTATCCGCCGCAATGATGGTATTCCGCGCGAGAACTTTCAGCCAAATGACCGTGTGCGCGCCTATTTGTATAAGGTCAGCCGCGAGATCAAAGGCCCGCAAATATTCCTGTCGCGCGCGCATCCAGACTTTATGGTCAAGCTGTTCGCCGCTGAAGTGCCGGAAGTTTATGAGGGTGTGATTGAAATCAAATCCTGTGCCCGTGATGCCGGATCGCGCGCGAAAATTGGTGTGATTTCGAATGATAGCTCAATCGATCCTGTCGGGGCCTGCGTCGGTATGCGCGGCGCCCGTGTGCAAGCGGTTGTTGGTGAGCTGTCCGGCGAGAAAATCGACATCATTCCGTGGAACTATGATGACGCGACCTTTATCGTGAACGCATTGCAGCCCGCCGAGGTGACGAAAGTTGTTCTTGATGAAGAAGAGCACCGCGTCGAAGTTGTTGTGGCTGATGATCAGTTCCCATTGGCGATTGGCCGCCGCGGACAAAACGTCCGGCTGGCGTCGCAATTGTCTGGCTGGCAGATCGATCTGGTCACGGAAAGCGACGATTCAGAACGCTTCCAGAAAGAATTCCAGGCCCGTACGGATCTGTTCATGACCGCCTTGGATGCTGATGAAACGCTGGCACAATTNTTGGCTTCAGAAGGCTTNGAGACCGTCGAGGATATCGCCTATATCGGGGCGGAAGACTTCATGCAGATTGAAGGCTTTGACGAAGCGGTAGCAGAAGAGATTCAGGAACGNGCCCGCGAATATCTAGAGAAACTTGCCGAAGCGCAAAATGCGAAACGCCTGGAAATGGGTGTTGAAGATGGCGTNATGGAACTGGAAGGTATGACACCGGGCTTCGCNGTGAAGCTGGGTGAGAACGATATCAAATCGGTTGACGATGTTGCTGGTCTGGTGCCGGACGACATTACCGGCTGGCGTGANCCGGGCCCGGATGGCAAGCCGGTTTGGCAAGACGGCATTTTGAAGAAGGGTGAAATGCGCAAGGATGATGCGCAGCTCTTCATTATGAAGGCCCGCGTGATCGCTGGTTGGGTTGAGCCAGAAGCGCTTGAACAACTGGAATCTGAAATGGCAGCNGAAACNCTCGCTGAAGAAATGGATCTTACAGAGGAAGAGCGCGCATTGTTGGCGCTTGGTGAGCTTGGCAAAGGCGGTGACGCTGCGGCCGATGACGAGATGGAATTCGACCTTGATGCGCTCGCCGCAGAAGGCGACTTTGCTGGAGGCGGCGACGATGCCGCAACCGAAGAATGAGCCTGAACAGCGTCGTTTAACGGCGCGCGAGGAAAAAGCAGCTGGCGGACCCGTCCGCCAGTGCGCTGTCACGCGTGAGCAACACAAGCCGGATGCATTGATCCGGTTTGTGCGCAGCCCCGATGGCATAGCGGTGCCGGATGTGACCGGAAAACTGCCCGGTCGTGGGGCCTGGATCAAGGCGTATCGTGGAACGGTCGAAAAAGGGCTGAAAACCGACGCNTTTTCTCGCGCNTTTAAAACCAAGACCGCGCCGATGGAAAATCTCTGCGATGAGATTGAACGTCAGCTNGCAACCCGCTGTACTGGCTTGATTGGTATGGCAAAAAAAGGCGGCTTGGCGGTGGTTGGATTCGACCAGGTGCGGGCCTATATCCGTAAGGATGAGCCCGGCTGGTTGCTCGAAGCGAGCGACGGTGCGAAGGACGGTCGAAATAAGGTTCAATTTTTGGCCAAGGCGATATATGAAGACGCCAAAGTCGCGGGTGCATTGTCGTCCGCTGAATTGGGCATGGCCTTTGGGCGGGAGCATGTGATACATGCGCTGCTTGAGAGGGGTCCGTTGGCGAAAGCATTTGGCGTCGCGTACACGCGACTGACCGGTTTTCGGCCCGCACCCGAATTGGAATGGTTCGCCGATCGGCGAGGATGAGAGAATTTAGGCGGCTCGAAGATGGTTTGAGCGCACAGATAGGTTAGAGATTAGAGCACGCATGAGCGATACGAAAGACACAGGCAATTCTGGCGGGCGTAAGCCTTTAACTGTTTCACGCGGGGGTGGCACCGTGAAACAGACGTTCAGTCATGGCCGATCCAAACAGGTTGTGGTCGAGACCAAGAAGCGCCGAACCATAGGCGCCCAGTCCAAGCCCAGCGGGGCAGGACAGCCCCCACGTGGCGGGAAACCTGGNGCNGCATCGGGTGGCGGAAAAGAGCCTTCAAAGCTTGCGGCNGCCGCTAGGAAGCTGGGGATCACCGAAGAAGAACTGATTGCGCGCCAGAAAGTGCTGCTGCAGCGCCGCGACGCCGAAGCCAAGCGCAAGGCCGAAGTTGAAAAGCAAAAAGCCCGCACTGACCGTCTGCAAGAATCTCAGCAGAAAATGGTCAACACTGAAAAAGAGCGCGGCGAAGCCGAAGCGCGCCGCAAGGCCGAACAGGAAGAGCGTAAGCAAGCTGAAATTGAAGCGAAGAAAGCTGCGGAAGCGGCTTCTGCCGCTGAGGCGAAGTCAACCGGCGGGAGTGAACGTTCCAGCAAAGGCGGCCGCAGCGGTTCTGCGGCGCCAAGTCAGGCGGATATCGAAGCCCAAGCCAGCAGCACCGAAGGCCGCGGCAAGCGCGGTCGTGGCGGCAAGGATGATCGCCAGAAGCGCGGCGGCGATTCTGGTGGCCGAGGGCGTGATGGTGGAGGTCGCAGACGCGGCAAGCTGACCATCGCTTCAGCGCTGGGCGATGATGGCGACCGTCAACGTTCACTGGCATCGGTGCGCCGGGCCCGAGAACGCGAACGTGAACGCCGCAGCGGCGGCGACCAGCAGGAAAAAGTATCGGTCGAAGTTACTTTGCCTGAAACGATCACCCTGCAAGAATTGTCGGGTCGGATGAATGAGCGCGTCGCCGACGTGATCAAATTCATGATGGCACAAGGCGAAATGGTTCGTGGTGGTGATACAATTGATGCCGATACCGCAGAACTGATCACCGCTGAGTTTGGGCACACGGTTAGACGTGTATCCGAAGCGGATGTTGAAATCGGTCTGGACGGTATTGAGGACGATCCAAAAGACATGGTTGGTCGCCCGCCAATCGTCACCATTATGGGGCATGTTGATCATGGTAAAACCAGCTTGCTGGATGCGCTGCGGTCAACCGACGTTGTCGCAGGTGAAGCCGGCGGCATTACCCAGCATATTGGNGCCTATCAGGTGCAACTGAAATCCGGTGATAAGATTAGTTTCCTGGATACGCCGGGCCACGCAGCTTTCTCAGCAATGCGCGCGCGTGGGGCNGACGTTACCGATATNGTNATTCTNGTGGTGGCNGCGAACGATTCGGTCATGCCGCAAACGATTGAGGCCATCAGCCATGCGAAGGCGGCGGAAGTGCCGATCATTGTCGCGGTCAACAAGGTTGACCTTCAGGACGCNGATCCAAACAAGGTTCTAACCGATCTGCTGCAACATGACATTCAAGTTGAAACCATGGGCGGTGATGTGCAGGCGATTAATGTATCAGCGCTCGCAAAAACCGGACTAGACGAACTAACCGAAGCGATCACGCTGCAAGCGGAATTGCTGGACCTGAAAGCTAATCCGAAACGCCCAGCCGATGGTATCGTGGTTGAATCTCAACTGGATAAAGGCCGTGGGCCGGTTGCGACTGTTCTGGTCAAACGCGGTAGNTTGAAGCGTGGNGACATTGTTGTTGCCGGTGCCCAATGGGGCAAGGTTCGGGCCTTGGTCAATGAGCGNGGACAGCAGCTTAAGGATGCTGGTCCTTCGGTGCCGACGGAGCTTCTNGGCCTNGACGGGACACCAGAGCCAGGCGATGTGTTCAATGTGGTCGATAGTGAAGCGCGCGCCCGGGAAATCACCGAATTCCGCCAGCGCCGCAAACGCGAACGCGCCGGTGTTTCGACCCAGCGTGCGTCGCTTGAGACATTTATGACCAATCTCGCCGACGGCAAGATCAAGGCGCAAGACCTGCCAATCGTGTTGAAGGGTGACGTGCAAGGTTCGGTTGAGGCGATTACGCAATCTCTGGAAAAAATCTCCACCGACGAAGTACAAGCCAAGGTCGTGTTTGGTGCCGCGGGCGGTATTTCCGAAAGCGATATCCTGCTGGCCCAATCAACCGGTGCCCCAGTCTTTGCGTTCAATGTGCGGGCGAATAAGCAAGCCCGTGAATTGGCCGAAAAAGANGGCGTCGAAATTCGCTATTACTCGATCATCTATCAACTGATCGATGACGTGAAGGACAGCTTGTCAGGCATGCTGTCGCCAGAGAAGAAAGAGACCTTCATTGGTTACGCGGATATTCTCGAAGTCTTCAACATCACGAAAACCGGCAAGGTTGCGGGCTGTAAGATTACAGAGGGCGTTGTTAAGCGCGGCTGCGGTGTGCGTCTTCTGCGCGATGATGTGGTGATCCATGAAGGTAACCTGAAAACACTGAAACGCTTCAANGACGAAGTTGCCGAAGTGAATAATGGCCAGGAATGCGGCATGGCATTTGAGAAATATGAAGATATCCGCGTCGGTGACCGGATTGAGTGTTTCGAGATTGAAATGATCGCCCGTAAGCTCGACTAGCTGATCTGAAATTTGCATATGCGCCCGGATTGATTTGATCGGTCCGGGCGTATTTTCTTTTNATCTTTGTTTTTGGCCAAGGTTTTTCACCTATTGAGGCGGTATGACAGACCTTTCAGCTCCTCTCACGATTTCTGGCAAGCTNGCCCCCAAGGATATTANGCGACTGACCAATGCTATGCGTGGGTCAACCGTGGGGCCAACCACGCTATACTATGCCGGTGTGACGGCNCCGGTGATTGGGGCGGGNATGGCGCTGCTGACCTCTGCGGCGTTTGAACTAACCACGATGAACGATTATTGGCGCACCATGTCNTCGGCGATCATTGCGGCGATGGCGGGGATCGTCTGGTACTTGATTTTTATGCGCTGGGCCTATCGCCATCGTCATGGGCGCGGCAATGAGACAGAGCAGCCCTCCGACATCAAACTCACCGATCAGCATATTTCCGTGCGGCGCGGCGCAGTTGAAACGGTTATCGACTGGGCAGCCTTGATTGAAGTGAAGACGGCCCGCGGCTATACTTTGATACGGTTTGATGGCGCGGATCCGCTGATTGTACCGAATAACTGGTTCCAGGATGATAAGGCGGCGCTGGCTGAGTTTCAGATGCGGCTTCAGAAAGGCATTGCGTGATGGCACGTGGTAAAAGAACAGGCGGTGCAACCGAGCCCTCGCAACGGCAATTGCGGGCGGGTGAATTGGTTCGTCATGCGCTGGTTGATGTCTTGGCGCGCGAGGAGTTGCGTGATCCTGACTTGCAAGGGGTAACGGTGACGATTGGCGAAGTTCGCTGTTCGCCGGACCTGCGCCATGCGACAGTTTTTTGCTCGCCCTTGGGGATTGTTGATAAGGCGGAGATTGAGAAGACGGCAAAAGCGCTGGGTCGTGCGGCCACCTTTTTGCGCGGGCGTCTTGGGCGTCAGATCGACATGAAGTTCACGCCGCAATTACATTTCATCCCGGATCTTTCCTATAATGATGCCAGCGAAATGGAGGCGGTGTTCCGCCGCGCCGACGTTGCCCGCGACCTCGATCAGCATGATTAGTCGTGCACGGGACGGCGCACAGGCAAGTGCTTTTTGCCCCAATCTTTGAACGCCACCAGAGCGGGCGCAAATTCCTGACCCTTTTCGGTCAACACATATTCGTAACGTTTGGGCCGTTCTGAATAGGGCCTTTTTTCGAGAATGCCCGCTTCAACCAGGCGTTTTAGTCGCCCAGCTACGATGTGGCGTGTGGCCCCAATACTTTCCGCAAACTGATCAAACCGCGATAGCCCGAGGAAGCAATCGCGTAAGATGAGCAGTGTCCAGCGATCGCCGACCAGTGCGAGGGTTCGTGCCACGGGGCACCAGTTTCCGTCGAGTTCTGTCCATTTCATACTTGTACTCTAACGTGATTTGTATAAAGTTCCAAATAGGAACTTATAGAGGGTTTCATGTCTGACAAATCTGCTATCGTGATTGGGGCTGGAGATGCAACCGGTGGCGCGGTTGCGCGGCGCTTTGCGAAGGCGGGCTATGTGGTCGCCGCGACACGNCGAAACGTGGACCAACTTGCCCCGCTTATTTCTGAAATTGAGGATGCGGGTGGGCGAGCGATTGGCATCGGATCAGACGCCCGNGATGAAGCGCAGACCATTGCCCTGTTCGACCGGGTCGAAGCGGAAATCGCGCCGATTGAGGTTGTGGTTTTCAATATTGGCGCAAATGTATTTTTCGGCATTGAGGACACCACGGCGCGGGTCTACCGCAAGGTCTGGGAAATGGCGGCATTTGCCGGGTTTCTTGCTGGACGAGAAGCCGCGCGCCGGATGGTGCCGCGCCAGAAGGGCACAATAATTTTTACGGGTGCAACGGCATCATTGCGCGGTGGCGCGGGGTTCTCGGCGTTTGCTAGCGCTAAGTTNGCCCTGCGCGCCCTGGCGCAATCGATGGCACGTGAGCTTGGACCGAAGGGTATCCACGTTGCCCATGCGATCATTGATGGTGCGATTGATACGGCATGGATCGCGGAGAATTTCCCCGAACGGTATAAGCTGAAAGAGCAAGATGGCATCCTCGATCCAGACGCCATTGCAGAAGCTTATTGGCAGTTACATTGCCAAGCCAGGAGCGCGTGGACGCACGAATTGGACCTGCGCCCATGGATGGAAAAATTCTAGACGACTTGCAGGAGGCCGAGATGGCAAAGCAGCTTGAGTTCTTTTTCGATTATATCAGCCCAACGGCGTATATCGCGCAGGCCGTGGTGCCGGGCGTTATTGAACGCACGGGGGCGGAGCTGATCCTGCGGCCAATGTTTCTNGGCGGNGTAATGCACGCGACCGGCAATCGGCCGCCGGGAACTGTTCCCGCCAAGGGGAAATATCTGATGGCGGATCTGGCCAGGTGTTGCAAACGCTATGGTCTGCCAATGCAGATGAACCCACACTTTCCGATGATGAACACGCGGATACTGTCGGGCGCGACGCTGCGCCTGTCTGATGACCTTGCCGCGCAATCAA
>JGI24724J26744_10003456_pt1 | contig 10239 bp, 10 predicted proteins | sample Cruoilmetagenom7_FD_26744 | JGI IMG/M metagenome (IMG submission 26744)
AACAAAATGGCGCGTGATGTGTTCATGGCGCCATGGGTAACGCTTAACCGGTGAAATGCAAGCCGGTGAGCGCGGCTCAGGGTCTTGGCTCAGGGTCTTGGCTCAGGGTCCTGGGTCTTGGCCTGGCGCGCAAGACAGGGTACGCCCCCCACATGACCCGCCTGATCCTGTTCAACAAACCCTTTGATGTGCTGTCGCAATTCACCGACCGCACATCCCCGACGAAACGCGCGACCCTGTCGGATTACATCGACGTGCCCAAAGTGTACCCGGCGGGCCGTCTGGATCGTGACAGCGAGGGTCTATTGCTGCTGACCGATGACGGCAAGTTGCAGGCGCAAATTTCCAACCCCAAGAACAAGATGACCAAGACCTATCTGGTGCAGATCGAAGGTGACCCAACGGACCGGGATTTGGAGCCACTGCGCAAGGGGCTGGTGTTAAAGGACGGCCCGACCCGCCCTGCCCTTGCCCGCCTGATTGATCCCCCCACGCTGTGGGACCGCACGCCGCCGGTGCGGTTTCGCAAATCCGTTCCCGACCGCTGGGTTGAGCTGACAATCTCCGAAGGGCGCAACCGCCAGGTCCGCCGCATGACGGCTGCCATCGGCTGCCCCACCCTGCGTCTGGTGCGCTGGCGCATCGGGGATTGGAGCCTGGACGGAATACGGTCGGGCGACTGGCGCGACGCCCCCCTGCACCGCGCCCCGCCGCGGTAGACCCGCGTTAAAACCGTGTCCCCTTGGCCCGCGCGATCAGCAGTTTCATGCGCGGCATCTTCCAGTCCGGGTGGCGTTTCAGCACGGACAGCATAGCCGCTTCGGCCAGGCGCACGTGACCCTTTTCAATCGCCCGTTCCAGCACGGCCCGCACATATCCGGCACTGTCGCGGCGACAGCGCAGGCGGGTGTAAAACCCCGTATGGTCCAGCCGGTCGTCGACCGCTTCGCGCACGACCTCTTGCAACAGGCCCATGTGCAACAGCAGGCGCGGCACGCGGTGGCCCATGAAGCCACAGTGGAAATGCTCGACCTGGGACGCATCCATGCGCGCGGCGTGGCGGGCGTCATGCATATCATAGGGATCATAGAACAGCTGCACATGGCGCGCCTTACCCACGCCCGTCTTGCCGTCGCGATACCGGCGCGTGTCCCAATCGCCGCGGTCGCGGCCGCGATTGTAACGCCCCTCCCAGGGCACATCCGCAAGGCGCAGCGTGCTTTGTGGTACAAACGCCAGCACCCGCGCGCCGGGGGCTGCGGCCGCATAGGCACAGGCGCCATATCCACCCATAGAGCTGCCGTAAAACAGCACGTCATCAAACCGTTCAAAGAACCCCAGCTTGCGCATTCGATCAAACAGCGCCCACAGGCGTTTGTGGCGGAACCAGTCGTTGCGGTCGTTCATCATGACGCCCATGTGCGACACGCCGCGCCCTTCCAGGAATTCAGCCCCCCAAGGCAGGCGCGGGCCTTCTTGTTCGCGGCTTTTCATGTTGTCAAACGTCACGACCAGCCGGTCGTTTGAGCGGCGCACATAGCTCACCGCATGGCGCGGCGAGGTCCAGTGGAACCCCGGCAACCCAAGCTCTTGCGACATATTTCGAAATTCGGAAACCCGGCCCAAAAAAACACTCCACCCGACAATGGATCACCTTTTACGCGCGCCCCAAAAGAAATCAACCGGCCACGTTTCCGCAGCCGGTTGCATTGTTTCAAATGTGCCGCAGCCTGCAGCGGCTTACTGAACCAGCGTCAGAAGCGTGTCCAGCGAGGCCTTTGCGTCGCCATAGAACATGCGCGTGTTTTCCTTGAAGAACAGCGGATTTTCGATGCCCGAATAGCCGGTGCCCTGACCACGTTTGGACACGAACACCTGTTTCGCCTTCCAGCACTCCAGAACCGGCATACCGGCGATGGGGCTGTTGGGGTCTTCCTGTGCGGCCGGGTTCACGATGTCGTTTGAGCCGATAACAATGGCAACATCCGTATCCGGGAAATCATCGTTGATTTCATCCATCTCAAGCACGATATCGTAAGGCACTTTGGCCTCGGCCAGCAGCACGTTCATGTGACCAGGCAGACGGCCCGCAACCGGGTGGATCGCGAAACGCACGGTCTTGCCTTTGGCGCGCAGGCGGCGGGTCAGCTCGGCGACGTTCTGCTGGGCTTGCGCAACAGCCATGCCGTAACCGGGGATGATGACGATGCTGTCGGCTTCTTCCAAAGCGGCGGCAACGCCCTCGGCGTCGATGGCAATCTGTTCGCCCTCGACCTCCATCTGCGGCCCCGTGGTGCCGCCAAATCCGCCCAGGATGACCGAGACAAAGCTGCGGTTCATCGCCTTACACATGATGTAAGACAGGATCGCACCGGACGAGCCAACCAGCGCACCGACCACGATCAACAGATCGTTGCCAAGGCTGAAACCAATCGCGGCAGCGGCCCAACCTGAATAGCTGTTCAGCATCGACACGACGACAGGCATNTCCGCCCCGCCAATGCCCATGATCAGGTGATAGCCGATGAACAGCGCGGCCAGGGTCATCAGCGCCAGCGGCAGGAAACCACCGGTGTTGAAGTACCAGATCAGGCAGATCACGGAAATCGCTGCCGCGCCCGCGTTCAGCACGTGACCACCGGGCAGCTTTTCCGCCGACGAGGTCAGTTTTCCCGCCAGCTTGCCATAGGCCACGACGGAGCCGGTGAAGGTCACCGCCCCGATGAAGACGCCCAGAAACAGCTCGACCCGCAGGATCGCAACCTCGACCGGTGATTTATGCGCCAGAAGACCGGCGAACCCGTCCAGACCCTCGCGGGCCTCATGGCTCATCGCCATGACATTGCCCAGTTCAAGATGCGCGATATAGCCGACGAACACAGCCGCCAGACCGACCAGCGAATGCATCGCGGCGACCAGTTGCGGCATCTCGGTCATCTGCACCTTGGTGGCAACGNAATAGCCGATCAGACCGCCACCGGCGATCAGCAGCAGCGACAACAGCCACAGGCCCGATCCGGGGCCAACCAGNGTTGCGGCAACCGCCAGCGCCATGCCGACAATGCCATACCAGACAGCGCGCTTTGCGCTTTCCTGCCCGGACAGACCGCCNAGNNNCAGGATGAACAGAACAGCCGCAACGACGTAAGCGGCAGTGGTGAAACCAAATTCCATGTCTCGGCCCCCTTAAGATTTCTGGAACATGGCAAGCATGCGCCGTGTGACGAGGAACCCGCCGAAGATGTTGATCCCGGCCATGAAGATGGACAGGCCCGCCAGCAGGATGACCAGGAAAGAACTGGATCCGATCTGCATCAGCGCCCCCAGGATGATGATCGACGAAATCGCGTTCGTGACTGCCATCAAAGGCGTGTGCAGGCTGTGGCTGACATTCCAGATCACCTGGAAACCGATAAAGATCGACAACACGAAGACGATGAAATGCTGCATGAAGCTGGCGGGCGCGACAAGGCCGACCCCCAGCAACAGGACTGCACCAATGGCCAGCAACGTGACCTGGCTTTTCGTCTGCGCCTTGAACGCGGCCACTTCTGCGGCGCGTTTTTCTTCGGGCGTCAGCTCCGGCACCACCTCTTTTGGCTTGGCGGCAATCGCTTGAATTTTCGGCGGCGGCGGCGGGAAGGTAATCTCGTGGTCATAGGTCACGGTGGAGCCGCGGATCACGTCATCTTCCATGTCATGATTGACCTGACCGTCCTTTTCAGGCGTCAGATCGGTCATCATGTGACGGATGTTGTTGGCATACAGGCTGGACGCCTGAGCCGCCATGCGCGACGGGAAATCGGTATAGCCGATGATGGTCACGCCGTTATCGGTAACGATCTTTTCGTCCATCACGGTCAGCTTGCAGTTGCCGCCCTTTTCCGCCGCCAGATCAATGATGACGCTGCCCGGTTTCATGGCCTTGACCATGTCTTCGGTCCACAGCTCAGGTGCCTCACGGTTGGGGATCAGCGCCGTGGTGATGACGATGTCGACCTCAGGCGCCAGTTCGCGGAACTTGGCCAGCTGGGCCTCGCGGAATTCCGGCGACGACACGGCGGCATAGCCACCGGTGGCTGCGCCATCTGCCTGGTCTTCTTCAAAGTCCAGATAGACGAATTCGGCGCCCATGCTTTCGACCTGCTCGGCCACTTCGGGGCGCACGTCAAAGGCCAGCGTGATGGCACCCAGCGATGTGGACGTGCCGATGGCGGCCAGACCGGCAACACCGGCACCAACCACCAGAACCTTGGCGGGCGGCACTTTACCGGCTGCCGTCACCTGACCGGTAAAGAAGCGGCCAAAGTTGTTCCCGGCTTCGATCACGGCACGATAGCCGGCGATGTTGGCCATGGACGACAGCGCATCCATCTTTTGNGCGCGCGAAATACGGGGCACCATTTCCATGGCGATGACGGTGGCGCCGGCTTTCTTCGCCGCCTCCATGCCCTCTTCGTTGGCCGCTGGGTTGAAGAAACTGATCAGGGTCTGGCCTTCGCGCAGACGCTTCAATTCCGTTGTATTGGGCTGACGCACCTTGGCGACGATATCGGCCGCCTTCCACAGCGCGGCGGCGGTCTTTACGACCTCAACGCCAGCAGCCTTATACACCGCGTCCGAGAAGCCCGCAGCCGCACCGGCCTTGGTTTCGATCACACAGTCATAGCCCAGTTTTTGCAGCATTGCGGCCGATTCTGGGGTCATTGCAACCCGGTTCTCGCCCTCGAATACTTCCTTAGGAACACCGATTTTCACGTATTTCTTCCCTTCTCTCCCAATCGTCACCACGGGCATGGTTTCCATCCCCGCAGCGGTTTCACGTTTCCTATACGCGGCGCGGGCGCGTTTTGGCACCCTGTTCCGTCACATTGCGACCTTTTTTCTCAGGTTTTCGGCAAAATCGGAACACTGGTCAAATCCAACGCCGCACCTGCGACCTCCATTCTTCGAAGTCACCGCCAAAGGCTGACAGCAGCCCGGCCTCTTCGCCCAAAATGAACCGACGCGTGATCCAGGCCCCGAACAGCGGCACGATGGGCAGCGCAACCAGCGCGTCCCAGCGCAGNATCAGCCCCGCCAGGACCAATGTATCGCCCAGATAAATCGGGTTGCGCGACAGGCGAAAAATACCGCTGTTGACCAGGGCTGTGGGCTTTTGGCGCGGAATAAATGTCGTGCGCGCCCGCAACATTTCCCACAGCGCAAGACCCATGGCACCCAGCCCCAAGGCCACCAGCCCCGTGCCCACCACCTGCGACCAGGCCCAGCCGAACCCCAGCTCGGGCACCAACCAGTTCAGCCCCCAGGCCAGACCTGCCGCCACGGCAAGCCAGCTGGGCGGTATATCCAGCCCCCTCAGCATCCCGCCGCCGATGCCCACGTGTTNTCGCGCATTTTCAACNTCACTGAGNAAACACATTCATTATCCCGAATGCAAAAGCAATACGTTTGCGCCAACATATCCCTTGCGCCGCCGTCCCGGCCCGATACCGTACCGATGAACATGGGAGGACGGCATGGCAGAACTGAAGGGCAAACACGCAGTTGTGACGGGCGGTGGCACGGGCATCGGCCTGGCAATTGCACAGGCTTTGGCGGGTGCTGGGGCCGAGGTGACGATCACCGGGCGCCGCGCCGACGTGCTGGAACAGGTCGCCGCAGACACGCCGGGGCTGCACCCCCTGGCGATGGATGTCGGCGACGAGGCCAGCGTGAAAGACGGCTTTGCCGCGGCGCGTGATGCGCGCGGCCCGATCACCATCTGCGTTGCCAACGCAGGCATTGCCGAAGGGCGCACGGTGCCCAAGACCTCGCTGGCGTTCTGGCGCCGCACCATGGCAACCAACCTGGACGGTGCCTTCCTGACCATGCGCGAGGCCCTGCCGGATATGGAGGCCGCAGGCTGGGGCCGGATGATCGCTATCAGCTCGATTGCCGGGGTGCGCGGGCTGAAGGGCGGCGCGGCTTATAGCGCGTCCAAACACGGGTTGATCGGGTTGATCCGCGCCATGAGCGAGGACTACATGGGCTCGCATCTGACCTTCAACGCGATCTGTCCGGGCTATGTCGACACACCGATCGTCAGCCGCAACATCGACATCATTGCCAAGAAAACCGGCGCGGATGCGGACGCGGCTTTGGCGATGATGACCGATAAGAACCGCCACAAACGCCTGATGGCCCCCGAGGAGATCGGCGCGGCGGCCTTGTGGCTGTGCATGCCGGGGTCCGGCAGCGTGAACGGCCAGACGATTGAAATCTCGGGCGGGCAGGTATGACCGATTTCGCCGCCACCAAGGCGCTGTTTCACCTGCCTGACGGCATGACCTATCTGGATGGCAATTCGTTGGGGCCCCTGCCCAAGGCGGCATTGGCGCGCGTGGCCCAAACCGTCACCGATGAATGGGGCGAGATGCTGATCACCGCCTGGAACCGGGCCGGATGGATGGCGCAGCCCACCGCGTTGGGCGATCGGATCGGGCGGTTGATCGGCGCTGAACAGGGCTGCGTGACCACGGGTGACACCCTGTCGATCAAGGTCTATCAGGCGCTGGCCTCGGCCTTGGATATGGTGCCCGATCGACGGGTCATCCTGTCGGACACCGGCAACTTTCCGACCGATCTGTATATGGCTCAGGGACTAATCCGATCATTGGACAAGGGCCACGATTTGCGCTGTGTCGCACCCGAGGAGGTGGCCGATCACATCACCAAAGATGTCGCCGTCGTGATGCTGACCCAGGTCGATTATCGCACTGGCCGGCGCCACGACATGGCGGCCCTGACCAAAGCGGCGCACGATGTCGGCGCGGTGGTGATCTGGGATCTGGCCCATTCGGCGGGGGCATTTGCGGTGCATCTGGCCACCTGCAACGCCGATTTCGCGGTCGGCTGCACCTATAAATACCTGAATGCAGGCCCCGGCGCGCCGGCCTTTATCTATGTCGCGCCGCGTCACGCCAGTGCGGTGCGCCCTGCCCTGTCTGGCTGGCTGGGGCATGAGGCGCCGTTCGCCTTTGATCACGATTATCGGGCCGGGGGCGGCATCGAACGGATGCGCGTCGGCACGCCGCCCGTATTGCAAATGGCCGCGCTGGACGCCGCATTGAACATCTGGGACCAGGTCGACATGGATGCGTTGCGCGCCCGATCCGTCGCCCTGTGCGAGCGTTTCATCACAGGGGTCGAGGCCGCTTGCCCGGACCTGACCCTGGCCAGCCCGCGCGACGCCGATCAGCGCGGCAGCCAGGTGTCGTTCCATTTCGACCACGGCTATGGTGCGATGCAAGCGCTGATTGAGCGCGGTGTGATTGGTGATTTCCGCGCGCCTGACATCATGCGCTTTGGCTTTACGCCGCTTTATATCGACGAGGCTGACGTCGATCATGCGATTGCGGTTTTGGCCAAGGTCATGGCGGGGCGGCTGTGGGATCAGGCGCAGTACAAGACCCGCAGCGCAGTGACCTGAGGCCGTGTTGCACCGAGTTTTCTGGCCTTCGGCGAGGATATTTTTGGCAAGAGGAAAAGGTCAGGGAGCGGTCAGCCAATAGGTGGGGCCGCCCGGCATTTTCGGGCGAAAAAAGGCGATCATCCGCCCCTGTTCGGGTGCGCGATCGCCCGGTTTCCAGGGCGCGACACCGTGCAGGGTGTGGCGGTGCAGCAGATAGGCCTCCACAAGTGTGGCAGGGATCAGTTTCAGCCCATCCACTTGGGCCGCGTCGCGGTCACGTCGGACCCGAAATGCGGCGTCGCTTTCGTCCGGGTTCTGGCGGGGGTATCCGGGGCGGATCACNCNGACGAACCAGGTGCCCCCGCGCGGGTTCAGGTGGCGATCTGGCCGGGGTCTTTCACAGCCTGACAAGCCTCAGCGTGCGCATGAGAAACCCGGCCCATCGCCCTGACATAAAACGAAAATTCTCGCCACCCAAGGGAGGTCAGGCCGCCAACCACCCCCGTCTATGCCCCCAGAGCTTTGCGCAGCATGTTCAACGCGACCAGCGTCAAGAACACGGCAAAGACGCGTTTCAGCGGTTTGGGGTCCATCGCATGGGCCAGGCGCGCGCCATAAGGCGTGGTGATCAGGGTCATGGCGATGACCACGGCAAAGGCGGGCAGGTTCACCGCGCCGATGGTGTACGGCGGGCGCGGTGTCGCGTCGATTGGCAGGATCAGAAAACCGATGACCGACGGCACGGCGATGATCACTCCAAAGCCCGCCGCCGTGGCCACAGCCCGGTGGATCGGCACGCCAAACAATGTCATGACCGGCACCCCAAAGCTGCCGCCGCCAATGCCCATCAGCACGGACAGAAAGCCCAGCATCGGCGAAAGGCCTGCGCGTTTTATGCCCGTGGGCATGGATTGCCCCAGCCGCCATTCGGCCCGCCCCAGGCCCAGATAGGCGCCAACAATCAGACCCAGCACACCAAAGATGCCTTGCAATACAACCGAGCGCAGCGACGAGGCCACCAGCACGCCCAGAATGGCACCAATGACGATGCCGGGCGCCCATGTGCGCAGGATCTGCCAGTCAACCGCGCCTTTCTTGTTGTGCGATTGCACCGAGCGCAGCGATGTCACGATGATCGTCGCCAGCGAGGTTGCCAAACAGACCTGCATCAACTGGTCCGAGNCATATCCCAGGCTGCTGAACACATAGAAGAACGCAGGCACCAGGATGATGCCCCCTCCCACGCCCAAAAGCCCGGCCATGACGCCNGCAAAGGCACCGATCACCATGAGCATCACCATCATCGGCAGGACTGCGCTCATTTCTGGCATTACAAGGCCTCTTGTTCTGTTTCGGGCACATGGGACAGGGCTTCGCGCACAAGCGCAACCCCTGCGTCGGATTTTGAGGCGCCTTCCGACAGGACGCGCCGCCAGGCGCGCGCGCCGGGGCGCCCCGCAAACAGGCCCAGCATGTGGCGGGTGATGCTGTGCATCCTGCCCCCGTCTGCCAGGTGACGTTCGATATAGGGGATCATTTCTTCGGCCACCTGATGGGCGCATTTCGCGTCGAGGGCGCCAAAAATGCGCCGGTCCGCATCCAGCAGGATATCGGCGGGCTGGTGATAGGCCGCACGCCCGATCATCACACCGTCCATGATCTCAAGCTGTTCTTTGGCTGTGTCCAGCGAGGCAATGCCGCCATTGATCGACAGGTGCAGCGAGGGGAAGAACGATTTCATCTGATGCACCAGCGGATACTCCAGCGGCGGAATATCACGGTTTTCCTTGGGGCTGAGGCCTTTCAGCCAGGCCTTGCGGGCGTGAATGGTGAACCGGTCAACCCCGGCGGCCCCGACGCGCGACAGGAAATCAGGCAGCACCTCGGCAGCGTTTTGATCGTCGACACCGATGCGGCATTTCACAGTTATGTCAACGCCTTGCGCTGCGTCCTTCATGGCGGCCACACAGTCCGCGACCAACCCCGGATGGGTCATCAACACTGCACCGAACGTGCCCGACTGCACCCGATCCGACGGACATCCGACGTTCAGGTTCACCTCGTCATAGCCGCGTTCGACACACAGGCGCGTGGCCTGCGCCAGTTCGCGCGGGTCCGCACCGCCAAGCTGCACGGCAAGCGGGTGCTCTTCGGTATTGTAGTCCAACAAATGCAGCGCCCCACCGCGCACCAACGCGGGTGCCGTGACCATTTCAGTGTACAGCAACACACGCGCGCTCATCAGCCGATGGAAATACCGGCAATGGCGGTCGGACCAGTCCATCATCGGGGCGACAGACAGGCGGGAAGCTTTTAAAACCAACGCACTACGCCTCGATGTTGCGCTTTTTTCACTGAATACGGCCAAGATATTTCCAGTTGTTTTTCGTTGTTTTTCGATTTCTTCGCGTTAACGGTAGTCCCGCGGACTACTGGAATTGGACGAGGACTACCAAATTGGGAACCATCATTGAACGCCAGCGTGCTAACAGAACTACGTCGTTTCGTGCGCAAATCGTCTTAAAGGAAAAGGGAAAGATCGTCTACCAAACGTCTCGAAGCTTCGATCGGAAGCCCACAGCCCGTGCGTGGATGAAAAAGCATGAGGCTGAGATCAGAGTGAACGGCATTCCGAAACCACGGAAATCCTCAGCCGCCACGCTCGCCGCTGCGATCGACCGATACTGGACCTGTCGCGCTTTAGTGCCGCCCCAAGAGCTCGTTTAAGCCACCTTTCGTTCGAAAGCGACGGGGCTTTTCCATCCTAGTGCTGAGTGACGACGGCG
>JGI24724J26744_10003457_pt1 | contig 10239 bp, 5 predicted proteins | sample Cruoilmetagenom7_FD_26744 | JGI IMG/M metagenome (IMG submission 26744)
CTCAATTAAAGGAACAATATGGAGAGCAGTACTCACCCGACTTATTCAATGAAGAAGCTGTTCGTCAAGAGTCTTTGAATCGATTGGTTCAGGACCAACTAGTATTACAAACTGTTAGTGCTGACGGATACGTTGCGTCAAACAAAGCTATTCTTGATGTGATTTCTAAATTAGATGCGTTTCAAAAAGATGGCCAATTTGATAAAGCAACCTATGAACAACTATTACAAGCAAGGGGCTTAACAACCGCTAGTTTTGTTGATTCGGTTCGATCAGGTATAGAGCGTGACCAATTTATAAATTCAATTGTTGGAACGACGTTAGTTGACGATAGTGAAATAAATGATTTCTATCGCTTAACTAATCAAACGAGAGATATTCGGTACTTGTTACTCCCGATCTCATCAGTGATGGCTAGTGTTTTAGCCACAGATGAAGAAATTAATAAAAGCTACACAGAAAATGAGCATTTATATAAAACACCTGAAGAGGCTTCTATTGATTACGTAGAGCTAAGCTTGGCGAGCCTTATGTTGGAGGTGAATCCTTCTGACGACGAATTATTGGCATTTTATGAAAGTGAACAGCAATCGTTTACATTAGCGGGTCATCGAAGAGCTAGTCATATACTTTTTGAAGCACCTGCAGGTACTGCGGAAATTGAATCGGAGAAGAAGAGAGCCCAAGCTGAATTAGCCTTAAGTAGAATTAAAAAAGGTGAAGATTTCGCAAGCATCGCTAAAGAGTTATCTGATGATATTGGTTCAGCTAAATTGGGTGGCGACTTGGGTATCATTACTGAGGGTATGATGGATGTTGAGTTTGAAAAAACACTGGCCTCTCTTAAGGAAGGCGAGGTAAGTGAAGTTGTTCAAACCCTTTATGGTTTTCAGATTATAAAACTGGTTTCTAAAGAGGCCGATAAAATTCAGCCTTATGAAAATGTTGTAAAAGAAGTAACGGAATTGTTTAAAACAAATATTGCGGGTGAAAAGTTTTATCAATTAGCAGAGCGTTTTGCTGAATTAAGTTTTGAAAACCCAGATACATTAGCACCACTTGTTGATGAATTGGAGTTAACTATTCAGCAGCAAACAGGTGTTACACAAAATAATGGAGAGGGCGTTGCCTCGTACGATAAGGTTCGTCATGCCGTATTTAATGAAGACGTACTAGCAGGTAACAACAGTGATGTTGTAGAAGTGGATCCTGAACATTTAGTTGTATTACGTATTACCCAACATACGCCTGAAGAAGTGATGCCGCTTGCTGCAGTTAAAAATGTGATTGAATTGTCTGTTAAAACTGATAAGGCTAATCGCTTATTGACAGAAAAAGGGGCTGATTTTTTAACTAAAGTTAAATCAGGAGTATCTATTAACGAATTAGCATTATTAGATGAAGCTACGCTTCAAGATGTTGGTCCGGTAACAAGAAATGATAAATCAGCACCAGCAAAACTGNTAAGAGAGGCGTTTAGTATGTCTCACCCAAGTGACGGAAAATCATCATTTAAGTTAAGTACATTGGAAAATGGTGATGTTGCAATTATTGAATTAAGTAAAATTACTGATGGTGATAAGACTGAGATAACTGAAGCTTCACGGGAATCTTTTAAGAAGTTTTTATCGCGTTTAACGGGTGAGGTAACGTTAGCAGCATCGCTAGCAAACTTAAGCGTTGATACCGATGTGGTTTTTGCTAATCAATCTGAATAAGTCAATATGAAACTTCACTGGCAAATTTTCATTGCGATTGGCTTGGCCATTATTGCTGGTATTGCGACGGGTGAAACAGCTGGTGTAGGTTCATTCTTATTTTATGATGTGTATGTGTTTTTAGGCACGCTGTTTCTAAATGCATTGAAAATGCTAATAGTTCCTCTTATCTTATCGTCCATTATTTGTGGGATAGGGAATATGGGTAATCTGGGTGGTTTAGGTCGCCTAGGTGGGAAGACAATAACGTATTACCTTTCAACCAGTATGGTTGCCATTCTTATTGGTTTAATATTAGTTAACATCGTTGAACCAGGCGTTATTGATGGTGAACCCGTTCGTGATCGAGTAGGGCTAACGGAAGATATCAGTGAGGTTACGGCAAAGATTGAAGGAAAAGGTGCAGGTGATATAACCGGTATATTTTTACGAATGGTACCAACTAATATTGTCGCTGCTGCTGCGAATGGTCAAATGTTAGGGTTGATATTTTTTGGTTTATTATTCGGCTATTTCATGACCCAAATAGTCGAGCAAAGAAAGACAGTATTGCTGACATTTTGGAATGCTGTTCTTGATGTGATGATGAAAATGACCGATTGGGTAATGAAATTTGCACCCATCGGTGTTTTTGGATTGGTGGGTAAAGTTGTAGCATCAACCGGTCTCGATGCATTTCTCCCTTTGGCTTATTTTTTCTTTACGGTATTATTTGCCCTGGCTATTCATATGTTTGGCGTAATGCCGTTAGTATTGAAGTATTTAGGTCGAGTAAAACCTCTTCGTCACTACAAAGCGATGACCCCCGCATTATTAACCTCATTTTCAACAAGTTCGTCATCAGCTACGCTTCCTATAACGTTAGAGTGTGTTGAAAAAAATGCAGGTGTTTCGAACCGAACAAGTAGTTTTGTATTGCCACTTGGCGCCACTATAAACATGGATGGGACTGCGCTATATGAATGTGTCGCCGCTATGTTTATTGCGCAGGCCTATGGGTTAACCTTAGGTTTTAGCGAGCAGTTTCTTATTGTTGTAACAGCACTTGTTACGTCTATTGGTGTTGCTGGTATACCAGCAGCGAGTCTCGTTGCAATCAGTATTATTTTAGTGACAATTGGGCTTCCATTGGAGGGTATAGGACTCATTCTTGCGGTTGATCGCGTGCTTGATATGTGCAGAACGAGCGTTAATGTATTTAGTGACTCCTGTGGTGCGGTTATTATTGCTCGGAGCGAAGGCGAAGATCAGGTTCTACAATCGGATTAACTCATGGTGAATAGGCCGGTGATTAAACTGCTTAAGATGGCAGCTTCTCTCTCTTTGTTACTGCTAATGACGGCCTGTACAGATAAGGCGCTGAATAACCCCTACGTTGAAGATAATGGTACAGACAAAGTTATTTATTCTTCATTTTCTGAACGGCCTAAGCACTTAGATCCTGCAAAGGCATACAGTTCAAACGAATATGCCATTATCGCTCAGGTGTATGAGCCACTCTTCCAATATCATTATTTAAAACGCCCTTACCAATTAGAACCTTTGTTAGCAGCTACAATGCCGTTGATCAGTTATTTCAATGAAGATGGCAAACGCTTAGCTGATGATGCGGTGGATACCGATATTGCTTATAGCGAATATCAATTAACGATAAATGCGGGTACTAAATTTCAACCCCATCCGGGCTTTAATCTTGAGCTACATAAAGCTCTGCCAATGGATTGGAATGGTGTGTCTTTATATGATTTGCCTATGGGGACACGAGAATTAACCTCAGATGATTTCATTTATCAAATAAAGCGTTTGGCTGACCCTGCAACACAATCACCAATAGCAGGTTTAATGGCAAATTACATTGTTGGCTTTAATGATTTTTCTAAAAAACAGTCAATATTAAAGAAGCAGTTTCCTAAATTACGTAAGACTCAGCGTTTGCAATCTGAAAAGATGCAGGGTGTGAGAAAAATAAACGATCAAAGTTTTACAATACGTATTAAGGGTAAATATCCTCAGTTTGTAAACTGGCTGGCAATGCCATTTTTTGCACCGATGCCTTGGGAGGCAGATGAGTTCTATTCGAATCCATTATTAGTCTCAAAAAATATTACATTAGATTGGTTCCCTGTTGGGACGGGACCTTATTTTTTGCAGGAAAATAACCCTAATAGACGAATGGTGTTAGTGAAAAACCCTAATTTCCATGTTGAGTACTATCCTTCAGAAGGGTATCAAGGGGTGCATGAAAAGGGTTTATTGACTGATGCTGGCAAGCAACTACCATTGACGGATAAAGTTATTTTCTCGTTAGAAAAAGAAAGCATTCCCTATTGGAATAAATTTCTACAAGGGTATTACGATGCCTCAGGAATTAGTTCAGATAGCTTTGACCAAGCGGTCAGCTTTTCGGCGGAAGGTGATGTTGGTTTAACTGATAATATGATCGAGCGTGGAATTGGCCTTCAAACAGCGGTAACGACATCGAGTTATTACTTTGGTTTTAATATGTTGGATGACATTGTTGGTGGTTACTCTGATAAGGCCAAAAAATTACGTCATGCCATTTCTATTGTGATGGATTATGAGGAATATATTTCAATTTTTCAAAATGGCCGTGGCGTTCCTGCGCAAGGCATAATCCCCCCAGGGATTTTTGGTCATGTAGCTGGCGAAGAAGGCATGAACAACGTTGTCTATACATGGAGTAATGGATTGCACAGACGGACGNTGGCTGAAGCAAATGATTTGTTGAACGAAGCTGGNTACCCTAAAGGTATTGACCCNTCAACAGGNAAACCCTTGGTTTTGTATTTTGACACGATGGACAGTGGGCCAGACAGCAAAGCTCGATTGAATTGGTTACGCAAACAGTTCAATAAGCTCAATATTCAATTGGTTATTCGTGGAACGGATTACAATCGTTTTCAAGAAAAGATGCGAGGTGGTAATGCGCAAATGTTCATGTGGGGTTGGAATGCTGATTATCCAGACCCTGAGAACTTTTTATTCTTATTATATGGGGAAAATGCAAAATCAATTTATGGGGGTGAAAATGCGTCTAATTACCAGAATCCAAAATTCGACAGCTTGTTTGAGAAAATGAGCACAATGGAGAATACACCTCAAAGGCAAGCTATCATTAACGAGATGGTGAGTATTTCTCAACAAGATGCGCCCTGGTTATGGGGTTTCCACCCAAAGGCTTTTTCTTTACATCATGCGTGGTACAAAAATGCCAACCCAAATCTGATGGCGAATAACAAAACAAAATACATCAATATTGATTCTTCGATAAGAGAAAAATATCAAGCGAAATGGAATAGTCCAGTTTATTGGCCATTGGTTCTTATTTTGTTTGTCATAGTTTGTTTACTCTTGCCTGCCTATGCAATTTATCGACGAATTGAGCGTGCAACAGCATTATGATTAATTACATCATCAGGCGTTTACTTTATGTATTACCAGTACTGATAGGCGTGAATGTACTAACGTTCGTACTTTTTTTTGTTGTTAATACACCGGATGATATGGCACGTATGCAATTGGGTGATAAGCACGTTACTCAAGAAGCGGTTGATAATTGGAAGCAACAACGCGGGTATGATTTGCCTTTATTATGGAATAAGCACGAAGAAGGGCTTCAACAACTGTCTAAAACCATTTTTTTTGAAAAATCAGTTGGTTTATTTGTGTTTGACTTAGGCGTTTCTGACAATGGACGGGATATTGTTGCCGATATTTCAGAACGTATGTGGCCAAGTTTAGCCATCGCTATTCCATCATTAATTCTTGGCGTGTTGGTTAATATTACTTTCGCATTATTAGTGATTTTTTATCGAGGCAGCATTTTAGAATTTGGTGGTTTGTTTTTGTGTATTGCATTGATGTCAATTTCAGGGCTTTTTTACATCATTGCAGGTCAATATTTTGTTGGAAAATTATTGGCTCTGACACCTATTTCTGGCTATGCACCGGGTGTGGATGCGTTTAAATTTATTCTTTTGCCTGTTTTAGTCGGTGTAGTGGGGGGCTTGGGCTCGGGTGTACGCTGGTATCGAACATTGTTTTTAGAAGAGGCCGCTAAAGATTACGTAAGAACGGCAAAAGCAAAGGGCTTATCTGATATACAACTGCTGTTTAAACACGTATTAAAAAATGCAATGATTCCAATATTAACGGGTATCGTTGTCATATTGCCTCTGTTGTTTATGGGCAGTTTAATTACGGAATCCTTCTTTGGAATACCGGGTTTGGGTAGTTACACCATAGATGCGATTAGCAGTCAGGACTTCGCGATTGTTAGATCAATGGTGTTTCTCGGTTCATTCTTATACATTATTGGTCTACTCATGACTGATATCTCATACACATTAGTTGATCCAAGGGTTCGGTTAGATTGATGTTGACGCTTTTGTGGACAGATATGGCTGTTTTTGCCTTAGTTATTGGTGGGGCATTTGTCGCTTGGCACTCGCGTAAGAAAGAGCATTTACGCCGACCTTGGCTGAAAGTGTTCAATAGCTCAGTTGGCGTCATTTCATTAACTGTATTGTTATTGTTTTTATTAATTGGTGCTTTAGACTCCATTAGAGTCCAACACTATAAAACATTACCGAACGGCGAAACGAGTGAACATACAGAGACATTGACTGTGTTAGACATCATGCTGACACCTTTACGTATTCAAGTAGAAAAAACCTACTCCAAGCCATTTGCGCACCAAGCATACGCTAAAGAGATGAGTATCGATTCTGTAGGTGTTACGCGGTGGGTTTATCCTCCATTAGTATATGGTGGAGCACACTTGAATAAACCATCTGATAAACAAAGGGACGTAATAACTAAAACACTGAGAGGTTTAGGTTTTGGTTTCTTAGCGTGGTTCGCGTTAATTCTAATTTTTAAACTATTTTGTAATGGTTTATTTAGAGCTAATTCAAATTCCATTAAAAACTTTTTTTTGACGTTGTTGGTCATTATTTGTTTAGTGGCGGTTCTTGCCACGCTAGGCCCCTATTACCATATTTTAGGTACTGATAAAGTTGGTGAGGACGTGCTTTATCAGGCGATAAAAAGTATTAGAACTGGATTGGTGATAGGTGCACTCACAACGATTGTTATGCTACCTATAGCGATCATTTTAGGTTTAATGGCTGGTTTCTTTCGTGGTTGGGTCGATGATGTTATCCAATACCTATATACCACGTTGAGTTCAATTCCCGGCGTGTTGTTGATTGCTGCGGCAATATTGATGGCGCAAGTGTATATGGCAAATAACCCCGAATTGTTTACTAGCGTTGAAGACAGGGCAGATATGCGATTATTGTTGTTATGTTTGATTTTAGGTATTACGAGCTGGACGGGACTATGCAGATTATTGCGTGCTGAGACCTTGAAAATTCGTGAAATGGACTATGTTGTCGCTGCCCGTGCTTTAGGGGTAGGGAGATTTCAACTGTTAAAACGTCATGTACTACCCAATGTTATGCATTTGGTGATGATTACAATCGTGCTTGATTTTAGTGGGCTAGTGCTGGCTGAGGCAGTTTTATCATACATAAACATTGGTGTTGACCCATCGACTTATAGTTGGGGAAATATGATAAATACTTCACGATTAGAAATGGCACGTGAACCGATTGTTTGGTGGTCTTTGACAGCGGCCTTTATTTTTATGTTTACGTTGGTATTAGCGGCTAATTTGTTTGCAGATGTGGTTCGTGATGCCTTTGATCCAAGATCAAACTAATGATATTTTAGATTAATTTTAACTTTTAACTTATTGAATAATGAATAAATATATTTTCCACAAAGACGTTTTATCCATCGAGCAGCTTTCTTTTATCAGCAAAACATTTTCGACAAAACCTGAACATAAAGACGGTTTTTATTGCCTGAAAACGGCAAATGCTGTTGAGCTATCAATGGTGCGCGAGCAGTTAAATTGCGATGTAAGCATGTTGAGTGAAAACTTCGATGGGCGGCAGGTCGGCCTACTCGTGACGGATATGGATTCAACGTTAATATCCATTGAGTGTATCGATGAAATTGCCGATATGTTGGGTATCAAACCAGAGGTTTCTACCATTACCGAGGCGGCAATGCGTGGTGAATTAAACTTTGAAGAATCTTTAACTCAACGAGTGGCCTTGTTAAAAGGTCTGCCTGTCGGAGAGCTTCAACGAGTCTACGATGAAAGGTTGGAACTAAACCCAGGAGCTGAAAAGCTTAACAGCTATTTAAAGAAATCGAATATTAAACTGGCTCTAGTTTCTGGCGGCTTTACTTTTTTTACTGACAAGTTAAAAGAGAGATTGGGTTTAGATTACACCTTGGCTAATACGTTGGGGGTTGCTGATGGTTGTTTAACAGGTAGAGTAGATGGCGATATTGTCGGCGCCCAATCAAAAGCAGATTTATTATTAAAGCTTTCTAAAGAACTTAATCTGGAATCACATCAAGTCATTGCAATGGGTGATGGGGCAAATGATTTACTGATGATGAATTGCGCTGGATTGAGTGTGGCTTATCACGCAAAGCCAACAGTTCAAGCTCAAACGGATATTCAATTAAACCACCGTGGTTTAGATGCAGTGGTTGACCTGTTGAAAGCTTAATAAAATGCCAACACCCTTATTGTCTGTTCAAGGACTTAAAACTCAATTCAATCAACCTTCTGAAACGGTTAAAGCGGTTGATGGTATCAGTTTTGATATATCAGAAGGCGAAGCCTTTGCACTTGTGGGGGAGTCGGGTTGTGGTAAGTCTGTATCCGCTTTATCAGTATTAAGGTTATTGCCTGGTAACGCTCAAATTACCGCAGGAAAGGTTCTTTACCGTGGTACGGATTTGTTACGGATGGCCGAAAAGGACATGCGCAATGTACGGGGTGCCCGCATATCGATGATTTTTCAAGACCCTATGACCTCTTTGAACCCTGTAGTGAGCGTGGGAGAGCAAATTGCGGAAGCGGTTTTAGTACATAAAAAAAAGTCGTCTAAAGCTATTAGGCAACGTGTTGTCGAACTTATTAAACAGGTTGGAATACCTGATGCTGATGAGCGTTACGGTGCATTTCCTCATCAACTGTCGGGCGGAATGAGACAACGGGTTATGATCGCCATCGCTTTAGCAAATGAGCCTGATTTATTAATTGCCGATGAGCCAACTACGGCATTAGACGTTACTATTCAAACTCAGATTCTACAATTACTTAAAGACTTGCAACGTCAAATGGGCATGTCGTTGTGGATTATCACGCATGACTTAGGAATTGTTTCCGACATAGCGGACAAAGTTGCTGTGATGTATGCAGGGCAATTAGTTGAAATAGCGTCTCGTGATGATTTTTTTAACAAGCCAATGCACCCGTATAGTCAGCGTTTATTCGATGCGGTCCCCGATATGGGAAAGCGTAAAGAATCGTTAGTCACGTTGACAGGCTCTGTGCCTAAACTGTCACAGTCTTTTATTGGTTGTCGTTTTGCCGATCGCTGCGATTTTAAAAAGATTGAATGTTCAACATCTCCTGACCTTGAATGGACGGACGTATCGGACACACACCGTGTTAAATGTTTGAGAGTAGGTGATATAGAACTGAGTGAGAAATCAGGAAACGTACTAACTGTCTCAAAAGCAGAAGTAAGGGATGATTCATCGTTAAGAGTCAACCAGCTAAAAGTTTATTTCCCCATCAAAAAAGGCTTATTAAAGAGGACAGTGGGGCAGGTCAAAGCGGTGGACGATGTAAGTTTTGAATTACCGTCAGGCACTACAACCGCTTTGGTGGGTGAATCCGGCTGTGGTAAGACAACATTAGGTAAAGCTTTGTTACAGTTATTGCCCATTACATCAGGTGAAGTTCACTATAAAGGTCAAAATATAGCAGGGTTATCGGAACANGCGTTTCAATCATATCGAGAACAGCTGCAAATTATTTTTCAGGANCCGTTTTCATCTATGAACCCAAGAATGATGGTTGGAAACATCTTAGAAGAAGGTATTAGGGCGTTAAAACCAGAATTAAGTGATGCTGATGTTGAACGCCAATGTGATGGTTTATTGGATAAAGTTGGGTTAAATGCTGATGTTAGGTTGCGCTATCCTCACGAGTTCTCAGGTGGTCAGCGTCAACGTTTATGCATTGCTCGNGCATTGGCAGTCAACCCATCTATTATCATCTGTGACGAGCCGACGAGTGCGTTAGATGTGTCTGTACAGGCACAAGTATTAAATTTATTAAAAGAACTGCAGGGAGAACAGGGACTTAGTTATTTATTCATTACCCATGACCTGTCAGTTGTCGCATATTTAGCAGATACGGTTGCGGTGATGTATTTAGGTCGTATTGTCGAGTATGGTACGGTAGACGATGTACTGAATAACCCTGCTCACCCTTATACAAAAGCATTAATTGAGGCGGTACCAACATGGGATGAAGGCTTAGAGAAAAAGGTTATTAAACTGCCCGATAATATGCCTTCTCCTTCTAATCCGCCGACAGGTTGTCATTTTCATACACGCT
>JGI24724J26744_10003459_pt1 | contig 10238 bp, 9 predicted proteins | sample Cruoilmetagenom7_FD_26744 | JGI IMG/M metagenome (IMG submission 26744)
CGTGTGTATCTTGAGTTGACAGAGGAACAAAAAATAATAAAGGAAACAGCAAGGTCTTTTGCAATATCTGAACTTGAACCTATTGCTTCAGAACTTGATAAAGGCAATAACAAAGATGCTTATTTGAACAATATTAAAAAACTTGCAGATCTGGGTTTCATGGGATTAAATATAAAAAATGAATATGGGGGCGCTGAAGCTGGTGTAGTCGCATTTAGTCTGGTGATATCTGAAATAGGCAGAGCTTGTGCTTCAACAGCTGTCACTGTATCAGTTAGCAATATGGTATGTGAGGTTATAGAAGCTATCGGCAGCGAACAACAGAAAGAGAAGTATATATCAAAAATATGCTCAGGAGAATATTTAGCTGGCAGTTTTGCGCTTAGTGAAGCTGGAGCAGGTTCAGACCCATCCAGCATGACAGTTTCAGCAGTTCTGGATGGGGCTGAGTGGGTCCTTAATGGTACCAAATTGTGGACAACAAGTGCTCCTTATGCAGGTGTGTTTGTGGTATGGGCAGTTACTGATAAAAATGCACCAAGAGGGAAAGGGATAAGCTGTTTTTTGGTGGATGCAGGAACAAGTGGCCTTAAGATCGGTAGAGAAGAAGACAAACTAGGACAACATGCATCTTCTACAAATGAGGTAATATTTGAAAATTGCAAGATCCCCAAGGATGCATTACTAGGACAGTTGAATGATGGGTTTAAAATAGCGCTTATTGAATTGTCTGGAGGGCGCATAGGTGTCGGTTCTCTGGCATTGGGTATCGGCATGGCTGCCATGGATTGTGCAGCCAAATACTCTTTAGAACGTAAACAGTTTAATCATAAAATCTCTGATTTTCAAGCTATTCAATGGATGATTGCAGATTCATATACTGAACTTGAAGCGGCCAGATTATTACTAATGAGTGCTTCTTTTAAAAAAGAAAATAATAAATCATTTTCAAAAGAAGCTTCCATGGCAAAAATGTTTTCCACAGAAGCAGCTAATAAAGCCTGTTATAACGCTATGCAAATCATGGGTGGATATGGGTACACTAAAGACTTTCCTCTGGAAAGATATTACAGAGATGTTAGGGTTACATCTATTTATGAGGGAACTAATGAGATACAAAGAGTTATTATAGCAAGAGATATTTTAAAAAGTTTTCAAAATTAAAACCATATATAGCTATTAAAGAAGTAACGAAAGGACACTCCAACCTTTTTATTAAAATTGTAAACTAGGGATATATATTAGTAATCAAAGATTAAAAAAGATGTTTAATTTTGTTATATAGATTTTTTTAGATGCTTTTTTAAGTACAAACACTACAAGCTAAAGGATATAGATGCAGAATATAATAACGATAAAAAATGAATCTGATATACTCAGAGCTAGTTTATATCTAAAAAAATTAATAAATGATTTAAACAAAGATATTATCGATAGTGCGGAGCTTGCTTTATCAGAACTTCTAACAAATACAATGAGATATGCAAACAACGCTCAAATACATATTGAAAGAGATGACAATGAGTTATTACTCAAAACAACAAACAGCGGTTCTATGAAACTGTCTGATTTTATGGATGGAATAACGTCAGGAAAAAGCTTAGGCATTGGTCTTGGTGTTATTGGAAGATCTTCAGATGAGANTATATATCGATTATCACCTGTTGAGATAACCTGGATAAAATATCTGGAACCTGTTGGCTCCAAATTTAAAATGGCTTATAAAACAGAACCCCTAGTTTTTGGAGCAAATGGAGATAAAATAATTATACAGGATATGCCTTCATATTTATTTATATCTGTAGTGGATGCTGCAGGACATGGCAGCGCTGCAAGTAAATTAGCCAATAAGATATCTAAACATATATCTACACATTATTTTCTTAAACTTGATGACCTCATGATTTCTCTCTGTTATTACTTGAAGGACTCTACAAGAAGGACTGTTGTAGAATTTATAAAAATATGGAAGAACAAAGACAAAATTGAATTTTGTGGTGTTGGAGATGTTTCCTGCAAAATTTTTGGTGCATACCACGAAACCTTTAAGTTGAACAGAGGTATAATAGGTGGACATTATGATAGTAGAAATCTATCTTTTAAAGTTGAAGAGAAAAATATCCCTAAAAAATCTGTTATTGCTATGTTTAGTGATGGNATATCAAACAGATTTAACGTAGAAGCAAAGGATATATACAANGATCCAAAAATATATATAGACACACTATTTGATAAATATAAAAGAGATGACGACAAATCTCTTGTACTTATAAAATGTTAAGGTTTATAATAGTATATTGCCTGTGAAATATAAATTTTATTTTTACTAACACAAAATATTACATCCCTATCATAATCTTTTTTTTATTGATCTATAAAAATGTTTCATCACCTCAATTCTTGCATAATATTTATTATTAGCGGGGACAATGATCCATGGGCTTAATGATGTGCTCGTTTTTGTCAACATCTCATTAGCTGCTTTCTCATATTCATCCCATTTTTCTCTATTTAGCCAGTCATCATCTGTTATTTTATATTTTTTCCAGGGCAATTTTTGTCTTTCGTTAAACCTCCTAAGCTGTTCATCAGGGGATATATGAAGCCAAATTTTTAATATCATTATGCCATCGTCGGCTAACTGATGTTCAAAACTATTTATTTCCTCGTATGCTCTGTTCCATTCGCCATAAGAAGCAAAATTTTCAACTCTCTCAACCAAAACTCGGCCATACCAAGACCTGTCAAATACAGAGACAAATCCTTTGAGCGGTATTTTGTTCCAAAACCTCCATAGATAGTGAAATCTCTTTTCCATATCAGAAGGTGCAGATATCTGGTGTATATTATATAGCCTTGTATCCATTGCATTAGTAAGCCTGCGTATACATCCGCCCTTACCTGCTGCATCCAAACCTTCAAAAACAATTACGCTATTTATCTTCTTGTCATGAGCTTTCCATGTTATTTCAAATATTCTTTTTTGATAATTAGTTAATTTTTTATTGTACTCTTCCTTTTTAAGTACTCTTGACGGATTAACAAATTCTATAACATTTTGGGAATTTTCAATGTGAAGATTATTGTTTTCATTCTTTATTAACATATTTGAGGAATAAGTCTTATATACATTATGAACAAGTTTTAGAACTTTTAGTTTCGTAAATCTTTCATTATGCGCTTCAACTAAATGCCAGCTAGCATCTAAATTATTTGTCATTACAATGGCTTTTTCTGCCGCCCTGTAAATTGCTTCATATTCAGCATAATGCCATTTTTCTTTCTCAACGATCTCCTTCCCACTCTTCCTGAACCCATTTTCCACCTTTTTGAGATATTTATATTGTTTAGTTTTGTCTATATATAGCCATAATTTTAGAATTATGGTATTATCATGCGATAACATTTTCTCAAAATGCTTACATTCCAGCAAACGATTTTCAAACTCTACATTTGATATCTTCTTTTTGACATATTCTTCGATAACGTCCGTATACCAGCCACCCAAAAATATAGCGGACTTGCCTCTTTCGGGAAGGTTATTCCAAAATCTATAATAATATGGTCTTTTTATATTATAAGTTTCCTGCCAAAATGCAGCAACTTTAACATGCCTCATATCTATATAATTGGATATAAAATTAACAAGATTATCAACACCTGATCCATAAAACCCATTAATAATTATTACTAAACTTCCAGGGTAACTCTTAAATTTATATTGTAACGTGACTAAATCTGCTATAATGAGATTAAGCTCGCTACTAAAATCTTCCTTGCTTATTTTCTGATTGATATTCAGTTTTTCAAACACTTCTTTACCAGATATATATTGGAAAAACTAACTTCCATACAGCTTATCAACTCAAGATCAATGCCAAGTAAGTTTTTCACATATAAATCCTATAAGTTTATTTTAGTCGAACTTTTTATCCGAACCCACAAACAGAAGTGGGAAGACTATGTCACTTACACAACAGGGGATCCATACTGCGATGAAAAGAAATACAAAAATAAAAACAGCTGTTAAAAAACTAATCTCCTGGTTAATTGCCATTATAATGTGAAAAATGGAAGCCCATGTGCTAAGTAAGACATGCCCAAAATGAGGGAACTTTGTGCTTGGTCTGATATAAGCTATCATAACACCAATTACTGCCAAAGGATTAATTAACCACCACTTTTCTATAAAGCCTATATGAATACTTCTGCCAGGTAAATTTAATAATATTTCACCTAAGTATGGTATAACGGAATCACTTATTGTTGCAATGCCAACAGAACCTATATAACCTATAACAAGTAGAACAATCAAGTTACACTTGGTCTTCATTTTTCCACATCTATAAAAGTTGTACATGGATGAAGTAACAAGTGCGCTTAAAACAACATGAATGGGATGAAGTATATAAAAAATATTGTAAGCTATATTGATCTGCAATTTGTGAAAAAAATACATGATGATAATTCCAGTAACAGCACCAAAAATAGTAAATGGAGCATGGATTTTTAATTCTTCAAAGATTTTTGTCATCATTTACTTTGCCTCAATAACATATGACATATAAGAATATTTTATTATATTAAAATATTCAACAAAACAAAAATATTATGTCAAGTTTGTCAGGTTTTCACAAATTTCAAAGTCACAATGGGCTAAGTCTACTATTGACTCATGTTAATGCTGGCTCGTATTTTTCCTATCTGATTTTTAATTTTTCTGTCATATTTCTTAAGCCTTCACATTTCAGATGTTTCAATCAGAAGATCAATAAATATTAAATAATCTTTTTTATCTGAAAAAATGGACTCTGACCGTCTTTCACAGTTCATTACATGATACCATGCTCCGGAATATTCTATCCCAAGTGGACGTGACATATTTCAGCGTATAACATTCCATTTTCTATGAGTCAATAGTAGACTTGACCCCATGTCGTATTGGGTAGGTAGAGTTTTTGGATATCTTTAATGACATCCCAGCTGATCCCAGATGTTTGGCAACATCAGAAATGGTCATATGCCGGGATAACACCAAAGCATACCGTTCGAATGCATTTGTGTAACTTCTGCGTCGCTGGGCAAAGGGCTTCTTCGCCTGGCGGATGGCATTGCAATATAGACACTGAACACGTTGAACGGAAAGCTGAAAAAATATGGACTTTGCTCCAATGGGTACGGTTTTGAACATCCTGGTTATTGTGCCTCTATGTTTCAGATCCTTGCTNCCACAAATTGGGCATCATAACTAAAAAGGTGCAGGTATCCCCGAAAAAATGATTTGGCCGTCATTATAGGTTGTTTGAACATAATGATAGCCTTGAATTCCAAATCCATAATATAGTAAACTCGTAGTCATACGTAAGCTCCTTTCTGTTTGGTTTGGTTGCCCTCACAAAGAAACATGTATTTCAACACTTTTCAATAAAAAGTATGCTTAAACTGGAAGAACCGTAATTTTTATATCGAGATATGTCTTTTTAAATAATATGTTTAGGTTTCTTTTATCATACTATTTGCTGGTATGAAAAATAGTTTTAAAATAGAGTATAAAAAGCGCCAAGAGATTGTTTTTCACATTTGCTGATAAAGTTAAATTAAAATCTTTTTTGATATTTATGACAGTAAGGTCTATTCCCATTTTTCTCATAGTAATTCTGGTGGTATTCTTCAGCCTCCCAGAATGTAGATGATGGCAGTAGTCGTGTAATAACTGTATAACCTTTAGTTTCAAGTATCTCTATCAACTTTTCTGAAATATATTTTTCACTGTCACTACTATAGAATATAGCAGAGGTATATTGCTCGCCAATATCAGGGCCTTGTCCATTAACCTGCTCAGGGTCATGAATTTCAAAAAAGAGTTTAGCCAGGTTTTCATAACTTACTTTAGATGGATTATATGTAACTTCTACAACTTCAAGGTGTCCACTGTTTTTGTAACACACATCTTGGTATGAGGGGTTATCCTGAGCACCTCCCATATAACCTGAGATTGCTGAGATTACACCTTCTTTCTGTTCAAAATGATATTCTATACCCCAGAAGCAACCCCCTGCGAAGTAGGCTTTTTCACGCTGTGAAGCATCAGTTTCTTCTACAAATTTCATGGATATGGAATTTACACAATATCTTACATTTTTTTCTGTCAGTTTTTCACCCGTAAAAATATGCCCCAAATGTGCTCCACAGTTTGCACAAATTATTTCTGTCCTTATACCATCACTATCTGTTTCTTTTCTGATTTTTCCTTCAATTTCATCGTCAAAACTTGGCCAACCGCAAGTGGATGAAAACTTATTTTCTGAACGGTAAAGTGGCGCATCACATCTTTTGCAATAATAAGTTCCTTTTTTAAAAAAGTTGTTATATTTTCCACTAAATGGTCTCTCTGTACCTTTATGAATAATTATTTTTTCCTCTTCCTTTGAAAGTTTATTGTAATGTTTTTTATCCATATTAATTTCCTTGTTGTTTGCCTGTGCTATTAGCATCAAAATTGTGAATATAATCATTAATCTGTTTTTTTCCATAAATTATTATATTCATAATACAATTTTATGCAAAAAATATTTATTATACAAGCCACATCCCTCTNTTCATCGTTAGCGGCGAATATATTCCAGGAATAATATCTGGATTTATAGCTTGACTTGGGCTACACTTTTTTATAAAATATAATATTGTTATATTTTAAAAGAGGTGAGCGTAATGAAATTTGAAAGTATAAGAGTAGTTGTAGTGAGAATATTATTAAAGTTTGTATTAATTTTATCCGTTCTATCTATTATTACTGTAGTGAGAATATTATTAAAGTTTGTATTAATTTTATCCGTTCTATCTATTATTACGAATATTCATCCACTAGTTGAGGCTTTAACATATGATCCCTATGCGGATTATGGTGTTTTTTTAAATATTTTGCCGCCTGGACAATCTGATAAAGGAGGGGTAAGCAGCATTATACCCGGGATTCCTGAAAGGCCATGGTTTATCGATACATTATTGGGTGTTGCCATTCCAGGAGATAAAGTGGAGCCCATTATCCTTAAGGGAGAACATTTTGATGATCAACTTGAAATGTATTCATCCGTGGTGTATGCAGAATCAGGAATCAGTGATGATGATCTTCTTCAATATTTCAAGCCTGAAATATTTCGTGATCCTGCGAATATGGGTGAGTGGGAATCAGAAAAAAGGGTAATAAATGGTAATTATAGCGTTGTTATCAAGCGTGATGAGTTTGGAGTTCCTCACGTCTATGGAGATACAGAGCTGGACGTGGAATTTGGCGCAGGTTACGTAACCGCAGAAGATCGACTTTTTCTTCTAGATATTATGCGCAGGGCCGGACGTGGAGAATTGAGCAAATTTTTGGGTCCTGCTGATTTTTCTTTTGACCTGGATATTGGGGAACACGCCCCTTATAGAGAGGAAGATCGTACTATACAGTATAATCAATTAGACAATAAATTTGGTAGTTTAGGTGAACAGATTATTGAAGATGGGCTGGCTTTCATTGATGGAGTGAATACGTATGTGGATGCTATAAAAAAACGTCGTTTGAGCATCCCTCTTGAGTATATAGGATTAGGTCTTAAACTCGAAAAGTTTGTTCCTGAAGATATAGTAGCTATTGCAACATTAATTCAAGCTATTTTTGCGTCTGGGGGGGGGATGAATATAAAAATGTCCAACTTCTGCATGCGTTATTTGACATTACTGGAGACGCAGATGAGGCTTGTACTTTATGGAGGGATCTTCGTCATGCGACAAATCCTGAGTCTCCTGTAAATACTGATATATCTTTTATTAGTCAGTCCCCTATGGAAATTGATGAATCAGCCTGTCCTCTGGATGCAATGTTTTATGATAAATATCCTGGTGCTGTTCTGTTTGATAAAAATTCTTTTAAACGGCATGAAGCTACTGTTATAGAACCTTGCGGCAGATACGGACAGATTGTCTGTCCGCCTATGAAAAAAGATAAAAAGACAGCTTTTTATGATAATGGCGAGGTTCCTTTTGATTATAAGATAAGCCCTGTTTTACAAAAAAGCGCTGAAGATGCTGCTAAAAAATCTTTAAAGACGATAAGAAACATGCGGTCTGCCTTTTCAAATGGCATGTCTAACGCATTATTGATAACTGCTGAAAATTCGGAAAGTGGACATCCCGTGACTGTATTTGGACCGCAAACTGGATACTTTTCACCTTCAATGTTTTTAGAGCTGTCACTTCATGGAGGTGATATCCACACAAGGGGTGTGACTTTTACAGGACTCCCATATGTAATAATAGGTAGAGGGATAGATTATGCATGGAGCCCAACATCAGGAGGTTCGGATATAGTCGATATATGTGTTCTTAAATTGTGTGATCCTGAAAGTACTCAGGTTGATATTGGTCAGGCAGGGTATATGGGGGGCTATATTATGGATGGCCGTTGTAAACCTTTTGATATTCACAATGAAGAGTGGACTGCCCGGTGGAATCTGGGAGTACCCATTACAAAAGATACACCTTTCAGACAAAATTTTAAAGTGACAAGACATATGATAAGATCCTTAGAATATGGCCCTGTAATAGGTTTTGCCAGTGTTGATGGCATTCCTGTGGCACTTACAAGGAGGCGCAGCACTTATATGGGAGAGTTTGATACTGCAATACCATTTATGCTTGCCAATAAAAATGATATAACAGATGCTGAAAGTTTTATTGATACTTTTTATAAATGCACAGGAACCTTTAATTGGTTTTATGCTGACAATAAGGATATTGCATATATTCATTCCGGTTTGTATCCTGAACGCGCAAAAGGTGTTCATCCTGATCTCCCTTCCTGGGGCACACCTGCTTTTGATTGGAAAGGCTGGTTAGATGTTAATCGTGTTCCGCATGCTATAAATCCTAGGCAAGGTTATCTTGCAAATTGGAATAACAGGCCGGCTCATGGTTGGTGGGCTGCAGATGCTAATGCTGCATTCGGGTCTGTTCACCGTTTACAAATTCTTTCGTCACGTGTTAAAAAGCTTCTTAATGAAGGGCATACATTTACCAGGGGTTCTCTCTTTGAATTGTTATCAGAAGCATCAACAGTAGATCTTAGAGGGCAGGAAGTTTTGCCATCAGCATTGAAGATCTTAAAATCTGGTACACTTAAACCGGAACTTCAGACTGCTGTTAACCTGCTTGACACATGGGTGGAAGAAGGGGCAATGCGGCGAGATAGAGATGGCGATGGAGCCTATGACAGGCGTGACGCCGTCGTTCTAATGGATTCATGGTATAACAAGATGATAGATGCCATCTTACCCCAAATTACACAAATAGAAAATGTTTCCGGAGAAAATTTAAGCCTTATAATGCGCGATAACACACCAGGGCCTGAAGGATCAGCTTATATGGAAGGTTATTACGGATATCTGCGCACGGTTATGGATATGGCCCTTGGTCGTTTAAAACATCCTTACAACAGCCTTAAATGCGCAGACAGTGACAATTTTGAAGACTGTCGTGAAGCTCTTATCTTCAGTTTAGTTTCTGCAATTGAGGAGTTGGGAGGAATAGACAGTAGAAACAGTTGGGGCGCAGATGGTAAGATTGAATCTAATGATTCCATAGATCATATGTCTATGGGGCTGGCTGGTGTGCCTAAAATCCCCTGGGTTAACCGCCCTACATTTCAACAGGTGATAGAATTATTTGACCATAGGTAGTTTATGCTGGGCACTGGATTATAGAAAGAATGTTTTATTCTGTTTCTTGATATAAGCTAAAACCTGTTATGCAAGTTTTAAACGTCTCAAAACATCAAGGTTGTTTTGCTACACCTTTGGTTATGTTTAAAACTCGCAGTAATAGGTTAGATGCCCAATTATTGAAGGGTCATATACTTTGCAATACTTCCCCTCGTAAAGGTGTTTGTATTGATTATAAAACAGCATAACAGGACCTTATATGGCATTAGATGTCTGCCGATAAAAAAATATATATAGGGACGACGCAAAATAATATTGATGATATATTAAGTTTGAGACAAATAAAGACCTTTGCACAGGAAGAAGGTAGACTAATAGAGGTTATACAAGTAATAGACAAGATATAAAGATTTACTTTGAACGGTTTGGGTGCGTGGTTTTTGCCATGGAGGGCAAAAACAGCAATAGCCTCTAAAACATTACACGATGTAATGTGAGAATGAGATGAAAAGCAAATCTTTATCTCGTAATCTGTTA
>JGI24724J26744_10003460_pt1 | contig 10236 bp, 8 predicted proteins | sample Cruoilmetagenom7_FD_26744 | JGI IMG/M metagenome (IMG submission 26744)
CGATAAATTCATATATGCCTCTCTGACTGTTATCTGCATCGAAGCGGGGGCGTTCGCGCTAAACGATTATTTTGATTTAGAAGTGGATATAAAGAACAATAGGATGGATCGACCGCTCGCTAGGAATGATCTGAGTCCAAAATTCGCGTTGTATCTCTCTTGCGCCTTGATCCCTCTTGGCGTATTTTTTAGTGTCTTTTTGAACAAGATCTGTTTCATGATTGCACTCTTAAATGCACTCGTCGCCGTGCTCTATGATCTCAAGATGAAAGAGACCAAAGTGATCGGAAATTTTTACATTGCATTCACGATGGCGATCCCCTTCTTATTTGGCGGGGCGATGATAAACCCAGATATACCCAAGATAATCTACTTTATCGCTTCGATGGCTTTTCTTTCTGGGATCGGAAGAGAGATAACCAAAGATTTGATGGATATAGAGGGAGACGCCTTGAGGAATACGAAGTCGCTTTCCATGTACATCGGAGAAAAAAACGCGATGAGGGTGGCATCGTCTCTTTATCTGGGGGCAGTTTCTTTAAGCTTTCTGCCGTTTTTCTTCAATTTTGGAGAGTTATATTTCCACAACTTCAGGTATCTATCCATCGTTCTGATATCCGATCTGATCTTCTTTCACATATCTGTGCGGATGATCTTCTTTGATAAGACTGAAGATGTTGGAACTCATCGAAAGTCATCTCTCATCGCCGCGTCTCTGGGATTGGCGGCATTCTTGGTTGGAGCATTTTTTTGACGTCTGGCGAAATAGAAAGGTAAATATATTAATGATGAGTGGCATCATCGCATAGGATTTGTATACAGCTGTAAATCTTCGATTTACAACATATCTCGAAAGAGTTGGAGAAATGAGGAGAGACGAATGATAGAGATAAGATTTCACGGGAGAGGAGGGCAAGGTGCCGTCACCGCGGCAGAACTCCTAGCAGTTGCCGCATTCAACGACGGTTATTATAGTCAGGCATTTCCAGCGTTTGGCGTGGAGCGACGGGGTGCCCCTGTCTTGGCATTCACGAGGATAAACGATGAGAAGATAAGGGTGAGAAGCCAGATCTATTCACCAGATTACGTCATCGTGCAGGATTCCACACTTGTAAAGACGGTTAACGTTGTGGAAGGATTGAAAGAGGACGGAATGGTGGTTATAAACAGCAATAAAGACCCAAAAGAATTTGATATTGGTAGAGAAATAAGGGCGATAGATGCTACTAAGATATCTTTGGATGTTATAGGCAGACCGATAATGAACACTACTATGTTGGGTGCTTTCGCCGGTGCTACGGGTGTTGTAAGCTTAGAATCGGTCAAAAAAGCTGTTGGGAATAGATTTGAAGGTAAACTGAAGGAAAGAAATGTGCGTGCGGTCGAAGTGGCTTATGAGAAGATAAAGGAGGATGCGAGATGAAGCTTCTCCCAGGAGGCATTGTAAAGCCGAAGACGACGGTTGCGAATAAGACCGGGGCATGGAGAACATTTATCCCCATATATGATGAAGATAAGTGCAAAAAATGTGGGATCTGCGAGACTTTTTGCCCGGAAGACTGCATAAGCGTCGATGAGAATGAATTCAGGCATCCAGATTATGATTTTTGCAAAGGTTGTGGAATTTGCGCCGAGGAATGTCCGGCGGATGCAATAGAGATGAAATATGAGGAGAAAGAATGATAAATGAGATGCAAATTCTTGAAGGCTCCAAGGCAGTTGCTTTGACGGTAAGATCGTGCAGAGTGGATGTGATCTCGGCATATCCCATAACACCACAGACACACATCGTAGAAGATCTGGCACAGATGGTTGCGAATGGGGAGACAGATGCAGAATATATAAAAGTAGAATCTGAGTTCTCTGCCCTCTCCGCGCTCGTGGGAGCAAGTGCCGCTGGTGCGAGAACATACTCCTCGACGACGTCACAGGGCCTGGCGTTGATGTTTGAGGTTTTATTCAACGCTTCCGGGATGAGGCTTCCGATTGTGATGACCACAGTAAATAGATCCCTTTCTGCTCCTCTGAGTATATGGAACGATCAGCAAGATTCTATCTCTGTTAGAGATGCCGGATGGATTCAGCTTTACGCAGAAAACAACCAGGAGACATCTGATCTGCTTCCGATCGCGTACAGAGTCGCCGAAGACAAGGATATCCTCCTGCCTGCGATGTGTTGTATGGACGGATTTGTTCTGACACACACGTTCGAGCCCGTAGAGATCCCGGAGCAGTCCTTGGTAGATGAATTTCTCCCATCCTATCAGCCTAAATATGTCCTTGATCCAAAAAACCCCCTAACCTTTGGTGCGTATGCGGATCCGAGCATCTATATGGAATTCAGATACCAGCAACACGATGCGATGTTGAAGGCTTATGAGAAATTTGAAGAGGTGGCTAAAGAATTTGAGAAGGTATTTGGAAGAAAATATGACCTGGTTGAAGAATATAAGATAGAGGATGCAGAGATCGTTCTCATCTCGATGGGATCCATTGTAGGAACGATGAAAGACGCGGTGGATGAACTTAGGAAAGGTGGAGAGAAGGTTGGAATTTTAAAGATAATTAGTTATAGACCATTTCCGGCAGAGAAGATATACGAAGCGATCAAAGATGCAAAGGTAGTTGTCGTTCTGGAGAAGGATGTGAGCGTGGGAATGGAGGGGGGACTCCTGAGCGATATAAAATCTTTCATGTACAACAGAGAAGATAGACCTCCAATCGTTGGCTTCTCCGTTGGTCTCGGGGGAAGAGACGTGACGATAGGAGATATAAAAGGTTTGGTCTCCAAGGTGAAGAGAGCAGAGGCAGAGGAATTTGAATTTTTAAACCTGAGGAGGGAGGTTTTATGAGTCTCTTTGCTCAGGGCCACACTGCCTGTGGGGGTTGTGGGATGCCAATAGCCGTTAAACTCGTGCTGGAGGGCAGTGGAGAAAATTCAATCGTCGTATCCCCTACAGGCTGCCTCGAGGTAACTTCCACGAGGTATCCACAATCCGCGTGGGGTGTTCCATGGATTCACTCTCTCTTCGAAAATGCTGCGGCGGTCGCATCTGGGATAGAGACGGCCCTGAAAGTGAAGGGGAAGAAGGCGAATGTTCTCGTCATTGGAGGAGACGGGGCTACCGTGGATATAGGTATCAGAGCGTTGAGCGGTATGTTTGAACGGGGGCATAACGTCACTTATGTCTGTTATGATAACGAGGCGTATATGAATACAGGTGTTCAGCGAAGTGGATCCACTCCTTATGGAGCCTCTGCGACCACGTCTCCCGCGGGAAAATTATCTTTCGGTGAAGACAAACCAAAGAAGGATACTCCTGCCATAGCTGCGGCGCATGGCATCCCTTATGTTGCCACCGCATCGGTAGGTTATCCGAAGGACATCGTCAAAAAAGTGAAGAAGGCGCAGGAGATCGTTGGCCCAAAATACATACAGATCTTGGCACCATGTCCAACAGGATGGAGATTTGACGGCAGCAAGACGATAAAGCTGGCGAAACTTGCGGTTGAGACTGCGCTCTTTCCGGTGTATGAAATAGAGAACGGAGAGATCACAAAGGTGAAGAAGATAAAGGAGAGAAAGCCCGTGGAAGAATATCTCAAATTACAGGGGAGATTCAAACATCTCTTCAAGGAGAACAAGAATCAGATAGAAGTGATCCAGAAGATNGCCGATGCAAACGCCGAGAAGTTCGGTCTTGACGGGTGATCGGATGTATCTCGGTAGGACGGTGATTGCCGGNTATCCTCAAAAATCGGAGATTTTTTTGGGGTACGTTCTTGCTTCGAGGTCTTTCCCCGATAGAAGAGCAGNGATAATGGATGATCTAATAAAGATCACCCCTGAAAAAGCGTATGAAAATCCGTACATCTCCTATAACTGCATCAAAATCGTCGGAGATAAAGCGGTCGTTTCAAACGGTTCCCATACGGATATGATCGCGGATAAGTTGGAATTGGGATATCCAGGGAAAGACGCCCTCGTCTTGTCATTACTAACCGCTGATTATGAACGTGATGAATATAATACCCCAAGAATAGCTGCCGCTTTTGACGGAAAAGAACTATATGTGGGTATTGTGATGAAGGATAAACTGTCGGTCGAGAAGATTTTAGAGGGAGAGAGTAGGCTTGTTTCAACTTATGAGAAGACATCTCCAGAAGAGATAAAGATAAACGGGAGAAGTGCAGAAGAGATAGCAAAAGAGATATACAANTTAAAGTACGAAAAGATAATCTGNTCNGCATCGGCATATAGAAAGAAGGGTGGTTTTGAACTTGCCATACAATAAGGAGAAATAAAGATGAAACTGAATGGAGTTTTGATAGAGGATACCTTCGCGGAGGCTTTTTCGATGAAGGTCGCGAGGGTTTTGATAACGGCGGTCAGTGATAGGTGGGTGAGGGTGGCCGCGACGGAAGCTACCGGATTTGGAACATCGATTATAGGATGCCCTTCGGAGGCAGGGATAGAGAAATATCTTACTCCGAGCGAGACGCCTGACGGAAGGCCAGGAGCATACATCCAGATATTTCAAGGAAACTTTGAAAAACTGGAAGAGCAGGTTTTAGGGAGGATAGGGCAGTGTGTTTTGACCGCTCCAACAACCGCGGTCTTCAACGGTCTTTCAGATGCAGAGAAACAGTTCAACACGGGATTCAAGCTCAAGTTCTTTGCGGACGGGTGCGATGAGGACGGAGAGATCGCCGGAAGGAAGGTCTATAGGATACCGATGATGGAGGGGGACTTTATCATGGAAGAGAATATAGGCGCCGTCGGGGGCGTTGCGGGTGGGAACTTCTTCATCCTGGCAGAGAACCAGATGGCTTCCTTGACTGCGGCAGAAGTGGCAGTGGACACGATCTTAACGATGGAAGGAAGTATAACTCCTTTTCCTGGTGGAATCGTCGCGAGCGGTTCAAAGATTGGTTCCAATAAGTACAAATTTTTGAAGGCTTCGACGAACGAGAGATTTTGCCCAACTTTGAAGGATAAGATAGAAGATACCCAAGTTCCGCCCGAAGTGAATGGAATTTATGAGATCGTGGTGAATGGAATAAGCGTTGATGCCGTTAAAGAATCTATGAGGGCTGGCATAGCTGCAGCAACGAAGATTCCGGGCATTTTGAGGATAAGCGCGGGGAATTACGGGGGAAAGCTTGGTAAGTATAAGATAAATTTGGGTGAGTTACTGTGATGAATCCGAGTAGCGCTCAAAGATCCTTTCTTTTATGAGGATCTACCCCTTCCTTCTTTTCTTTTTTTTTTCTTCAAATGAAATTAACCTACATTAGGGACACGTGAAGCATAAACGTCATCGAATTCATGGCAACCATACATTGATGCGTTCTCTTAACTGTGATAAACTATTCAGGATGAGATAGTGCTCGTCTCAAATCTTTTAGATCAGTGATGGGAGTCTTGCAAGTGTAGTTTTCACAGACATACGCGGTTGGATTCCCCTGCATGGCTACCTTATCTTTAATCAGTGGTATCAGAGCTGAAAGTTTATCGTCGGTATCACCAGACTTTGTGAAAACTAAGACTTTATTGGGCAGAAAATGACGACAAATCTCGACTGCAAAGGCCTGAGCTTCTTCTATCTTTTGACTTGCTATCACGACTTGTGTAGGGCTACTGAGATAAAAGTCGAGAGCACAAAGCATTTGTGTGTGTTCTAACGGACTCTGTTCTAGTTGTTCAAAGAAGGTGAGAAAAATGTCTTTAGCCCTCATTCGCAGTTCTTCATCGCCGGTTATTGATGCAAAGCGAAGCAGGTTCTGTGTGGCAATCGAATTGCCAGAAGGAATTGCCCCGTCATAAGATTCTTTTATGGATACAAGGAGCTCTGTTTCGCCACAGCGATTGAAGAAGAATCCTCCATTTGCCTCATCCCAGAACATCTCCACCATACTGCCATTCAGTTGGAATGCTTCATGTAGCCATTTAGGATCTAAACTGGCTTCATATAAGTCAAGCAATGCTGTGATAAGACAAGCATAGTCTTCCAGAGTTCCAGGAATTGAAGCTTCTAGGTTTCGGTACCGTCTAAATAATTGCCCGTCTTTCATGAGATTGTTGCAGATAAATTGAGTTGCTGAAGTTGCCGCTTCAAGAAAGCGGCTGTCACGCAATATTTGGTATCCGAAGGCGAATGCTGAGATCATTAAGCCATTCCATCCTGTTATAATCTTGTCATCGGTCGCTGGTCGTATCCTCTTGTTCCTTACCTCAAGAAGTTTCTGTTTGCTCTTACAGATAGTATCCTCTTCACTGAGATCTGGTTTGGCTACATGAAGTACGTTTTTCTTCCCTTCGAAGTTTCCTTGCGGTGTTACCCCGTAATAGTGGCAGAAGACTTCACCGTCTGCTTCACCAAGAACCGATTTTATATCATTGGGAGACCATACATAGAAGCCACCTTCAATGCCTTCACTATCTGCGTCTACCGCAGAGTAGAATCCGCCATTGGGGTTGGTCATCTCTCGTAAGACCCAATCCAGCGTATCCTTCGCAATTTGTGCAAAGAAAGGGTCACTTGTAGCTTGATATGCTTCAAGATAAACCTTGGATAAGAGTGCGTTATCATAGAGCATCTTTTCGAAGTGCGGAATCAGCCAGAACCTATCAGTTGCGTAGCGATGAAAACCTCCACCCAGTTGGTCGAAGATTCCTCCTCGTGCCATTGTATAGAGGGTCTTCGCCACCATCTTTAATGCGAAATCTTTCTGTGTTCTATAATAATACCGGAGAAGGAAAGAGAGATAGCTGGGCAGTGGAAACTTCGGTTTTTTCACCGACCATGCCTTCGCCTCGACACCGAATCCGCCATAATTTGAATCGAAATGGAGGGCGAGCTGCTCATAAGCATTATCAAGAATATCAACCGAGATCCTCTCAGCTTGAGCTTGAGGCTTATGTATGTATGAATTGCGCAAGAGCTGAGTGATCTGTTCCGAATTTTGCTCAATCTGCTCTTGTCTATCACGCCAAAAGTTTACAATAGTCCATAGTAGGACATTGAAGGCAGGTAAGCCATGTCTTGGTTCAGGTGGGAAATATGTTCCGCCGTAGAACGGCTTCAAGTCTGGCGTAAGGAAGATTGATAGGGGCCATCCACCGGTGCCTGCCATCATTTGAACAGCCTTCATGTAGATTTCGTCTAAGTCCGGGCGCTCCTCACGATCTACTTTTATGCAAATGAAATTAGCATTGAGAATCTCGGCTGTTTGTTCGTTTTCGAAAGATTCTCGTGCCATTACATGACACCAATGGCAAGTGGAATATCCAATACTCAGAAAGATAGGTTTGTTCTCTTCTTTGGCACGTATAAACGCTTCTTTTCCCCAGGGGTGCCAGTTGACTGGATTGTAGGCATGCTGGAGTAGATAGGGGCTTTTTTCTTTTATAAGAGCATTTGGAGTCTTTCTTTTCGTCTTATCGCTTCCGTGCATGATAGCCACCTTTCGTAAGGTATTAGAGATAAATAATAGAGGGTTTTCTAATAACTTTAATTTAACCTTTGCCTATCCGCCACCTTCATTTTCCCGTTTACTTCAGGTCAATCATCCCGCGTTGAGGATAAGCGCGGGGAACTATGGAGGAAAACTCGGTAAGTACAAGATAAGTTTGAGCGAGTTATTGTGATGATCTTTAAGAAGTCACGCTCAAAGATCCCTTGGAGGGTGTGTAGGAGATCCGCCCCTTCTCTTCTCTTTTTTCTTCTTCTATGGGTCAATTCATTACAGACCAAGGGATCATTTTCCCACTTATCTCCCTCTGATGTGAGATCTCCCCAAATTAATCATTTTATCAGACGATATTAAATCCCGATTTCCCCTCATCGTCTTCTTCTTTAAAATTTACAACTCTCTCTCACTTTCTCCCTTCTGGAGTTCTCATCCTTAACATCTCTAACTCTCTCTTATCTTTGTCCGTTAAGAGTTGCTGCGTCTTCAATCCACAACTTCTCAATTCTGCCTTCGGTGCCCTGCCCAAATATTCGAGGAATTGGGTGGTCATTCCACAACTTTCGCAGATTTGAGGTTCGGTGACCCTTCCAAGATCGTCCGTAATGACGAAAGCTGGAAAAGTGTTCATCGTTGGGTCATAGACGCTGATCAAACCCTTCTCGCCAAAATCTTGAACTTCTAATGTATCTGGATCTCTTGTGATTGTCAATGGAGAGCATATGCTATGAAGTTTCTTTGACGGGCAAAAATCTACTGCAAAATAGTTAGACTCGCCGAATCCATAAACATCTACGATAAACGTTTCAATTAAGCCGAAATGTTCTTTAATCTTCTTTCTAAAAGCTTTCTTATCGATTGCCTCACCGCTAAGTTTCTTCCAACCTCCAGCAATAATCATAACACAAACATTTTCACCCATCGGGTCCAATTCAAGCATCTCTCCCGTCTCGTCCATGTAATTCATCATCTCATTTATAATATAATGAAAACCAGCAAAACACATCATCTTATCTTCCTTATTTGCCTCTTTTATCTTCTCCAGTATTTTCTCTGGATTAAATTCCATCTCCTTCAGATATATATCTACTGGTATCGCAAACGGCGGTGCTAATAGACCAGCATAATTTGATACCTGTGTCATCCAACTCGAACTTTCTTTAATGGAAGGTATGAATAGACCGAAATGCCAATTTTTCATCGCATACCTATAGTAGTCTTTTAACGATTTCCCTATGATCTTTCCACACATGGGATATAAAATGTTGATAATGTATCTTATCCCTTCTATAATTAGTCTCCCTAATGAAGTTATATCTCTAGCAAGATAGCTCGGAAGACCTGATGTTCCTGAAGTAGTAACGACGGTGAGTATCTTATTCTCTGGAACGCTCAAAATTCCGCCCTGCTTAAATGTTTCCGCTGGAATCTGAGGAATCTTCGTTATATCATCGAAAGAATGAATATCATCCGGTTTGACTCCGATACTTTTGCACTGGTTGTGGTAAAACGCACAGTCTTTATAATGGTGCTTGAACGCCTGTCTTATCGCCTTCGTCTGCAGATCCTTGAATTCTTCTGCGGGTAATAAACCGTGTTTCGGATGTATAACTAGTTGGCCTATGTAATCGTTCCTATATCTCGTCCATAAATAACCCGCGTCTAACGCCATAGTGATCATCTCTGGAGCTGGTAAAGACGCTATTAAAGGTCTCATTCCTCTCATAATTCGTTCTCTTATTCCCATTTTGTTTGCTTCATCTGTCGGGCTCATATCAAATCACCGAATCTATGATCGTTTTGTCTTCATTGCATATATAATTTCCTTCGCATTATCGGATAAATTATAACCATTTGTGCCTTTTATCCAATTAGACAAATCACAGCTCAATCATCCCGAATTCACCAAATTTTCCATTTGGAAATCCTTATACAGGATCTCTATAGATATAGAACAAGATAACAAGCGTTTTCTCTCTTTGTTATAACTCCAATATCGCATTTGTATCACATCATCGCCCGATCTCCATCAAGATCTCTCCCCTTTTGAAGATCCTTACATTCTCATCCGTTTCTGAGAGGAGGATCGCGTGCGTTCTTCGTTATCGATGCAGCAACGAAGATTCCGGGCGTTTTGANGATAAGCGCGGGGAATTACGGGGGAAANCTTGGTAAGTATAAGATAAATNTGNGNGAGTTACTGTGATGGGATGTGCTCGAATACCCAAAGGATTTTTGTAAGATCATACCTCCTTCTTTTTTGGAGTAGTTCGCTTCTTCTATTTTTTACCTAAAAAATGTCGGGAACATATCTAAAAATATATAAGGTATAAAATCATTTAATATAATATAGAGAAACTAGTGATCGCAGAGAGTCAATAAGACCAGATTCAAAGATGAAGCATTACTGGTACCTCTGGATGTTCTTCTTGGTCGTGGTAGGAGTTTTGTCTTGGAGCGTACCCCTTGCATTCTTCGTACCTGCCAATCGGCTCTTGATATATCTTCTCTCGGTTTATCTACCGATCTCGGTCGCTTTAATTTATACCATTTGGTGGATCCCGAAATTTTATGAGACGATAGAATTTAATCTGGGGGAGGATGCGGTGCACGGCAAATATGGCGTATTTTTCAGACGAGAGAAGGAGATAAGTTATGGAAGGATCACGATGGCCGGCCTTAAGCCATGGCCCGTTGAAGAGGTATTTCGGCATGTACAACGTAACAATACATACCGCCGCGATGGGTGGATCGAACCTGCCC